>Ga0307515_10000964_pt1 | contig 65653 bp, 56 predicted proteins | sample 17_EM_MG_FD_194513 | JGI IMG/M metagenome (GOLD analysis project Ga0307515, IMG submission 194513) | Populus trichocarpa ectomycorrhiza microbial communities from riparian zone in the Pacific Northwest, United States - 17_EM | ecosystem: Host-associated > Plants > Roots > Unclassified | place... | reverse complement strand
CTTTTATTTGACGGTCCTTTTTTTTTGTTAGCACTACCAAGCTCCGTTCATTCTAAAATTTTAACCAGATTTTATTCAACATATTTTAAGATCCCTCGTAAAATTTCAGCTCGATCTGATGGTTGGATTGAAAATTACGTCCAATAACGTAAAACTGGTCAAATTGTGATTTTTCATCAAATTTCTAAATTTCACCAAAAATTCTGAAATTTTAACCCAAGCTAAAGCATAATATTAAAAGGCTCCACGCAAATTTTCAGAATTTTTTGATAATTTATTTGAAAATTACAAATTTGTTTTACATAAAACTAATTAAAAATATTGATAAAATCTTGACTTGGGCTAAAGCCCACCCCAGCCTTTGCCATACCTCCGCCTATGCGGAGTACTTCAATAGATTTTAAGAGATTTATTGTACTATAATTTAATCATCAATGTGGACGGACTAGCGTTACAGCTTTGCTTTCAACGACCGAAACTTCCTCTCAAAACTGTTGAACACGGAGACGACCGTTTCTGCAGATCAATGTCCAGATGATTTGGTTGCTGAAGTTTGCAGAGGCATCATCCTATCATTTACCGTATGAATTCCAAGGATAGTAGTCTTGAGTCACTTGCTTGATTTATTACTATAAACTGCTGGCAAAAGTGATATGGCAATGCTTAAATGCTTAATTTCACCTCTAACTTGAACTCCTCTCCAAGTGATAGAGAAAAACCTGACATCTCTAGCATGCCAAGTTCTCCATTGCTATTGAAGCTTGCTACTGTACCTGAATTTCCACTCTTTGTTTCCTTGGGAGTCTGCAGCTCATACCACTTGAACCCCTTGGTCTTTTCCAATCCGATGAATGTTACTTTGCTTACAATCCATTCTTGGCTCAGAGCATATTCTCCATTTATGATGATTGATCTAACCATTGCCATATCTCCAACTATTCCACCGTAAAATCTCACTAAGCTCCAATTCTTTCCCTCCCCTCCCATCTCCACGCTCTCCCCGTCATCTAAGAAAACCTCCCCTGTGCTGTTTTCATTGCTGCTAAGAACTACTAGTAGATGGAATGCTGTTCTTCGAGCTTCTTTAGTTGTCATGGCTTCACCTTGCAAGGTCAAGATGTTTCCTTCGCGAACATGAACGTTTATATGATCTGCCGGAGCATCAAGCTTGATGTACTTTCCTGAATCTGCAGTAACTGAATTGGTGTGGTTGAAAAGGTCAAACCACTTTCCTGCTGGGAAGTATGCATCAACTGAAACTGCTCCTGAGTTTAATACAGGTGATACCATAACTCCTTTGCCGACTAGAAATTGCGAGTTGATTCCGTAAGTTTTGATGTCTTGAGGGAATGAGAAGAAAAGAGGTCTTGCTATTGGGGTTCCTTTCATGTGTGCCTCATACATTAACGTGTAGAAGTAGGGAAGTAATTGGTACCGGAGACCGAGCACCTTCTTGGCTGCTGCTGCAACAGAATCCCACAAATAAAGCTCTTGCCGTGTTGAGTCTATTGCTGAGTGATCTCTTGCAAAGGGATAAAAGGCACCTAGCTGCATGGCAACCACATTTGAAAACTAGTTAAACAAAGGCAGAAGTGTGAAACAACTGTGCAATTTCCAGCCACGAGCAATAATTTCACCTGAATCCAACGTCGACAAAGCTCTTCAGTTGTGTTCCTAGAGAAACCACATATGTCAGAACCAACCATTGGTATACCGAACAGCCCAAAATTCAAAATCGAAGGAATGGTGTATGCCAAGTCATCCCATGTGGCAGCATTGTCTCCAGTCCAATGTGCTGTGTACTTACCAGAGCCAACAAAAGTTGATCTTGAAAGTATGAAAGGCCTTTTACCAGTCACATTGATTAGAGCTGCATTTGTGGCTTTGGATTCTGATAGGCCATAAAGATTATGCGCATTATACTCTACAACGTCTCCATTGTGTAGAGAGGTTGCAGGAATGGTTTTGTTATTAATAGGTTTTTGAACAGCAGCATTGTTAATCTTGTATGGAGGATCGTCTAGCTTAGAGAATTCGGTAGAAGATGGAGTTATGAAATTGGATATCTCATTCATATCTAGCCATAGACCATCAAATGGCAGAAGTTCATGGAACAATTTGATCTCATTGCTCCAAAACTCTCTGCCAGCTTCATTAAGAAAATCAGGGAAGTAGACTGATCCAGGCCAAACCTCTCCCATATAAGGAATGCCATCATGTCTGATGAAAACATCAGCCTTCATCCCTCTGATATAAGTTCCATATGTTGTGTTCACACTGATACCTGCAAAGGTCAGAGGCAGTTTGGCTCTGTAAGAATTCAATTTAACCCTTTCATCCCAGCAGCCTTGTAAGAACTAGAGGAGTTTCAGATAAATGGAACTTTTTCTTTCTTCAAGTTGCCACATACCAGGATCCAAGATGAGCACATATTTCTGACCATTTTGGTGAAGGGTGTCGGTGAATTTCTTCATCTTTTCCAATGGGAAGTTCACAGGATCAAGTGTGAAATCCTTAAATCCATCCATATAATCAATGTCTGTCCACATAACTTCAAGAGGGATACCAGCTTTTGCATAGCCAGCAACCACTCCTTCAACATCAGAAACATTTTTGTAACCCCATCGACACTGATGAAATCCTTCACACAGGAAAATCAATCATATGGAGCAAGCAAGAAAAGAAAATCTAATGATGTGAAGCAAGAAAATAGTGGCTGCAAGCCTGTACTTACCAAAGGACCAATATGGCATAGGAGCAGGCCGGCCAATGAGTTCGGTATACTGCTGTACTACTAACTCAGGCAAAGGCCCGGCGAAAATGTACAAATCAATTACTCCACCAATTACCTTATAAGTGATCCTATTAAGCAGCAAAATTATGTCCATTCCATTACTATTAAGCAGCAAAACACCATGAGTAGTCCCTGCTATAACTTTACCGTCAAGAGATTCTGATCTCACATCAACGTAAAAGGGATGGGATCCATAAAGGTTAACATCAGGAACAGCACTAGCAATGTCAGCATTCCACAAAGTGAGCGGCGTCTTATCAGGTTCCAACTTAAAGGACTTCTTTGTATGCTCTCCGAGGCCATAAAGAGAAGACCTATCTTTTGGGAGTGAAAAGGAAAGCTGGATATATTGGTCCTTGAAAACAAAAAAGGTTTCAGAATCGGATGTGTTCGGAGACGCGTCGAAAAGGACATCTCCGGAGGAATGCCGGGACAAGGAGAAGCCAAATGGTGTGGTGTTGTGAAGGGTGAAGAAGAGGTCAGAATTGGGGTCTGAAAGAATGTAGTTTGCCAATGAGGACTGGACATGGTTTTGTCCAAAGCTGAGGTTATGTTTTGGGCGTGGAATTATGTCTTGAGGGATTTCCCATCTTTGCTTGTTGGCGTCTGTTATCCGAATTCTCAAACGATCTTTTGTGTCAAAGCTGCAGGGAAGGCATTCTTATTGATCAATTCTAGGGAAGTTAGAGATCTCAAATAGTAATTGAAGGACATTCCATAATTATCAAACCTGGTTTGATTAGGAAATTATCTGAGAGCCCGGCTCAAGTCATGTTTACTCTAGTTAAATCTGAGTGATCAACTTCTAACTCAGTTGACTTAGCTAAACTTAGGTAAGATATAAACATGTCAACTTCAAAGATTTTCTTAAAATATTTTGTCTAAAATAATATCAATTAAAAGAAAACTTAAAACAATATTGTTTGAAATAAATTTCAATTGGGCCCATCAATCCATAGATTAACTTAACCAACCTGCAAGGCTTGATTTAGGATCGGGTCAAACATCGAACCGGATGGGATAGCTATGCTTAAACCCACTAGCTATAACATTTTTTTTTTTAAGTAAAAATTAGGAATGAGTATTGAACCAAGTTACCTGGCAATAAAGTTGAGGTTCTGAATGTCAGGACCAAAAGTAGAGGAATTCTTGATGAGTTGAAGATCAGCTGTCAAAACATTTACAGAGGGATCAACTCTAGCTGACACGACCTTGTGACCATAACCAACAGGCTGTGATTCTACCTCTCCATTTGATATAGATAGTGGAGCCAAGCAAGATGCAAGGAAGAAACACAGAATAAAATAAGCCAACTTGGCTGTAATATTTCTATTATTTGGTTTTGTCATTTGTGTTTGTGTTGTGAGAAAAACGGAGCCTTTCCTATTGACCTTTATCTCATCTCCACGGTCCAAACAGGTACAAAATGGGGCATTTTTTTCCTCCACATGCCTGGTGGCCTTGTCCCACTCTCTGTCTCTGCTTGGAACAGTAGGTAGGTAGTAAAGCTTTTCCCCATGTTCATCAAACTACAAGGAAAGACATGGTCTGAATGTAGGAAATTAGGAATTGGCCTGGCTCGGAAGGTCAATACACATACGTAAAAACTTTGGACGCTCAACTTGAAAAAATAACTATTAAAAAAAAAAAACTTGCTCGTTCATATAAGAGGGACGGAGCTGAAATTATATAACAGGAAGGGCTAAAATTCAAGATATAATTTATTATTAGAAAATTTATCTATTTAAAATAAAAATATATTATATTATTTTATATTTAAACACTAAAAATATAAAAATTTAAAATATTTTGCAGGGGCCGGCCCCTGCCCGCCTCCCCCTGGTTCGCCCCTGCATATAAGTATATATGGGTGTATATGGATTCAGGTTAAATTATTTTCCTAGTAAATGCAGGGACTCAATTGACAAAATCTATCCTTCTGAGTTCTGAACTCAAATGAGAATTGGTATATATTTCAAGGACTTAATTGAGAAATTGGGATACAGGCCAAGAACCAAACCAGCCTGTATATGTACGGACAGAGAATGGTGGGGTTTTAGACTTTTTGTTGGTGCTCTCCAATCTGTCAGTCATCTTTCTTCCCAGAAACAAAAATTGCAAGAGAGGAAGGTTCGGTCTAACTACTTGTTATATTTCTTTTTATTTTTTTATTGTCCTGCTGTATTTTTCAATTCTTGGCCTGTAAGGCTATTGCTCCCATGGCCACAGCAGCAAGTGTTGCTAGAAAACTTGAAGCCTTCCCAAAACATCTTACTAAAGACATCCACGTCAATAACCTGATGTGTTAACATCTCTCACACCAGCTTCAGACAATCATACAGCATCTGAGGAAATCTTCCTTGAACAGTGAAGTATTTGGAATTTGAAGATGTGGCTTGTGACTTCTATGACTACAGGTAATTGCACCAAGTAAAACGTCTAATTGATATGGTTATACATCACATCAACAAGTCCCGAATGTGTTAGGATGTTATGATATTTAGAATATTGATTTTTATATGCTGGATATCTAAATAAAGCGTGGACAGCTTTGATGTGACAATGATATTTTCTATGTAATAAACTTTATTTAATAAAAAGCATGCCAGTAACAAGGACATTCCTTGGCAAATTGGGAACCGGTTGATTTGTCAGCTCTGCACTAAGGGGAAACAGACAACCAAAAACAAATGAATAAAGCTAGGAAAATAGTATCCACAGAAAATGAAAGAGAGATGAACCTACACCAATCTGCATTCAGTTCAAGTCTTGGCAGGCAACAAGTCTTTCATGGCTGACAGTGAGTTGCAAGGAAAGATTCAAAGAAGAAAATCACATTGTTGGGCTAGGTAGAAACCGAAAAGTAAAATATTTTGCTGGAAGTTGCTGGAAGAGAGCTCTTGAATGTGGGCATGCATGGGAGATTAATATACAAGAATTTGTTGTGCAACTGATGTGTTATTAGCTTCACATGGATAGTTTCTTTACAGCTCCTTCTATTGGCACAACATACTGCCAAACTACAAGTTCTACATACAGCTTTTATGTACAAAAAGGAGCTCTACAGTCTACAAGGTACTAATGGTTTTGAACTGAGCGTCCACATGCATCCACCAACAGAAACGAATCTGCCATGCCAAAATGTTCATGCCATGGCTACATGTCTGTCTGCAATGATTTCAAATGTAAAAATACCATGTCAGCTTCACTCATCTTATCTCCTGCCACCAAGTTCTCATCGTTACGCTATGAAGTTTGTGTTACAGGAGCTGCAAGGATTGATGTGGAACAGCTCAAACTTTCAGTGATATATAGCCCAGGATTTACATTGCATAATAGTCATTTGAGGGATAAGTATACTTCACAATAGACCATTGCCATGTTCGGAAGGATATTTGAAATTGTTCATTGCTCCCAGCCCATTAACATCTTCCAGACTTGTTCCTCAATTTTTCTTCGTGGAACAGCCAAGCCTTCCCCTTCATCAAGTAATACTCTGTACACTTCGAATTCCCGATCTCCAATCATGCGCCTCCTAATCTCAGCCTGGAAAGACAAGCAGGGTATATGACATTTACAGTGAAAGAAAATAGCTATAATCACTTAATTTACAGAATTCAAATCTCTCAAATTTAAGTAATGATTGCAAGCAATCCCACAGTTTCAGCCATAATGCCTAGTCAGGTTCAAATATCAGGCAAATATCATCTCATTCGAATAAAGAAAAGATGCCTGTAAGTTGTTGAGAGGGAAAGGCCAAAGTGATGTCAAGCAGATATTGCCAAGCCAGCAAGTAGCTCAGTACCGAGAAAATGCAACTGTTAAGCATCGTGAGAGCAAGAGTGATGTCATGGAAAACAAGAGGTCGGCCCTTGCCGGATAACTCCACAGGATTCGCCACCATCAGCTCTGTATCAGGACCACGGCTGACAACAGCTACTCGGAGAGGGCGCACTAGTTCCATCTCCAAACGGGAGGACAGTGCTTTCTGCTTGTTAGGATCAACTATTTTCTTCCCATCAGCTTGCATGATAAACAAGTCAATCTCACAGGTCCTTCTGTGTTTTATGTAAAAGCGTCCATAAGAAATCTGGTTAAACAAGCAGTAATTAGTTTATCTCCAGAAAGATTCAGTGAAAACATTAGAACAATGATGCAAAAAGTGCTTCCAACTTGGAAAATGAGGCATCTGACTTGCATGAATAGCAAACATGGCAGAGATGTCCTTCGATGTAATTTCAGAATCTCATACAATTAATCTACCTGTATATTGTAATCCTTTAGAGTCCTCATTATGTCGTAAAGAAGACCCTTGTGATCTTGGCACACAATTTGAACAAGGGTGTGAGCTGGACTCAGCAAGTTGTCCATTATAACAGAAACACTAGTGGAAGTTAGTGAACTGGGGAGTTCATCTGGCATTTGCAAAGGGAGAATGTTTTCTGTGATTGCAGTTGGAAGAAATGAAGATTCTGCTGAACATGCAGTAATTTCAGGGCCAACCATTTCTATGTCACAGCTTATCATTGAATTTCCCATGACAGCTCTTAAGTGATCATATGTATCCTCCTTTCTCTTATTTGTATGCAGGAGCTCTCTGATAAAGAAAGACATTAAGAAAAATTTATTTTAACAAGAACATAATCAAAAGTTCAAGAAGCTGCATAGCTATGCAAACGGGAGTCATAGAAATGTCCATCTTTATTGCTCACATCTTTCTATGAACTAATACAATAAATGACCTACAAGTAGGTACGCAAACATGGTCATTATGAGAAGATACACCTCCTGTGAAAACTTCTATTTTTACCCCTCTCAAATTTTCTGAACGCACAATTATTGTAAAACAAGGAGCATAAGCTTGAAAATATATGATAAAGTTTTGAGGAGAGACGTCGAAAATTCAAAACCTTGTATCTGTAACGAAGAATAGGTCCATTACTCTCCCATCCGGTGTTGTGGATACCTTCACTTTTTTTATAGTGAGTTCAAGCTCACAAAGAACCCCGGTCACATCTGCAAAAGCAAACCCTCCAGGATTCAGCCTGAAACATTCCAATTTCTAAATTCTCTACTGAAACAGCAAAATCACAAGGGGATCTGACAACTTTATGCCGATTGCGAGGTATATGCAAGGTTTTTTACAGGGAACATGATTCCTTCAAAGCTACATGTGATTGCTGAATTTAAAGAGTATGAATTGCAATCTTGGAAACTTATGACAAGCTAAGGTTTTTGAAGAACAAGAAGCAATAAAAAGGTAACTAAGAATCAGATCGGCCTTGGTGATCACTTTAGCAACAAAAATTACATGTATGAGAAGAAAACTACACAATCAAAACATTGAACAAGGAGGATCAGATAGAGAAAAGCTGAATAAAAAAAACCCAGGAAAATATCAGTACCATGTAAAAGCCCTTTTCTGTCATGACAAGCTAACTTCAAGAGGAAAACATCAGGTGGTCTTGGAGGCTGCAATTCTGCAGTGTAATAAGAAATCCCAGATGCTGAAGAGCAAGAAGGGCATGCCCCTACTAATCTCTTCTTCAATAAACCCCACCTTGTTGTTGATTTGCCAACCACCGAAAACACTATGTAGCACCATTTCCCATCCGTAGAAACATCTTCACCACATCAAAAGAAATCCAAAAACACCCAAAATCAGAACAAAAATCCCCATTTTCTTTCACAAAACTACTAAAAAAAGAATTAAAAAAGCGCACACACACCTTTGTTTTCCACAAACTAAAGGTGTGGAAAACAAAATATTGAGCTGAAAACACTCGAAGACAAGCTCTAAAAATGGAGACTTTTTCTCTCTTTGGGGTCCTTACCTCCTCTAACAATGCTAAGGCCAAAGAAGAGAATGATACGACATAAATCACAACCAAGACCAGTCTTGTCAGGACAATTCACAGTGATAACAGCAGGGTCTCCTTCTTTCTCTGAGTGTCTAATTATCACTACATCATCATACAAAATTCCCATTTCCTAGACCTTTTCTTTCCCTACTCCTCCTCCTCTTTCTTTCTTGAACTTGCGAGCTGGGGTTTTTCTGTTGCTGTTGGTGGTGTACAGGGAAGAAGAAGCAGCAGCAGCGGATAAAGAAACAGAGAGAAAGAGAGGCGGAAGACAATGTTGTGTTGTGTTATTTTTGCTTCGCTTCTGCTTCACTTGTGCTCTTCTTCTTGTTGTTGTTTCCTTGTCTGTTTATCCTTTTGATTGAGATATTGGACACGAGATGATGAGACAGTGTTCCAACTTCCAAGTTTGAGAAGCACGAGAATTTGCTGTCAATGCGGCATTTTCAAGTGTTTGTTTGTTATTGTATTTTTAATTATATTTGTATATATTTTAAAAAAAATTAGTGTTTTTTATAGTTTTAATATGTTAATATTAAAAAAATATATTTTAATATATTTTTAAAAAAACAAAATTTAAAAAAAAACTCTATGCGCTATAATATTAAACACGGAGGCAAACAATCGTCTAAAATAAATAAAATAATTCATGGAATTTATGATTTTTTGTTTATTAAGTATCTTTTGTCCAAATTCTTCTTTGAGCTCTGAAAATTGATTGGTTAGGTGGGTTTGTGTTGAAGATAAGAGAAGGTTCAAGAGTATGATGTGAATTTTATTTTTATTTTTATCAATTTAGATAGAAAATTCTTTGCTGGTAGATAGCATGCTATTTTTTTTAATTTATATTTTTTATTTATTAAGACAGTATTTTTTATTATAAATTGCAAGAAAATAAAAGGAACAACTTGATTCATCGCCTTATAATATGTATCTCGTGTGTCTCCTTGATAAGTAATTTATCTTAATTTATTATTAGAAAAAGGTTATAGTTTAGAAAATGGTACAATAACTTAGCAATTTGAAATTTGATTTAAATTGGTTTTTATTTTGAACTGTTTTTAATATTAATTTAATAAATTAATTTATTATCAAGTTAATTTCATCAGAACTAAATAAAATTTATTATGATCAACTTTTATGGATTAGAAAATAAAATAATTATCATTTTAGAAGAAGAAAAATTATTTTAAATTGACACGGTGATCTATAGGTGACTCAACAACCTATTTTATATTATTTTTAATATATTTTTTTAATTAAAAACTCTTGGAATTTACTCGTGTTTAACATTACATTGTTTTTTAATTAAAAAGTATTGTTTTTGAATTATTTTGATTTGTTAATGTCAAAATAAATTTTTTTAAAGAAAATATTTTAAAATATTTTCAAGCAAAAAAAAATTTTAAAAATTAATATCAACCACACTCTCAAACATTCCCTAAAACTCGGCTTAACTCACTCATTTTTAACCATATCATTAGCAAAATTGAAGTCATATAACAAACTATTAATTAATTTCTTTTCCTAAGAAAATAATATTTTTATATCATTTTTTTTGCCTTTAATATAAATAAAATATGATTAGTATTTAGTAGGCTCACTAACACGTTTCAACTAATATTAATGCAAAAACTATTGACAAATTTAATTAACAAAAAAATATTTTCTTTTCCCAAAAACATTAACACATTCGAAAATTTAATAAATCCCTTCAATTTGTTTTTTTAACTTGGATTACAATATAAAAAAATAACTCGAAGGACACTTTTACTGGACAAATCCAATATTATTGAACCATAAATATTAAAAAAATGTCGGTCGGTCCATTACTCTTAAAGTCCAACTCCAACCTCTAAAATACCCATTTACGGAGATGTTGGAACTTCAATACATTGCAATAAATTATATGATATATCATATAATGAGCGTACGATATGATATTTTGTCGTCGTTTGATTGGCCAGGCCAGAGCAGTGTGGTAGCCGTCAGCACGTGTCTTATTTTGTGGATGGGTCCCTCTCACGTGCTTATCTTAACGGAGTCTCCAAGAAAGAAAAGTCCTTTTGTGACTTGTGATTTTTTATATATTTTTTAAGCCCTTTCACACCTCCTTTTTCTCTTCTGCGTGTCCTGCTGTCTCTCTGGCCACACTGTTGCTTTTCTAAGTATTAATATATTAAATTAATATTTTTTTATTTTATAGATTTTATTTTAAAATAATATAAAAACATAAAAAGATTAATTTTTAAAAAAAATATATTTTTTGAAAGAAGGAGGTGTTTGATAATATATTTAATTATTATTTTTTAAAATATTTTTTACTTGGAAATACATTAAAATAATATTTTTTATTTTTAAAAAATTACTTGTAATATCATCTCATTAAAATGATCTGAAAACACTTAAAAAATTAATTTTAAACAAATAAAAAAAATTTAATTTTTTTCAAAAATACTTTTAAAATGCAAAAAACAAAAAATCAAGCTCTTAGAGGGTGTTTAAGAATATAGTTACGGTTACTTTTAAAAAAAAATTTCACTCGGAAATATATCAAAATAATTTTTTTATTATTTTTTAAAAATTATTTTTTATATCAGCGCATTAAAATCATCTAAAAAAATTAAAAAATTATTAATTTAAAAAAATAAAAATATTTTAAAAATACTTTTAAAATATAAACATAACATACTCAAACGCCGTTACAAACTTAAAAAAACGGTGCTTAGACAACAAGGCAAGGCAAGGTGTATAGCACTTACCTACTAAATTGACTTGCAAAAAAAAAAAAAAAAGAATTAAAGAATAATAGTGTTAAAAGAATGTGTAAAATGCTTTATTCCATCACAAATAGCAGCCACGGTCGAGTGTGAGGTATGAGATCATGGACACCACGTCATCAATTTTGGTAGATTCTAATAATTTAATTGTTCAATGGAGTAGAAATTTGGGTGGAGGAGAAGGACTTGGATCTTGAGATTATTATGCGCAAGGATCCGTTGTGTTGGCATGTAGCCTAGGGCATATACTCATGATTAATTTCAGAATCTTTTCACTCAGGTAAGGCCAGTATCCGGCGAGCACCACCAGTTTAAAATCCTCGTCTGCCGTCGAGATTTCATCGTTTCTGAGCCACGAGTCTAGGTTTAAGAAAGAATAAAAAGGATAACTTGTCCTGTTCCGTTAAAAATCTAAGTCATGATAAAATTTTATTAAAATTCAGCTCTTTAACTTTATAGTTTTAAAATTCATTCCACGATCCCGAGATTAAAATCAAACTCAATTTAAAATAAATTAAAAATTAAAAATTAGATTGACCTGACAGATTAATCCATGTTTATCATTATACTATCAAACAAATAAAATCTTTTTTATAAATAATTCTTCGTTGTTTAAACTTCAATGAAGGTTGTTGACATAACACTGGACTATCACATTTTCAATCGTAAAAAACTTGCAAGAAATGTGAAAATTAAAAGTATTTATAGGATAAGGGTTTTTAGTGGTTGAATTATAGATTGGTTAAAGTATCTTTGTAAATAGTTTATTTCTCCAATATTAAAGTAAACCTTTTTAATGAATATCTTTGGATACTTGCAAAAAATCATCTTCTAGGGTGTTTGAGTATCCCTCTGATAAAATTAGCAACTTAGTAGAGAAAAAAAGTAATAAATACACTTAAAGATATTTAAATTCTAAGATTTTAGTTGTTCTTGTGTTGAATATGTATCCTTTTAATTTAAGGAAAAACTTGCATTTTACTTGGAAGTTCAAGGGGTATTTATAACTTATGAACATTGTATTTTTTCTTGAGTGAAGGGATCAGAGAGTAATTTTATCATGACAATATTTACTACGAACAAAATATTCCTCACACAAGCATTAATGGGAAAAAAATATCTCTTACACAAACATTAATGAAGAAGAATATCTCTTACACAAGCATAAATGAGCATTAATAGAGAAAGGATATTGACGATGTCCCAAAAAATCCAAATAGCCTAGGAATAGAGCTCCCAGGTTAGATAATCGATTAATCAATTTGTCTTAGCAATATCGTCTATTTTTCCTAGTCAAGGTAGTTGATATATTATACTTAGTGTTTGGTAGACCAATGTGGTTTGTGACTAGTACTTGTAAAAGGTTATTTTTTTTATGGAAGTGAGGACTCTCCGACGGTAAAGTTAGTAACTTTGTAGAGAGAGAAAGTGCAATGATATTTTAGAGAGACAGACTCTGAAAATATATATGCTGGAAATGTTGAGAATGAAAAGATTATAAATCTTTGTTCTGAATTTCTCATAGTGTATTTATAGCCCAAAAGCCTTGTCCTTTTGTGAAGAGGAGAGTTTGGAGTTAATTTTACCCTTGTGATATTTTAAGTTGTATTCAATTCAAAATATTACGTATTGAATCAGTATAAAAAAATAAAGGGCTAGCATAGGGTCCCGAAAAAAAATCCCTAGAGAGTGTTGGGCTTGGACAAAGTGCTCAAGCCCACAAGAGGTGAAAGTGGGTTTGGGCACACTGCTTTGACCTAAACACGCTGGGTCAGCCGTGAAAGCTTGAGCCCATGAGAGGTGAAAGTAGGTTCGAGAGGGCTACCTAGACCCAAACACACTAGGCTCGAGCGTGACAGCCCGAGCCCACGATGGGTGAAAGTGGGTTCAGGAGCGTTGCCTAGACCCAAATATGTTAGGCTCGGGGTCCGAGCCCACGAGGGGTGAAAGTGGGTCCGAGGGTGCTGACTGGACCCGAACATGCTAGGCTCGGATGTATTAAAGGTGAGAAATGGGTCTAAACACGTTGTCTAGACCTAAACATATTAGGCTCAAGACACGCTCTTGATCCTGCAAAGATGTTAGGGTGCACGCTCAACACTAAAAGTTAGCCATGCGCTCTACATGGGCCTGGTAGTAGCCCGAGCCCAAACTCCTTGAATAATGAGCTCAGGATACCGTATCTAAGCTCAAATTACAACAATACTCTTAACCATTAGATTGCAAGCAAATCTTCACCGTTTAAAAAACTTTGCGATTATTTTTATAAAAAAAGCCCTAGCTAGAGTCCATGAACCTTGTCCCATAATGATCAAAATCATGATTCGTCATGCTGACATTGTAAGTGAGCACATCGGCTAAGCAGAAGTTGTCAAGTTTCATGGCATCATCGCCATAATGACATCAAAAATAATTTCAGACCTGTTCAAGGAAGTTCACATCACGGGCCTTGACCATGCCATGAACTTCAAAGGGCGACTTGAATCTCGGCTCGAATGATTTGCCCTACAAATGGCCTGCCTCAGATGCCTCTACAGCAAAAGCTAGCGGTTCCCTTGAAGTCACGCATCTCCCTCCCCAGCTTGGATATTTAATATTCTTCACAAGTGGTCAATTCAAGAATTTTCATGTCTGGGTTTTTATATAACTAGGGTGATCTAGACCCTTGAAGCCACAAATATAGAAGAGACAATAAACTTTAACTTGTTCCTATCTGTCTATGAATCTATGAAGTAAATTATTCTTCAATAAAAATAATAAAATGGATACTTGAATTATTTGTTGTTATCTAGATGGACAGTAGTAAGTATTTTTAAATTAGTTTCATGTGTTAACTTATACCAGAAACCTAGCCTGTTTGTTTTCATGTTTTAAAAGTATTTTTTAAAAATTTATTTTATTTTTTATTTTATTTTACTTTAAATTAAATTTTTTATGTTATTGTATTGTTTGATATACTGATATTTGAAATAAATTTTTAAAAAAATAAAAAAAATATTATTTTAACACATTTCCGAGTGAATATAACATGAAACTCACTAGGATATTAAAAACCTAAATATAGCATGTAATAACTTAGAATAACTCAAAGATGTTTCATTAGTTATTTTATAAAATTTATTTTAAAAACATAAATAAATATAAAGAGGAGAAAATGTAATATATTCACTAGAATTTTTTTTTTAGTTATATTTCTCAAGTGAATTTATAGAAGTAACTAATAAAATATTAGTAATTACTCTGTATAAAATTACTCGATTCATCCGAGATCATTGATTTGAGCTTCTAAAAACCCTAATAGCCTAGCAAGTATCAAATTGGGCATGAGATGTCTAAGTCGCCAATCCCTTGGCCGAATTTGACAATTGTGCTCTCAAATTATAGAGTGTGTGTGTGTGTGTGTGTGTGTGTGTGTATATATATATATAATCAGCCATTCCTTAAGGGCAAGCTTCTCCCACAATTGTCAACTTCCTCCAGTGAGCAGATGTTGACGGTGGCAAGGCAGGAATTGTCCAGTTTCATGGCATCACCGCCACAATTTCAGATTTCTTAAGGGAAGTTGACATCATGGGCCTTGACAATGCCAGGACCTTTCAAGGGCAAGCTTGAATACTTGGCCTGGTTGATTTTCCCTCTATACAAATGGCTTTTTTTTTTTTTTTTGAATTTCCCAGCTGGGTGGTCTCAATTTTCAGAATTACTTGAAGGTGTAGTTTTATATATGGAATATTTAATTAGTAATTGAATCCCTATAGCTGAATAAATTAATCAATTAGTCTTTGTAGCATCATAAATAATTAAATAGTCCATTGACTAAGATAGATCCACCATCCATAATTTAGTAGTTTTTTACTCTAAAAATACCTTTTTAAAAAAATCAAATTTGCCCATATCACCTAATTTTATTTTATTTTTTAGTTTTAAATAAAGGGGAAAAAATAAATTAAAAAAAACACACGTCTGTGTAATAAAAAAAATATAATCATTTTTTTAAATAAAGATGAAATATATAGTTTTTCAAACTAAAAAGATTAATATTATTAACTTCTAAGTTAGCGGTATAAGTTTATCTTGACTACAAACTCAAATATTTTTTTTAATATAAAGTATTAAGATCATATTTTTGGTAATTAAGTGAGCTCTGTTATTTTTAACATGATTTTTTTTCATAGTTCTTATTAATGTATATTATTCAAGTCATCTGTTTCATAGCAAATAAATATTTTACTTCTACCAATACTAAAAATTATCATGCGAGTGTGCGTCCACATATATATATTGTATTTTTACTCCATTAAAATCAACACCCTATTATCATAGTTTAGAATTAACTTGGAAAAAGATTTAAATCTAGATTAATTGTTTTTATTAAAATAATCAAGATTAAATGGATTAATCAAATTATTATAAATTTAATCGGACTAATTATATTTTATCAAATTAATATTTTATTTAATTCTATTTAAAATTCACCTCAAATCAAGAAAGGTTTTCCTAATATGTAAAAATCCAAAATAATGAATATCAGATCGATCACTTTTACTCTATTCTACTCATAACACAACAGAAAGAAGAAATTGAAAGTCTTTTCCTCGGACTTCTAAGAAAAACAAAAGGGGGCATTTTTAAAAAAACTACGTGAAGGGTTATAAAAAGTGATATCAAAGAAGAAAATATATATATATATATATATATATAAAAGAATTAAATGAAAAGGGGCATTATAGGAAGTGAAGAGAACTGTAACGGCTAGTTAGACTTGTACAATTGGATGAAGATCTTGGCGGAAAGAAAAAAAAAACCCAGCACGCTCCCCAAAGCAGTAGCCTCCTCTCCTTTAACCACATTTTCTACTTTCTTCCTTACAGTAACACACACTTTCCTTACTTAGAAGAAATCTAGTACTGCACTAGGGTTTTTTGTCTTCTCCATAGAAGAAAACAGGGGATTTTTTTTCTAAGTGTACAAGGTTCACTGTTTGCAACAATGAACATCTTCAAGAAGAAAACTTCTCCTAAAGGTACTGTTTTTTTGTTGTAAATAGTATGTTTAAAGTGGGTTTTGTCTTAGATTGGTGATTGTGCTGTAAATTTTGGAACTTTTTCAGTTTTGGTGGAGTAGAGGATGTTTTTTGCTTATTTGGGATTGTGTTGCTGTTAAAATGTTAATGATTCTGTTGTTTGCTTTGAGTTTTGGAGTGGAGGATCAGGGTTTGATTTCATAGTTTTGAAGCTTAGTTTGCGTGAAATTAATGAAGGATTGTTTGAATCTAACAGAGGCTCTCAGGACTAGCAAGAGAGAAATGGTGGTTGCTACTAGAGGTATTTGTGGTTGTTTGTCCTTGAATGATCAAAATTTTGATTAATTGTTACCTGGGTCAATTGGTTTAACAGTATAGTTGGAAACTTTCTGTGTTAAATAGTGGCAAAGCTATTATGGGTTTTTGTTTGTCTTTGATTTCTAGGTATTGAACGTGAAATTGCATCGCTTCAACTGGAGGTATGTTGATGTTGCTTTTTTTGCAATGGTTTTGGATGGAATTTACTACCAGGTCTTTTTTTTTATTATTTCTTTTTCTAAATTGTATTTTGTAATGCATTTTTAGGAGAAGAAATTGGTGGCAGAGATAAAGCAAACAGCAAAAACTGGAAATGAGGCAAGTCTATTTATTCTTCGGTGTAGTGGTTAAATGGTTCATGGATGAGAACAAATATAAACATGACCTATTATGATCAGTTATTATCAATCTTGTGCCTTTATGATTTGTTATGAAGCATCATTTGACATCGTGGAAAAATTGTCCACTTTAAGTTACAGATGCACCATTGAGGTGAAATGAGATAAAATAATTTTAGAGTTTAGGGAATGAGATGGTTTGTGATAACTTAGACCGTTCAGTGAAAATTGCTCAAGAAATTTGAGTAATCTGTAGTTGTTGCATAAGTGTGTGCTGCGTAATCCATGCAAAGGTAACATGGTTTGTTCGAAGTCATAGCTTGGAGTTGTTGAGGATGTCTTCTTGGATAGCTTCTTGATAATGTAAGACTTTTGCTCGATACTTAGGCTGCTACTAAAATCTTAGCCCGGCAACTTGTTCGACTTCGGCAACAAATAACAAATTTGCAGGGGAGTCGTGCCCAAATCAGAGGTGTTGCTACTCATACACAGGTAACTTTCTGTCTGCACAATCTAGTTAGTAAGTTTAGAAGGATCTGCAGGGTTGTCCTTGTTGTCTGATGTTGATGCCTTGGTCTATATTTTATGTTCACAGGCGCTGTATGCCAGCACTTCAATTTCCACTGGAATGAAAGGTGCAACTAAGGCAATGGTGGCTATGAACAAGGTATTAATAGTGATGCAACTGTAGTATAATAGTTTTTATTACTAAACCCATCCTATTTATGAGACAGGTATTCATAGAAAACCATAATTCCATAAACCCATGTCTTATTGGAAGAAACGCTTCAAACTGGAAGTCATTCATACTCTATGTAGTGCTTGATATAGTATCATGTTCAGCAGTTACATACCCTTCAATGCACTTAAGTGTTGGCTATGGTTTGTTAGAGATGACGTAGGAGACATTTCATAGTGCAAGTTATGATCTATTATTTTCTTCTACTTCATTGACTGAGAGGCGTTATAAGCATGAGCCATTTAAACTGTATTGTAGTAGACAATACTGTAACATTTTCAATGGTGCACTTGTCGATTGGTTTGTACGGTGTTGACAGAAAGAGATGTCAAAAATAGCATAAAAATAAAAATGAGAGTATTGGATGACCTAATGTTGTGTTCCGGTGCTGCTTTGCAGTAGAAAGGTGCACAACAGGGCTGGTTGCTTAGATTACAGTGTGTTCATCAAAGTGCTCACATAATCCATTGAGCTTGTAGTGCTCATTTTGGAGGCTAATCTCCTGAAATATGTTTAAGCATTCTTTACAGTCGACTGGAGTATATCAATACCTTGTTTTTTTGACAGCAAATGGCTCCTGCAAAACAAGCTAAAGTGATCAAAGAGTTCCAGAAGCAGTCAGCACAAATGGATATGACGGTAATCCTATGTTTTGTTTCTACAACATTTCATTTTTTCCTATAAATTCCTGTGTATAAGTGGAGTTCCCATACTTCTTCTAGCAATCAAATGATTATTCTTAGATAAAAAAGTTTGGAGGAGACAATGCACACACAACCATTGTGCCTTTTTTTTTTTGACTAATCAGAGTGACAATGTGCAAGATGCCCCCTATCATCAAAATGTCAAATAATGTCAAATGGATTTCATTCAATGGATAGATTGAACTTTTCTCTATGACTGATTTTGTTGTATAGAGTGGTACTGGGAGTATCTAAAATCTTATTAAACATTTTGCAGATTGAGATGATGTCAGAAGCTATAGATGAGACTTTAGACAAAGATGAGGCTGAAGAGGAAACAGAGGAGCTCACTAACCAGGTGAAACATCAACAGCAACAATTTAGTTTGTTTTAGTTTTATTTTAAAGACATAGTCCATCTCTAATTTAAATAACATCATTTGTAGGTGCTTGATGAGATTGGTGTGGACATTGCATCTCAGGTTTGTTTTGTTGACATTAGTTGTCCCATGTAATCCTTGGTTGTTATGCCTTCTTAATTTCTGGGATGTCTAATCATATGTATGATTCTGATCCTTGTTTTTAACAGTTATCTTCAGCTCCAAAAGGTCGGATCGCATCAAAGAATGCTCCTCCTAATGCTGTTACAAGGTATGACGTGGCACTTCACTTTGAAGTAATGTCCATTATTTAATCCATGTTGAATGAAAAAATGGCTCAAGCAAATTTAATTTATGGCATTGCCTCGTGAGTGAAACTTTCAAGTTGGTGATATCCCCGGCTCACAATTGGTGCCTAAGTAAAAATATACTCTCAGCTTTTATCTGTTAGTTAAAAGAGACTGAACATGTGAACAAAGGGAGAAGAGAAATCTTTTCATGTTTGCTATAAGACTAGGACCACACCTAGATATTCTGCAAACAAGATAAAAATTGCTAGTTTTGCTATTTTGTTAGACTTTGATATAATATATACCTGCAAAGTGCAAGCAGCTATGGCAGTGCCTGGCCTTGATCATTGATGAGTACTGCAACTTGTGTAGAGATGTAGTCCATGCCAAGCTCGTGTTGGAATATTACAGGGTTCTTGGACTCTAGAATTTCTGTTAGTCCCTATAAAATCATATTGTCCATTGAGATTTAGACCATGGCTTACTGGGATGGCTAGTAGTGTTGGTGGTGTGATGGTTGGGTGTGAATCATAGGCACAATTTGTTGGGTGGTGGATGTGACACCAGTTTAGATTTTATCATGGAACATTACCACTTTTTAATGGGTAAAGCATATTTAATGGGGCAAGTATCTGAGATAGAGGAATCTAATGGTATTTGTCTATGCTGAAACCAGAAATTTGTTGTATTGAACTTTATTCAGAGATGGGGTTCTGAATGAGTGGTGTGAGAACTGTGATGATAAGAGATTTCAGCATTGATATTTCCCATCAAAATAACAAGAGCCCAGAGAGTTACTTCGGAACAATACTCTACGGACAATACTTTGAGCCAGCATCTGAGCGCACATTCTGCAAACTGAAGTTTTTCCTGTGACAGGAAGCAGATATAAACGAAGTCTTTACTCACCAAAAATTTGTAATACTAACAAGCTCTTTTATCTGAATTTGTATGCAGTCCTGAATCTACCAATGTTGAGGATCTTGAGAAAAGACTGGCCTCTCTACGACGCATTTGATCTGGAAAACATGTAGCAGTGATGCTTGGAGCAGAATCTTAATGGGTGTAAATTCTTACAAAAACAGTCAGATGCATGAAATGCCAATTATAGTAGCAGCATTGTCTATGTTATACATATTCTACTTATGAGAAATACCAGCATACTAGACTTGATATATGAACAGGAGAAAAGGTATTGCATAGTGAAAGATATTCTGATTTTGTACTTTCATTTGTTCTCATTCGTTTACTCTACCCTTTTGGACTAGAATGTCTTTTCATTTGGGTCATGGGAGGGTCTAAAATACCCAAAACACCTAAACTGCTTCCGTAGCCACCTGGTCCTGGAGGCAAAAACCCCCTTTTGATCATCTTTCAGCTTGCCCTAAAGACATGAAGCTACATAGAAGGGAAGAAAAGGAGACTTTGAGCATCGGGACACCAGTGTTCGAACTAGGATTGATTAAATTTTAATATATATATATTTTTTTTATGTTTTTGGATTGTATTGATATATTGATATTAAAAATAAAATTTTAAAAATAATAAAAATATTATTTTAATGTACTTAAAAAAACACTTTCAAAATATCTTTGTCCAAACATTGTTTTTAGATTTCGTTAGTCAACTTTAGTCGGTCACTTTAACAAAATACTAAATCCAATAATTCCATCGGACAACCCATTGTGCATCAGCAAATGCTGATGGGGTAAAGCATAGGCAATGTAGTAGCCGCAATGGGGCTGCATTAGCAACTTGCTTATCACATCTTGTCATCAGCATATTTTATGAGTAAAATGCAAGCTGGAAGCCAGAGTAGCTTTATGCACAAAGCAAATTCATTTCGTGCAATTGGCTAAGGAATTGCAACTTGGTTTTAGTTGGTTTAGGTATAATCTAACGAGAATCTGTCTCCATTCTTGATTGATCCATGAACCAAGAATCAAGTTGATTTATGCATAGAATATAACTCCAAATGGTCCAAGCTCCAAGCAACTTCTTTTGCTGCTGAGGTCAATTTGGGTCTAGCCTTGTTCTTATGATGATGAGATTTGTGGGATCAGGAGATTTTTGGAGGCTTCAAATTCTTTGTCTGGAATCATGATCAGCATGGTTTGACATTCGACCAGAAATATGTAAGCATAAATGAACAACGCCAAAATGGTCCTGAAGTTTATGTGCAGCTCAATTTGGGTCCCTCTTGTTAGTGAAATTACACCAACCACCATGGATTCTTCCTCTTCGCAGGTCATTAATGGCATGCGGGAAGGACTTGTGCACTTCCACGAGATTTGAAAAAGAAATTGATCGTCATTTGCATAGGATTCTAGAAGGTGTTAAGCTGGACTTTTGTAAAATCTTTGATTTTAGACCCATGGGATATAAAATATTGATGTTCATTTTCTTAGCTTGCAAGTCTCTCTCTCTCTCTCTCTCTCTTTTTATCTTAATTTGAAAGTCTTTGGATAAATTCTCCATACAAATTTTCAACCATTTTTGCTTATTGAGATTAAATCTTTTTATACACCAAGCTAAGTTGTTGTCCATAGCCTAATACAAAACAAATTAGAAGTGCTCAGCTTTTTCCTGTGATATATGAGGAGAAATACTTTGGATTTCCTATTTTGTCCTGAAAATTGAAATATTATTTGTCAATTGAGATAATTTAGTAAATTTATGTTTCTTATATATAGTGAAATTATTTCGTCACCCTTTAAAGCTAAGAAAATAAGTTTTTTTGTTCGAAGGCTGTATTTGCATAGTTAAAAGACGATGATACCCTTAAAAACTCAAAAGTTTTGGCTTTGTAGAGAGTTTTTTTTTTTTTTTTTATTTATATTTATTTTTTCTACAGTAAAATATTATGTCTAGCCTTTGATTATAAAAAATTTAAGCCCGATAAGGGAGGGCGTTTTCATCTTTACAACATTTTTTTATAATATTAGGATGCTCTTTAAGGGCTTTTTAGTAATTTGAATCATTAAAAAATTAATAAATTCATATAAAAGGTTGATGTGTGCTACACACACGTCATCATCCCCCTCCATCAAATAGGAGGCGCGTGGTACGTATTATGATGAGTCTCGAGTTTAGTGAGTTAACCTGGTTAACTTTAATTTTTTGTTTTTTTTTAATTGATTTTTTTTTTCAATTTCATCCTTCAATGTTTGGTTAATTGGGAATTAGACTTCATAATTTGTTTTAATTTTCTTTCTATGAGGTTATTCTAATCTCATGACCCAGGTCACGAATTTGATAATTTAACCTGGTTGATTTGAGTTATTTTTTTAAACTAGTTTTTTTTTCCAATTTCATTTTTTAACATTGAGTTAATTAATAATTATGTTTCATAATTTATTTCACTTTACTTCTGTGAGGTTATTTTGGTCCAATGACTTGAGTCACAGGAGTGGCCGGTTAATCCAAGTTGACTCGAGTTGTCTTTTTATCTTTTTCTAATTGTTTTTTTTTCCAGTCTCATCATTCAATGTTAGGTTGATTCAGAATTAAGAACCTGATTTGATTTACTTTCTATAAAGTCATCCAAGTCTCATAACCCAACTTGCAGACTTTACAGGTCAACCCGGGTTGACTCGATTCAATCCAATATGTTTTCATCTTAATATTAAAAAAAAAAACACCTTGAATATTTTTTTATATTTTTTTTATGACTTGCATTGTAATGGGAGTCAATAATCCAATATGAGTTATTAGACACCATTTGATAAATACTATAATTTAAGTATTTTTTTTAAATGTTTTTTAAAATGTTATTTCACATAATTTTTTTTTAAAAATTCATTTTTACCGTGTGACCAAACACATTTTAATAATCTCAATCAATTGATTTTTCTTTTTTGTTTTTTTTACAAATAAAACATGTAATCTAATAATGTCATAAATTCGCAAAACCTATGTATATCTCTTGGCATATGGCGTAATCATGAAAGAAAAAAAACACGTCTATATGGCATATGAACTTTGTTCACAAAGTTCATATGGTATCCTCTTTATTATTATTATTTTGAATTTGAAATTACATGTTTAATTTTAAAAACACATAAAAATTAATGTATTTTCAAACTAAACACATTTAAAATACAATATTAGCATATAGACAACCGATATTCACGCGTTGTTTGGCAACATGATCCAAATGATATTTCATAAAAAATTATTTTTTTATTATAATATTTTTTAATGTATTTAGATTGTTTTGATACGCTAATATTAAAAATAAATTTTAAAAAATAAAAATATATATAATTTTAATATATTTATAAATAAAAAATATTTTAAAAACAAATATTATCTAGTTAGGAAAGTTGACATGTAAAATATTTTGTCCTTTAAAACAAAAAAAAATAAAAATAGGCTAGTTCTATAAATAGAAACAAATTGAGGGACCATAACAAGAAGAGAAAAAACTTTAAGACAGAAATAAAAGGAAGCTTCTACTCATACCGTTGACAGGTTCTATTTTTATAAACATGACACCCCAAAATCTTTCACCTTATTTTTCACAGAAATTACAAAAACGCCCTCCATTTCCTTCCCTTTTCTTACCCGAATCAGAAAATGAAGTAATAATACATTCAATCTTATCTTTCTAAGCCCTCGATTTCATCAATCTATCAAAAAACCCACCTTGGTTTTTCCCTTAAAAATCGAACTTCTTTGTTTTTTTGAAGCAATTCAGGTTTTTTTTTTTACTGCCAATTTTGATCGATATTCTTGTTTTGACGTTGAATTCATGCCTGCCCTTGAATTTTTTGCTGTTAACTATCATGTTTTGATGTTAAAGTTTGGTTCTTTTTAATGTTTCTGACCTGGGTTTTTTATTTTTTTTTTGTAGAGAGAAAGAGGGAGAGGGAGAGAGATGCAGAGCCAGGTGGTGTGTAGAGGGTGTAGAAGTTTATTGTTATATCCAAGTGGAGCTACTAATGTTTGTTGTGCTTTATGTAGTACCGTTACCTCTATTCCTGCTCCTGGTATATAATTCAGTTCCCTCTCTCTCTGTTTTGTTTGTTGAACCCTTTAATGTTTATGTTTTTATGTGAATGCTTTTCTCCTTTATTAATGTTCATGATAGGCGCAATGAATGTTGGTAATTTGGAAGATTTAGGTTTTTGATTTTGTTCTTCTTTCTAATTGGTACTGCTAAGTTTAAAAATTTCTTCTGCCTTTTGTTTTAGTGTGTTCTAGGAGATAATTGCTCGAAGAATTGTTGGTGGGAAAGATGGAGGCTGTGGGTTTTAGATGAATTAGTTGACTTGGGTTGTTTTAGATGAAATTAGGGTTGGATTTGATGATTAGCTTTGGAGGTTAGAATTTCATCGAAGTTGTTGCTTTGGATAAATTTGGAATTTTCTGCATTGTGGAATTGAAGTTTAGAAATGGATGAAAAATGCTTCTAGAACTTGTGTTTTTACTGTTAAAAGAGAGCTACCTTTTGTATTATACTGGATGTCAGTGTCATCTAAGATTAGCCATGGATTTGAAAACAGGAATGCCTTCTTGCGTAGTTCATAATCCTGCTGTTATCCACTGAGTTTTAAAGTTTCATGCTCATTGTCTGGCTTCCATTGCTTATACTGAGTGCCAATTCTGAGCTTTTCGTAAAATGAAGGGACTAGCTTGTTCTTAGACTCTAATGAGAATATGCATTTGTATCTGACATATAAGTTAGATTGCAGTTCAAAAGGATTTGGTAATTTAAATCATTATAGCCTTCTTCCCTGGTTCTTGATATGAATAGACAGCCTTGTTACCTATATTTGTAGTACTAGTTATGAAAAACAACCAATCCCCCAAAATGTCCACATTCTAGATGTTGAAATTGAAATGGTTGTGGAACCTCCACTCTTTTTTATGAGGATATAAAAATGCTCCAGTTCCGTTTCATTCTCTTTCGACTTAAATAAAAAAAAGTAAAGAAAAAGAATTCAATATGTGGTGGGAATTTCAATTTAGCTTGGATATAATTAAAATATATGGTGATAGGATATTTGGGTCCAATTGCAAACTTGCAGGGATGGACTTGGCTCAACTCATATGTCGAGGTTGCAGGACATTGCTAATGTATGCACGGGGGGCAACAACTGTGAGATGCTCCTGCTGCCACATAGTGAACTTTGCACCAGGTATAATATAAGCATTGTAAAATTATTCCATACTATTTGACAAATTTGGATTTGCAATTTGCAAGCTTAACTCATCTAATCCGCTCTATAACAACAGAAATAGTCTTGCGCTGTTTTTCTTTTTATAGTGTAAAGGTTTAGGTTGATAATTTGCTTCCAAGAAGCTTGGATTGCTCTTTTCTTCCATGGACATTTTCTGTGCCTTATCAAAACATTTCAGATACTCAAGGGGAAAAAAACTAAAAGACAAGAAGTATATAGAACTATCAGCAGGGCACCAATGATCCTAATTAATTATAGAATGTAGTGGTGAGAGTGGTATCTTCTTTTTGAGATGAGAATTCATTTCTAAATGTTCTATCTCACTTTATTGCTTATTACTCTTTTCCATCTCACTTGCTTTCTTTTAGTAGTTGTTTGCACTATTTTCCAGGTTCCTTTTTTATTAGGTAATTGCTATTGAATTTTTAAAATTTGAACGTTTGGAAGGATTAGTAGCTGGTGCACTTATGGTTACTGAGAGTGGTGATATGGATTTATTTTGATACCCAGTTTCCATCAATTTACCTACTGTCAATGAAACTGGAAGTTGTTCCCCTTGGCTTCATTTGTGTACTTTCTATCATTTAATTTCTAAATTGCATCTATCGATTGTGCTAAGTTTCCTTTATCTTTCTCTTTTGTTTGGTGGTGTGTACTGATTTGTTTTCTCTATGTTTTTGTGGCTGTGTGAGTAGGACCTAACCAGGTTGCTCATGTCAACTGTGGGAACTGCCAGACTACACTTATGTATCCGAATGGTGCTCCATCTGTCAAGTGTGCGGTCTGTCACTATGTTACTAACATTAGTGTAAGTGCATTAACTATATTGAGGCACCAGTATTTACCTTGTAAAATTTGCAGTGGCTGCCAAAGATTGAAATTATCTTCGGTTTTGGCTCAAGTTTTTTGCTTCTGTTATTTAAATTAATTTCCATCTCATGATATGAACTTCAGTACTTCAAGTAGTAATCTGCCTTTGCATTCGTGCATTGGATCAAGATTGTCTCCTGTTAATGTTTGGGCACATGCTTGCTCATGAACAATAGTTTATCAAATATTCTGCTGCCTACAAATTATACGAAGATCTTCATGTCTTTCTATCTCTGGATGCATATAATGATCTGTACTGTATGGTTGAAATATTTGAATTCCATAAAGGGATGGATAGTGGATAACTTATGTAGTCATTAGGAGTTTGTCTAACATGATTATTGCCTCTCTTTTTAAGGACTGTCTTTACCATCATTAATTTTACAAATCTCCTCCCCTCCTTTTATACATCCTGCTACTCATTTCTAGGTAGTTATTGCCAAATCGCCAACTTTCAGTACAAAGTTAAAGCCTGAAGATAGATGTGTATGAACTCAGATTTTTTTTAGTTTTTTTGTTGAGGACACATAATAAGTTGCGAATGAGCTTTCCACATGCCATTGAAATTGATTTATAGCTCCTCTTTTTGACAGTTCTCTTTGCTATGATAATACGCAGTGTCTTTAAAAAACAAAGTTTGTCCACAGTGACCACCCAACCTGAAACTTCTTCCTTGATCTTTTGATAGTTCTAAGTATTTGCTGCTGTGGTTCACTTTGTGATGTGTTGCAGAGATAATCTTGACATTTTTTTAGTAAATGTGCTTATTGTTTAACAAAATTGTCCTTTTCTTCTGAATGGATGTTAGCTCTTTGTACTTGCCAGTTACCTCTGGAGTCGATTGGAATAGTCCAAAAGAGCCAAATGTTTTTGTATTCCTTGACATGGATTAGTTCCTCTGTAAATTAAGATTATTATAAGTATAAATTTCATTTTGATCCTGTCAGCTGGCTTTCAGGAAATTCAATGTTCTCCTGTGTGTGTGAAGTTAAATAGACTTGGAATGTATTTTCATGATCCAGATGATTCCCTTGCAGTGAGAAGTAACTTTCTAATACTGCTAGAGCATCCTTGTCACCATGAACAGACACCATAGCTTTGGATATACCTCTCTGTTTTTGGCGACTGAATGATTTCTTTTATTACATCAACCAACCACTGCACTTTTTCCTCATTTGGTCATTGTGAGGTCTTTAGTGAGCAATGATTGTTCTTTTCACTCCCTTGTGCTGTATCATGTGTCTTGCAGACGGCTAATGTGAGAGTTCCGCTTCCAGCAAACAGACCTAGTGGTATAGGTGGAACAATGCCGTCTACTTCAACAGTAAGTAACTGGACTTACTTTTCTTTCCTGGTGGAAAATGCTACAAAAAATCTTGGTTATTTTGTATCTAATGCTTACTAAATCTGTTATTTCCCTTCTCATACCTGTTTTCAATGCCTCATTCTCAGACTCAAACTGTCGTTGTGGAAAACCCTATGTCTGTTGATGAAAGTGGCAAATTGGTATAACTCAACTTGATTACTTTTAAACTTTTCTTGTTAAAAAAATCTGATTTATTTTTCCCATTCTTTGTTTTCCATTCATTCCTTTGGAGTAGAATATGTGCTGATAAGATTTCTATCCATTGCAGGTCAGCAATGTTGTTGTTGGTGTCACTACAGAAAAAAAATAATCCGGTGAGATTTTGATATCTTGCTATACTTTTAGTAGGAAATGGCCCAGATTCATACTTGTTGTGAAGAAGGATATGAAAATTCGTTATGTATATTTTGTCTAAAATAGCTATGAGCAACATTTGTTCAAAACCATTTTGAATACACGAGCTGTTGGTGAAATTTGCAGTGTGGATGTGTACATTTTGAGGATATGAAGCTTTAGAGGGCATTCTTTCTGTCTCTCTGATTGCCGAACTGAAACATCGTTACGTTTGTACTAATATCTGGTTGAGTGAATGTGCTTGTATCTTTCAAAGTGAACTATCATATACTGTATGCATGGAATGTGCTTATTTGGTACTTCCGGAACCCTAGATTCTTGAAGATAAATTCTGTATAATTGAGTGTTCTATCATTAAAATCATGTTTTAACCTTTCCAAATTAGTTGTATCTGCGTTGTGGTTTGTTTCTCATCAAGGCAATGACTTTCATTGCAATAAACAGTTGACTTTTTTGGGAATTTAATCATTTATAGAAAATGGTTGTATTTCCTTTCAAAAACGAATTGGGAGGTGCACATTATTGATGCCAAGGCAATTATTGACAACTTGTGCCAAAAGAAAAGGGAGGAGAAAAGAAACAAGCCATGAGCAAGTCTCCATGAAATAGTAAAGAGAGATCACTTCCTAAGCTTGAATTTTGTCTTGATTAGAGTTGTGGATTACTTTTCTCGTCATATGACAATGTAAGTCCAAGCTCGAGAGATTCCATACGAAGAGGAGGCTGTCTAGCATTGAGGTTGAATTTATATTGAGTGTGTTTTAGCATGAAAAAATATTAAATATATGTTATTATAGTGTTTTCTATGGTTTTTTTTTAAAATTATTTTAATGTATTTTTAAATAAAATATACTTTTAAAAATGATTTTATATCATAATATAAAATACACACAAAGCATTAGAGGGGGGTTTTGGAGGCTGAAGTCACATATTGTTAAACTTGGCTTGTTAAAAACCTATGACATATAAGCCCCTTTCCCCTTGAAATGTGAAACATAAGAGAGATCACTTCCTAAGCTTAAATCTTGTCTTGATTGGAGTTGCTTTTCTCGTCATATGACAATATAAGTCCAAGCCGGAGAGATTCCTCATGAAGAGGCTGTCTAGCATTGTGATTAAACTTAAATATTAATACTTGAGTGTGTTTAGCATGAAAAGATATTAAATTAATTATTTTTATTTTTATTTTTAATTAGGGAGTGTGGTTGAAGGCTGGACGTATGACATATTAGCCCATTTCCCCTTGAAATGTGAAATATATTGAGTGTTTTTTTGAATCATTTAAAAGTAAAATTAACTTGATGAATTAACAATATGATTGGCTTGGTTATTTTAATTATCTTTTAAAATTTTATTTAAAATAAAAAGTTTAAAAAAACATCAAAATAATATTATTTTGGAATAGATTTGAGTGACTCAATAATCTATAAATTAACTCAAAAAACTTACCACCAAAACCTTGGACTCGATAAGATCCTGTATCGAGTCTAATATCTAAGATGTAAAAGCATCTAAAATAGAATTTAATCAGAAAATTATTTCAATAATCTAATAAGAGATGATGAAACATTTTATATAATTTGTTTTATTCTTGTTCTCCTACTATATAAATTCTAAGTAAATTGAACATAAAGCATATATCAAACAATACCATTCTCTTCATTTCTTTCGAGAATGGAACCAAGTTCTTCACCTGTTTAGCATCCAAAGGCTTTTTTGTTTATCTGGTTTTCTCTCATGTCAATGGGATTTGTTAGGAGGAGGAATTCTCCAACACAAACAAGCAACTGGCATGACAAGATCATGAACCTTACCCTACGTGAAAAAAATCTGATGTTTACTGCAAGGGGAAAAGGACTTGAACTTTTCCCAACCACCAAAACCAAAATTGTGAACTTTAAGTTTGATGGTTAGACAACCCAAAGAAAGTTAGTGGCACACTAAATGTGGCTTACTAGACTCGACAAAGGGATTTGGCCATCCATTTTCCTCTCTTAACCTATATATATGGCCTGCCTTGTGCTGGTCTGCCATCATCATTACACCGTTCATCCCTTCTATCCCAGTCTCTCTCTTGTCTTCTGTCAACATGGGCTTGCAAAATGAAGAAAAGCTTGAGCTTGGATGCACTGGCTTACAGCCAAAGCCAAAGAAATGGGTTCTCTTGATGGTAAGGGTGGTTGCATTCTTGGCCACAGCAGCTGCAACACTTGTGATGGCGCTCAACAAAGAAACCAAAACTCTTGTTGTTGCCACTGTTGGGAATACTCCAATAAAAGTCACCCTCACTGCCAAGTTTCAACACACCCCAGCATTCGTGTAAGCCTAATCAACTCATCTCCTTCCTTTAACATAACTGTAATCAGCATTTGTAAGTACATGAACATAGGAGATGGGAATTTAGCATGGAAATGTTTCAGTATTTCTAGTTATGTGTGTGAGATATGGTGTACTGCAGGTTCTTTGTTATAGCTAATGGAATGGCTAGTTTCCATAACTTGTTGATGATTATGGTGGAGCTTTGTGGTCAGAAGCTTGATTACAAAGGAATGCGCCTTGCCATGGTCGCCATTTTAGATATGGTAACATTCTCACAACTTTTTTCTTTACCAAGAGACAAAAAAGGGGAGAGAAGACTCTTTGTTAAAGAAAAACTATTTTGCTCAAATGTTTGCAGATGACAGTGGCTCTGGTATCAGGAGGGGCTAGTGCTGCGACTTTCATGGCTGAGCTAGGCAAGAACGGAAATTCTCATGCAAGGTGGGACAAGATTTGTGACAAATTTGAGACTTTTTGTGATCATGGTGGTGCTGCACTCATTGCTTCCTCTGCCGGCCTTATTCTCATGATGATTATTAGTGTCATGTCGATCATGAAGCTTCTAATCAAACCAAAATCTGACAGCAGCTAGCATTGTTGTCCCATATAATGTAAGGACTAAGTGAATCCATTCACTTTGCACACTTTTCTGCTCTGTGTATTACTCTTGCAAATAATCAAGAATGTTGCCTTCGAGCCGTCTTTGTTGCTATGGCCAGAGAAATGCTATCAGCTGCTTTCAAGTCTCAACAACCATGCATAACAGATAGAGTTTTTGAACATGAATATGGCTTAATTCTAGGGCAAGGAAAGATCCTTTTTCTATCCACCTCTATCGAGCTTCCACAATCAATATACATAGGTAAATAGATACGTGGACCCGGGCTACACGCATGGCTGGATATATATATATATATATTAAAAATAAATGACTATAATAAATTGACCAAATAAAAAAATAATTACAATAACCTGAAAAAAGAAAAAGAAAAAGCGACCCCGTAATTAAACTGAAGGGGAGGGTCAATGCGAAGAAGTTAAGGTTTTCTGTACCACTCACAATCTCTAGAAGCAGGACTCCAAAACTGAAGAATTCAGATTTCAGAGTAAAAATGCCCTCCATGGCATTCCCGTTATTCTCCAGCGCACCCCTCCAACTATGATCATTTGCTCTGATACAACGTTAAGAAACCATTTTAATTCAAAAATTTAAATTGTTTAATGAAGTTATAGAATATAATTTATATTACTCTGACATGATCAAAGCTCTAAAACTCGCAGCACAGAAATTTATTAATTTTGAAATAGATCAGGAAACTGAAGCGCGTAGCAGCATGGAGAGAAATTGTTGCTTACCAAAGATAAATGAATCCAAGCTTTTATTAGGCATGTATTCGTAGACTAACATCTTCTCATCCCCTTGAATGCAGCAACCCAGGAGCCTGACAAGATTCATGTGCTGCAATTTAGATACGAGTATAAGCTCGTTTTTGAATTCAGCAAGCCCTTGTCATGAACTTCTTGATAGTCTTTTATCTCTCTCTCTCTCTCTCTCTCTCTCTCCCAATCGATAAATTTCCCTCAAATAAAACATCTCACTAGTCATTACATAGATTTTACAGGGTTTTTGAATTTTGTTCTTTGAGTGATTTCTATAAAACTACATTGTAAACAGGTCCAAAACTGCGCCGTCCAAGTTTATTCTTTGCTGAGAAGCAATCTGTGGCAGCCATGATTGTTGCAGCACTTTCGAGTTATGTCCCTTGTTCCCCATGATTTTCAAGTTCATGGATGTCATTTGTTCCATCCAATGTCATCAACTCATTCAGAAACTTTTCTTTAACACAGTAAGACATAAAACCCGGTGTGGGCCAAGCTTTGAATCGACAAGTCATCATATTGATTTGAAGGCTGAGAAAATCACATGTCGTGTAGAAAAAAAATCACAATTCACCTAATAACGTTGCATTATCAAGTCATAAATCACATGGTTAGGCCACTGACTTCGTTCTTTAACACAGCAACCACTCTCAACTGATTTATTCTGTGGGTTCAGTGATGTTGTAGCTTCAACCATTTGAGCATACATGATTGGACGATGCTAAGAATATGAACCAGCAACGTTCAACGCATAATCACAGCATGAAGAGATGCCAAACGAAAAAAAAGAGGAGTGTAATTGCAAGCAAAAGCTGCGGCAGCCATATTAGCAGACCAACAAAGTAAGGAAAAGATTTAAGCTAGATGTCGTGCCAACCACTATTAAAAAGAAGGGTGATTAGCATTAGATGTTAGCATCAGCATCAGAATAATTTAAATGCAGTTTTAGTAATAGATTAGCAACATATATATATATATATATATATATATATATATTAGTAATGGATTAGCAACGAAAAATTAAATACTAAAAAATAAATTAATATATTAAAAATTAGCAACGGATTTACCGTTGCTAATATGGTTGCTGTTAAAAAAATAATTAAATTTTGATTTTTATAAAAAAATAATAAATAATAATAACTCTTTCTATACTTTTTCAAAAAACAAAAGGAACCCCACAGTTGCAAAATTTCTTTATTCTCGAAAGAATCCAATATTGTTTCTTTCTATACTTCTCCACATAAACCTAATTAACCCATATCTTCTCTTATATTCCTTCTCCAGAAACCAAACCTATATCTCCCTTTCAATTCTACCAATTTCTGTCATGCGTTATTTTCCACAAACATAATTTTTTATTTTCTTAACTTCTTCTCCAGTTAATTTATGCTTCCAAACTTCTTCTATACATGTAGTTAAGATTATGGATGTTTATGGCTTTAATTTGAAATTGTAATAGAAATTAACGAGAGATAAGAACAAAGTTTTTTTAGGTATCGAGCAAAGCTTTTGAGGAGATAGTATTTGGACTTGCAATGGGATCATTCCTCTGTGCTTGTAGAAGTCACAAGTACTATAATATATTCATCTGAATAGACATCGACCCAGATATGCTAAGGTCCTCTTATGTACTGATACATCCAACTCTCAACTCAATGGTTTTCAAAAGAGAAACCCTTTGTCCTGTTTGAGTTTCAAAACAAAGTGAGATAATATCTGGACTTGATATGGGACTGGCCTTCTATTATGATAAAAACAGAGAATTGATGTGCATGTTTCTGGGTTATTCATAATTCCTTCAAAGTTTATGAGCTTAAAAATCATAATTCAATTCTTTTTGCATGCTTCTGCTGTGAAACTTCGGTTGATTCTCTTGAATGCAACAAAAGCCGAGGCTTTCCGTGTTTGCAACAATGATAATCCTGTTGCATTTGGACAAATCATGATGCAAAAAAGGTCAAGCAAAGAGAAATGGTGCCTACTTATCTTAAATTTTATGGCAGGCATGATGTGAGAAAAGTATACGCAGAAAAACACAAAAGAGAGGGACCTTTGGTTGCGAAGATGCTCTGGTACGCATTTGTTTCTGAGGCTAGGGCAAAATATCATGGCTAAAACCAAGAACAACTAACACCCTGCAAAAAAGGATGAAACTCGGTAAAAGAAAGGCTAGAAAAATAGAAAAAAGATCAGAGGGCAAAAGTTTAGCAGGAAACTAACAAACGCAGCTAACCATGGAAATGAACAAACTTGTGAAACAAGGCAAATAAATCCTCTCTGACACATATCATGTGATAGTTGATATGAAAAAGAGCAAGAAAGAAGCTCAGCACCCCCTTAACAAACCAAATAATGTGGCAAGCAATGAGAAAATGAAAGGACGGGAGCTGAAGCAACTCCATAGTGGCGAAACCAAGTAGAAAGAGTTAGTTTGTAGAAAGAGTATAAACTAAAGGGAAATAATATCATCCCACTTTTCTTGTTGAGAGCCAACACCAAGAGAGAAAGATGAAGAACGGGATATAGAGGAGTTGCTAGTGATGGATTCTCTCTTTGTTTTTCAAAAAATCATGTCGGAAAGGCCCAAAACACCTCTGGACAGGTCTTTCCCTAGCATGTACTGTTAGGCCCAAAAAGCTACCGGATTTGCCATGCACTACCAGACCCAGCACTTGAGCTTAGCAAATGTGTCAGGCCTAGACGTTGGTTAGCTTGACGCATATGCAAGGCCCAGCAAGTGAACCTGACATGATGCCAAGCCCATTCTCTATGGGCATGGCATTGCGCCAGCCCAAGCACAACTGGGTCAGGAGCTTGCCACACCAAGGTGTTGTTGCCCAAGGGTGTTGAACTCTAGGATTTTTTATCATCGCACCTCGGATGTAGTCGGACATTTCATGTCTAGGCCTAACGCGTTGCCAGATCTATCATACTTATGGATTCAAACATAATGCCTGAATATAACGCCATATCTCCACATATTTTTAAAAAAATCTTAAAGGGATTATTTCTCTACAAATAGACTTAATTAAACAAGTCTATATTTCACTGACACCATTAGGTGCATTAAAATCTATCGTGGCCTACTATGTCTCTATCTTTTAACTGGATAAAATCATTGGAAGACAGATATGTTGTTATGGTATCTTGGATAGATTAAGCAAAACACAACTCACGATACAAAATTAATTTAGAAGAGTAGAATGACTCTTTAGCCCCTTCACTTCAGCAAAAAAATAAGATTCACGTGCTATATAAATACCCCTGAACTACCTAGATAAAGAGTTCTGAATCTCTCAATTCTCTCTCTCTCTCTCTCTCTCTATATATATATATATATATATATATATATATATATATATATATATATATATATATATATTATTTTTGTATAAAAATATCATTGCTTTTTCTCTATAAAAATATTTACTTAAATATCAAAAAAATCTTTTAACGTATCATAAAAGACTTTTTTTCAAATACAATACCTCTAATATCAAGCTACAACAATTTTAATCATCTAGGCTAAAGGGTGTGTTCAAATTACAAGAACAAATGATTAACCAATTTATTTATAACTTATTCTAAGCACCTTGGGATTTTTAATTAGGGATATCATTAACTATCAAACTGTCAAATCTTCTTGTTCTGCTATTAATTTAGATAATTGCATAGCAATTTTTCAATGAGCAATTCTTTCAACCCCAATTTCAATATCTATAAAAAAAGTTCCAACAATTTTATAGAACTGAGTATTAAAAAAAATATAAAATAATAATTTTAATAAAATTTCCTTTAAAATGAGCTCGATGCATGCATGCATGAAAACTAGCAATAGCACAAGTCTCGTTATGATACAAGTGATATATCAATCATTGATACTTAATCTTGATTAGATTTTAATCCATATGATAATCAGTTTAAAGAAAGAACTTAGAACAGCAGTCTGCAACAACATATATCCCGTTTATGTACATCGATTGTATTTTGCTCTATGCTATTTTACATCTAGCAATCCACAACCTGTATACTAGGAGTGAGCAAAAAAATCAAAAAACTGATTAAACGGAGAAAACCAGAAAAAAAAATAATCGAAAAAAACCGATTAAAATTATTAAAATTTTGAAAAAATCAGCTGGTTCGGTTCGGTTTTGGTTTTATAAGCAAAAAACCAAAAAAACCAAACCGAAAAAAACCGGAAAAAACCGAGCCAAACCCGAGCCAAACCGGTCTATTCAAAAACCAAACCGAACCGAAAATGATCACCCCTACTATATAGTGCAGCCCAATTTATATTCAGACTTGACTTGGGATCCATTTGATTCAAGATCAAGTCTCGGGATGGGTTGAACAACCTATTCAATTTTTGTTTTAAAAAATACTTTAAAATAATAATTTTTTTAAAAAATTAAAATTTTTAACCTACTCAATCCAAGCCAGGTCAAGATCTACGAGTCATAAAAGTAGCAAGTCACTAAACTAAGACAACGAGTGAAGATGAAATGCTAAGATTCATAACTACACTTTTAACACTACTATACTAGTGAAAGTGGATAACACATTTCATGTCCAACAAAGTACATTTATGTTTTCATTTTTTTTTTTTAAAAAAAAAATCTTAAGTTTCAACTTTGATTATAAAACCTGAATCAGCTCGATAATTAACTCGAGGCTCAATCGATCTAAAATCAAAACTAAACTAAACTAAAGAAAAAATAAAAAAAATTTAACCCAACTTGACTCTGTCAATCCCCTCTCCTTAACTTATATATTTTTTTTATAATTAATTCAAATTAACCCGCCCGAGTCGTTACATGGACACAGCCATGAATCGGGTTTTAAGACAATGAGTTGAACCTCACCGTTTTGAAAAAAGAAGTTGCATGCGTGCATAGGAAGCATATGATAGTGTAACGTACAAGTCCTCGTATAAAGAAAGAAAAACAGTTGGTTGTTTTCGTTAAAAACCGCGTGCGTTTTAGCGGGTATCAACAATTGACTTGATCCTCTCTTCTCCTTTCTCTCTCTAAGACTTAACGACTTTCTCTCTCTACATCCAATCCAATTGCGTGCCACCAGGGTCTTTCTCTCTCTTCATCTAGTCTTACTCTTACCCCACTATTATTTATTATTGTTTTTTAAAGAAAATTAAACCCCATTTTGTTTTATTAATGAATTACAATAAATAAAATGTGTCTACTGAATTAATTAGATTGCCAAATTAAGATAGGGAGGAGACTGATTTCTTGCTGCATTTAAACTTGTTTCAATCTTCTTCAATCTTCTTCAATCCTAACCGTTCTTAATTTTATTAATAAGGCAATAAATATTTATATGTTGATTTCACCTGCTTTGTCATTATTATTATAATTATTATTATCTATTATTCCGATCTCTCTACCAATCAAATTAAATAAATAAAAAGCCCGAGTCTTTCCTTTTGTTTCTTTTAATAAAATCTTAGTATTGGATTTGATTTATTATTATTTTTTGACTTATTTTTTTTGTGTTCATGCAAGTTTTATGAGAAAAGAAACCTTCTTTAGACAATTGGGATAGAAGGGAATTGAGGGTTAGGTTTCTTTTTGTTAGGGAAATAGAGTTTTTCTTTCTGGGTTTTAAATTTTGGTTAGGTTAGTTTAAAAAATTGCTCGTATTGCAGGGTAAAGATTCTAACTTCTCGAGTCAAAATTCTTTCTTTGTTTGAACAGTCAATGGAACAGTTCAAATCTCCTGCAGAATCTCATCTCAAAGAGGTTAGTTTGATTCTGCCCCATGATTTATTTGTTCTAAAGTTTTGATCTTTATGTGTTCTGTTTCTCATTGACTGAATTGTTTTTATGTAAGATTGGTGTCATTTGGTTCTGGATATAGTTATTATCTGCATTGTACTAATCTGGGTTGTTGAGAAGATTAGATATTTGTCTTTCGATCGGAGTGTTAGGCAGAAAGTTTTGATCTTTTGATGATCATTCGTGTTTCTGTTACAATCATTGAGAATACAATGTGTATTGATTATTTGGTTTTAGTGAGTGGAGGAATTTGATTATGTAAGGATCATGGAGTTTTTGTTTCATGATCTTAAATGTGATTGTTGCTAATTTTTTGGTTTCTTGCTAAATTGGATTATGATTGTCAATTATGATAAACAGTTCTTTTACCTTCCCTGGGTTGTTAGATTGTTTTAGCAAGATTATGTTTCATTAGTTTCAGTAGATGCGCTGTGCTATTCCGGATTAGCGCTCTGATTATGTCGCTAATAAGACCAAGTTTAGGGTTTGCATACAAAACTTTAACTTGGGTGGTATACTAGGATCTGGTGTTCGAGTGCCTGGACGAGGAGTATGAATTTGAATTTTAATAGAGCAAGTAATTTAATTTAATAAATAATGTTTTGAAGAATCATTCTATTAAGCAATCCCCAAAAAGTGACAAGTCCTCTGAGGGCCCAGGAAGTCATCAAAATCAAAAGGTGCACACAGTTGATTTGGTTTTCAATTGTGGCAGTATGTGTGTTTACTCTTTTACTACTGGACTACAGTGTTCTCAGATGCGTAATCAAATTCAAATGTAAAATTTTTCTTCAATGGTATTTGGAGAACCTAGTGTAATAACTCCTGTTTTTGAACTTTGAATTTTTTCACCATGAACAACTGAAAAGTATTTTTGCAAAAACATACATTGCCTGTTTTTTATTTTATTATTTGGATTGACAAATAGACCGTCTGATTTTCTTCAAGAAGCACAATGCAAATGCTTGAAATTCTTATGGTGCAGAATGTACCAGCTTGTTTTTTGAACCATTTAATTTCGGATGCTTGTTTAAGTATGATATGATTCATGTGGTACAGGTAAAAGCCAGATGGGATCCAGATGAAGCTTGTAGGCCTATCATTGAGGATGCTCCAGTGTTTTATCCAACTGTTGAGGTAGTTATTTGGTACATTTGATGATAGTACTATCTTATATTTAATTTTATAACAAGTGTCATGCTCCTTTATTTAGGAATTTGAGAATACACTTGATTATATATCAAAGATACGTGCAAAAGCAGAGCCATATGGTATATGTCGGATTGTCCCTCCACCTTCATGGAGTCCACCTTGCCGCCTCAAAGAGAAAGATACATGGAAACATAATAAGTTTTCTACACGAATTCAGTTTGTTGAATTGCTTCAAAATAGAGAGCCAATGAGAAAGAAATCTAAAAGTCGGAAACGGAAAAGAAGGAGACAATTAAGGATGGGAATCACAAGAAGAACCAACAGGAGACGTGCCAATTCTTGTTCAGAAAGTAATGTTGCTTCTGAGACCGATGAGACATTTGGATTCCTTTCTGGTTCTGATTTCACTCTTGAAGAATTTGAGAAAGAAGCTGCTTATTTCAAAGAGTGCTACTTTGGAGTGAAGCATCTCATGGATGGTGTGACTGTAAACCAGAAATTGGAGCCTTCTGTCGAGGATATTGAAGGTGAATACTGGCGGATTGTTGAGAAACCAACAGACGAGGTTAAGGTATGAAAATTGGGTTGTTGATATGATTGTTTCTCCTGTGTCTTAATTTATATCCATGTTTAACCTCTATAACATTTCTCTTCTATCATATCATAGGTACTCTATGGAGCTGATTTGGAAACGGTAACATTTGGAAGTGGGTTTCCTAAGGCTTCAGCCTTGATGACCAAAGGTGATTCAGATCAGTATGTGGTATCTGGTTGGAATCTAAACAACTTACCACGCCTGCCAGGTTCTGTGCTGTGTTTTGAAGGATGTGATATCTCAGGAGTTTTAGTTCCGTGGCTGTATATTGGAATGTGTTTCTCATCATTTTGTTGGGTAAGTCATCAGACTACTATTTTTAAAGATATTTGAGAATAGAGTGATCAATACAATAGGCTCTGCTAGGTTTAGTTTAACCAATTTCAACATGACAGGGGCATGCATCAAGTTTTCTTGGTCTGTTGTTTTAGTTATTGATTCTTTAAGGTTCATGTATCTCTAGCATTATCAGCCTAGTACTATAAATTGATCAAAATTATTCTTTAGATTCAAGCAAACATCAATTGTTTGTACTGCATCTAGTTCCTATGCAGTTGGATTTTCCTTTCCTTTTCATTTGTTTACTGATTTGTTCTTCCCCTTTTCACCATTTGAATTGGTTTTCAAAACAGCATGTTGAGGACCACCACTTGTATTCGCTAAACTATTTACATTGGGGTGATCAAAAGATATGGTATGGTGTACCTGAAAGCCATGCTTCCAATTTGGAAGATGCAATGAGAAAGCATTTACCTGATTTGTTTGAAGAACAACCTGATCTACTTCATTGTCTGGTAAGAAGATGACTATTTAGTATTTTTAATATTTAGATATAAATTGAGCTGTTTAAGAGGTTATTTGTTGATAAAAGCTGGACAAGTTCCAAAGATGTCTGAAAAATGAGGAGGAAAGTGGACAAACCAAATGAGATTAGATAGCTGTCCAATATATGAAGCTAGAAGATGATCTATTCTGCCGTGACTTCCAACCTCATTTCCTTACTCCTAAATCAGTTAACTGGACTCTACTTACAAATTTTGAGCTGATCCCAATGATTAAGCTGATTCATTGTGCAAGACACTCTCATATTATGTTAGGAATCCACAAGCACTAAAAGCTTTTGACCTTTTGTTTTGACCCCACTTTGCTTCTAATTTTTGTGAGAAGTTATCTAACATGGTAATTCCTTTTTTGGGTACAGGTAACTCAACTATCTCCTACGGTTTTAAAAGCTGAGGGTGTACCAGTATATCGGGTGGTCCAACACTCTGGGGAGTTTGTTCTAACCTTTCCTAGAGCATACCACTCTGGCTTTAATTGTGGCTTCAACTGTGCGGAGGCAGTCAATGTAGCCCCTGTTGATTGGTTGGCACATGGACAGCATGCAGTTGAGCTTTACAGTGAGCAGCAGCGCAAGACATCTATATCTCATGACAAGCTACTGATGGGAGCAGCTCAGGAAGCAATCTGTGCCCTTAAGGAACTGTTACTTCTTGGAAAGGAAACTCCTGAAAATTTAAGGTGGAGGAGTGCCTGTGGGAAGGACGGAGTGCTTACCATGGCAGTTAAGGTACTCTTTTATCTGTCATGTTAAGATGCATACATGCTTGTAAGTTCATGCACTTTACATTATTGAATATTTTAGTACCATCGGAAAGACTAATTTTTTCAAGATTATACTTTCAACAGACAAGGGTGAAGATGGAGCAGGAAAGAATAAATTGTCTTCCAACTAATTTAAGACTACAAAAGATGGAAAAGGACTTTGATTTGCAAAATGAGAGAGAATGTTTCTCGTGCTTCTATGACTTGCATTTATCTGCGGTGAGCTGTAAGTGCTCCCCTAAACGATTTGTTTGCCTTAAACATGCAAGCCAATTTTGTTCCTGTGAAATAGAACATAGGTATGTCCTCCTTCGCTACACTCTGGATGAATTGAACACTCTGGTTGATGGATTGGAGGGAGAATCATATGCTCTGAATAAATGGGCATCTGGAGAACACAGATTGGTTTCTGTTGGTGATAATGACACTCATGTGCCTGAGCTTGAACTTGATGGCGAGGAATTGCAAACCAGCTATTCTAAGATACAGGAAAGTCCACCTTGTTCTTTAAAAGCAGAAGAAAACTTAAGCACCAAAGGCTCTTGCAGTTTTAGTAGCAATACTTATTCAGAAGTAATCCAGTCAGGGAGTCATCACAACAACTTTAACAAAGAAGCTTCGGTAATGAAAAACGAAGTTAAGATGAAGCAAGAGGGATGCATTGATTTGAACATTGATGTTATGTCTATTGACCGGGAAAGTAAGCTTCCGCTTGTATCTGATAGCTGTGGTAAAAATGTGAAGGAGACGCATGGTTCACCATGCATGCAAGACACACATTTCAGTTCAGATGCAGCAAAAGAACAAGGCAGGGAACAAGCTGCTGGAGACTGTAAATCTGAGTTGCATGAATTGTCAAACAAGAACCAGCCTTCATATCCAATGTTCGGTGCATCTTGTAAGAAGCTGTTTGGGGTTGATCTTTCATTTCCACCTTCACATTCAGTGATGTCAGCAAAGAGCTTCAAAACTGAAATGGTTGAGGGATCAAATGTAAGATCTGTAACAAACCAAAGCAGCCCAGTGAAGAAATTGAATCCTTGTGTGGAACCAATAAATGTAGGATCTGTCATTTTTGGAAAGCTTTGGTGCTGTAAGCAGGCCATATTCCCTAAAGGTACACTGTTTTATGATGTTTTCTTGGTTTTCTTAATTATATTTTCTGTTTTTGTAATTCATTTTTACATATTGCAGGATTCATTGATATATTGTTTCATTTTTGTTTATTTTTTGCAGGATTTAGAAGCCAGGTGAAGTTCTTTAGTGTTCGTCATCCAACAAAAATTTGTACCTATATTTCAGAAGTACAGGATGCTGGTCCTCTTGGCCCTCTTTTCAAGGTCTCTTTTTTCCCCCCTCTACATGTCTGCTTGAGTTTAGGACTGATGAAAAATGTGGATTTAGAGTTTTAGAGTTGAACTTGTCATGGATATCTAGCTTTCAAAATGACACCCTGAAATTTCAGGTATCTTTAGAAGAATGCCCTGGTGAGATATTTGCTGATGTTTCAATTGAGAAGTGCTGGGAGATGGTTCTGCAAAGACTAAACGGAGAAATTCTAAGACGAAACAGCCTAGGAGAAAGAGACCTTCCCCCTTTGGAGCCTTTGCAGAGCATTAATGGGCTAGAAATGTTTGGATTTCGCTCCCCACCAATTGTTCAGGTAAATTGGAACTGTCATATTTAATTGATGCTTCTGTTACAGAGGCTTCTTGAATCTAATAGCATTTATCTGGTAAGACTAATGGAATATTTTCAAAATTGGAACTGTCATATATTTGAGGTTGCAGCACATACACGCCATAGGTATGATGTGTTGCCCACCTTAGATTATACTATCTGAATTCATATGTTGACTCTGACTAAAATACTTTCAGGCTATCGAGGCTCTTGACCCCGATCATCGGTGTGTGGAATACTGGAATCATAGGCTTGTGAATTTGAGGAATGCAAGTGAAGTCAAGCAGCCCTCATTTGGATCAAGTTGCTGTCTTGCAGAAACAAAGGAAAAGGCTGGCATTAACCTTCTGACACAGGACCCTGGTAGTTTATGTGTAGGAGGTCATCATTCGGTTGATGAAGACGTGCAGCATGTGCTGCGAGGATTATTCAAGAAAGCAAGTCCAGAAGAGTTAAAAATAATGCACAGAATACTCTGCAGTGACACGCAAAGTGCCGAACAGAGAGTAGCATTCACAACACTGATGGAGGAGATTCAGAAAACAAGTAGATAAATAAAAAGAACATGTTTAGGTTCCTTCATTCTTTCTTAATGAGGGTAGCTTTACCACATCTTTCTCATAATTTAGGCCCATTCTTTCAATAGTTCATTAAAGGGAAACAGTTCCCAGGCACGAATCGCACAGAAATGTTGTGCAGCGTGCCTGCTCGTAACGTAGATACAGCAGCATCTTGATTTCTGCTGCCTTTTGACCATAAGGGAGATTTTGTACTTCAGGAAATTTTACCAACGTGTTCAACTTGTAACTTGGGCTGACCAGAAGAGGGAACTCAGAGATTTGTCTACAATCCATTTAAGTTTCTTGAAAGTTGAGGTGCCTGAATGAATACATGTTCCTCATGGTTATATTCCTAGCTATGTTCTTATGGCAAGTTCTCTTTGACAATCTTTCCTCTTTTCCCTCTGACCATATCACCTTCTTTTTCTTCCCTTCTATAGCGTGGCTACTCTTATGGTTACTTGAAGGTGTTACAGTTGTGATGACAAACTATATCTTTGCCCTTGTAGATTCAACAATGTTCCACTTCTACCCCGTAGTGTAGAATTTCCCAATGTTACCCTTATAATTTCTTGAAAGTTTCAATTTTATCCTTTACTAAATAATTTACAAAGAAATCTCTTTTATTTCTTTTATTTTTCTTCTTGGATCCCCATATGAAATATAAAAAGAAAACTCAAAAACCAAATTAAAAAAGGTATGTGGTTTAATAATTAAGGCACTATTATAACAATAGCAAACACAATAAATTAATAAATACAAGTACTTTTTTTTAAAAAAATCTTTGATTAATATATAATAGCCTAGCAATTTAAGTATATATATAGTTCTCAAACTCGATAGGGAATTAATATAGAAATTTGGTGACATGCAAACTAACTTGTTCGAGTTGATTTGATTATATTTTATCAATTTAGTTAAAATTCAATTAATTTTATAAAAACCTAATCGAATTCACTAATAATTTTAAAATATATATATATATATATATATATATATATATATATATATATATATATATATATATATATATATATATAAAAGCCTCGATGACTTATTCTTCACTTGTGAGATTTGCAACAATGTGATTTTGAAGAAAACAAAAAACAACTTGAGTTTTGTTTAAGTCAAGAAGATAATGGGTTTATCCAAGGTTTTTACTGGGTTAAATCTAAAATAAATTTTTTTTATTTAAAACTCAGCTTATGCTGATCTTGGGATAATTGGTTTTTGGATTAACTTGTAAAGTTAGACCAAGTTTATTGTTTACTTGTTTTAAAATAGTTAGCAAGAAATTTTCACCCAATTAAAGCAGCCATGGATTCATGAATTCTGCATCAGGTATTGAGAACAAGCACAATTACACAAAAGTTTATTGCTTCCAGTTAAAACATGTTACAAACCCCATGAAAGATCATTAAGCAGACCAATGATCTCTGCCTCTAATCAGTTAACAACTCTGCTAAAACCCCTTTTACAAGAACAATCCTACCCTATCTCCTGAATTACAACATTAACAAAGAAGCACAAGACTATAGCTACAGAAGGTCCAACTAGCAATCGCAGTTCTTGATTATATTTTCGGTTCCTTAGCAAGAGCCCATCAATGGCCAACCAGACTCGTTCTTTGAATCTTTGAAGCCAAAATCATACAAAGAATCAAGAATACAGCCCAAACCTCAGTGCACAAGCAAGTCGCGTCTTACTCTCCATGGTGAACAGTCAACTCCTCATCGTCTGCAGTACTTGGAACAAATATTCTTGGAGGAGGAGGAGGAGAAACAGGAGTCCCTGGTGGCGCAACCATGGTTGGCTCTGAATAGTTCTTGCCAGGTTCAGCACCAAAAAATGAGTAATCAAGAAGGTTGTCTATGCCATGAACAGCAATGGCAGCATTGGTGTAGATATCGGGATGCGTAAGGCGAGAGCCATCAAGAGTGAAATTTGATACAGAATTGTTGGTGATGAGTGGACTTGTCAAGAATGAGAGTTGGGAGGCGAGAGAAGGCCTTAAATTGCTGGAGATCAGCAAAAGCGAGGCGTTGAGGGACAATATGGTAAGGGAAGATAAAAGGGTCAGAGGTGGTGGTGGTGGTGGTTGGAGAAAGAGAGTTGTCAGAAGGGATAAAGAAAGTGGCGGAAATAGGGAAGGTAGTAGGGTCAGCCATGGTGAGGACACTGGCCCAGTTCTTGAAGTCTCCAGCACCAAGTACTGCATCAATTATGTTGTCGATTTGTTCTTGAAGGACGGATTTGAGGTCTTCTTGTTTAAATGTTAATGGTGGTGGTGTAGGTGGTGGTGAGAGAGTGGTGGTGACGGTGGTAATGCTTGTGGGAGTTAGGGCAGGACTGGGGGCAAATGTGGGGGTGCTGTTGTTGGTGGAATTGTAGGTGGGAGTTTGGGCAAGTCTGAAAACAGATGTGAGGGTGAGGGTGGTGGGAATTGGAGTAGGGGCAGACGAGGTTGTAGTTGTGGAAGTGAGGGTGATGGAGGTGGAGGTGGTATTGTTGGTGGGACTTGGAGCAGAGGTGGGTGAAGGTGTGGGGATGGTACTGGTGGGAGATGGAGCAGCAGTGGGGGGAAATGTGGGGTTAAGGGTGATGCTTGTGTTGGTATTGGTGGTGGGAGTTGGAGTGGTGGAAGAACTGGGTGAATGTGTGGGGCTAAGAGTGCAGATGAAGGTGGAGGTGGCTCTGGTGGCGAGGAGGAGGAAGGATGAGAAGTATTTGTCCATTGAGAGAGTTTCTTGATTTTCTTGAATTTGGTTTTGTTCAATCGAGAGATATTTGTGGTCTTGTTGGTTACTTAGGGTTGAAGAGAGTGTAACGAACTTATAACCAACTCTTCCCGCCAAGAACTGTTGAAAAACTCGAGGCAGTTTTGGAAAATGGCCAAAGGCAATTCTGATTTTTGTGAGAAAAGGGAAAAATAATATTTGCCTGAATAATTCATTGAATCAGATAACTTAACTTTATACAAGAGTTGTTTTCTATAATTGTGTTAAGCTATTCTGGAAATCTATATTGCAATAGGAAAAGAAATATTTTACAGCACATAATTACATATTTGTTTCCTTAACACCCCCCTCAAGTTGGAGAGTGAATATCAAGAACTCCCAACTTGCGAATCATAGTAGAGAAATTTTCCTTACCCAATGGTTTAGTGAATAGTACATCCGCAAGTTGATTTGCCGAAGTACCAAATTTGGTCACAATCGAACCATCCTGTATTTTGTCTCGAGTAAAGTGGCAATCTATTTCTATGTGTCTGGTTCTTTCATGGAAAACAGGATTGGATGCTATATGTAAGGCTGCTTTGTTATCACAATGTAGCAATGCTGGTTTCGGATGCAATATTCGTAAATCTTTCAACAATGAACGTAACCAAGATAACTCACAGCATGTACCGGCCATGGCCCTATATTCGGCTTCTGCTGAGGAGAGTGACACTGTTTTCTGCCTTTTTGTTCACCAAGAAATAAGTGAAGATCCCAAAAAAACACAATAGCCCGTAGTTGATCTACGAGTCATTGGACAACCAGCCCAGTCTGAATCACAAAAGGCTCGCAAAGACAAATCATTTTGAGAAGGGAAAAACAAACCCTGTCCTGGAGCATTTTTCAAATAACGCAACACACACAAGACAGCTTTCATATGTGGTCTACGTGGTGCATGCATGAATCGACTTAATACATGTACAGAATACATGATATCCGGCTGAGTAATAGTCAAATAAATTAGGCGTCCCACAAGTCGCCTATATTGGGATGGATCTCTTAGCAATTCACCTACATTTGAGAGTTTTGTGTTTTGCTCCATGGGAAAGTTCACAAGTTTAGCACCTAAAATTCCACCATCCTTCAGAATTTCCAAAGTGTATTTCCGTTGTGAGATAGAAATACCTCTCTTTGTCCGAGAGACCTCAATGCCCAGAAAATATTTCAAAGCACCCAAATCTTTAATTCGGAAACGACTATGCAAAAATTGCTTCAGAGTTGATATAGCCTTGAGATCATTACCTGTAATAAGAATATCATCAACGTATATCAACAAAGCGGTAAAGGACTTGCCATTTCGACATGTGAACAACGAGTAGTCTGCTTTGGACTGAACATATCCGGCATCTTGAATAACTGTAGAGAATTTGGCAAACCATTGACGGGAAGCTTGCTTTAAACCATACAACGACTTGTTGAGGCAACATACCAAGTTCTCCCCCTGTCGCTGAAGACTAGGAGGCGGGCACATATAAATTTCTTCATGGAGATCACCATGAAGGAAAGCGTTGTTTACATCGAGCTGGTGAAGGGACCAATCCTGGGCAGCTGCTAGAGCTAATAAACAACGGACAGTAAGCATTTTAGCAGTGGGAGAAAAAGTGTCATGATAATCGATACCTTCCAGCTGTGTATAACCCTTGGCCACCAAACGAGCTTTATAACGCTCTATGGTGCCATCCGAGCGACGTTTGATTTTATAAACCCAGCGACATCCAATCGGTTGTTTTCTAGGAGGGAGAGGAGTGAGAGACCAAGTGTGGTTGGCTGCTAAAGCTGCCAATTCAGATTGCATCGCGGCTTGCCATTGTGAATGGGAAGCGGCTTCTGTATATGAGTGGGGCTCAACATCTTGACTGATGGTAGCAACAAAAGAATGATGTTATGGTGAGTAACGATGGTAAGAGATAAAGTTACAAAGAGGATACCGCGTACCTGTGGTGGAACCAGACGATGAAGACGTCGATGGTTTGGGAGATGTCACGTGATTGCATACATAATCACATAAAGCACGAGGAGGACTATGATGTCGTTGAGAACGACGTAAAGGCTGCACTGGAGTGATGGAAGAAGGGGGTTGAACGAGGCTGGCAGGATCGGGTGGAGCAAAGGTGGAAGTGGCTAGAGGCAAAGACACGGAAGGTGAATCTGGCAGGGTCAGGTCGAAAGGGGTGACAGAATGGACAGATTCTAATGGTGTGGTGGAGATGGTGGGGAATGTGTCAGAAAGAGGAGGGTCAGAAATAAAACGAGGGAGGACAGGTACAGTAGGTGGAGGAATGGATAGAGGGGACTCAAAAGGAAAAATATGTTCATGAAAAATAATATCACGACTAGTGAAAATTTTATGAGTGGTAAGGTCATAGAGTTTGTAAGCTTTTTGGCCGACCGGGTAACCAAGGAAAACACAATGTGTGGCTCTAGGAGCGAATTTATGAGAGACATGCACAACAATAGCATATGCAAGACAACCAAAAACCTTAAGATGGGAATAAGAGGGAACCTGGCCATAAAGTCGTTCAAAAGGAGTTTGCTGGGAAAGAAGTGTTGTAGGCAAACGATTAATCAAATGGACAGCGGTAAGAACACATTCTGCCCAAAAACACAAAGGAAGATGGGCTTGAAAACGAAGGGCACGGGCTGACTTAAGGATATGATGATGTTTGTGTTCGACAACCCCATTTTGTTGGGGTGTATAAACGCAAGAGTGTTGATAAATGGTGCCATTTTGTCGAAAAAAATCACGCATAGAAAAGAATTCCCCCCCATTATCGACTCTAATTTTGGCGATGGAAGTATTAAATTGGGTTTTGACAAAAGAGAAAAAATTTGTAAGTAAATGTTGTGTTTCATTTTTGTGCTGCATAAAGAATACCCATGTGAATCGAGAATAATCATCCACAACTGTCAAAAAATACTTTGCACCAGAAAGAGAAGGAATTTTGTAGGGGCCCCAAATATCACAATGTATTAACTCAAAAGATCTAACAGATGAAATTGAACTAGTAGAAAAGGGAAGTCGGCATTGCTTAGAAAGTGCACAAACTTCACAAGCATTTTTGAATTTGAAAGGGAAATGGAGTAAATTTTTTGCCATAAAATCTAATCTAGAGGAAGATAGATGCCCTAATCGGCGATGCCATAAGTCGGTGGAGGAGACGACATGAGAACAAGATGGTCGGCTAGCAATGGTAGCAGAGGATTTGATTGTAGGTCTCGGTGTGGTTGATGCCAATGCAGTTAAGTAATAAAGTCCGCCTCGTTGTTTACCCAAACCAATCGTCGTCTTCGTCGTCAAGTCTTGTAAAATACATCAATAAGGAATAAAGGTTACGGAACAATTAAGACCTCTTGTAACTTTACTCACAGACATTAAATCCACCTTAAAAGATGGCACACCAAGCACATTTTAAGAGAAATAACAGAGTTCAAAGGTAAAGTTCCAGTAGATGTTATTGGGGCATGTTCTCCACTTGGCATAATAACTGGCGGTAAAATAGTGTTCTGACGACTGTTAATAAGCAAATTCAGAGAAGAGGTAATATGATCAGTTACACCACTATCGAGGACCAATCGATTGAGGCGCAACGATGTTTGTGACAAACCTGAAGAGGTACTAGTAGCATTGGCCTTAGGATTGGAGGATTGATTCGTCCCCTTATTGTTCATAATAGATAATATCTGCTGAAATTGTATATCAGAGAGTCCATTCATCATGGACTGCATTTCCTGTAGTGTTGGTCCTTCCTTAACATGATTGGCTGAAGACTGAGCGGAATTTTCAAATTGAGAACGACTACCTCTGCGATTGAATCGAGTTGATTTATGTTTTGGATGACTTGATGGATACCCATGCAACTTCCAACATGTGTCTCGTACATGATGATCATTATCACAGTATGAGCAGTGCAATGGCTTGCGGTTAGAGGAATTGGAGCGGGAAGAATCGTGTCCTGGTCGAACAGCCAAGGCTGTGGGTTCATTTCTTTGAACTGCCATGGCTGCAATTTCAGTTATCTCACGTATGTCGCATAAGCTGCGCTACTTTTCTTCTTGAACGATGGAAGAGTAAGCCTGGCGAACATCAGGTAACGGATTCATCAATAAGATTTGCCCTCTGATTGCTTTGTAGGATTCATTTAGACCCATGAGAAATTGCATCAACTGGCGTCGTTTATGATCTGCCCCACAAGAGCAAACGGTTCCGTTATAGGAACCCAGTTCATCCCATAATCCTTTCAGCTTCGTATAGTAGGCTGCAACAGTCATCTGAGCTTGGGAAAGACAGGTGACATCCCTCTCAATCTGAAAAATACGAGGGGTATTACTCTGAGAAAAACGATCCCGAAAGTCTTCCCAAACCTCCTGGGTTGTAGTTGAATAGATCACACTATCTGCAAGATCCGGCATGATTGAATTAAGGATCCATGACAGAATCATATCGTTGCACTTTCTTCATGAAGCATGAGCATCTGGTTGGCTCTTGGCAGACGTCATTGCTATTGTACCATCTATGAAACCCAATTTAGATTTGGCATTTAAAGAGATGGTCATGGATCGGCACCAAGTTGAATAATTATCGCCGTTGAGAGGCTTGGAAACAAGCACCAATCCTGGATGGTCAGAATGGTAGAGGAAAAAGGGATTGAAGGCATTGTTCCTACCTTCTTTTGAAGATTGCTCACTCTCCATGATGATGAGTAGCGACAAAGCAAAAGAGAATTGAGACGGCAAAAAAACAGAGAGCTAGGGTATGTCAACCTTGCTCTGATACCATGTGAGAAAAGGGAAAAAGAATATTTGCCTGAATGAATTCATTGAATCAGAGAACGTAACTTTATACAAGAGTTGTTTTCTATAATTGTGCTAAGCTATTCTGGAAATCTATACTGCAATAGGAAAAGAAATTACATATTTGTTTCCTTAACAATTTTCCAATTTTGTTAGTGGCTCTAGAGCTTGAAGACATTACAGAGATGTGATGATTTGTTCATTTCTGAAGAACTAGCACGATCAACAGCAGTTATAACCTGTAGCAACCTGTCAACATTATTCTTGAAATATTTGATGCCTCAAGTGCTTCTTGTCTATAACCTGTGATACCTGCAGGATTATTTATCCCCATGTCAAGATCCCTATAATTGACACAAACAGCTCTAGGATTCTTTGAAACACGAGGGGCCAAGTAACTGCAAAGTCTTCTGATCCAACTTGTAGGCCTTCTAGTTGCCACAATCCCTTCTTCACCCCCATATATTAAGCGTTGAATTTTGTATATGTTCCCTGCTCTATGTGGAAATGGAATGCTAGACTATGACATCTCACTCATTTTTCCTCCATTTGGACTAAACATCAGTATAGGTGTTTGCGATGAGAGGCAACGAGCATCATTAGTTGGAGGTACCAATTTGACCTCTTATAAGCATCATTTTTAAAGTAGAGTCATGTCTATTTAAAAAACAAATTGTGTTTGTTTTAAATAAAATAATTTATTTCAAATTGAAATATATAAAAAAAAAAAGAGAAAGAAAATGGTAATAAACTGTAGGTATTAAAAATACAAAAGAATTCTTGGCTTTTTAGAAAACTTTTCCTTTTATTTTTCTCTTGTGAAAAACTAGTATATTTCTGTCCTTTCATCTTCTTCTTGCATGTGTTCTTACGAAGGTAGACAATTGATTGTTTTATGGCCAAATGATTGATTTACATCTTTTAGTTCATATTCGGTTAAGTTGGTTTTAATTTATATGTTGATTCATATATACTTTTACTATATCATTTATCAGGGGAATAACAAGCACTTCTTTGATTTAGTGTTAGAGGCCTACGAGAGACTCCATTTGTAGCAATGTGCAGGCTCTTCGATTGCTGAAGAGAGAAAAAAATAGAAAAAACAAAAGAAGGTGAAAGTTGAAAAACCTTGTTCCCCTATATAGAGCAATATGGGAACAGTTCAAGAAAATCTAGAAATGAATTGTCATCTTGCATGGCGAGACAACATGGAGCATGACCATTTATGAATAACATTTGTTCATTGGCAAATTCTACACTGTATGGCTTGATGAGGCCACAAATAATTTCAATGCCCATGTTTGCTGACTTTCAATGTATCTTTGAAAAATATTTAATGCATTCTACAATTTTCTCATTCCCAAAGTTGGTGAAAGTGATCAATCATTCATGTTCTTTCATTTTCCATCATAGAGAATGCACTGTTCAGTAGCATTATTTATTAGCTTAATGTACCTGAATTTGTTTTACGAGGGTCGAAAACCACCTGGTAAATGGCCTTGACATCTTGAGACTGCTGTATCAATGCTCACAATTGCCAAATTTGAAGACTCGGAAGATTTTTACATATTAACACATTTTCAAGTACAAAAGGCTGGACATCAAATTATAACATGCTCTGGACATCAAATTATACCATTGTATGCTTTATACATGCTGTATATGACACCAAAATCCACCCATTTTGAAACAAATGTTACAAACCATCTTGTGAACGAGAAAACTATGTGAGGTCATTCTCATCCAATGGCTCTTCCTCCTCTTTGGCAGCATCGGTCTTCAAAGCACTAACATCACCAGTTGGTAGCTTTCTTGCTAGCTTGATTACCTGAAACCAAGTTTTTCAAGTCATGTCAAGCAAGTGCAATTGGCTGGCAAAGTGGTTTACAGGTTGAGGTACTAGCGAGCTGGTTAATTATGTTCTCAGGTTAAACAACTAAAGCCCTAAAGGTGGTGATGGCATCAAATCAAATGAAATTTCAGAGTCCATTAATCTGTCTTACAAGCACAGCGACAATCATTGAATGGAAAGGTTACCAAATACCACTAATTATGCATCTAAAAAATGCCTCATTTCCCAAGTTTCTTGTAGATATGTGAGTAAATCCAAGACCATTAATCAATACATGACATATTACTGTTAATGTGAGACCAGCTGATACATTTTCAACTGGCAGGGTGAAAGAAGATTAAAATAAGATTTACCACATGGTCAAGATTTGAAACAGTGTTGGACTGAGCCAGACGTTTGATTTCTTCGATATCACCTTCTGTGTAAGCTGAAAGCAGTTTACTAGCACAGCGGTTCTGGTCACTTCTCAGAAAAGCATCAACCCTGCAAAAAAAAAAATATAAATAATAAATAAAAACTAATCATTGTAAACTACTTCCAGCACGCAATGACAGGATATTAGAGTACCTCTTCAATATTTTTAGTAATGCCAGATATTGAAGATACAAGATGAAGGTGATTTCACAATGTTACAAGTTCAATCTATTCATTCAACATAACATTAATTAGTAGCAAAAAAATTTTAAGTTCTTGTGTATAACCAGTTAAAACTCTCTGGTACCAGCCAAAGTCAAAAGAAGCTACATGGCACAACAAAAGCATCATCATATAGATAGAACATGCTGCAAGAAATTTCAATAAATTGCTGTTAGCTAAAGGATGCTGTCAGAAAAATTAGCTTACTGTGAGCAATCATTGTAGCACTTTTCTGCTTGCTTGAAGTCATGAGCGTAAAGGTACACAATAATTGCACCAAGATATGCCTGAAAGAAATAAAGATAATGTAAGATTAACAGAGATTCTTAGACAGAAAAAAAGAAAAGAAAAAGAAAAAGAAAAAACTATATCATACTGCACAGTGTGAAGAGAGGCTAGATGTCCTAAACGCATAAAGGGAAAAGGTTGAGTTGCCTCAGAGCAAGATCAGCAGTAGGTGTCTTAGTTAATATAGATTTAAATACAATTTTGAATGAAGGAAAAACAGAAAAGGAAAAACACACAATGGAAAGTGAAAAGTAGAAAACACAAGAAATACATTGGGCCGCAAGGGAAAAAAAAACCAACACTTAAAATCACACCTTGCACTGGCTATTGGTGGCATTGCATTTATCTGCTGCTAGACCCAATTGCAACAAAGAAGCTGCAGCATCACTATACCTGCAGTTAGGAACACCATAATAACACTTAGAAGTTAGAATTGTACAATAGCAGCCTCAAATTAAACATTAGGTGGTCAATGAATACTACAAATACATAATAAACCCTTACTTCTCAAGCTTTATATACACACTAGAGGCAGCACGGTATAGATCAAAGGCCATCTGTTCTTTGCCATCTTCTTCAAGAATAGTGGAAGCATCATTGTACAGCTGAACAGCAGCGTCAGGTATAGTATCTTCCAGTGCACTATGAAAGGGGAAAGAAAGTACTTTTCAAAGACAGCCTGATTTGGCGGGTAAATTACAATGACTTTTTTATCACAAGGAGAATGCATGCATGTCAACTGGAGTGAGCAAAAAAAAAAATCAAGTGCAAATTTGTCCTAGTGTCGAAGGATAAGTTACTAAGAGAGACAATAAATTGCGAAAGGATAAAAAGAGGAAAATAATAAAATTAAAGGTTAATTATTAAACTATACAGACACTTGTTTGGAAAGAAGGGCAGGGGGGCACAGATCATTTTGCAATCATGAACAGACAACATGATGTAGCATATATGCTGCACGTCTCCTAGACTCGTATGCAGTTATTTGTTTATAAAACATTCTGAAGTTAAACTGATATGAAGATTGAGTCATGGAAGAAATGCGACTATACTATACAGTTATTAGGATCTTGACGGCATATGGGTTCTAAATAGAAAATGATGTCAAAGCTTGGTGAACCATTAGAAACTTTATTGGCACTTTCCATAAATCCTTAAGTTTTTCCGAACCTTAAGTTTCACATGAGTTCCCAAGTGTTAAACTGCAAATAGCTACATAAAAATGATTTATTTCAAATACAAAGCATTGGAGTTCTGAACACAAAAGGAAAAACCAAGTCCTCACCGAGCAGCCTTAGCTAGAGCATCTGATGCCGGCTGTGGTCTCCCACACTCCATGTACAACTCAGATGCTCTTCTATAAAAGTCAGAGACTTCATTCCAGTTGCCTAGCTCCTTTGCTAGAGCAGCAGCAGACTCCATATCTTTAGCAGCATCCCAAGGTCTGATTTTCTTATTAAGTATATAACTAAACGCAGATTTACACATATCAAAACCAAAAAAGATTAATACTTTATGAATCACTCCTAGACTAGAGTCAACAAAAACAAGGATACGAAGAAAGCATCTCTTGTCCTTTGGAAGCCTTCTCAAATGCTTCTTTTGCTTTTTCATTTTTCTTTGCAACCCTAAACAAATTAGCTACAACAAAACAATCATTAATAAAAAAAACCCACCACAATCCATTTCATCTTGCATCAAAAAAACAATTCACAAACACACAAACTCAGTCACTAACCAGCTTCTTCATACAAAAGAGTGGCATTTCTCCAATCAGCACTCCATCTTGTAAGACTGAGTTTAGTCCTAACAAAACAAAAAATACAAGTAAACAAAATGAAAAATATTCCAGTCCAAGAAATGGGCCACCTCAGATTTTCACAACAATGCAGAATCTAAAAAACCCAACACTTTTTCTCCTAACAGACATGCAAATCATCAAATATTTTCAAATGGGCAGATTAAAATTCATGTTAACAATCAACCCATTTGAGATTAAGCTATCCCAGTAAAGAAAGTCAAGTTCTTTTCACATTTCTCAGTAATCTATAACTTCAAGAATTCAGTCTTTAAACGTCATATCTAACCCAAAAAAATAAAAATAAAAATAAAAATAAAAATAAAATCAAGAAACAACATCAATACATAATCATTTAAAACCATGAAAAAAAACAGAATGAATCCTTTCACGTAGAGAGAAAGAGAGAGAAGGGGGCTTACAGTTTATCAGCCTTGGCAATTAGCTTTTCGGGGTCGGAAGCGGGCATGATGATTGTAATGGAGGACTGAATTTTCTTTTTTCACAGACTGGCAAAGCAAAGCTTAGCAACCAGGCAGTCTTGCTGGATTTTACTTTCTTTTATGCTATTTTTGTATTGTTATTTGATAAATACCCATTTTTTACACATACTAATTTATATCCTTTGCATTTTACTTTTCAAAATTAATTTTCTTTTTTTAATTAAAAATATTTTACCCATATATATATGTGTGTGTGTGTGAAAATGGATATTAAATAGCGCTTTTAGATTTTTTTTGTAAAAAAAATTCTAGATTGAAATAAATAAAAATTATTTGACATTTTATCACTATATGTATCATAATTTTCAGGGAAAATTACATAATTATTTTATAGTTTAAATTTTTTTATATTTAATCTTTATATTTTTAAAAAAATTATAATTTACGTTTTAATCTTCCCATGAATATTTATCGTATGGAATTATATGCAATCTAGTGTAACTAATTAGATGTAAATAATTAAAAAATAATAATAATCAAAGTAATCACTGTCTTGCACACGCAAAACTTGGCTAAGTAATTAGGTTTAGTGTAGAACTTCAGCAAAACCCATGAACACTAACCACCATGTACTCATACAATAACCAACACTCTCATTTCTCCTCCCATAAAAGACCACTGTGATTTCCACTTCTTCATCACAGCTATCAAACCCCATTTCACCACTTAACTTGCTTGAGTTGATCAGTCTCACAATGGCTTCCAAGCTTGATCTCTTGCTAATTGCCTTTGCTTTCTTTTTTCTTTGCAGCTCCCATTACTGCTCAGCTTCTGGCAGGTCACTAAATCCAGAAATGCCAGCAACCACAGAATTTGGACTTGACCCACCTTACCTTCTAAAGCCAACTTTTCCATTACCAGAAGATGAAGAGACACAAACACCTCCAAGTTCCACACTACCTATGCTTCCAATGCCACTTCAACAGCCAATAACACCTCCTCCTCCTCCTCCTTTTCCTGCTGGCCAAGATGGGGCCAATTTGACTCCAGCTTTCCCATTTCCTCACTTGCCTCCTCTACCCAAATTCCCTCCTTTTCCATTTATTCCTACCATGCCATCAATCCCTGAACTCCCCTCAATTCCTTTGCCTCCACAGTTTGTGGATTCAGGCTTTTCTTCACCAGGAATTGGAAATGAAGGTAGCCCGTGAAGCTATAATTGCCTTTTCCAGGTGGAACTAGCCAGTTTGCAAACTAACTATATCATCAGGTGGTTTGAGTAGGTTGGCAGCAAATGTTACGTGTCATGCTCGATCTTGTAGCTAGTTTCCTTTTCCATACAAATAATATGGGATTTTGCCAATATTGTTGATGTAGTAATTAATGAAGATCTATAATAACATGGTTGATGTTAACGTTGCAAATTGCCATGAACATACTGCTCCATGAGCATTCATCAAACTAATTCCATCAGCAGTTACAAAAAAGATAATGATAGGAAGATTAAGGGAAACATTACACAGTACTAGTTAGATACAAAAATAGAAATAAGATAAGAAAACACAGCAGGATAGACAGAAGCAAAACATGTCCCTTACATATGACTTGGTACCATCACAAAGTCACAGCTTATTGTTGTTTATTTATTTATTTATTTATTCTCCTCCTCCTCCTCTCTTTTTCCATGGCTATTTAGAGGTCACAAGGTACTCAAAAAAGTTCAAAAATTGATCATGCTGGAGGAGACGGAGGGAAAGGGATAGGTGGGAAAGGAAAGTCAGGAAGTGGAGGGACATTAGGAATGTCAAATGGAGGTGGAAATGGAAATTGAGGAAATGGGATTCCAGGAATTGGTATGTTTGGAAATGGTGGCAAGTTCTTCATCTCTCCCAATCCCTTCTTGGCATTGATTTTATCAAACTTCATAGGCTTTCCATTTTCTTCCTTGAGTTGGCGAGCATCAATCTGTAGTGCAAGACAAGTGATCAACAGAAACAAGCCTAACAAGAATATAGGTTTCAAGACCACTTTCGAGGAAGTTTTGGTAGCCATGACTAGGCAAAGTTTTGATGTCTAGCTCTCACCCTTGTGGGTTCATATATTTACAGAGAGTTGCAAGTCACATTTATGAGTCAGCCTTCTCAATCTCTCTTTCTTTGTCTGTGTAAAAACTTGTTGAAACTCAAAACCTCTTGATGATTGTGCCAACAAGTGGAAGAGTCATAGAGACGAGAGCAAACAGGCCAGATTACTACAGAAATTAAATGCTGCTAAAGAGAATTGGAAAGAGTGCCAAGAAACATAATTTCATTGATCTTTCTGCTGAAACTTCCTCCATACATGCCCTTTATTATACTAAAAAGTAAGAAGCAAAAATGTCTTGGAAATGCGTATGCATAAAAAGTAGATACTTCTGCATGAAACCATTGCATGTGTCTATATAACCAGCAGCTAGCCATATTTATAGCCTGCAATTGTATCCCACTATTGCAGGTAAGAGAATCACCAGACAGTCTTTAAGTTTTGGACAGTACCAATCCCTACAAAGCTTATAACGATGACATAAAAACAAGGTTTTCTCAAATCCTAATATATCGTTTATCAATTCTCTCTGCGGTTTAGCTGTAATTTTAGAAATTGTAAGAGCATGATTTCTTTCTGTGTCAAATTTTAGGCCTTTGTTTATGCATTTTCATCTCCGTATGTGGTAAAGAAGAAAACAAAAACAAAAACAAAAACCCTCTTTAGATAAAGAAGTTCTTGACTCATGTCTCCCTCTCTGGTATACATATCTCTTTTGAGAAGTTCTGAATTCTTTCGTTTCCTGGGTTAGCTGTGTTTTCTCGGTTGTCTTTCGACATCTCCACTATATAGACACGCTTAATGACAGATTCCCAAAAAACACAGCCCAAATTACCCCCCCTAGATGTTCCAAGGGTGGAAGTGATTCAAAAAACACTATTTTCTGCGGCAGTGAATATCCCATTACTTGGAACTAAGAGCATCGCATAGAGCCTCAGAGACAAAATGTGTCATCAAAATTGCCTTGGAAAAGGCCATTTTTTGCAAAATGTTACGAGGATCTCTCTAAATTTTCTTTATCAGATTGCTAATGAACTTATCTAGATTTCTGACAAGACATTCAGTTACATATCTTAAACAAGGAAGACAAAATACAATTATTAATCAATTGTTATCAACATATCGCAAATGCTTTGACATTTACATGATAAAGAATGAATCAAAAAATTGGTTAAAGACAAATCACAAGCAAAAGGGAATGCTACAAAAAGCTACAAAAAGCTACAAAAGCATATTACAGAAGACATCTCACCAGTCTCTCAGTCCTCAGCCGTTTGTCGTGGTATTATATGTGACTTTGACAATGACAGACAATGGAATGTTGAGAACATGACCCTGATCTCCAAATAGTCCTATCCTTCCATGGCTAGCAGTAGAACTATTCATTATTGCGTCAAAGAACACACTCAAGACTTGCCTTTCCCCACTGGCAATAGAGAAGCAGGCCGGAACCACCTTTACAGTCACTCCATAAGGAGCACTCCAACCAACTTTGTACGTTTCATTACCAGCAATGTTAGTCACGGATCTTTGGACCATTCTAGACTGATATAGTTTAGCGATTGTGATGGAGGGAAGATTCAGGTCAGTGCCATTGATGGTTGAGTTATAAGACAAACAATTTTGTCCGGTGTAGTTCAGGACCACAGGACTAGATCCGTTAATGCCACAAAGAAATGACATATAGTCATCATAACCTGAAAAAGCAGAGTATGAAGTTAGAATGAGATGCATGAAGTTCACAAGTAAATTAATAGATCACAGATAGCAAATGCAAAATTAAAATCCAGATTTTTTCTAGTAATAATTTATACAGTATTAAATTGATCTAGACTGATCTAGACTAGCCAAGGTGCCTCTTCCACTAGCAAAATATGGCTGTAGATAAAGTTCAAGGACGTATAGAATTAATGTTTGGACTACAAGAGTTTGAGCATCGATGAAAATCCTTCAATCAAATGTTTGATTTTATTTAAAAAATAAACTATTTAAAATGGGTTTAAAGACATCTTTAAACAACAACAAAAAAGCTTCACAATCATAGAGTAGTTGGGGTCGGCTATATGGATCCTTTTAAGACATCTTCAAAGGAGAAAAGATGCATGATTAATACATCCAAGGAGGCAAGGATAATATAGGTGGATAAAATATTTTCTACAGTGACAAGATAATAATTGCTACCATTACCAGATTTTAGGTACTACGGTAACTCCAACATCCTCAGTCAATAAATGAAGATGGGAAAAAATTACTTGACAACTAGTAAACAGGTTTATATGATAAATGTAAACTTACTGGAATCGAAAATCAAACCCGGATCAAGAGCAGCAGTTGCATTCACAAAACCACTTCCCATGTCGAATGGCGTGGCTGGAGACTGATTTAGATCTGGGTTGGCATAAGCACGCTGAGCCATTATTGGCCCACCATTATTGTCATATAAAGAAGCAGTTGAGGAAAGCGCAGAGGCAATTGCTGAAGGACTGAAACTGGGGAATTTTTGCTTGATCAGTGCAGCAAGCCCAGCAATATGAGGAGCAGCCATACTCGTCCCAGACATCATTGCAAAGTTCTCACCTAGAGGGTTCAGTTGACAGATTAAGATACATTTTACTTGTGTAAACCTTATAACTAACATGGAATCTCAATTGGACTGCTCCAGTATCCATATTCCTACCTTGAAATTCAACTGAGTCCGTGCCAAGTGAACTCCATGCAGCCCATATTGAATTTCCAGGAGCTACCAAGTTGGGTTTCAAAATGTCAGCATCATCAAGAAAACTATCTTCTGGATCCGGTCCTCTTGCAGAATAGTACACGACTTTGGGAGCAGAATTGGAGTAGTTAGCTTTAAGTCCACCTAAAATGCTTGCAACAGCACCAAATTTAGTAATTTGCTTTGTAGTTCCGTTCCTCTCCAAAGAAGAATTGTAGTATTGGAGTAAAACCTGCCACAAGGATCATTCAAGACTAAGATTTCACATAAGTGACAATTTCTTTTGAAGGGAAAAAACTCACAAAATGATATCATAGAAAGACCTTGCAAGCTAAACACAAAAAGAAAAGAATAGTCATTTGCCAGCAAACGCTAACGCACAGAAACCTTCACCTTGGAATCATCAGGGGATGGAATTATGATCCCAGGCACACTCATTGGAATTGGATTAAGCTGATAACCAATTACAAAAGGATCCATGTAGAACACCACCCCAGCTGCACTGAGGTTTTTGGCTGTTTCTACAGCTTGTTTGATTGTGGAAAGTCCAAGCACAAATCGAATTGAATAACTACAGATCAAGAGGTTTCCTTCGATAAAATCCTGATTGAAGGTACTGGAATCTTGACATTCACCCACATACATATCAGTAGTAACTGTTGTCTCATTGTTCACGGCATGAAGTGCAGAAACAAGGGTCAACATGGTGTCTTCATCTGTTCCCGCTGAAGGACAACGAAGCAAGTATATTAGACTCTTATCTCAACGGAAATATGTAGAAAACTATTGATTAACAGGAAAATAATAGCATCAATTGCTGCTATGCATTTTACTCTGAGTTTCTTTGTTTGCAAGTTCATTTCAAAAGACTGTGTACAGAGAAACTAAGAAATGGAGTGATGATGATAATCTTACGTGCAAGTCCAACTCCATGAATGGTTACATTGTTGCCGAGTATTATAGAGTTACTATAAACTCTGTCATGAGAAGCCGCACCAACAGTGAAGATCCATGGACTGAAGGAAGACATGCTCTTAGGCGATGGCCCAGTATTGCCGGCAGCTTGCACAATAAAAATGCCAGCCTTCACAGCTGAGAGCAACGCCATGTCTATGGGATTAAAGAATGTTGCAATACCAGGAGGACGCCTGTTGGGAGTAATAGATAAACTTAAAACATCAACCCCATCCTGAGCTGCCTGCAAATAGAAAATAGGTGATAAATATTTAATTATGATGACCATATGAAGTGATATTCTAGCAAGGCAATCTCCAGAAATTTTCTTTCTTCTATCTGTTTGTAGAGTCGAGCTACTCCAACAATCCCAACTAGTTGGTAGGGAACCTTCTCTTGCTTGTCATTTAGCAAAATTGCTCTACTTGGAAAGATAGAGCAGTTTCCCAAGCAATTAGAACATATTAAATCTGGCCGTAATGAGGCAAACATCAAATTGGGTGGCCTGAAGACAAGAGGCAACAGCCATTTGATGAGCTCAAAACTGTCTAGATGAAGGCCAAGTTCAGTCACAGTCCATAAACGAACAAGACATATTGATAATCAGCAGCATATAAATCGATCAAATGCCCCAGGCAGTTTCAACTTTCAAAGTTCTTTCATCTTATGAAAAATTGTGTAACACAGTAACAGAATCATTTGCAGAAACAGACCAGATTAAATATATGTACCTGATCTATAGCAGCAACAACATCAGCAGCGAAGCCTCCAAAACTCTTATACAATGCCTTGTAAACAGAAACACTGGAAAAGATGAGCATGCAATTAATACAAAAGAAGAACTACTGCAAGTAAAAGCTTTACAAAAGTGAGATTTTCATTATATGATAAACAGCAATTACTGTGCACGAGGAGCCATCCCACTGGCATTCCCAAAACAATGTCCAGCAACTATCACTGGAATCCCATGGTTTCCTGCAGCAACAGAGGCAGTATGCCTGAAAAAAAAGATAAGATTCACTAAGACTAACTGTGTATTGAAGAATTAGATGAACATGTTTACTGTGTTACATATCATGGAATCACAAGAGCTGGAATTGGATCAAGATCTTTACAATAATGCATGTCAAGGAACCACCAGTGTTGGTTCTATCAACAATGAAATGAGCGCACACTTACGTTCCATGACCATCACCATCAAATGGAGAAGCATAGTCCAGACTTGAATTGAAAATTCCCCTGGTGATAGCAGATGCTGCAAAATGGCGTGCCCCAATCAGCTTCCTATTGCAGGAACCAGAAGGGAAATCTCGAGTAACCTCACAAATGCCTGAAAAATGGCTAGGGACTGGATATGAGTTCAAAGATATGTCATCAGCGAAGCTGGGGTGAGTTGGATCGATGCCAGTATCAACAAAGCCAATCACAATTCCTTCACCGGCAGTTTCATATCCACCTGCTTTGACCCAAGCCCCTTGTGGCAGGCCCAGGAACTGTGGAGTGTGTGTGGTTGCAGTTCTAACAGAGAAATCCAACGCCACATTTGCCACTTCTCTCCTCCTCGAAAGCTTAAAGGCCTTAGAAAATGATATGTACAACCAAATTAAGAATTTCAGTTTTTTCTTTCCAAACAAGAACATAAATTCCCATCACAAAAATAAAGCTCGCAGGGACTTTGTTATGCTACATACAGAAATATATATAAAACAAGCTACAAATCGAAGATTTTACAAGTTCTGTAGCCAAGACCCAATAGCTATACATAAAAAATACATTAGTAATAGAAGCATCATCAATGTGCTAACCCACACAATTATGGTCACTTAATGATGATGAATGATGATTTATGCATACCTGTTCCGGGGTAACAAGAACAGCAAACCCATTAATCAAGTAGTGATAGCTGTACAGCTTGAGATACTTCTCCCCTCTCAACACCCTCCTCAATAATGAATCATGAACTCGAGCAACATATGAACTAGAACTCCAGTTGGATCTCGAATTATCCCTGAAAATACAGCAAAATCATTCAAAAACATAATTAATTAATCAAGTTTCTGTCAACTAGTTCATCCTCCCCAAAAGGAATACAATTGAAGGGACAAACTGTAAGGGGGAAGCATGGATTTCAAGCACAATCATTGGCTATGTTAGGTGAATTATAGACAAATAATTAAACAAAAAAAGTAAAATCTGGCTAAGCACTCGTCAATTCACACTCTGTGATCCTAATTAATCCCGCCAAAATATGGAGGCAACGGTCAATTCCTCAACTAGTTATTACAGAAGAGTTCAAGAAACAAACAATCAATAGTAAAGCTGGAAGGGATAGAAAGGAGAAAATAAATAAGTCATGTTTGTTAAGGAAGTAAATCCTTATCCAGTGATGTATGAAAAGCACAACCTTACACAAAGTCCAGAGAAACCCCACATAAGGAACAAGAGGACCCAGTTAGAGCAGACAAGACGGCAGCAATAAAAACTCAAACAGTTAGCGGCAAACAAGAAACTTACATTTCATCAGCATCTAGCTACTTCTTTATTGGAGACAAAATGACCAACATGAAATTAAACTAAAAAAAAAAAAACCTAGTACATGCAACAAAAACACACAAAATTACCAAAATTTTCGTCATTAGACAAGAAAACACATAAAAGCACAACAATTTCACATATTACAAACCATAAAATGTCACCAATTTAACTAACCAAGACAAGACAGTCACTAAGATTAAAAGAAACACAAAATGAAGCAATAAAGTTAGTACCTTCGATTGTGAAATTGATTTGGATTTCTAGGAACACCATGCTTGAAAACATTAGTATTCTTTCTAAGCTTTCCATAGTAATGAGAAGCAGGAGCTTGTTTAAGAGTAACAATGTAAACAGCTGTAGTTTCATTGTCTGAACCATCATCAACCTGACACAAAGCGCCTGCTAACAACCCCAGAGTAAGCACCATTACCATTAAATGCACCAAGTAGATACCTTCCATTGTCAAACACCAAAACACAACAAAAGCGTAACTCTTTAACAACAAGAAGATCAACAACAACTCATGATGCACTTCACTTTTCAAGAACCAAACTTTTGTTCAAGAAACTAAAGAAACCCCACAAAAGCAAAAACCCTTATGTGGAATAGTTTGGAAACAGCTTTGAAGAAGTGGAAGTACAGAAAGAACCCACTAAGCTTCTTCCACTGGCAGAGAAGCTACAAGTGATCGTGGAGGGAGGAAGAAAGTACCCTTTAGTTCACTTTTGAGAAAGATGGAGAGTAGAAGTATTAATAGAAAAAATATTATAGCATAGAAAAAGAAGCTACTGTTCAGAATTTTCTTGGGGACTGTGAAGATGAACGTTTTGTTTAATAAAAAGTTACAAAAATATTGGATTGATGACGAACGATTTCTTGTCTTTTTCTTTCCTTTTTTGTTTTTTTTTACCGACATTGTTTAGGCCATTCTACGCGAATGACTAATCCTACATACTGAAATTAATGATTAGATAAGTAAATGTTTTTAATGATCTTGTAATTTATAACACTTTAATTAGGAAGTTTTAGAAAATAAATCTAGATTTTGACTAATTAAATTATATTATTTTTTTTACTGTGCTTGTGGGGTGGAAATTAATTTCTTGATTCTCTACTTTGCTGGTCAATTGTTAAAAATTTCATGTAGATTTTTTTTTTTTTTTGAAGAATGGCTTGCTAATATTTTCAATGAATGCTAGGAATGCAAGGACAAGAGAGCTATAACATAATAATAATCTCCACGAGAAGAGAGTTTTTTTTTTCTTTATTGATGAGAAGGCAGCATTTTAAATTGTAATTAATATTATAAAATGAAATTTCAGTCGTGTTTTCATGAATTATATGATAATTTCTTTTTTTAATCTATAAGCCTAGTTTTCCTTCTTCTTCTTTTTTTAATGGTCCAACCAACATAAAATTAAGAAAAACATTATCGAGTTCTTAATAATCATAAAAAAAATGACAAAATGAATTACTCTTTTCATATTTTAAATATTTCAAAAAATATATATTATATTTTTTTTCTAGATGGTGGTTGTAAAAAAAGTAATTTCATTGATTCATTCATATTATTTTATGATTAAATAAAAATCAATGTTTATAGAGTAAAAATAGCTCTCTCTCTCTCTCTCTCTCTCTCTCTCTCTCTCTCTCTCTCTCTCTCTCTCTCTCTCTCTCTCTCTATCTATATATCTCTCTCTATCTATCTATCAATA
>Ga0307515_10000963_pt1 | contig 65690 bp, 55 predicted proteins | sample 17_EM_MG_FD_194513 | JGI IMG/M metagenome (GOLD analysis project Ga0307515, IMG submission 194513) | Populus trichocarpa ectomycorrhiza microbial communities from riparian zone in the Pacific Northwest, United States - 17_EM | ecosystem: Host-associated > Plants > Roots > Unclassified | place... | reverse complement strand
ACTCGTCGAGCGGCCCGGCGTCAGTTGCTTCCTGCGGGACCGCGACCGGGTGTTCCACACCTACTCGACCTATGAGCGCGGGCTCGACGGGCTCGGCTCGACCACCACCTTCCTGGATCTGACCGCGCTGGGGCGGCAGGAGGCGTGGGAGGTGCCCAAGGGGCGCGCGTCGGCGCTCGGGGCGCCTGCGGGCAGTGAGCGCGTCCGCTATCACGACGAATACGAGGATTGACCCGGAAGGTGACGAGGGCTGACGCGGGCTGTGTGCGGAAAGTGTGCGGCCGGGTGTCGACTATGTCTCAGTACCGTCACTTCCCGAGCCGTTCACCGTACTGTCGGCGTTTAACTCTATGAGGCTTCACGAAGCTCTCCGAGTTTCAGCACGACAGGGAGGTACAGGGTGAACGGGCGAACGGTGCTTGAGCGTTTTCCCGCCGGCGGGCCGCGTGGCTCGTGGCCGGCGGAGGAGTTCGCGCAGGCGCGCCGTCTGGAGGGCCTGCAGGCTGAGGTCGTCATGGACATCGCGACCGACGCGTTCCTGGTTGTCGTGCGCAGCGGCGACGTCGTGGACGCCGCCGCCTGAGAGGTCAGCCCGCCTTCGGGGCGGGCACCTTCACCGTGAACTGGTCCGCCTGGAGCGCGTACAGCTCCGCGTACACCCCGCCGCTCGCGAGCAGCTCGTCGGGCGTCCCGGACTCCACCAGCCGCCCCTGGTCCAGGACATGGACCAGATCCGCGTGGCGTACGGACGCCAGCCGGTGCGTGATCAGCACCACCGTCTGACCGGTGCCGGCCAGCGCGCGGATCTTCTCGAAGACCTCCAGCTCGGCCCGGGCGTCGAGGGCCGCGGTCGGCTCGTCCACGATCAGGATGCGGCCCTTGCGGTAGGCGGCCCGCGCGATCCCGAGCTGCTGCCACTGACCGCCCGACAGCTCATGTCCGCCGCTGAAGCCGCGGGCCAGCAGCGTGTCCAGGCCGCGCGGCAGATCCGCGACCACCTCCTGCGCACCGGCCTCGGCGACCGCACCGGCCAGCCGCTCCTCGGTGATCGGCGTCGCCGACCGCCCGACGGCCACGTTGACGCGGGCGGTGAACGGCCAGCGCTTGAAGTTCTGGGCCACCATCGCGATCCGGTCGGCGAGTTGCCGCCGGTCCACGGTCACCGCGTCCACGCCGTCCCACAGGATCCGGCCCCGGTCGGGGCGGTACAGCCCGGCCAGCAGCTTGACCAGGGTCGTCTTGCCGGAGCCGTTCTCACCGACCAGCGCGATGATCCGGCCGAGCGGCAGGGCGAGGGAGACATCGTCGAGCGCGGGGTGGGTGGCCTCGCCCGGGTAGCTGAACGTGACGTTCTCGAAGCGGATCTCCCGCGGTTCCTCGGGCAGCGCCGCCCCGCCGACCGGGATCGCCCGCTCGGCCGCCTCCACGTACAGCTTCTGCAGATCGCCCACGAACAGGGCCTCCTCGTGCAGCTGGTTCACCGCCAGGACGAGGGTGTCGAGGCTCGCGGAACCGGTCCGGATCGCGATCACCGCCGTACCCGCCACCGAGAGCGCCATCGCCCCGGACAGCAGCAGCCCGCCCAGCGTCGCGTACGTCGCCGCCGTCGCGAGGCCCGTCCAGGTCGCGGCGATCAGCCCCGTGCGGGCCGTGAGCCGGGCCAGCCGGGCCTGTTCCGCCTCCGCGCTCTCCGACATCTCGTGGAAGTGGTGCAACAGGAACGGTCCGACGCCGTGCACCCGGATCTCCGGAGCCGCCTCCGGCTCGGTGAGCAGCGAACCGATGAGACGGCCGGCGCGGACGTGCTGCACCCAGGTGTGGAACGACTCGTAGTGGCGCCGCGCGTTCGTCAGCGCGCCCCACGCGCTCGGCACCGTCATCGTCGCCAGCAGCGGGAGCAGCGCCGGGTGCAGCACGGTCAGTACGCCCGCCGCCGCGACCAGTGAGATCAGCGCGTTCATGACATTCGTCGCGTACGAGATCATGTGGCGGGCCGACATGGCGCCGTACTGCGCGGTGTCCAGCAGCTTGTGGAACGCGTGGTCCTCGATCGCGGCCAGCTCCACGGCCGCCGCCCGCTCCAGATACAGCTCGGTGGCGACCCGCTCCACCTTCGGCTCCAGCCGCCCGGTCGCATACGTCGACGCGGCCCGCAGCAGCGTGCCCACCACCATCACGGCGGCCATCGTGACCAGCGCGGGGGCGGCACCGCGCAGCCGGTCCGCGATGGCCCCGCCGCTGATCAGCCGCCCCAGCACGCTGTTGACGGCGAGCAGACTCACCGCCTGGGTGACACCCCGGCACGCCTCGGCGACCAGCACGGTACGCACGGCCCGCGGATCGGCCTGCCAGGCCAGCCGGAAACTCGACCGCAGCATCGCCGGCAACCGCGTCACCATGGACCGGAAACTCAGCTCCAGAAACGCGTCGTTGTGCTGACTCCACCCCGTGTCGTACCGCAAGGGCCCACCAAACAGCAGCCGCTCCGACGCGGACGGCTCCCCCGGCCCCGAGTCCCCCTTGCCCTTGCTCCCCACCACCGACCTCCCCCGCTCATGGACGAACGAACGGCCACTATCGCGGGGTGGGAGGGGTGCGGGGGAGAGCGCGGAAGGGAGGGGCGAGGACGCGCGGGCGTACGCCGGGAAGGCGGAGGGGCGGGGCTCCGCCGAGTGGGCGGCCGGGCGCATCGCGCCCAAAAGGGGCGCGGGGCTGTATCGATGTGCGGCTCCGCCGCGTGGGCGCGACCAGCCCCCACCGAACCCGCAGACGAAAACCGCTCACCCCGGGTCCCGCCCCTACCGACCCCGCAGAAAATCCCGCTCAACCCGCGGAGCGCTACGCACTAATGGGCCGCGACCAAGAAGGCGTAGTCCCCGTAACCCGACACACCGCCAGGTACAACGGAATCGGCGGCGTATACGGCAACTTCCCGTCCGGCTTGTGGATAAGTCCGGGCGCGCGAGGCGAGTCCGGCACCAGCGCCCCCGTGGTGTACCGCGCCGGCGCAGGCCAGTCCAGGGCGTAGTCGGAATCGGACGGCACGATCCACCACCAGTGCGTCTCGTCGGCGTAGACACAGCCGACGCGCGGCAGGCGAGGCAGGACCAGTGGTCCGAAGTGCGCGGGGACCGCGACGGCGTCGCAGCCGAGCGGAGCCGTCATACCCTCGGGAACGGCCAGGCGGCGCGGCGCACCCGGCCCGTGCAGCGCACGCCCCAGCCGGACCAGCGTGTCGAGACTGAGCACCTGGCCGGGACGAGACCCGCCGCTCACACCCATTCGACCCCCGTACCGAAGTCCCCGAGTCCACCGGATCCCTTGATCGCACCGGTGCCTCTGAGCCCAGCGGAATCCCTGAACCCGCCGGACTCCACGAACCCACCGGGCTCCATGAACCCACGGGACTCCGTGAACTCACCGGATTCCCCGGTCTCCGCGGAGTCCGGGAGGTCGCCGGCGTCCTGGTGTCCCCGGCCCCTGAAGAGGCCGGTGGCCTCCTGACCGAGGCCCCCGAAGTGGCCCGCGCCCTCCCGGCCCCGCGTACCGGAGCCGGCCCCACCACGAGCAGGGCCGCCTCCGGTTTCGTGCTCCCGGCCCCCGAAGCCGCCGAGATCCGGACCTCCGAAGTCGCCGGCACCCCCATGCCAGCCGCCGGAGGCACCCCCATGCCCCCGCCCCGGAAAAACGCCCAGATCCTCGAAAGCCCCGAAGTGTGCCGTCGCCTCGTCCTCGTCGCCCGAACCGCCCGACGAACCCGGCTTGGGTCGTGCGCCCCAGCCCAGGTCGTTGCGCGGTACGGAACTGTCGAGGCCGGGGGCCGGGTGGTGGCCGTGCGCCGGGTCCGCCTGCCGTGGCAGGTCGGCCCAGACCAGCAGGCCAGGTCCGTGTTCCTGAGCGCCCCAGGCCCGGCAGAGCCCGTCGATGAGAAGCAGTCCCCTCCCGTGCTCCTCATCCGGCCGCTGCGGGGACGGGCGAGGTTCGCCGGGAGCGCAGCCCTCGTCACGGACGGCTATCCGCACCAGGTCGTCGCCATCGTGCAGCTCGCAGACTATGTGGCTGCTCGCGGTGTGCACGATCGCGTTGGTGACCAGCTCGGAGACGACCAGTACCGCCGTGTCGCAGGTGTCCTCGCAGACGGACCAGCCGGACAGCCGGGCCCGCGTCAGGCGTCTCGCCTGGGCCGGGGAACCCGGATGGGCGGCCAGCTCGAACCGGAACCGGCGCTCGGCAGCGGCCCCACCAGGGACGGCTCCCGCGGCGGCACCGAGACCGAGGCGGCCTGCGGCGGCGTCTGTTCCTAAGGGCGGGGACGGAATCACGCTTGCCACTATCGCCCCGCCGTGAACACTTGGCAAGTGTCACTATGAAAAATGCAGAGTGCCGTATGACGCTCTGCACGGTCGTGGCACACTGCTCGCAACAGAAAGTCGCGCGGCGCCAGTTGGGATCTCCGGAGGTCTGTCCCGATCTTCGAATGAGTCTTCGAATGGCGCCGCAGGGCTGTCAGGATTCGGTTCGCCGGGATCGTTACGGCGGGCCGGGATCGGTTCGTCGGGTCGGGAGAACCCTTTCACCGAGCTGTACGGACGCATGCGCTGTCAGTACTCAACCCATTACGCAGCACTTAACTCGTCACTCACTCGGTACTCGGTACTCATTCGTGGAGGTGGAGCGTGAGCGAACCGCGGTCCGCACCGACGGTCGGCCAGGTCGTCCTCGGCCGGCGCCTGCTGGACCTGCGGGAACGCGCGGGGCTCAAGCGCGAGGAGGCAGCCCGCGTCCTCCGTGTCGCACCCGCCACGGTCCGCCGCATGGAGATGGCGGAGGTCTCCCTCAAGATCCCCTACCTCCAGTTCCTCCTGAAGTCCTACGGCGTCTCCGACGAGGAGGCCGAGGCCTTCGTCCAGCTCGCCGAGGAGGCCAACCGGCCCGGCTGGTGGCAGCGCTTCCACGACATCCTGCCCGGCTGGTTCTCGATGCACGTCAGCCTGGAGGGCGCGGCCGCGCTCATCCGGGCGTACGAACCGCACTTCGTGCCCGGGCTGCTGCAGACCGAGGAATACGCGCGCGGGGTGCTGAAGTCCGGTGCCATCGGCCAGACCGAGCCCGACGAGATCGAGCGCCATGTCGCGCTGCGCATGCAGCGCCAGGACCTGCTCACCCGCCCCGACGCGCCCCGCTTCTGGGTCGTCATGGACGAGACCGCCCTGCGCCGCCCGGTCGGCGGCCCGGAGGTGATGCGTGCCCAGATCGACAAACTGCTCGACGCCACGAAGCTGCCCAACGTGACCCTGCAGGTCGCCCCGTTCTCCTCGGGGCCGCACCCGGGCACGTTCGGGCCCTTCGTGCTGTTCCGATTTGCCATGTCAGAACTGCCGGACATGGTCTACAGCGAGTACCTGACCGGCGCCGTCTATCTGGACGCGCGCGAAGAGGTGGCGACCCATCTCGAGGTCATGGACCGCATGGCGGCGCAGGCCGCTACGGCACATCGCACGAAGGAGATCCTCAAGGATCTCCGCAAGGAGCTGTGAATGGATCGCATCAAGCCGCGTATGAGCGTCTACAACGGCATGCCCGCGCGGGACTTGGGAAGCGAAGGCTGGCACAAGCCGTGGAGCGGCGGCAACGGCGGCAACTGCCTGGAGGCGATGAAGCTCGCCGACGGCCGGATCGCCGTCCGCCAGTCCACCGACCCGGACGGGCCGGCCCTGATCTACACGACCGACGAGATGACGGCCTTCATCGAGGGAGCGAAAGCGGGCGAGGCGGATTTCCTGCTCTCCTGACCGGCCTGCGCTGAATGCTTTTTCCTTACCCAACCTCCTTATTTTGGTACTGACTTGAGCACATGTTGCTGTAACGGCTTATGGAGCACGTCATGACAGGGCGGCCCACCGACGGGATCGACACCAGCAGGCCCCACCCCGCCCGTATGTACGACTGGTATCTCGGCGGCAAGGACAACTACCCCGTCGACGAGGAGATGGGCCGCCAGATGCTCGCCCTCGACCCGAGGGTGCCGGTCATGGCACGTGTCAACCGCGCGTTCATGCACCGGGCCACCCGCTGGCTCACCGAGCACGGCGTACGGCAGTTCCTGGACATCGGCACGGGCATTCCGACCGAGCCGAACCTGCACCAGGTCGCGCAGGCCATCGCGCCCGAGGCACGTGTCGTCTACTGCGACAACGACCCGGTCGTGCTGGCCCATTCGGCGGCCCTGCTGCACGGCACACCCGAGGGTGCGACCGCGTATCTGCAGGCCGACGTGCGCGAGCCCGATGCCGTCATCGAGGGCGCGCGAGCGGTCCTCGACTTCACCCGGCCCGTCGCCCTGTCCCTCGTCGCGCTGCTGCACTTCGTCCCCGACGAGGACGGCGCGCACGAGCTGGTCGACGGCCTGCTGTCCCAACTCCCCACCGGCAGCTACCTGATGATGACCCACGCCACCGCCGACTTCACCCCGGAGGAGTCGACGGCGGCGGTCGAGAAGCTCACGGCGGCGGGCTTCACCCTGGCACTGCGCTCCCGCGCCGGCTTCGCCCGCTTCTTCACCGGCCTCGACCTGGTCGAGCCGGGCGTCGCGGTGATCGACCGGTGGCATCCGGAGCTGGGCGAGGTGGTGCCGGGGCAGGAGGACGGGGTGATTCCGGGGTACGGGGCGGTGGGCCGCAAGCCCTGAGGCCCCTGACGCGCTGCTTCAGAACCACGACAGCATGCGGCGCGGCGCGTCCACCAGCCGACTGACGGCGATCACCGGCAACGGCGGTTGCTCCGGTCGGCCTGGTCCCGGCCCGAGGCTCAGCGCGTAGTAGATCTGCTCGATCGACGGCGGTCCGACGGCGAGATTCCGCCGGACCGCCCGCGCCGACGACGCCTCCCCGGTCCGTACGAGATACGCCGCCGCCGTCGTTCCCGTACGGCCCACCCCCGCACCGCAGTGCACGAACACCGGCCCGCCCGCCGCCGCGACGACGTCGAGAAACCGCCCCACCTGTGCGGGAGTTGGCGTCTGCCCGTCCCGGATGGGCAGTCGTACGACGTCCAGCCCGGCCCTGCGCGGTGCGGCGAGCTGTGCCGCGCTCAGGTCCTCGGCCCGTAGATCCACGACCGTGGTGAAGCCGAGGCGGGCCAACTCCCGGTAGCCGCCTGGGGATGGAGCGGCACCTCGCCACAATTTGCCCTCGGTGTGGACGGGTTGGAAGTGGTGGATGCCCTGCACGGTACGGGTCCCCGGAGGTGGCGGGGTCTCCTCGCGCGCCCAGTACGACAACGCGAGGATGCCCAGCGCGCCGGTGGCCCACAGGGCGACATAGCCGAGGGTGACGGCGAGGAGCAGCCTCATCGCGCGTCTGGGCAGGCGGAGTTGGGGTGAGGGAGCGGGTGCGGGAACGGTTGCCATGGGCGACCCGGGGTGCTCGGGAACGGGGGCGCCTTGGCATCGTACGTCCGGATTGCGGGTGGGGTCAGTCGTCGTCCGCGTCCGTGTCGCCCATGCCCATCACCGTGAGGTGGGCGCGGTCGAGGGCCGCGTCCTCCAGGCAGCCGCGCAGCCGCATACGGTCGTGTTCGGCGAGCGCGGGCCGTACGACCCCGGCGAACATGCCGTCGCCGAGGCTGCCGAGCGTGGCGTGGTTCAGCGGCACGGAGGTGGAGTCACGGCAGCGCTCCCAGACCTGCTGCGCGGCGAGCGCCTGCCGTTCGACGGTCATGTCCGCGCCCCGCACGTCGACTTGGACGAGTACCGAGGTCGCCTCGGAGCCGCTCGCGCTCTGTTCCCGGGTCTGGGTGAGATCGGCGAACCCCACGACGAGCGCGGTGAGCAGCGCGGCTCCGACCACGCCGACGACGGCCACGCGGGCGGCGCGGCCCTTGGTACGCCGGGCCAGTGCGGGCCGGTCCTCCAACTCGCCCACCACTGCGCCCGGTTCGGGAGCGGCGAGGACGGCGAGGCGTCCCGCGAGGCGCCGCTCGGCCGGACGCCCGGTCGCGGAGGCGATCCGCTGCACCACCCACGCGAGCCCGGACAGCAGCACCCCGGTGACCATGAGGACGGGCACGAAGACGTACGTACGGTCGGCGGTCTCCTCCAGCCAGCGGAACCGGGCGCCCTCGCGCTCGACGGACCCCTGCCGCAGCCGGACCAGCACATCCTCCTGACGTGCCGTCAACTCCCGTTGCCCGGCGTCGCTTTCCTTCACCCGTTCCTCGATCCGGGTGAGCCGGGCGAGCAACACGATGCCGAGCAGCATCACTTCGACGACCAGCAGGAGGATCCCGCACAGGATGGCGCGCTGCCACTGCCAGCGGTACAGGTAGACGACGAGGTACGTCCCCGCTCCGGCGGCGGCCAGGCTCCCGAAGACGTACGCGATCCGCCTCATCGCGCCTCTCCCGTCCGTACGTTCGTCTTCACGTCACCGGTGGTGCCGTCGACGGATATGTGCGACCCGGGCGGGAAGCGCCGTACCGCGTCGGTCGCGCCGACCACGGCAGGCAACCCGAACTCCCGTGCCAGCACGGCGAGATGGGACAGCGGGCTGCCGGTCTGGGCGACCAGCGCGGGGTCGAGGGTGCGGACGACGAGCACGGCGTCGGTGGGCCGTGGCCCGGTCCCGTCCCAGACCGTCCCGACGGCCCGCCCGCCGGAGACGCCCCGGCCGTCACCATCGCCGTTGCCGCCGGTGCGTTCGGCGACCACCGTGCCACCCTGCGCGAGGCGGAAGGCATCCGGCAACGGCGGCGACTCGGCCTGCGGCACGCGCGCGTGGAGATCGGCGGGCAGGGGTTCGCCGTCGAGTACGGCGGCCAACTCCGGCCAGCGGAGCAGGCTTACGCGGTCTGCGGTGGCCGGGCCGAGTCGGCGCGCGGCCTCTCGCACGAGGCGTACCTGTAGCTCTTGGACCCAGCGGATGCGGAGGCGGAGGGATTCTCTTGGGGGGAGAGCGGGGGTGCGGGAGGCGGTGAGGGGGACGGGGGAGCGGCGGCTCGCTGGCGTGGAGGTGGGCGCGGATGTGGATGTGGGCGAGGGGCCGTTGCTGCCAGGCGTCGGCGTGAGGGCGGACCCCGGCATCCGGTCGCCGGGGTCCCTCTCCCGGCTCGGTCGGGCGGCCGGTGTCTGTTGCTGGGGAGGGGCGTTCGGCGTCCGCCGCTCGGTAGGGGTGCCCGGTGTTCTCCACTCGGTCGGCGTGACCGGCCGTTGTACCGGGCCGGTGTCTCCGGCACCCGGCATCGGGCTCTGCGGCAAGCGCCCGCGCCCCCGCAGGCTCGGTGCCGTGAGCGCCAGCACGGTCGGCGCTGCGGCGGCTGCCCGCTCGTCCGGTACGCCCAGGGCCCGCGTCTCCGCCAGGGCGGTCAGGGCCGCGCCCGCTGCCGTGCGGGACTTGGGCGGCTCGGGCAACAGGGCGCCGGTGAGGGCCTCTTGGGCGTGCAGGGAGACCAACACCGCGCGGGTCCAGCGGAGTTCGTCGGTCAGGTCGGGGCCGGGGAGTTCGCCGGGTGCCGGGATCCGGGCGAGCCGGCGGTCGACGTCCGCCACCAGGTCCGCGGCCAGCCCGGGCAGCGCCGCGGTGAGCCGGCCGACCCGCCAGGCCGCGCCGAGCCGCCGGGCGCCCGGCGCCGGGTTGAGCAGGGCGAGCCACCGGTGCCTGGGCGGGGCCGCACCGAGCAGCCGTAGGTCGGCCGCGGCCCATCCGTCGACCGTCGTGACCACCGGTACCGTCCGCAGCAGCCGACGCGGGGCGCTGCCCGCGATGTCGAGCGCGGCGGTCAGCCCACGGGCCATCGGCGCGACCCACAAGTCCTCTTCCAGCGGCTGGAGTTGCTCCGGCAGCGTCTCCGCGACCGGCCCCGGCCCGAGCAACCGCGCCCCGCGCGACGGTCGCGCGGCCATGGCGGTGATCGGCCGACTCTGGAACAACCACAGCCGCCCGCCGACCCTGTTGTGGTTCCCGCCCCCGCCCCCGACGTGATCCTCTGAGAACCCGAACTCGATGTCCTGCGGCCCCCCGAACACCTGCCGCGCACGCCGCGCGAGCCGGGCCAGCCGCCGTAGTTCGGAGCGGGTGAGCAGCGCGTCGGCGGTCGGCGGTTCGGTGCGCAGCAGCCGTCCCCGTCGGCTCAACCAGTAGTTGGTACCGGCCTGTTCACCGCTGACCAGAGTGTCAGGACCGCCGCGCACCGCGCTCACCAGCATTCGGTCGGCCCGCCCCTCCACGGGATCGGCACCGAACATCACCCCGCCGACCCGCGCCGCCAGCATCGGCTGCACCAGCACCGCCATCGGCGCGATGGACCCGTCGGGCCGGTGCGCCGAATCGAGCACGGTCCGCACGGCCGTAGCGAAGGCGGACCAGCCGCGCACATCGAGCACAGAGGCGAACTGCCCGGCCAGAGAAGACAGTTCGGTGTCCTCCTGCGGCGAGGAGGACCGTACGACGAGGGGCAGCGCACCGGAATCGGAGAGGTCCCGCCAGGCGCGGCGCAGGGTGGCGGGGTCGTCGCCCGCGCCCTCCGGGATCACGAACCCGGGAAGCACCGGCAGTCCGGCACGGGCCGCACGGGCGAGGTTCGCCGCCTTGGAGCCGGCGAACAGGGGCTCTGTCGCGGTGAGTTGATCGAGGGGGACGGCGGCGTCCGGGCGGTACGCCCCCGCCGCTTCCCGCGCGCCCTCGCCATGACGTTCGTCGAGCGTCGTCATCAACACCCTCCAGGACCGACCGCCAACAGGGGGGACGCGCGGGGGTGGCCCTGCGCCTGACGACGGAACGAAGGATGGGGGCGCGCGGCGCCCGACCCACCCCGGGTCGACCACGACTCGCCTCCTACGCCGATGATCCCACCGGCGTTCGGTTCTGCGGCGACCGGAAGACACTTTCCGGCCCGCCGCGGGGGGATTTCGTGAGCCGGGAGGAGAACGGGCCGGGCGGCTCGTACCTGCGCAGTACGTCCCGTCTCCTCCCTAGGTGCGAGTCCTTAGGTGTGGGTCCTTAGGCGAGAGTCTTTAGGCGCGCGCGGGGGGAGTGCGACCGCTCATCCGGCGGCAGGGACTCCCGCCGACCCGTCCGGCGGGAGCACCTCGCACAGCGCCTCCAACGCGGCTGCGAACGCGGCCTCCGAGGGCGTCGCGTACCCCACGACCAGGCCGTCCTGGTCCGCAGTCGCCGCTTCCGGATGCCGGAAGTCGGCGAGCCCGTCCAGCGCGACGCCCTGCCACGCGGCGGCCTTGAGGGCGGAGCGCTCCGTGCCGGGCGGCAGCCGCAGCACCGCGTGCAGGCCCGCCGCGACCCCGGTGACCTCGATGTGCGGGGCCCGCGCGGCGAGCGCCGCCACGAGACGGTCACGGCGGCTCCGGTACCGCTGCCGCATCCGCCGCACATGACGGTCGTAGGACCCCGACACGATGAGGTCGGCGAGGCTCAGCTGGTCGAGGACGCTCGCCCAGGCCTCGCGTTCGCCCTTGGCCGTGAGCACGCCCTTGACGTACCGCTCCGGCAGCACCATCCAGCCCAGGCGCAGCGCGGGCGACAGGCTCTTGCTGACCGAGCCGAGGAGGATCACCCGCTCCGGGTCGAGCCCCTGGAGCGCCCCGACGGGTTTGCGGTCGTAGCGGAACTCCCCGTCGTAGTCGTCCTCCAGGACCACCCCGCCCTGCGCGCGTGCCCAGTCGACGACGGCGGTCCTGCGCTCGGCGTGCAGGGGGCCGCCGGTCGGGAACTGGTGCGCGGGTGTGAGCAGTACGGCCCGCTCCCTCGTCAACTCCTCGACGCACGCGCCGTGTTCGTCGACCGGCAGCGGCACGGTCCGGACGCCGGCCGTCCGCAGCAACTCCCGGTGGAAGCCGAGTCCGTACGACTCCACGGCCAGCGGTCCGCGCAACGGCCCGCCGCCGCCCTGGCCGAACAGCAGCCGCAGCCCGTGCGCGAAGCCGGAGCAGATCACGATCCGGTCGGGTGCGGTCCGTACGCCACGCACGCGTGCCAGATACTCCGTGAGCGCCTCCCGCAACTCGACCCGGCCGGCCGGGTCGCCGGGCCCGAACACCTCGTCCGGTGCCTGCTGGAGCGCCCGCCGGTAGGACGCGAGCCAGGCCGCACGCGGGAACGCCGACGCGTCGGGCGTGCCCTGACGGAGGTCGTGCCGGGGCGCACGCGCGCGTGGAGGTGCCGTAACCGGGCCTTTCACGGCGTGTCGCATCGGCTGCGCCCGCAGCGGCCGAGCTCTCTCGGCCACCCGGGTGCCCGAGCCCTGGCGCGCGGTCAGCCAGCCCTCCGCGACGAGTTCCGCGTACGCGTCCGCGACCGTGTTGCGGGCGACCCCCAGGTCCGCGGCGAGCGAGCGGTACGGCGGCAGCCGGGTGCCCGGGGCGAGCCGCCCGCCGCGCACGGCCGCCCGCAGCGCGTCGATGAGCGCGGCCCGCCGTCCACCGCTCCCGGACAGCTCCAGATGCAGATCGGCGCCGATCCGCTCCGCGGAATTGACCCACGATTTCGCCATGGAAATGCACCCTACAGTGGGTCTTTCCGGCTCGTAGATTCATCACATGACGACGAACGCGATGACGAACACGACGACAAACGCGACGACGACCACGCACGCTGATGTCAGTGCCACGGCGGCCCGCATCGACCTCGCGAAGGCCGCCCCGAAGGTCTTCCGCGCCCTCATCGGCTTCGACGCCGCCGCCCGCGAGGGCATCGACCCGGCCCTGGTCGAGCTGATCCAGATCCGCGCCTCGCACCTCAACCACTGCGCGTACTGCCTGCACATGCACACGAACGACGCCCGCAAGGCCGGCGAGAGCGAGGACCGGCTGCACATGGTCGCCGTCTGGCGCGAGGCCCGGCACTTCTTCACGGAGCGCGAACAGGCCGCCCTCGCCCTCACGGAGGCGGTGACCCTGGTGGCCGACGGCGGTGTCCCGGACGACGTCTACGCGCAGGCGGCGGCCCACTTCGACGAGCAGGAACTGGCCCACGTCCTCGCCCTGATCCTCACCATCAACACCTGGAACAGGGTGGCCCTGTCGACCGCGAAGGTGGCGGGCACGGACCAGCGCCGCTGAGCCGCCGGTTCACACCACCATCGGCCGGTCGTACGGCCCGATGGGCGCCGGGAGTTGGGAACTCCCCGTCAGATAACGGTCGACGGCCGCCGCCACCGCCCGCCCCTCCGCGATCGCCCACACGATCAGCGACTGCCCCCGCGCCGCGTCCCCGGCGACGAACACCCCGCGCGCACTGGTCGCGAAGTCCGCGTCCCGGGTGATCGTGCCGCGCGGTGCCATCGCCAGCCGCAGCTGATCGATGAGTCCGTCGTCCCGGTCGGGCCCGGAGAACCCGAGGGCGAGCAGTACGAGATCGGCGGGCAGGCTGCGCCCGGAACCGTCCAACGGCCGCCGCTGCGCGTCGACTTCGACCAGGTACAAGGACCGCACGTGCCCGTCCCCGTCACCCTCGAAGTGGAGTGTCGACGCCGAGAACAGCCGCGCGTCCGCGTCCGCCGCCGGAGCCGTCTCCAAGTCCCGCGCCTCCTCGTGCGCGGCCGACAGCCGATAGATCTTCGGATACGTCGGCCAGGGCTCCGCGTCCTCGTCGCGCTCGGTGTCCGGCTGGGCGTAGATGTCCAACTGCGTGACGGACGCGGCCCCTTCACGCGCCGCGGTACCGAGGCAATCGGCCCCCGTGTCACCGCCGCCCACGATCACGACATGCTTCCCGGCGGCGGAGACCGGGGACTCGGTCAAGTCCCCCTCGCACACCCGGTTGGCCAGCGGCAGGTACTCCATCGCCTGGTGGATGCCGGTCAACTCCCGTCCCGGCACGTCCAGTTCACGCCAGGCCGTCGCTCCCGTGGCGATCACCACGGCGTCGTAGCGCGCCCGTAGGTCGGCCGCCCCGATGTCCCGCCCGACCGTCGTCGACGTACGGAACTTGGTGCCCTCGGCGCGCATCTGCTCCAGCCGCCGTTCGAGATGCCGTTTCTCCATCTTGAACTCGGGGATGCCGTACCGCATCAGGCCGCCGAGCCGGTCGTCGCGCTCGTACACGGCGACCGTGTGCCCGGCCCGCGTCAACTGCTGTGCCGCGGCAAGGCCGGTGGGCCCGGAGCCGATCACCGCGACGGTCCGCCCGGACAATCGGTCCGGCGGTCTCGGTGGCGCGAAACCGTCGCTCCAGGCGCGGTCGGCGATGGCCACCTCGACGTTCTTGATGGTGACGGCGGGCTGGTTGATGGCGAGCACGCACCCCGCCTCGCACGGCGCCGGGCACAACCGCCCGGTGAACTCGGGGAAGTTGTTGGTGGCGTGCAGCCGGTCGGCCGCCGCCCGCCAGTCGTCCCGACTGACCAGATCGTTCCACTCGGGGATCAGGTTCCCGAGCGGACAGGCGTCGTGGCAAAACGGGACACCGCAGTCCATGCACCGGTCGGCCTGTCTGCTGACGATCGGCAGCAGCGCGCCCGGGACATACACCTCGTCCCAGTCCCGCACCCGCTCCTCGACCGGCCTGCGGGGCCACTCTTCGCGCGGGGTGGTCATAAAACCCTTGGGATCCGCCATGGCCGTCTTCCTTGCGTCCGCGTACGACAGGCCGTGCGTCATCGGGCGGCACTCTTTCAGCCACGATAAGGCCCCCGGGCCGGGCGCGCAGAGTGGGACGAGACGGCTTTCTCAAGCGGTCCCGCGGGCGGCTCCGCGGGCCCTCACCAGCCTTCGCTCAGGTGATCATGTGGTTTCTCTCAGGTGAGAGCCAGCATGTACACCAGCGCGGCGGCGGCCGAGGCACCCGCGCGGACGTGGTTCCACATCGTCCACTCGCGTAGGTACGTCGGCCAGTACGCGGCGGCCTCCGGTGTCCCCGGGTCCAGCTTGAGCAGCGCTTCGTTGCGGGGCACGTTCGCGACGAGGGTCAGCCCGAACGCTCCGAACAGATACAGCGCGCTGCCCAGCAGCAGCTCCACGGTGCCCTGATCCGGCCACAGCACGAACGTCACCACCGCGATCACCGCGCACAGCACCGCGGAACCGGCGAACAGCACCATGAAGACGGGCGTCATCGCCGCCGTGTTGATCGCGTTCATCGCGGCGACCCCCTGCGCGGGCGGCAACTCGGCCAGCCCTCGCATGACCAGCACGGAGAAGGCACAGAACACCCCGGCCATCACCCCGGTCACGAGCACTCCCAGAACCGTCAGGGTGACATACGGTTCACCGATCATGCCGACACCAACTCCCGCCCGTAGAGCCGAGATCCTGCCCACCACCGACCACCGGGACAAGTCGATCCCGCCCCTGACCGGGTCACCATGGCCGAGAATCGCCGGGGCATAAGCGGACGTCCACGGGGCCCTCCGGGGTGGCGCGTCGGACTGACCCGTAGGGCCGCCATTCCCTCACCCGCCATCCCCTCACCCTGCGTCCCTCTCCACCCTGGCCGCTGCCTCCGCCAGAACCCCGCCCTCCCGCCAGCCCTGGAGAACCCTCTCCACCCCCACCGAGATCCGCCGCCGCGCCTCATGTCGCGGCACCCCACTCATCAGCAACTGGTCGTAGGGCGTGTCCACATGCCGTACGGATGCCGCCACCGCCGAGACCACCGCCCCCTCCGACAACGCCCGCCCCGCCGCACTCCGCCCCACCCGCCCGCTGCCCCGCGCCGAGGCATGCGCGGCGACGGCCCGGGCCCGCGCCTCGGGGCAGCCGGGGAACAGCCGTCGTATCTCCGCCGCGAACGCCTCCGCGAACCGCACGTCCTCCGCGGCCCGCCGTGCCGCGTCCCGCACCCGCCGCCGCCGCCGCGCCTCCGCGTCCGCCAGACACCGCTCCTCGGCACGCGCGAGCCCCGCCTCCTCGACGAGAACGCCCTGCCGCTCGTACCGGCCCCGCCGCCGTTCGAACCGCACCACCACCGCCGACAGCCCACTCTCCTCCCGCGCCCTGCGCGTCAACGCCGTGTCCCCGCGCGGCAGGAACACCAGATGCCCGAGATCCGCGCAGTCCAGACACCGCGGCACCCCACCCTCGACGACCACCAACGGCAACGGCCCCCGCCGACATTCGGCACAGTGCCGCTTCCTGAGCGGCTGAACAACGAGCGGTCCCCGGTGGGCGGGTGGAGTCACGAGCGCTGCCGTACGAGACATACGAGAGGTATTCCCTTCTGCCGGGCGCATCTCCCCTGTCTCTCCTACGCCCTCCGCACCTCACGCGGAACGAACACCGACACGCGCGTCCGGTGCCGGGTCGGCGTCTCGATCTCGTCGAGCACCGCCACGGCCAGATCCGCGTACGACAGCCCGGGCGCCCCCTCCGGCATCCGCTCGTCGCCCAGCTGCTGGCGCCCGGTACGCGGGGCGTCCTGCTCCAGTCCACCGCCCGGCGTGAGCATCACCCAGTCCACCGCCGTGTTCTCGCCCGCCTCCCGCAGGCGCCGCAGACCGGCCGTATGGGCCAGCGCGAACGGCCTGATCGCGGGCGGAAACGCCGAGGGGTCGTCCATCACCGGCCGCCCGTCCGCCCCGAGGAGGTCCGCGAACAGCCCGACGGCGACGAGCCGCGGTACCCCTGCCGAGGCCAGCCCCTCCAGCAGCGCGTCCGCCGCCTTGACGAAGAAGCCGGGATCGAGCGAGTCGAAACCCTGCTCGGGCCCGCTGAACGGCGACACCGCGTGCGCGGCACCGACCGCCCCGCCCGCGAGCTCCCGCACCGACCCGACCTCGGTCACATCACCCCGTACGACCGAGACGCCCTCCGCGGCGAGGTGCGCGTACCGCGCCGGATCCCGCACCACGGCCGTCACCTCGTGCCCACGCCCGAGCGCCTCTGCCGTCACCGCCCGCCCAGCCCGGCCCCCGGCGCCGAAGACGACGATCCCGCCCATGCCCAACCCCCTTGTCCGGCAGCGTCGTTCGCCGCCCGACCTGGACGTTAGACACCCGGGGCCCGGTTACTTCAACGGTATCGGCGCTAGCCTCGACGCATGACCGACGCGACGGACGCCGTAGGGGACGCCGTACGGAACGCCCTACGGCAGGAACCGCTCGACCCCGACATGTTCGACCCTGTCTGTCCCTCCTCCGCGATGCCCTTCCGGGTCGGCGACAAGTGGACCGGCATGATCGTCCGCTGTCTCGAAGGCGGCCCGCGCCGGTTCACCGAACTCCGCGCACCACTCAGGGCCGTCACCCCCAAGGTCCTCAGCGAAACCCTGCGCGCCATGGAACGCGACGGCCTGCTGACCAGAAGGCCGTACGACGAGAACCCGCCGCGCGTCGAATACGCGCTCACTCCCCTCGGCCGCAGCCTCATCCCTCTGCTCGACGCGGCCCGCGCCTGGAGCGAGACCCACCTCCCGCACCTCCTCGCCGCCCGCAGGAACCACCGGCGCGACGCGTCCTGACCGGCGCCTGGCGCATCATGGGCCCTGTGCGACTGGAAGCGATCACCTGGGACCGGCTCGGCGACCATCTCGCCGAGCGTCTGCTCGACCTGAAGCCGGCCGACGGCAGTCCCTGGACGCGCGTCGCCCTCGACGGTGCCCCGGCGGCCCGTCCGGGGGACCTCGCCGAGCGTGTCTCGGAGGCGTTGCGGATACGCGGCCGTCCCTCGCTCGTCGTCGGCACCGAGGGGTTCCTGCGGCCCGCCTCGCTGCGGCTGGAGTACGGGCGCCAGGACGTCGAGGCGTACTACGACGGCTGGTTCGACACCCGTGCCCTGTGGCGCGAGGTCTTCGGCCCGCTCGAACCGGACGGCGACGGCCGCGTCCTGCCCGACCTGTGGGACCCGGTCGCCGACCGTGCCACCCGCAGCCCCTACATCCAACTCCCGCCCGGCGCCGTCCTGTTGCTGCACGGCCCCCTCCTCCTTCGACACTGGTTCCCCTTCGACCTGACCGTCCACGTCCTCCTCTCACCGGGCGCCCTGCGCCGCCGTACCCCCGAGACCGAGCACTGGACCCTGCCCGCCTTCGAGCGCTACGAGGACGAGACCGACCCGGCCGGCACGGCGGACGTCCTGGTACGCGCCGACGATCCGCGCCATCCGGCGTGGAACGGCTGAGCCACGGACTCGGTGAGTCCCGCGGGACCCGGGGTGGCGCGGGCCCCACCGAGTCCGGCAACCGGAAGTCGTGACCGTCCGGGTGCGTTCACCCCGTCGCGCGGCGAGAATGTAGGGCGCCGGGACTAGCGGAACGTTCTGTGCCGCGCCGGCCGTCCGGCACCGGGAGGTACTTCATGACCACCGCCGGAGACATCATGCACCGGGGCGCCCAGTGGATCCCCGCGCACGAGACCCTGGACCGCGCCGCCCAGCTGATGCGCGAACTGGGCGTCGGAGCCCTGCCCATCAGCGACGAGAACGAACGGCTCTGCGGCATCCTCACCGACCGGGACATCGTCGTCGGCTGTGTGGCCATGGGCCACGACCCGGCCAAGATCACCGCCGGCGAGATGGCCCAGGGCACACCCCGCTGGATAGACGCCGGCGCCGATGTCGGCGAGGTGCTCCAGGAGATGCAGGGACACCAGATCCGCCGGCTTCCCGTCATCGAGAACAAACGCCTCGTGGGCATGATCAGCGAGGCCGACCTCGCCCAGCATCTGACGGAGGAACAGCTCGCCGGCTGGGTCGAGAGCGTCTACGCCCGGAGCGGCATGCGGTGAGCCGACATGCGTCGAACCACCGGACGGTTCCGGTTCAGCGGCTGACGCTCAGAGCCAGCCGTTGCGCCGGAAGCCCCGGTACAGCACCAGACAGGACACGAATATCACGCCTATGACCAGGGGATAGCCGTACCGCCAGTGCAGTTCCGGCATGTGGTCGAAGTTCATGCCGTACACACCGCACACCATCGTCGGTACGGCGATCACCGCGGCCCACGCCGTGATCTTCCGCATGTCCTCGTTCTGCGCGACCGTCACCTGGGCGAGATGCGCCTGCAGAATCGAGTTGAGCAGTTCGTCGAAGGACGCGATCTGCTCCTTCGCCCGCAGCAGATGGTCGGAGACGTCCCGGAAGTAGGCCTGTATCTCCGGTCCGATCACCCGCATCGGCCGGGTGGCGAGCTCCTCCAGCGGGCGGCTCAGGGGGACGACCGCCCGCTTCAACTCCAGGAGTTCACGCTTCAGTTGGTAGATACGGCCCGGGTCCGCCCGTGCGCCGTTCTCCGCGAACACGTCCGTCTCCACCTGGTCGATGTCCGCCTGCACGGAGTCCGTGACGCTCAGGTAGTCGTCGACCACATGGTCCGCGATCGCGTGCAGCACCGCGGCCGGTCCCTTCGCGAGCTGTCGCGGGTTCGACTCCAACTCCTCGCGCAGCGGCCCCAACGAGCCGTGCCGCCCGTGCCGCACCGTGATGACGAACTCGGCGCCGACGAACACCATGATCTCGCCGGTGTCCACGACCTCGCTCGTCGCGGTCAGCTTCTCGTGCTCGACGTAGCAGACCGTCTTGAACACCGCGAACAGCGTCTCGCCGTAGCGCTCCACCTTCGGGCGCTGATGGGCCTCGATCGCGTCCTCGACCGCCAGCGGGTGCAGGTCGAAGAGCTCGGCGATGCCCGCGAACTCCTCGTTCGTCGGCTCGTGCAGGCCGAGCCAGACGAAGCCGTCCTCCTTCTTGCGCACCCGCTCGACGGTGTCCACCAGGTCGCCGGCGACCGGGACGCGGGTGCCGTCCTGATACGTGACGCACTTCACCACCGAGGAGCCCAGCGGTGACCGGGCGTGGTGGCTCAGGTCGACCCGCGGGTGCCGGCGGGCCAGCCGTGCCACCTTGCGGAGGCCGCCGACCCTGCCCAGGCCCGTGACCTTCCGAAGATTCCCTGCCATGGACATCCGGAACTCCTTGCGTGGATCCCCTCGCATCGCATTTCTGCGCCTTGGCGTGCCAGTTTGCCAGGCCGACGTGAGCCGCGGGTAAGCCTGTGGGAACGGAATCCTCCGCTTTGTTCCCGGCTGTGGATGAAGCCGTGGATGAAGCCGTGGACGAACCGGTGCAGGGCCGCGACAGGGGTGCGGTGGGCCGGAGCCTCGCCCCTCCCGACAACCGGAGCGTCGCCCCCTGTCGACAACCGGAGCAACTGGGATGATCGCGGCATGACGCGATCCGACGGGTATCTCCTCGACAACCGGCAGTCCGAGGCGGGACAGCGCTTCGACGCCTTCGCCACGCTCTTCGACCCCACGACGTTCCGGCACCTTGAGGGGTTCGGCGTCGGACCCGGCTGGCGCGTCTGGGAGGTCGGCGTCGGCGGCACCTCGGTGGTGTCCTGGCTGGCCAAGAAGGTCGGGCCGACGGGGAAGGTCGTGGCGACCGACATCGACACCTCCCAGGTCGCCTCGGCCGGCCGCCCACCGGTCGAGGTGCGCGTCCATGACGTGGGCGCCGAGGAACCGCCGGGGGAGGGCTTCGACCTCGTGCACGCCCGACTCGTACTCGTCCATGTCCCGGACCGGGAACGGGCGTTGCACTCGATGATCAAGTCCCTGCGCTCCGGCGGACGCCTCCTCATCGAGGACGCCGACCCCGCCCTCCAGCCCCTGCTCTGCCCGGACGAACACGGCCCCGAGCAACAACTCGCGAACCACCTCCGCCACGGCTTCCGCAAGCTCCTCGCCGACCGCGGCGCCGACCTCTCCTACGGCCGCCGCCTCCCGCGCCTGCTCCGCGAGGCCGGCCTGCGCCGCGTGGAGGCCGACGCGTACTTCCCGGTCACCTCACCGGCCTGCGCCGCTCTGGAATCCGCCACGGTCCGCCAGATCCGCGACCAACTCGTCACCGCGGGCCTGGCCACGGACGAGGACATCGACCGTCACCTGGCCAACGTCGCCTCCGGCACGATGGACCTGGCGACGGCTCCGATGATCTCGGCGTGGGGGCGGAAGGCGTAGGCCGTGGGCGGGAGTTGAGGGAGTGGTGGCGGTTTTTCGGCGGGGCCGGTGCCGGGCAGGGGAGTCGCCGTCCGACACCGGCGGCCGCCCTCCCCGTACAACTCCCCCTCCGCCCACGACAGTTGACCGGCGGCCCGACGCGAGCCCCCCTCACTCCCGCACCGGCGGTCGCCCTCCCACCCGTTCCACCGCCCGCGCCCCCGCCCGGCACCCCTCCCGCGCCGCCTCCTCCGGATCGGCGCCCGCCAGCAGCGACGCGAGGAACGCCCCCGTGAAGGCGTCCCCCGCGCCCGTGGTGTCGAGGGGAACAGCCGACTCGGCCGGTACGCGTGCGTGGACCGTGCCGGAGTAGGCCACCAGAGCTCCCTCGGCGCCCTGCTTGGTGATCACGAGAGGGACATGGCGGCTCAACTTGGCCGCCGCGTCCGCCGGATCGGGCAACCCCGTGAGCAGACACGCCTCGTCACGGCTCGGCAGCAGCACGGCGACGCCCTCGACGAGCGCCAGGAAACGGTCCACGCCCAGCTCCACCAGGAACCCCGCCGAGGCCGGATCCAAACTCACCGGCACCCCACGCGCGCGTGCCGACTCCACCGCCGTGGCCACCAACGCCCGGCCCGGCTCGGAGAACAGCAGATAGCCCGACAGATGCAGCCGTACGACACCGTCCAGCAGCGAGTCCGACCAGTCCTCGGGGCCGAGCCGTAGAGCCGCTCCACTGTCGGTGACGAGCGTCCGCTCGGCCGAAGCCCCCGTGTCGACTAGACAGATCACCGTCGCGGTCGCAGCCTCCGGATCGACCACGAGCCGGGGCCGCACCCCGGAGGCGACCAACTCCCGCTCGTGCCACGCCGCCGAGTCCGCACCCACACGACCGAGCAGCCGTACGTCCGCACAGCCCCAATGGGCCGCCCAGCAGGCCACGTTGGCGCCCGCGCCGCCCGGCAGGGTGCGGATCGCGGCGGCGGTGTCGGTGCCCGGGGCGAGCGGCCCCCGGTGCCGGGCGACGACGTCCGTGACGACGTCCCCGACGACCAGGAGCGCGCCGTTCGGCTCCGGTGTCACGCCTCGGCCCAGGCCGCCGCGATCCGCCCCGCCAGCCGTACGTTGCCGCGCACGGCCGCCAGGTTGGCGCTCAGCGAGGCACCGTCGGTGTGCTCCACCAGGTAGCCGAGCAGGAACGGGGTGACCGTCTGCCCGGTGACGCCCTCCGCCTCGCACGCGTGCAGTGCGTCGGCGAGCACACGCGCGTGCAGCTCGGGATCCAACTGCTCCTCCTCGGGCACCGGATTGGCGACGATCAGCGTCGATTCCGGGGCGTCGAGCGCGTCCTGCGCCCGCATCACGGCCGCGACCTGCTCGGGGGTCTCCAGCGTCCACTCCACGGGGTAGCCCGAGTCGGAGAGGTAGAAGCCGGGAAAGCGGTCCGTGCCGTACCCGGCGACCGCCACGCCGAGCGTCTCCAGGCGTTGCAGGGTCGCCGGCACGTCCAGGATCGACTTCACGCCCGCGCACACCACCGTGATCCGGGTGGACGCCAGCAGCCCCAGGTCGGCGGACTCGTCCTGGGTCACCGTCCACTCCCGGTGCACCCCGCCGAGCCCCCCGGTCGCGAACACCCGGATGCCAGCCCGCGCCGCGAGCAGCGCCGTCGCCGACACGGTAGTCGCCCCGCTGGCCCCCGCCGCCACCGCGAGCGGCAGGTCGCGATGGCCCAGCTTGCGGATCCCGTCCTCGTTGGCGACCCGCTCCAACTGCTCCTTGTCCAGGCCGACATGAGGCCGCCCGTCCAGCACCGCGATTGTCGCGGGGACGGCACCCTCCTGCCGTACCGCCGCCTCCAGCTCCAGCGCCACCTGCAGATTGCGCGGGCGCGGCAGCCCGTGCGCGATGATCGTCGACTCCAGGGCCACCACGGGTCGACGCGCGTCGATCGCCTCGCGTACTTCCTCGGACACCACCAGCACCACGCGCCTCCTGTCGTTCGGTCTTCCCTCATCCCTGGCGGGTGCCGGGCCTGGTCAAACCCTCGCGGACTGTGGGAGACACCACCAGCGGGCGACGTGGAAAAAGGGGGCCACACGTGCGTGGCCCCCTGTCCGCCGGATCAGACCGGGCTCACGCCCGCCAGCGTCCCGTGCGGATCGAGCACGTACTTGCGGCTGGCGCCCTGGTCGAACTCGGCGTAGCCGCGCGGTGCGTCCTCCAGCGCGATCGGGGTCGCGTTGACCGCCTTCGCGATGTGCACGCGCCCGTGCAGGATCGCCATCATCAGACTCCGGTGGTACGTCATCACCGGGCACTGACCGGTCGTGAACGCGTGGCTCTTGGCCCAGCCGAGCCCGAGCCGCACCTTCAGGGTGCCGCTCTTCGCGTCCTCGTCGACCCCACCGGGGTCAGCGGTGACATACAGCCCGGGGATGCCCAGGGCACCGCCCGCGCGCGTGACGCCCATCAGCGAGTTGAGGACGGTCGCCGGCGCCTCCGGGGCGTTCGGGCCGTGTGCCCGTGCCTCGAAGCCGACCGCGTCGACCGCCGCGTCCACCTCGGGCTCGCCGAGGATCTCGGCGATCTGCTCCCCGATGTCGCCGCGTGAGACGTCGACGGTCTCGCAGCCGAAACTCCTTGCCTGGCCCAGGCGTTCGGCGTTCAGGTCGCCGACGATGACGACCGCGGCGCCCAGCAGCTGCGCGGACGCGGCCGCGGCCAGTCCGACCGGACCCGCCCCGGCGACGTACACCGTGGACCCGACTCCGGCGCCCGCGGTGACCGCGCCGTGGAAACCGGTCGGGAAGATGTCCGACAGCATGGTCAGATCGAGCAGCTTCTCGCGTGCCTCGTCCCGGTCCGGGAACTTCAGCAGGTTGAAGTCCGCGTACGGGACCATGGCGTACTCGGCCTGACCGCCGACCCAGCCGCCCATGTCGACATAGCCGTAAGCCGCCCCCGGGCGGGCCGGGTTGACGTTCAGGCAGATGCCGGTCTTGCGTTCCTTGCAGTTGCGGCACCGCCCGCAGGCGATGTTGAACGGTACGGAGACGATGTCGCCCACGTCGATGAACTCGACGTCCGGACCCCGTTCGACGACCTCTCCGGTGATCTCGTGTCCGAGGACCAGCCCTTCGGGCGCGGTCGTCCGACCACGCACCATGTGCTGGTCGCTGCCACAGATGTTGCTGGCGAGCACCTTCAGGATCACCCCGTGCCGGACCTTGCGGCCGACGTTGGCCTGGGCGACTCCCGGCCCGTCCTGCAGTTCAAGCGTCGGGTAGTCGATGGTCCTGACCTCGACCGCTCCCGGCTTGAGATACGCGACTGCCCTGTTTCCGCTTCCACTCATGCGTGTTCGCCGTCCCTTCGGCTCCGATCCCCCGGATGCCAGTGGCTGTGCGCATGGCGGAGTCTGCTACCGGCTCGGCTTCCCGGCCACCCTTCGCGAGGCATCGGAAACCGGGCATTTCCGGGAGCGGGTGAACAGCGCCAGCGCGGCCAGGGGTATCAGCAGGCAGGCGGCGGTGAGATTCAGCCAGCCGTAGCTCGCCTCCGCGACCACCAGTCCGGCCACCGCCCCGCCGATGCCCGCCGAGGTGTTCATGGTGAGGTCGGACAGCCCCTGCGCGGCGGCACGCGCGGGCTGCGGCACCGAGTCCGTGAGCAGCGCCGAGCCGGAGACGAGCCCCGCCGACCAGCCCAGGCCCAGCACGAACAACCCCAGCGCGATCCGCCCGTGACTCCCGCCCGCCGTACCGGCGAGGAACGCGGCACAGGCCAGCAGCCCCACCGCGAGCCCTATCCCGGACAGCCGCCCGACCCGGTCGGACAACCTCCCCATCAGCGGTGAGAACGCGTACATCCCCGCGATGTGCCCGCTGATCACCAGCCCGACCAGATCGATGCTCGCCCCGTGGTGCCCCAATTCGACCGGCGTCATCGCCATCACCGACACCATCGCCGTGTGCACCACGGCCACCGTCACCAGCGCCAGCCGCGCCCGCGGCGAGGCAGCCACCGCCGCGAACCCGGCCCGCAGCGACCGCGCGGCAGGCGACCGGTCCTCGACCGGCGAGAGCGCCCGGGCCGTCAACAGCGGATCGGGCCGCAGCAGTACGCCGACCACGACCGCGGCGACCAGGAAGATCCCGCCCGCCCAGAGAAAGGGCCCGGCCGCCGCGGGTATCCCGAGCCCGGAGACGCTACGGCCCGCGGGTGCGGCGATGTTGGGTCCGAGAACCGCCCCTATCGTCGTCGCCCACACGACATGGGAGATGGCCCGGGCCCGCTGCTCCGGCTCGGCCAGATCGGCGGCGGCGAACCGGGACTGCAGATTCGCCGACGAGGCCGCCCCGAACCCGGCCATGCCGCACAGCAGCAGCGGAAAGCTCCCGATGCTCGCCGCGAGCACCACGACACCGGCTCCCAGCGCCCCGACCAGATACCCGAGGACCAGCCCGGGACGCCGCCCGCGCGCCGTCATCAGCGCCGCGAACGGCATCGACAGCACCGCAGTCCCCGTCACGGTCGCCGTGGGCGCCAGCCCGGACAGCGACTCGGTCCCACTGACCTGCTTGGCCAGGACGGCGGCCAGCGCGATCCCGGTGGCGACGCCGAGCCCGCCCAGGATCTGCGTCGTGATCAGCACACCGGACACCCGGCGCCGCAGAGCAGGCAGTTGGTCGGCCGCGACGGGCACCGCGCCCCGCCCCTCGACGGCGGTCACGGCGCGCACCCGATGACACTGCGGTCGCACGCGTGCGTGAAGCCGCTGCGACCGCACGCGTAAGTGAAGCCGTTCCTCACCAGCGCAGCCGTCGTCACCAGCAAAGCCATCCCCCTGTCTCCCCGTCCGCCCGAGCCCTCAGAACAACGGCTCGGGCAGCACCCCCTCCAGCGCCAGCAGCTTCCTCTTCGTCTCCAGGCCGCCCCCGAACCCGCCGATGCCGCCGTCGCTCTCGACGACCCGATGGCACGGCACGACGACCGGCAGCGGATTGGACCCCATCGCCACCCCCACCGCCTGGGCCGCCCGCGGCTGACCGACGCGCCCGGCCAGATCGCCGTACCCGACGACCGAGCCGTACGGCACACCGGACGCCAGCTCGCGCAGCACCTGCCGGTTGAAGCCGGAGATCAGGGACCAGTCGAGCGACAGCTCGAAGTCGCGCCGATCACCGGCGAAATAGGCCTCGAACTGACGTATCGCCTCGGCGAGCAAGGGGGAGTCGGGCGCCTCGACGGGCTCGGTGCCCAGTCGGGTCGCCAGTCGGTCCAGGGTCTTGTCGCGCACCGCGTCCGTGGCGTGGAACACGACGTTGACCAGGCCGTCCTGTGTCGCGGCCAGCAGCAGCGGACCGATGTCGGTGCCGACGACGGTCCACACGACCCGCTGCTCGTTCTGCCCTTGGCTGTCCATGCGCCCACCGTACGACCCGGCACTGACAACGCCCCGCGAGCGGCCTCAGAACCCGTTCAGCGCGGACCGCACCACGTCCGGCTTGTTGGTGATGAGCCCGTCCACGCCGTACCCGGCGACCTTCCACGCCGTGGGCGCGTCGTCGACCGTCCAGGCGTACACCTCCATCGGACGGCCGTGCGGGCCCGTGTGCCCGTGCACGGTGGAGACGTAGCCGAGGGAGATCGAGCCGTACGACGGGTTGATCAGGTCGGTGTAGGCGGCGTACTCCTGCAGGGCGGACACGGGGGGCGTGCCGAGGAAGGCGGTCCTGATGGCGGGCTTCAGGTCGTGCACGATCCGGATGCTCTCCGCGCTGAAGCTTTGCACGATCAGCCGGCCGTCGAGGTGCCCCGGGTCCAGCCACCCCTCGTTGCCCAGGAGCTTGAGGGTCTGCTGCTCGATGCCGGGGTACAGCTCCGGGTTCTTGATCTCCAGGAGCAGGCTCTGCTGGTTGTGCTCCACCTCACGCATGTACTGCGTGAGAGTGGGCACGCGCGTGCCTGTGTACGCGGGGCCGAACCAGCTTCCCGCGTCGAGGCGCGCGATCTCGGCGGCGGTGAAGTCCTTCACCTTCCAAGGGGCTCGATGGGGGAACACCTTCTGGACGTCGGTGGTGCGCTTGAGGCTGTCGTCGTGGATGACGACGAGCTCACCGTCCTTGGTGCGCTGGACATCGTTCTCGACCCACCGGAAGCCGAGCCCGGCCGCCTTGTCGATGGAGGCCAGGGTGTTTTCGGGCGCATAGGAGGACGCACCTCGGTGGGCCACGACCGTCGGCCACTGGCCGGCGTCGCCGGCCCTGGCGGCGGGGGAGGGGAGCAGAAGGGCGGCGGCCCCCAGGAGCGCGGTGGTCGAGGCGGCAACTGCGCGCAGGTGCATGCGTACTCCTCGCATCGAGCGATCACATACAGCTCAAGGATGACAGCGGAACGTCACTACCCGTGGGGTACAGGATGGACACAGAATGGATGGTGTTGCCCAAGTCCGCTCACCGGTGCCGCACAACTGGGGCAGGGCCGTGTTTCTTTGCCGGAAAATCGTTCGACCATTCCGGTGGGGGTCATACTCTCTGCGTCGACCCTGACCGTTCCCGCGGTCCCGGGGCTGGGCGCGTTTCAGGAATTCCGGAACGGAACAGGGCGGAAGGGCAACTGCGCATGCAGGGCACGGTCGACGGATTCAGCTACGGACTCGTCACACCGCTGGTGGCCTATCTCATGGCGTGCCTCGGTGGCGCCCTCGGCCTGCGCTGCACCACCAGATCGATGCTCGTGTCCCAGTCCTGGCGCCCCGGATGGCTGGCCCTGGGATCGGCGGCGATCGGTTCCGGCATATGGACGATGCACTTCATCGCGATGATGGGCTTCTCGGTCCGCCAGACACCGGTCCACTACGACAAACCGATGACCTTCGCGAGCCTCGCCGTCGCCATCGTCATGGTGGGCGTCGGGATCTTCATCGTCGGCTACAAGGGAGCCAAGGGGACGGCGCTCTTCACCGGCGGCACCCTCACCGGCCTGGGCATCGCCTCGATGCACTACCTGGGCATGGCCGGCATGCGCCTCAACGGAAAGCTCGAATACAACACGTTCACCGTGTCCGTGTCCGTCGTCATAGCGGTCGTGGCCGCGATCACTGCTCTCTGGGCGGCCGGACAGGTCCGCGGATTCCTGTGGAGCGTCGGCGCGAGCCTCGTCATGGGGCTCGCCGTCGCCGGCATGCACTACACCGGCATGGCCGCCCTGAGCGTCCACGTCCACGGCACGAACGCGACCACCGACGGTGTGTCGGCCGCGTCCCTGCTCGCCCCCATGATGATCGGCCCCCTCGCCTTCCTCCTCCTGGCCGGCGTCGTCGTGATGTTCGACCCGATGATGGTCATGGGGAAGCCCGCCCGGGCCCCCGTCGAGCACAAGCCCGGCGTCCCGGCCGGCGCCCTCGTCCCGCGCCCCCGGCGAGCCCCCGTCCGCGCCCCCCGGGACCTCGGACACCGCCGCTCCCGCACCCCGCAGAACCGCTGATCCGACCCCGTTGTCAGTGGCGGGTCGTACGGTTGGTTCCATGCGGCCCGTTTCCCACATCGAACGCACGGTGGCGCCCTTTGAGGTCGTCAGTTCCTACCAGCCCAGCGGCGACCAGCCGGCGGCCATCGCCGAGCTGGCCCGACGCGTCGAGGCAGGTGAGAAGGACGTCGTCCTGCTGGGCGCGACCGGCACCGGCAAGTCCGCCACCACCGCGTGGATGATCGAGAAGCTCCAGCGCCCCACCCTTGTGATGGCGCCGAACAAGACCCTGGCCGCCCAGCTGGCCAACGAGTTCCGCGAGCTCCTGCCGAACAACGCCGTCGAGTACTTCGTCTCGTACTACGACTACTACCAGCCCGAGGCCTACGTCCCGCAGTCGGACACCTACATCGAGAAGGACTCCTCGGTCAACGAGGAGGTCGAGCGCCTGCGCCACTCCGCGACCAACTCGTTGCTCACCCGCCGCGACGTCATCGTGGTCGCCTCGGTCTCCTGCATCTACGGCCTCGGTACTCCGCAGGAGTACGTGGACCGCATGGTCCCCCTCAAGGTCGGCGACGAGGTCGACCGCGACCTGCTGCTGCGCCGCTTCGTGGACATCCAGTACACGCGCAACGACGTGGCCTTCAGCCGCGGCACCTTCCGCGTCCGCGGCGACACCATCGAGATCTTCCCGGTCTACGAGGAACTGGCCGTCCGCATCGAGATGTTCGGCGACGAGATCGAGGCCCTCTCCACCCTCCACCCGCTCACCGGCGAGATCATCAGCGAGGACGAGCACCTCTACGTCTTCCCGGCCTCGCACTACATCGCCGGCCCCGAGCGCATGGAGCGGGCCGTCAACGACATCGAGAAGGAACTCGGCGAGCGGCTGGCCGAGATGGAGAAGCAGGGCAAGCTCCTGGAGGCCCAGCGCCTGCGCATGCGGACCACGTACGACCTGGAGATGCTCCGCCAGATCGGCTCCTGCTCCGGCGTCGAGAACTACTCGATGCACTTCGACGGCCGCGAGCCCGGCTCCGCGCCGAACACCCTGATCGACTACTTCCCGGAAGACTTCCTGCTCGTCATCGACGAGTCGCACAACACGGTCCCGCAGATCGGCGCCATGTACGAGGGCGACGCCTCCCGCAAGCGCACCCTCGTCGACCACGGCTTCCGACTGCCCTCCGCGCTGGACAACCGCCCCCTGAAGTGGGAGGAGTTCCAGAAGCGCATCGGACAGACGGTCTACCTGTCGGCGACTCCCGGCAAGTACGAGCTCTCGCGCGCGGACGGCGCCGTCGAGCAGATCATCCGCCCCACCGGCCTGATCGACCCCGAGGTCGTCGTCAAGCCCACCGAGGGTCAGATCGACGACCTGGTGCACGAGATCCGCAAGCGCACCGAGAAGGACGAGCGGGTCCTGGTCACCACGCTCACCAAGAAGATGGCCGAGGACCTCACCGACTACTTCCTCGAACTCGGCATCCAGGTCCGCTACTTGCACAGCGACGTCGACACCCTGCGCCGCATCGAGCTGCTGCGCGAGCTGCGCTCCGGCGAGTTCGACGTCCTGGTGGGCATCAACCTCCTCCGCGAGGGCCTCGACCTGCCCGAGGTCTCCCTGGTGGCCATCCTGGACGCCGACAAGGAGGGCTTCCTGCGCTCCGGTACCTCCCTGATCCAGACCATCGGCCGCGCGGCGCGCAACGTCTCCGGGCAGGTCCACATGTACGCCGACCGGATCACCCCGGCGATGGAGAAGGCCATCGAGGAGACCAACCGCCGTAGGGAGAAGCAGGTCGCGTACAACACGGAGCGCGGCATCGACCCCCAGCCGCTCCGCAAGAAGATCAACGACATCGTCGCGCAGATCGCCCGCGAGGACGTCGACACGGAGCAGCTGCTCGGCTCGGGCTACCGCAAGGCCAAGGACGGCAAGGGCGCCAAGACCCCCGTGCCCGCGCTCGGCGGCAAGGCCGCGAAGAGCGCCAAGTCCGCCAAGGGCAAGGCCAAGGACGGGGTGCCGACCGACCGTCCCGCGGCCGAACTCGCGGAGCAGATCGAGGAGATGACGGCACGCATGCGTGCCGCCGCCGCCGACCTGCAGTTCGAGGTCGCGGCCCGGCTGCGTGACGAGGTGCACGAGATGAAGAAGGAACTGCGGCAGATGAAGGAGGGCGGCCTGGCCTGACCGCCCGGGTGGACCGCCGGACCTCGGGGTATCCGCTCTGTGTTGCAAGACCGACACAAAGTCCGATGCGGGGTTCGGCACTGTCAGTGGCGCTGCGTAGGGTTCTGGAATATCCGCGGATTCCGCGGCAACAGGGGACAGTTCGAGAGGGGAACAGCCGTGACGGTCAACATGACCAAGGGTCAGGCCATCAGTCTGCAGAAGAACGACGGGACCGGCCTGACCGCGGTGCGCATGGGCCTCGGCTGGCAGGCGGCTCCCCGGCGTGGCCTGTTCGGCTCGCGCACCCGAGAGATCGACCTCGACGCGTCCGCCGTGCTGTTCGCCGACAAGCAGCCGGTCGACGTGGTGTTCTTCCGCCACCTGGTGAGCGACGACGGCTCCGTGCGCCACACCGGTGACAACCTCGTCGGCGGTGTCGGCCAGGGCGGGGACGACGAGGCGATCCTCGTCGACCTCGCGCGCGTGCCGGTCCACATCGACCAGATCGTCTTCACCGTGAACTCCTTCACGGGCCAGACCTTCCAGGAAGTGCAGAACGCGTTCTGCCGCCTGGTCGACGAGACCAACGGCCAGGAACTGGCCCGCTACACGCTGGCGGGCGGCGGCCAGTACACGGCGCAGATCATGGCCAAGGTGCACCGCTCCGGTTCGGGCTGGACGCTGACGGCCCTCGGTACACCGACCAACGGCCGCACCTTCCAGGACCTGATGCCGGCGATCCTGCCGCACCTGTAGGTCGGCCCGGCGCACACGACACGACACGGCTGAGCAGGGGGACGAGCGATGGCAGCCGAGCTGGTGCGAGGGCAGAACCACCCGCTCTCCCAGATGCGCCTGGAGATCCGGGTCGCGGCCGGCAAACCGGTCGTGGCCGCCGCCACGCTCGGCGACGAGCACGGCAGGATCCACGGCGTCGCATGGGTGGCCCACCCGGGCACACCCACCCTGCCCGGCCTGGAGGTCTCCAAGCAGGCCGCCGCCGACCACCGCCTCGCGGTGGACCTGGACGCCATGCCGGAAGCCGTGCACCGCGTCAGCGTCCTGCTCGCCCTCCCTCTCGGCGGCGACGGCCCCGCCCGCTTCGGCGCCGTGGCCGCGCCCTTCGTCGCGGTCACCGGACTCGACGGCACCGAGGTCGCCAGCTACACGATCACCGGCCTGGACGCCGAATCCGCCGTCGTCGCCCTGGAGTTGTACCGCAGGCAGGGCGCCTGGAAAGTGCGCGCCGTGGGCCAGGGCTACGCGGGCGGCCTCGCCGAACTCCTCACCGACCAGGGCCTGCCCCAGGCCACCCACCTCGCGGGCAGCATCAACGAAGCGGTGGCCCACGGCCTCGCCCGCTCCGTGGCCGCGCCCCCGCCACGCACCCCGGACGCCGACCGCACCCGCCAGACGGCCACCCCGGCCCTCGGCCCCGAGGGGAGCGGATCCACGACACAGGGCGCCTCCGGAGCCGTAGCACCGCAGCCGACGTCTCCGTACGGGGCGCAGGGCACTTCGGGGGCCGTAGCGCCGCAGTCCGGATACGACAGTGGCGCGGCGGCCGTGAATCCGCCCGCCGGTGACCAGAATGCCGCCGGTCCGATCGACTACAGCCACCCGCGTCGGCAGACCGGGGCGCCCCCGCAGCCCGCGCCGTCGGCTCCGCCCGGGCAGCCCGCGCGGCCAGTCGCCGGGGACGCGACCGGGTGGTCGATGGAGGAGCGGCTGTACAACCAGGTGTGGGGGATGTTCGAGGACCTGGCCCGCACCATGGCCGCGTACCGCAGTGCGGTCGACTTCGCCGACTCGCGCATGGGCAAGGAGCTCGACCAGGCACTGTCCGATCCGCGCAGCCGGATCGGCGGTCAGGGTGACGCGGCCCGCGAGGCGGCCCAGGCCAAGCATGCCCAACTCGTCGACCAGGCACGGGCGGCCCTCGACCGGGACCTCGACCAGCTGACCGCCGAGTGCGAGGTGGTGGAACCCGCGCTTCCGCCCGCGTTCGCCGGTTGGGACAACCCCGTGTGGCACGGTTACCGCGTCCCGATGGAGATCCCCATGGCTCTGCGCCTGGGCGATCTCCACCTCCCGGAGAGTCCCGAGCTGCGTATCCCGATGCTGGTCCGGCTGCCGTTGGAGCGCGGCCTGTGGATCGACAGTGGTGGCGCGGAGTCCCTGGACGGCTCGTTCACCGACTCGCACGAGCTGCGGCGCCTGGCGCTGGACACGGCCGTGGCGCACGCGGCCCGGCTGCTCGCCGTCTATCCGGCGGGCGAGTTCGCCGTGCACGTCATCGACCCGGCCGGCTCGGCGGCGCAGGCGCTGGTCCCGCTGGTGCACACGGGTGTGCTCGCGGCGCCGCCCGCCGTGGGCGCCGCCGGGGTGACGGACGTCCTGACCCGGCTCACCCAGCGGGTGGACCTGGTGCAGATGGCGGTGCGCGGCGGCGCCGCCGACTCGCTGCCGCCCGGCCTCGACACGGCCGAGCAGCTGCTGATCGTCAACGACTTTCCGCACGGCTTCGACGACCGGGCCGTGACCCAGCTGCGCTATCTCGCCGACGAGGGCCCGAGCGTCGGCGTCCACCTGATGATGGTCGCGGACCGCGAGGACGCCGCGGGCTACGGCCCGTTGCTCGACCCCCTCTGGCGTTCGCTGATGCGACTCACCCCGCTGCCCGACGACCACCTCGCCGACCCGTGGGTCGGACACGCCTGGACGTACGAGCCCTCGCGCGTGCCGCCTGGCAGCCACGTGCTGCGGCAGGTGCTGACAGAGGTCGCGACGGCCCGCACCAAGCACAGGTAAAGGATCCCCACCTGGTCTTTTATCTCTTCCTTGGCAATCGCTTTACCTTTCCTTGGTGGTTGGGGTAGGCTTTTCCGTACGGAGGGGAGTACTCCCTATCTGCTGCGGCGTACCCGTCAATACGGATCAGGCCAGATCCCGGGGCGTCGGCCCTGGACGCCCGTCCAAGGTGGAAGAGACCTCCGGTAGCGACGACGCTGACCATTTGCCGTTAATACCGCCGGAGGAGCAGTAGTGGATGTTTCCGTGACCCTGTGGGTCCTGACCATCGTGGGGCTGGCGGCCCTCATCGCGGTCGATTTCTTCATCGGCCGCAAGCCGCATGACGTGTCGATCAAGGAAGCCGGAATCTGGACGATCGTCTGGATCGCCCTCGCCGGACTCTTCGGACTCGGCCTGCTCGTCTTCGGGGACGGCCAGGCCGGCGGCGAGTTCTTCGCCGGCTTCATCACCGAGAAGTCGCTGAGCGTCGACAACCTCTTCGTCTTCGTCCTGATCATGGCGAAGTTCGCCGTGCCCTCGCAGTACCAACAGCGGGTGCTGCTCGTCGGCGTCCTCATAGCCCTGGTCCTGCGGGCCATCTTCATCGCGGCCGGCGCGGCCATCCTCGCCAGCTTCGCGTGGGTCTTCTACATCTTCGGCGCCTTCCTCATCTGGACCGCCTGGAAGCTCATCCAGGAGGCCCGCGCCGACGAGGAGGAAGAGGAGTTCGAGGAGAACAAGCTGCTCAAGGCAGCCGAGCGCCGCTTCGGCGTGGCCGACCGCTACCACGGCACCAAGCTGTGGATCCGGGAGAACGGCAAGCGGGTCATGACCCCGATGCTGGTCGTGATGCTCGCCATCGGTACGACGGATGTGCTCTTCGCCCTCGACTCCATCCCCGCGATCTTCGGCCTCACCCAGGACCCGTACATCGTGTTCACGGCCAACGCCTTCGCGCTGATGGGCCTGCGCCAGCTGTACTTCCTCATCGGCGGCCTGCTCAAGAAGCTGGTCCACCTCAGCTACGGCCTGTCGGTCATCCTCGGCTTCATCGGCGTCAAGCTGGTGCTGCACGCGCTGCACGAATCCGGCGTCCATGTCCCGGAGATCTCCATCCCGGTCTCGCTGGGCGTGATCTGCGCGGTCCTGATCGTCACCACGATCACCAGCCTGATGGCCAACAAGAAGCAGGCGGCGGCCGAGGCGGCCGAGGCCGGGACCGAAGGCGCCCCGAAGGACAGCATCGACGCCTGACCCACGTCCGACGCAGGAACACGAGCACCGGGAGCACCGCACCATGAATCGCCGACCGCCGCTCCCGGTGCCTCGTCGGATACCCGGCACCCGCGTCCACAGGGCGCGGGAAGGGCCTCGCAACGCCGGAATGCGGGCCCTGTACGCCTCTGCGAGGATCGCGTCATGATCACTCGGCTCAGGTCGCTCACCAACCGGTGGACGACCCTCGTACCGGTGCTCGCGGCCGTCCTCCTGGTCTTCACCTGGGGGCGGAAGGATCTGCCTGCCGTGGTCGTCGCCCTGGTGACCCTGGTGCTCGCCGGCGCCGTGCTGGCCGCGGTGCACCACGCCGAGGTGATCGCCCACCGCGTCGGAGAACCCTTCGGCTCCCTCGTCCTCGCCGTCGCCGTCACGATCATCGAAGTCGCCCTGATCGTCACCCTGATGGCCGACGGCGGCGACAAGAGCTCGACCCTCGCCAGAGACACCGTCTTCGCGGCCGTCATGATCACCTGCAACGGCATCGTCGGCCTCGTCCTCATCGTGGCCTCGCTGCGCCACGGCACGGCGGTCTTCAACCCCGAGGGCACCGGCGCCGCCCTCGCCACCGTGGCGACGCTGGCCACGCTCAGCCTGGTCCTGCCGACCTTCACCACCAGCAAGCCGGGCCCGGAGTTCTCCGGCGCCCAGCTCACCTTCGCCGCGCTCTCCTCACTCGCCCTGTACGGCCTCTTCGTGGCCACACAGACCGTGCGGCACCGCGACTACTTCCTGCCGGTCTCCCGGCTGGGCGAGACGATCACCAAGGACCACCACGCGGACGCGCCCTCCGCCCGCACCGCCCTGATCAGCCTGGGCCTGCTGGGCCTCGCCCTGATCGGCGTGGTCGGACTGGCCAAGGGCGTCTCGCCGACCATCGAGTCCGGCGTCGAGGCCGCCGGGCTGCACCACGCCGTCGTCGGCGTGATCATCGCGCTGCTCGTGCTGCTCCCCGAGACCATCGCCGCCCTGCGTTCCGCCCGCCGCGACCGGGTGCAGACCAGCCTCAACCTCGCGCTCGGCTCCGCGATGGCCAGCATCGGCCTCACGATTCCCGCCGTCGCCCTCGCGTCCATCTGGCTCTCCGGACCTCTCGTCCTCGGCCTCGGCTCCACACATATGGTGCTGCTCGCCCTGACGCTCGTCGTGAGTTCGCTGACGGTGGTGCCGGGACGGGCGACACCGCTCCAGGGCGGAGTCCATCTGGTGCTGTTCGCGGCGTACTTGGAGCTGGCGATCAATCCGTAACGCGCGCAGTTCCGTGGCGCGAGGCGTTCCGTAGCGTGAGGTGTTCCGGACGGCACGTAAACGCTTGCGCAAGCCTTTACGTCCCCTGCCGCTCTACGTCCGCGGCTGCTTTACGTCACCCGCCGCGCAAGCCCTCACCTGGCGACCGGCTCCACCACTGCCACCTCCACCTCCACCGGTCGAGTCTCCGGCAGTAGCGCGAAGCAGCCCAGGCTGAACAGCGCGACCCCCGTCAGATAGGCGCCCACGCCCCAGGGGACATGGCCGCTGTGCTCGGCGAGCGCCGTCGCCACGATCGGGGTGAGCGCGCCGCCGAGAACCCCGCCGAGGTTGTAGCCGACGGCGGCGCCCGTGCAGCGCACCCGAGGCTCGTACAGCTCCGGCAGATACGCGCCGAGCACGGCGAACATCGTCACGAACGCGAGCAGCGCCCCGAGGAACCCGAGGAACATCAGCAGCGGCGCACCTGTGGCGAGCAGCGCGACCATCGGGAACATCCACAGCGCGGCGGCCGTGCACCCCAGCAGACACAGCGGACGGCGCCCGTAGCGGTCGCTCAGCAGCGCCACCAGCGGGGTGAGCGAGCCCTTCACCACCACGGCGGCCATGATGCAGGCCAGCATCTCGGTACGGCCGACCCCGAGCCGCTCCGTGCCGTAGGCGAGGGACCACGTCGTCACCGCGTAGAAGATGGCGTATCCCACCGACAGTGCCCCGGCGGTCAGCAGCACCAACCGCCAGTGCTCGCGCGCGACTTCGGCGAGCGGCACACGCGCGTGGTCGTCGATTTCGAGGAACCGGGGGCTCTCGACGAGCGACGATCGCAGCCACAGTCCGCCGAGGGCCAGTGCCCCGGCCACCCAGAACGGCACGCGCCAGCCCCACTGCGCGAACTGCGCGTCGGTCAGGGCCGCCGACAGCGCCAGCATCACGCCGTTGGCCAGCAGGAATCCCACCGCGGGCCCGATCTGCGGAAAGCTCGACCACAGTCCGCGCCGCCCGGTCGGCGCGTGCTCGGCGGTCAGCAGCACCGCCCCGCCCCACTCCCCGCCGAGCCCAAGCCCCTGCAGGAAACGCAGCACCAGAAGGAGCACGGGAGCGGCCACCCCGATCGAGCCGTACGACGGCACACAGCCGACCGCGACCGTCGAGGCACCGGTCAGCAGCAGCGAGGCGACGAGGACCGGCCGTCGTCCGCGCCGGTCCCCGAAGTGCCCGAACAGGATCGAGCCCAACGGCCGCGCCACGAAGCCCACACCGAACGTTCCGAAGGCGGCCAGCGTCGCCGCCACCGGCGAGAACGTCGGGAAGAACAGGGGGCCGAGAACCAGGGCCGCCGCCGTGCCGTAGACGAAGAAGTCGTAGAACTCGATCGCGGTCCCGGCGAGGGAGGCGGCCGCGAGGCGCAGCATGGAAGGTGTTCTTACGGTGTGTACATCGTGCATGCCGCGTCAACTACCCACAGTGAGCAACGGTTACGGGGGCGCGTGGTGGTGCGGAGAGGTCGTGATAGACCGGGTCCGAGCAGCGGCCGTCGACCGGCGGCCCCGCCTCGAACGAGATGTCCGAACGGACCGGAGGAACCGTGCCCCGCACCCTGGCCAACGCCCCGATCATGATCCTCAACGGCCCCAACCTGAACCTCCTGGGCCAGCGTCAGCCGGAGATCTACGGCTCCGACACGCTCGCCGACGTCGAGGCCCTGTGCGTCAAGGCGGCGGCCGGGCACGGCGGCACGGTGGACTTCCGGCAGTCCAACCACGAGGGCGAACTGGTCGACTGGATCCACGAGGCACGCCTGAACCACTGCGGCATCGTGATCAACCCGGCCGCCTACTCGCACACCTCGGTCGCGATCCTGGATGCCCTCAACACCTGTGACGGGCTGCCGGTGGTGGAGGTCCACATCTCCAACATCCACCAGCGCGAGTCGTTCCGGCACCACTCGTACGTCTCGCTGCGCGCCGACGGCGTCATCGCGGGGTGCGGGGTGCAGGGGTACGTGTTCGGCGTGGAGCGGGTCGCCGCGCTGGCGGGGGCGGGGAAGGCCGACGCGTAAGACGTAGGGCGGTAAGGATCGACCTCCTGGCTCACGCCTCTTACAGACCACCAGTTACAGACGCCCCGTCACAGTCGGCCCGCCTCCACGATCCGTCGCAGGAAGCGCTGCGTGCGCTCCTGCTGCGGGTCGCCGAAGATCTGCTGGGCGGTGCCGCGCTCCAGGACGACGCCTCCGTCCAGGAAACAGACCTGGTCGGCGACGTCCCGGGCGAAGCCCATCTCGTGCGTGGCCAGCACCATGGTCATGCCCTCGTCCTTCAAGTCCCGCACCACGGCGAGCACTTCACCGACCAACTCCGGGTCGAGCGCGGCGGTGATCTCGTCGAAGAGCAACAGCCGCGGACGTACGGCCAGGGCGCGCACGATCGCCACCCGCTGCTGCTGACCACCGCTCAGCCGGTCCGGATACGCGCCCGCCTTGTCCCCGAGCCCGAGCCGCTCCAGCAGCTCACGCGCGTGTGCCTCGGCCTCCGCGCGGGAGACGCCGTGCACGCGGCGCGGGGCGAGGGTGATGTTCTCCAGGACGGTCATGTGCGGGAACAGGTTGTACGCCTGGAAGACCACGCCGATACGGCGCCGTATCGCGTCCGGGTCGACGCGCGGGTCGGTGATCTCCTCGCCGTCCAGCCAGATCGCGCCGTCGTCGATGTCCTCCAGGAGGTTCGCGCACCGCAGCAGCGTGGACTTACCGGAACCGGAGGCGCCGATCAGCGCGGTCACGGTGTGCGGAGGGACCTCCAGGTCGACGTCCCGCAGGACGACCGACGTACCGAAGGTCTTGCGGACGGACTCCATGCGCAGCACGGGAGAGGTGTTGTCGTCGCTCATGTTGTGCCTCCCTGGGCGCGCTGTCGGTCCATCCGCGCGGTCACCCAGTCCGTGAAGCGGGTCATCGGGATGGTCAACGCCACGAAGACGAGCCCCGCGACGATGTACGGCGTGTAGTTCAGGGCGCGCTGCGCGATGATGTCGGACGCCCTTACGGCGTCGATCGCGCCGCCGATCGACACGAGCCCGGTGTCCTTCTGGAGGGACACCAGATCGTTCAACAAGGGCGGCACCTGCCGGCGTACGGCCTGGGGGAGCACCACGTGCCGCAGCGCCTGCCGGTTGCTCAGGCCCAGCGAGCGGGCCGCGGCGCGCTGCGAGGGGTGCACGGACTCGATGCCCGCGCGGAACACCTCGGCGACGTACGCCGAGTACGTCAGCGTCAGCGCCGCACCGCCCAGCCACACGGGGTCGACGGTCACGCCCTGGAGGCGCAGAGCGGGCACTCCGAAGACCACGATCATCAGGTTGATGATGAGCGGCAGCCCGCGGAAGAAGTCCGTGTACGCCGCCGCCAGCACCCGAAGCGGGAAGAACACCGGTCCGCGCAGGGTGCGCGCGATGGCGATCAGCATGCCCAGGACGAGCACCAGCACGCCGCAGATCAGCAGCAGCCGGATGTTCAGCCAGAGGCCTTCGAGGACCTTGGGGAACGCCTCGCGCGCGTAGTGCCCGTCGAAGAAGGTCTCCTTGGTGCGCTCCCAGCCCGGCGCGCTGACCACGACCACATACAGGACGACGGCCGTGACCAGGGTCGACACCGCGGCGATCGCGGTCGCGCGACGGGCACGCGTGCGCTTGTGCCGCTCGCGGTCCAGACGCCGCTGCGAGGGGACGTACGCGTCGCCCCCGCCGGGCATGTCGCCCTTGTCGTCCGCGGCCTTCCGGCCCGACTCGTCCTTCACCACGGTCACTTGAGGACCGGGGCGTCGACGGCGTCGGAGAGCCACTGCTTCTCCAGCTTCGCCAGCGTGCCGTCCTTGCGGAGCGCGTCCACGGCCGACGACACGCACGACGTGAGGTCGCTGCCCTTGTCGAGGACGAGTCCGAACTGCTCGGGCGTGCTGCCCTGGTTCTCGAACTGGCCGACGATCTTGGCGTTGGTGACCTCGGCGGAGGTGATGTAGAAGGCGGTCGGCAGGTCGACGACGATCGCGTCGACCTGGCCGTTCTTGAGCGCGGAGACGGCCTGGTCGTTCTTGGAGAACGCGGCCTCCTGCTGCGTCGGCTTCACCACGTCGCTGATGTAGTTCAGGCTCGTGGTGCCGACCTGGGCGCCCAGCTTGAGGCCCTTGAGGCCCGCGATGCTCGTCGCCTTGGCGGCCTTGCTGCCCTTGAGCGCGATGACGGCCTGACGCACGTCGTAGTAGCCGGACGAGAAGTCGACGGCCTTCTTGCGCTCGGGGCTGATCGACACCTGATTGATGTCGAAGTCGAAGGTCTTCACGCCGGGCGCGAAGGCCTTGTTGAAGGGGACGCTCTGCCAGACGACGGCACTCTTGTCGTAGCCGAGCTGCTTCGCCACGGCGTACGCGACCGCCGACTCGAAGCCCTTGCCGTTGGCGGGCTTGTCGTCCTCGAACCACGGCTCATACGCCGGCTCGTCCGTGGCGATCGTCAGCTTGCCGGAGGTCTGGGTGGCCAACTTGCCCTTGGCGCAGGTGGTCGCGGTCGAACCGGAGGCCTGGTCGGAGGCTTTGTCCTCCGGTTGCGGAGCACAGCCGACGGCGGTGGCGAGCAGGGCTACGGTTGCGGCGGATATCGCGCGGCGCAGTACGCGAGGGGCAAGGTGCATGGCGGGAGAGTGACAGCCGAACGTCCTGATTGTCCAGGTCACAGCTTTAATTGTCCGCATAGTGGGAACACGTGTTGCGCTCTTGTGAACAGCACCTGTGGGGTGCCGATTCCGCGACGCGCGCCGGGGCCGCCGGTCTAGGGCGGGGTCGATGGACCGGCGGCCCATCCGCGCAGGAGCCGTCGTCCTGAGCGGGGCTGCTTCCAGTTGACCGCGCAACCACGTACGACGGGAGCGCGCGCGGGACACCGGCGCGTGCGAAGGATTCACACGGGGCGCGCACGCACCGATTCACGCCGCCCTCTTACCACCCGCGCGCGTGCCACTCCGGCAGGTGTGGGCGCTCCGCGCCCAGGGTCGTGTCGTTGCCGTGTCCCGGGTAGACCCAGGTCTCGTCCGGGAGCGTGCCGAAGATCTTCGTCTCGACGTCGCGGATCAGGCTCGCGAACGCCTCCGGATCCTTCCAGGTGTTGCCCACACCGCCCGGGAACAGGCAGTCCCCGGTGAACACATGAGGATGCCCGTGCGGGTCGTCGTAGACGAGCGCGATCGAGCCCGGCGTATGACCCACGAGGTGACGCGCGGTCAACTCGACCTGGCCCACCCGGATCGTGTCGCCGTCGTCGACCAGGACGTCGGTCGGCACCGGGATGCCGTCGGCGTCTTCGCGACCCGCGTACGTACGCGCGCGCGTGGCCGTCACGACCTCGGCGAGCGCCTGCCAGTGGTCGCCGTGCTGGTGGGTGGTGACGACGGACGCGATGCCGTCGTCACCGATTGTGCCGAGCAGGGTCTCCGCGTCGTTGGCCGCGTCGATCAGCAACTGCTCGTCCGTGGCCCGGCAGCGCAGCAGATAGGCGTTGTTGTTCATGGGCCCGACCGCGATCTTCGTGATCATCAGGTCCGTGAGCTCGTGCACATCCGCCGGTCCACCGACCGTGACCTCGCCGCTGTACGTCATGGCGGTCAGCCTAGTGCGTTCGCGGAGACGTTCCGAAGGGACTGCCGACCGTCGGATGTTCGAGCGCGGGACCGTGACGCCTTGCCCGCCGTGGCAACGGAAGCCGATCATTCGCCCATGAGACCCGAAGTGCGTGCGTTCGTCGCCGACGGCCCGCTCCCCGACTGGGACGCGAGCGAAGAGGAGATCGACCGACGCGTCCGGCAGCTCGACGCGATCGGGAAGCCGGTCACGGGAGAGGAAGCGCGGGCGCTCGTCGCCTGCTTCGGCCCGGACGACTGCTACGGAGTCGCCTGGACGCTCCTTCACCTCATCGAGACCGGCCCGAACCCCGTGCTCACCGTCGAACCCGCACCCGACGCCAACGAGTGGCACCGGAGGCTCTACGACCGGGCCGTGGGTCTACAGGGGAGGCAGTGTCGGCAAAGAGCCCCCGTCGACCGTCAGACCGGACCCGTCACGGCGTCCGCAGAGCCAGCCGAGCAGAGCCGCCGGGCTGCCGCTGACGGTGAGTTCGGGCTTCTCGGCGGACCGGCCCGTGCTCCACGCGTGCGTGCCGTCGGTGAGGTGGGTCGACGGTACGTCCGGGTGCCCGTCGAACCGCTCGGCCAGGAAGGCGATCTCCCGCTGGGTGAACTCCTTCGGCAGATCCTCCAGTTCGTACCCGATCCCCAGGTCCACGTGATGCAGCTCGACCTCGGCCCAGCGCCGGAACGGGATCCGGGACGCGGAGTCCACGACCCCGTTGCGCAGCTCCACGGTGCGCGACCAGTCCGCGGGAGCGGCACCCGCGTCCTGGAAACGGGCCCCGCTCTCGCGCACGTCGGTGAGGTGGACGTCCAGAGGGCGCGGGGCGTCGCGCTCGATGTCGGCGTCGCGGACGCTCGCCGTGGCGTACATGGGGCGGCCCTCCAGGACGTTCACGAGGGCGTCCGCGTTCCGGGCGAGGTGGGCGAGGACGTGGCCGCGGCTCCAGCCGGGAAGCCGTGACGGCTCGGCCACGGAAGCGTTGTCCAGTCCGGCGGCAGCGGTGAGCACTCGCTCGGTCGCATCACGTACAGAGGCCAGGTCATGAGCGTGATCAATCATGCTGCTGACCCTAGTCCCGCCACACCTTTGGGTGAAGGTGGTGAAGCAGTGCCGTAAATCGAATGCACGTGCTATATCGTCGGGTGCGGCGTCGGGCATGCTGGAAGGCCGGAGGTTGTTATGCCTCGGCCGGGATTCCGACCGGCGTTGTCAGTGGCTCCCCCTAGTCTGAGAACGACGGGGGCCCCGCCCCTGTCACTTCTCTCAAGAAAGGTGCGGACCGGCGTGGCCGACCGTCTCATCGTCCGTGGCGCGCGCGAGCACAATCTGAAGAATGTCTCGCTCGACCTTCCACGCGACTCGCTCATCGTTTTCACGGGCCTGTCCGGGTCGGGCAAGTCCTCCCTGGCCTTCGACACGATCTTCGCCGAGGGCCAGCGGCGCTACGTGGAATCGCTCTCCTCGTACGCCCGCCAGTTCCTCGGCCAGATGGACAAGCCGGACGTCGACTTCATCGAGGGTCTCTCCCCGGCCGTCTCCATCGACCAGAAGTCGACCTCGCGCAACCCGCGCTCGACGGTCGGCACCATCACCGAGGTCTACGACTACCTGCGCCTGCTCTTCGCGCGCATCGGCAAGCCGCACTGCCCCGAGTGCGGCCGGCCCATCTCGCGCCAGTCGCCGCAGGCCGTCGTCGACAAGGTCCTGGCGCTGCCCGAGGGAAGCCGCTTCCAGGTCCTGTCGCCGTTGGTGCGCGAGCGCAAGGGCGAGTTCGTCGACCTGTTCGCGGACCTCCAGACCAAGGGCTACAGCCGCGCGCGCGTGGACGGCGAGACCATCCAGCTCTCCGAACCGCCCGTCCTGAAGAAGCAGGAGAAGCACACCATCGAGGTGGTCATCGACCGCCTCACGGTGAAGGACTCCGCCAAGCGCCGCCTCACCGACTCCGTGGAGACCGCCCTCGGCCTGTCCGGCGGCATGGTCGTGCTCGACTTCGTCGACCTCCCCGAGGACGATCCCGAGCGCGAGCGCATGTTCTCGGAGCACCTGTACTGCCCGTACGACGACCTGTCCTTCGAGGAGCTGGAGCCCCGCTCCTTCTCCTTCAACTCGCCCTTCGGCGCCTGCCCCGAGTGCTCCGGCATCGGCACGCGCATGGAGGTCGACGCCGAGCTGATCGTCCCGGACGAGGACAAGTCCCTGGACGAGGGCGCCATCCACCCGTGGTCGCACGGCCACACCAAGGACTACTTCAGCCGTCTCATCGGCGCCCTCGCAGACGCGCTGGGCTTCCGCACCGACATCCCCTTCGCGGGCCTCCCGCAGCGCGCCAAGAAGGCCCTGCTGTACGGCCACAAGACGCAGATCGAGGTGCGGTACCGGAACAGGTACGGACGCGAGCGGGTCTACACGACGCCCTTCGAAGGCGCCGTCCCCTTCGTGAAGCGGCGGCACGGCGAGGCGGAGAGCGACGCCAGCCGGGAGCGCTTCGAGGGCTACATGCGCGAGGTGCCCTGCCCCACCTGTCACGGCACCCGGCTGAAGCCCGTCGTCCTCGCGGTCACGATCATGGACAAGTCGATCGCCGAGATCTCCGGCATGTCCATCAGCGACTGCGCGGAGTTCCTGGGCGGGATGAAGCTCGACGCCCGCGACAAGAAGATCGCCGAGCGGGTGCTCAAGGAGTGCAACGAGAGGCTGCGCTTCCTGGTCGACGTCGGCCTCGACTACCTCTCGCTGAACCGCGCGGCAGGCACCCTCTCCGGCGGCGAGGCCCAGCGCATCCGCCTGGCCACCCAGATCGGCTCCGGACTCGTCGGCGTCCTGTACGTCCTCGACGAGCCGTCCATCGGCCTGCACCAGCGCGACAACCACCGGCTGATCGAGACCCTGGTCCGGCTGCGCGACATGGGCAACACGCTCATCGTCGTCGAGCACGACGAGGACACCATCAAGGTCGCCGACTGGATCGTCGACATCGGCCCCGGCGCGGGCGAGCACGGCGGCAAGGTCGTGCACAGCGGCTCCCTGAAGGAGCTGCTCGCCAACGAGGAGTCGATGACCGGGCAGTACCTGTCCGGCAAGAGGGCCATCCCGCTGCCCGACATCCGGCGCCCGCGCGACCTCTCCCGCCAGCTCACGGTGCACGGCGCCCGGGAGAACAACCTCCAGGACATCGACGTCTCGTTCCCCCTGGGCGTGTTCACCGCGGTCACCGGAGTCTCCGGCTCCGGCAAGTCGACCCTGGTCAACGACATCCTGTACACGCACCTGGCCCGTGAGTTGAACGGCGCGAGGAGCGTGCCGGGACGCCACACGCGCGTGGACGGCGACGACCTCGTCGACAAGGTCGTGCACGTCGACCAGTCGCCCATCGGCCGTACGCCCCGGTCCAACCCGGCGACGTACACCGGAGTCTTCGACCACGTCCGCAAGCTGTTCGCGGAGACGACCGAGGCGAAGGTGCGGGGCTATCTGCCCGGCCGCTTCTCCTTCAACGTCAAGGGCGGTCGCTGCGAGAACTGCGCGGGCGACGGCACCATCAAGATCGAGATGAACTTCCTGCCGGACGTCTACGTCCCGTGCGAGGTGTGCCACGGCGCCCGCTACAACCGGGAGACGCTGGACGTCCACTACAAGGGCAAGTCCATCGCCGACGTCCTGAACATGCCGATCGAGGAGGCGACCGAGTTCTTCGAGGTGGTCCCCGGGATCGCCCGCCACCTCAACACCCTCAAGGACGTCGGCCTCGGCTACGTCCGGCTCGGCCAGTCCGCGACCACCCTGTCCGGCGGTGAGGCACAGCGCGTCAAGCTCGCCAGCGAGCTCCAGCGCCGCTCCACCGGCCGTACGGTCTACGTCCTGGACGAGCCGACCACCGGCCTGCACTTCGAGGACATCAGCAAGCTCCTCACGGTGCTGGGCGGCCTGGTCGACAAGGGCAACACGGTCATCGTCATCGAGCACAACCTCGACGTGATCAAGGTCGCCGACTGGGTCGTTGACATGGGCCCCGAAGGCGGCGCGGGCGGCGGTCTGGTCATCGCCGAGGGCACCCCGGAGCAGGTCGCCGCCGTAGGAGCCAGCCACACCGGCAAGTTCCTGCGCGAGATCCTCGACGCCGACCGGATCAGCGACGGAGCCCCGGTGAAGGCCCCGCGCAAGACGGCCGCCAAGAAGACCGCGGCGGTCGCGGCGAAGAAGTCCGTGCCCGCCAAGAAGGCCACGCCCGCGAAGAAGACGACGCGAGCCCGCAAGGCCTGACCGGCACACAGCAGGAACACGAGTGCGGCGCCCCGCGGGAACTTCCCCGCGGGGCGCCGCACTTGGTGGCGAGCACAGCCCGCCACCGCTCAACGCCCGCTACAGATCGCCCAGTTCGGAGGCGTACGGCGGTTCCGCCCCCGCCCGTGAGCAGGTAATCGCGGCCGCGCGCGCCGCGAACCGGAGCAGCTGGGTCCAGCCGTCGCGGCCCAGGACGGCCATCCCCTCCGCGGACAGCGAGTTCCGGGCGGACAGGCCGTGCAGCAGCGCCGCGTTGACGGTGTCGCCGGCGCCGATCGTGTCCACGACGTCGACCTTCTCGCCCGGAATCGGGTACACCGTGCCGTCCTGGGTGTACGCGGCGAGGCCGTCGCCACCATGGGTGATCACGACCGCCGAGGGACCGGCGTCCAGCCACTCGCGCGGGGTGCCGCCCAGCCACAGCGCGTCCTCCTCGGACAGTTTGAGGAGCGACACGTACGGCAGCCAGCTCTTGAAGCGCGCCCGGTAGGCGTCCGCGTCGGGGATCAGCCCGGCCCGGATGTTCGGATCGAGCAGGGTGAACACGCCCTGCGCGAACGCGGTCCGCATCAACTCCTCGTAGGCACTCGCGCCCGGCTCCAGGACGAGTGAACAGGTACCGAAGGACACTGCCTCGGTCTCGGCGGGCAGCGCGGCGGGCACCTCGAAGAGCCGGTCGGCGGTGCCGTCGACGTAGAAGGAGTACGTGGCCGAGCCGTTCGCGTCGAGCGTGGCGACCGCGAGGGTGGTCGGCTCCCGGCCGCGCTGTACGTCCAGGACGTCCACGTCGGCCTGCCGCAGCCCGCCGAGGAGGGCCTCGCCGAACGCGTCGTCGGAGACGCGGGAGCAGAAGGCGGTGGGGGAGCCGAGGCGGCCGAGGGCGACGGCGGTGTTGTACGGGCCGCCGCCGAGCGCCGGCTTCAGGGCGGCGAGGGGGCCCGTGCCCTGCGGCACCAGGTCGATCAGGGCCTCACCGGCTACGACGATCACGAGATGTTTCCCTTCTGGGACTGTTCGGACGGGGTGGGGCAGCCGCAGGACGTGCGGTGGACGAAGGCGCAGGGGAGGCGCAGGACGCGGGCGGGCCGGTCCGGCGAGGCGAGCCGGTCCAGCAGCAGCCGTACGGCCTGGGCGCCGATCTCCTTGCTGGGCTGGGCGATCGCGGTCAGCCGGGGCTCGAACAGGTCGGCCCAGGCGAAGTCGTCGAAGCAGCACAGCGCGAGATCGTCGGGGACGGACAGACCGCGCTCGCGCAGGGCGCGCAGGGCGCCGATGGTCATCGCGTTGTTGGCGGTGACCAGGGCGGTGGGCGGGGCGGCGAAGGCGAGCAGTTTCTCGGTGGCCCGCTCGGCGGCGGCCGACTCGGAGTCGCCGTGCGTCAACAGCCGCTCGTCGTAAGGGAGTCCGGCGGCGGCGAGGCCGTAGCGGTATCCGGTGATCCGCTCGCGGGTGGTGCTGAGCCCGGGGAGGCCCGCGACCAGGCCGATGCGGCGGTGGCCGAGTCCGGCGAGGTGGGTGACGAGCTGGGCCGTCGGTTCGACGTTCTCGGCGCACACCTGGTCGACGGGCGGTGCGTCTGCCGAGGGCGCCTCGACCACCCGGTCGAGGAACACCGTCGGTACGGAGTGCCGGCCGAGGTAGGCGACCAGGGCGTCCGGGGCCGCCGACGGGGCGACGATCATGCCGTCCACCCGGCGCTCGTGCAGGAGTTGGACGACCTTGCGCTCGTGCTCCGGGTCGTCGTGCGGATCGGCGATGAGCAGGCTGTAGCCCTCCTCCAGGGCACCGGCCTCGACGCCCTGGAGGATCTCCGTGAAGTACGGGTTGCTGATCGCCGAGACCGCGAGGCCGATGGACCGGGTGCGGGACGTGACCAGCGAGCGGGCGAGAGTGTTGGGGGTGTAGCCCAGTTCCTCGATCGCGGTCAGCACGGCCTCCCGTGTGCTGGGCAGCACCGGACGGGTGTCGTTCAGCACGTGCGAGACGGTCGCGACGGACACACCGGCGCTCCGCGCGACGTCGACCATGGTGGCCATCGCGGATCCTCCTCCCCGAGGTGCGGCGGGCCTTGGAATACGGCAGGCCTTCTGGGCGGGAACGTATCCCATCCGCCGCCAGACGTAAACGCTTGCGCAAACGTTTACGTACCGTGAGCGCCTCTCCGGTGAACCCACCTCAAAGCGGGCGGAACCGCGCGGGTATCGTCGCCGTGCACTGCCTCTTGAGCAGCCCGAACAACAGCTGGAGACCCCCATGCCCGGCCGCCCCGCCCCGAGCCGTCGTACCGTCCTGCGCGGAGCGGCCCTCACGCCCGTCGCCGGGCTCGGACTCGCCGCCTGCTCGGGCGGTGGCTCGGGGGCCGCCGCGACCCCGACCGCGCCCGTGGAACTCGGTGCGGAGAGCGAGCTCGCCAAGGGGAGCGCCAAGCTGTACCGCGATCAGAACGTGGTCGTCAGCCGCGCGGCGAACGGCACCCTCAAGGCGTACAGCACGATCTGCACGCACGCGCAGTGCCCCATCAACAAGTTGGACGGCACGACCCTCATCTGCCCGTGCCACGGCAGCCAGTTCGACGCCATGACCGGCAAAGTGGTGCAGTCGCCGGCCACCGACCCCTTGCACGAGCTGAAGGTGACGGCCGAGAACGGCAAGATCGTCGCGGGGCCCGCCGCCTGATCCTCAGGACGTGTCCGGGCCCCGGCGGCTCACTCCCAGTCCCAGCCGATGCCCACGATCCCCGACCGCATCCTCGGCTCCACGAGGTGCACCGAGTGGTGCCCTCCGGTCAGGCGCAGCTCCTGGCGGCCGCTGCGCGGGGCCGCCGCCGAGTGCTGGGTGAAGCGGTGGCAGCGCACCGGCAGCGCGTTCTCGTCGAAGCGCACCTGGAGCGCGTACTGGCCGCCCGCGATACCGAAGTCACGGACGTACTCGCGGGAGACGCCGGCGGTGCCGTCCTCGACGCCATAGCGGAAGAGGAACGTATCTCCGGAGCGCAACCGAGTGCCGAAGAGGAGTTCGGCGACCAGCATGCCGGTCTCGTGGTGGCGGCGGACGCGGCCGGTACGGCAGTTCTCCAGGGCGTGCACGGTCATGCGGTCCGGGGCGCAGCCCGGGTCTCCGTAGTGGACGGCTATGAAGCGGTCGATGCCGTCCCGGTGGGCGCGGACGATGTGGTGCGACTCGCGGCCGACCAGCTCACGGTGCGGCCCGATGCGCACACGCTCGTGATGCCCCAGGGTGTGCAGGCCGCTGTCGAGCGAGGACTCCAGCTCGGCCAGCAGTTGCTCCAGGACGCCCGAGGCCTCGACGAAGGAGCGGTACGAGCGGGCCGCCGGGCGCTGCGCGACGGACCGTTCCTCGGCCTCGGCGAGCAGCCGGATCAGTGACTCCTCCGGGAGTTGGAGGATCTCCTCCAGTGCGCGTACGGCGCGCAGCGACTCGGGGCGCTGCGGGCGGCGGGCGCCCTGCTGCCAGTAACTCAGGCTGGTGACACCGACCTTGACCCCGTGGCGCGTCAGGTGGTGCTGGACGCGCTGCAGCGGCAGTCCGCGGGCGGCGATGGCGGCGCGCAGCGCGACGTGGAAGGGGCCGCCGCGCAGGGCCGAATCCAGTTCCGCGGTGGCGACGTCCGCCTGCTGTGTGGCGTGCGGCATGCAGGGGCCCTTTCTGTGAATGTTCACAACGGCTGGTCAGGCCGTTCACGCGAGTTGCTTCGGGGCCCCCGTCGGCACCGGAGAAAGGTCTTCACATCCGTACGCCGATATTCACGCCCCGAGTTCCCCCGCATTGAAGCGTGTTGACCAAGTCCCGACAACACCTGTCGTCCATCAGGCATATGTGACTTGGCCGGGTCGCGGTGGGTGCGCTCACCGCGGTGCGGGCGGCCCGTCGTCGCCCAGCACGTCCCTGATCGCCCGCGCGGACACGGCCGACTTGTGGAGGAAGCCGATTGCGGGGCTGGCGGCGATGAGTTCCTGGAAGTCCTCCCGGGAGTGGGTCGAGATGAGGATCACCGCCGGTACGTTGCCCACCAGCCGGCGCGCGACGTCGAAGCCGTTCTCGCCGTCGAGGTCGAGATCGACCAGGACGACGTCAGGGGCCCTCTCCCGGGCCTGGGAGAGGGCGTCCGCGCCCGTCGAGGCGATGCCGACGACTTCCACCCCGCCACGTTCCAGCAGGGCGCGAGCCGCCTCCAGGAACCGGGCGCTGTCATCGACGAGGAGACAGCGCAGCGACATGTGCCCAGCTTGCCAACCGGTGGTCGGTCGCGCCTTCCAGCTAGCCGGAAAGTGCTGAACTCCCGTGCCGCGCCGGAAGGTTCCCGCGCACGCAGGGCGAGGTGGATGCGACGGGCGGTAGCATGACGGCGCCCTGGGGAGACCATGTCGTCCGGTCGGGTGGGGGTGTGCCATGAACGGAACGAGTGCCACGCGCGCGTGGCCCGGTGTCCGCGGGGCCGGTCGGGTCCGTCGGGTCCGCCGAGTCCTGGTCCCCTGGGTGGCGTGCACGGCCCTGTTGCTGGCCGCGTGCGACGGCGGCGGGAGCGACGCCAAGGAGGCGAGCGCGTCCCCGAAGGACACCACCTGCGACGGGAAGATCCACGGCACCGCGCACATCACGGTGTGGTTCCACGCGGGCCCGAGCGGCGAGTTCACCACGCTGCAGAACCAGGTGAAGGACTTCAACAAGGCGCAGAAGCAGGTGCGCGTCGAGTTGGTCACCCTCCCGGAGAACCGCGTCTACAACGACCTGGTGCTGTCCGCCGCCGCCAGCGGGGACCTGCCCGACCTCCTCGACTTCGACGGGCCCAACCTCTACAGCTACGCCTGGTCGGGCAAGCTCCGGCCGATCGACTCCTGTGTGCCCGCGAGCGTCCGCGCCGACCTGTTGCCGACGATCCGCCAACAGGGCACCTACGCGGGCAGGTTGTGGGGCATCGGCACCTTCGACTCGGGCATGGGCCTGTATGTGCGCAAGTCCGTACTGAAGAAGGCCGAGATACGCATCCCGACCGGCCCCAAGGACGCCTGGACGGCCACTGAACTGACGGGCATCCTGCGCAAGTTGCGCACCCAGGGCTACCAGGCCCCCCTCGACCTGCGGCTCGTCTACTCGCAGCCGGGCCAGGAGTGGAACACGTACGGCTTCGCACCCGCCGTGTGGTCGGCGGGCGGCGACCTGATCGAGCCCAAGAACTACCGCACCGCCGACGGCTATGTGAACGGCCCCGGTTCCGTGAAGGCGCTCACCGACATGCAGAACTGGGCCGAGGCGGGGCTCATCGACATGGTCAAGGACGACAAGGCGTTCGTCAGCGGCCGCAGCGCGATCTCCTGGTGTGGGCACTGGACTTATCCGGAATTCAACAAGGCCTTCCCCGGGGACGTCGCGATCGTCCCGCTGCCCGACTTCGGCCAGGGGACCGTCACCGGCATGGGCTCCTTCCAGTGGGGCGTCCCGGCGGGCAGCGCGGACGGTGACGCCGTCTGGCGCTTCCTGTCCTTCCTGCTCCGGCCGGCCCAGGTGTACCGGATGACCGTGGCCAACGGGGCGATCCCGGCCACCGAGAGCGCCATCAAGCTCTCGCCGCAGTACGCCCCCGGCGGCCCCGAGCACCTCTTCATCGAGCAACTCCGGGACGGAGTCGCCCGCCCCAGGCCGCAGACGCCCGCCTACCCGGCGATCACCGACGCCTTCTCCCGGGCCTTCGCGAAGATCATCTTCAATCGGGCGCCGGTCAGGGCGACCCTCGACGAGGCCGCCAGGAAGATCGACGAGGACCTCGCGGCGCACGACGGCTATCCCCCGAGCTCGTAGCGAAAACGTGCGGCACGCGTGTGTGCTCGACGGGGTTCTGCGGGGGTGTGCCGGACGGGGGCCTGCTCGCGAGTGCTCGACACTCGACAGGGGCTCCACGGCGTGGGCCAGGCGGGGTCCTACGCGTGCGTGATCGACAGGGGTTCCACGCGCGTGTGCCTGACGGGGTCTCACGCGCACGTGCCCGACATGCGTTTCGCGGACGCCTGCCCGACGGGGTCCTACGCACGCGTGCCTGACATGGCTCTTACGCGGGCGTGCCCGATTTCGAGGGACCCGTCCTCCCCAAGGCCCTGACGATCATGGCCGGTTGGGGGCAGGCTGGGCATGTGACCCACCATCTTCGGAACTCCCCACCCGCCGGCCGCTGAGAGCCCGCCGTGCGTCGCCCCCTGTCCCCGGGCCCGCTCCGTAGGGTGCTGCCAGGGCTCCGAGCCGAGCCCGACCTCGCCACGCCCACCGTGCTCCCGGAGCTGCGCAGCCCGCGCTCCGACCGGCCCGCCCCGTACGGCCCCCGCCGGCGGCGCCCGCGGCCCGGCGCAGCCCTCCGGATCCCCTTCCTCGCCCGGCTGCGCGTCGGGCGCAAGCTGATGCTCCTGGTGCTGCTCCCGGTGACCGGCATGCTGGCGTTCACCGTGTTCGGCGCCGTCTCCCAGTGGCACGACGCGCAGACGCTGCGGGACTTCCGAACGGCGACCGCGCTGTCGTTCAGGACCACCGCGCTGACCGACGCCATCGCCCGGGAGCGCATCGCCGCCGTGCGGGCCCGGCTGCGTCCCGGCCCGGCGACCCTGAAGGAACGCTCCGCTGCGCAGCGCGCCACCGACCACGCCCTGAACGCGGCCCTCCTGGGCGCGGCCGGCCGACCCGTACCGACCGACGTCACGGGCAGGCTCGCCGCGCGCAACCGCCAACTGCACGCCCTGCGGCTCCAGTTGGGTACCGAGTCGCTCACCGCGCCCCAACTGGCCGCCCAGTACGACACGATCGAGGACGACCTCCTGGAGCTGGCCGCCACCCTGGAGTCCGGTCGCCCGACCCGCACCTCCGGGCAGGCGGCCGACACCCACATCGCGCTCCTGAACGCCATCGAGGCCGCCGAACGGGAACGCGCCGAACTGGCCGTGCTGTTCGACAGCCCCGACGCCCCGCACGCCACCGCCACTGACCGCTGGTCGGCCCTGGAGAAGGCGCTCCTGGACGACTTCGGCCGGACCGCACCCGCCGACCTGAAGGGCAGGCTCTACGTCGCCCTGCTCCAGCACCCCGGCCTCGTCGTCCGCAAGACCCGCGAAACCCTCGCCGACCCGCACGCCGACCGCAACGCCTGGCCCACGTACGCCAGTTGGCTGACCGCCTCGACCCAACGCATCGAGACACTGCGCGGCATCCAGCACCGGGCCGCCGCCGAACTGGGCCGCGACGCCGCACGCGACCTAGACACCGCACGCACGCGTGAGGCACGCGACCTCAGCGTGTCGCTTGCCGTCCTGGCCGCCGTCACCGTCCTCGCGCTGACCCTGCGGCTGTCGATCACCCGCCCCCTCAGCGAGGTCTCCGCGGGCGCCCGCGCGCTCTCCGAGGGCGACCTGTCGTACGACATCCGGTACGCGGGCCGGGACGAACTCGGCGCCGTCGCCGACACGTTCCGCGAACTTCGGGTCACCACCGAAAGGCTCGCCGGCGAGATCAACATCATGAACACGGCGATCGACGACAACCGGCTCGGCCACCGCGCGGACGTCGCCGCGTTCGAGGGGACCTGGGCGCAGCTGCTCGGCGGCATGAACGGCACCATGGCGTCCTTCGCCGCCGCGCACGGGCGGCGCCACAAGGCCGAGCAGGAGCTGGCGAGCATCTTCCACCTCTCCCTCGACCTGTTGTGCATCGCGGGACTCGACGGCTACTTCAAGCGCGTGAACCCCGCCTTCGAGCGGACCCTCGGCCACTCCGCCGACGCGCTCCTGGGCAGACCCTGGTTGGAGTTCGTGCACCCGGAGGACCGGGCACGCACGCGTGCCGTCCTCGACCGGCTGGCGAGCGGCGTCGAACTGGCCGAGTTCGAGAACCGCTTCGTCCGCGACGACGGCACCGAACGTTGGCTCCAGTGGAGCGCCCGCCCGGTCACCGGGGACGGCCTGATCTACGGTGCCGCGCGCGACGTCACCGAGAGCCGCCGCGCCGCCCGCGAACAGGCCGCGGTGCGCCGGGTCGCCACCCTCGTCGCGCGCGGGGTGCCACCGCACGAGGTGTTCTCCGAAGTCGCCGACCAGGTGGGCAAGGTCCTGAGCAGCGGCTCCGCCGCGGTCCTGCGCTACGGCGCCGACGGGGCCGCCACCGTCCTCGGTTCCGCCCGCGGGCCCGCCGCCGAGGCCGAGACGGCCGCCGCCGCGGAGGTCGCGCGCACCGCCCGCCCCGCGCGCGTGGGCCGCTCGGTGGGCGCCCCCATCGTCGTGGACGACCGGCTGTGGGGTGCCGTCGTCGCGGCCGCCGCCGGACCCGAACCGCTGCCCCCGGGCACCGAGTCCCGGCTCGCCGACTTCACCGAACTCGTCGCCACCGCCCTCGCCAACGCCGACGGCCGCGACCAGCTCACCGCGTCACGCGCGCGCGTGGTGGCCGCCGGGGACGCCTCCAGGCGCCGTATCGAACGCGATCTGCACGACGGCGTCCAACAGCGCCTCGTCTCGCTCCAACTCGACCTCAGAATGGCCCAGTCGATGCTGGACGAGCAGCCGGAGGAACTCGCCGAGCAGCTGGACCACATCGCCAAGGGCCTGGACGACGCCTTCGCCGACCTGTTGCAGGTCGCGCGTGGCATCCACCCCGCGATCCTCTCCAAGGGCGGCCTGGGCCCGGCCCTGCGCGCACTCGCCCGCCGCTCCGCCGTCCCCGTGGAACTCGACCTGCGCCTCCCCGCCGGCCGCCTCCCGGAGGGGATCGAGGTCGCCGTCTACTACGTGACCTCCGAGTGCCTCACCAACGCCGTCAAGCACGCGCGCGCGAGCTTCGTGGCGGTGACGGCGCGGGTCGAAAACGACGTCCTGGAGGTGACGATCGCCGACGACGGAGTGGGCGGCGCCGACCTCGGGCACGGCTCCGGGCTCATCGGCCTCGTCGACCGCGTCGAGGCGATCGGCGGCAAGCTGCGCGTCGCCAGCCCACCCGGGGAGGGCACAACTCTCGTCGTACGACTGCCACTTCCCCGCACGGACGGGTGACCGCCCGAGGCGTACGCGACGGGGTCCAGGTCGGGGGAGCCTTGGACTCGGTGACGTCGCGTACGCGTCGGGCGGTCTTCTCGGACGGAGAGGCAGCCGTCCGGCTCTAGGGGTGCCGCGAGGTTCTGGCACGCAGCTGTTCGGCGCGGACCAGGTCGGGGTTCCGCGGGTCGAGGAGGTCCTTCAGGGACCGGGTGTCGTCCTCGTACGGGCGGACACGGACCGACCGCCGTCGTCTGCCTGCCCGTGTCCGCCGCATCTCCCGCAGCCCTTCCGCCGTTCCGGCCCGGGCCCGTCGCTTCTCGCCCGGGTGACCGGTCCGCCCGCATTCGCACTCCTACGAGAGTCGCCCGGACACGGCGTCACGTCTTCACGGTCACCCCCCAATTCCCTTACCGGCTAGCCGTACCCGAGCCGGTCCGGCAGGCTGTGCCTGGCGCACCGCACCGGTCGGGCAAGGGGAGCCGTGACGATGGACGCATCGCAGCAGACCGCGCGGGGACGGGTCGTCCTCGCCGACGACGACGTCCTGCTCAGGGAGGGCCTGGCGAGCCTGTGCGAACGCCTGGGCTACGAGGTGGCGGGCCAGGCCGGCGACGCCGTACGGCTCCTGGAACTGGTCGACACCGAGCGGCCCGACCTCGCGATCGTCGACATCAGGATGCCGCCCGACCACTCCACCGAGGGCCTCAAGGCGGCCCGGACGATCCGTGAGCGCCACCCCGACACCGGCATCCTCGTGCTGTCCGCGTTCGTCGAGGTCGAGGAGGCGCTGGAGCTGCTGGCCGGCGGGCACAAGGTCGGCTATCTCCTCAAGAGCCGGATCACGGTCGTCGACGAGTTCGTCGAGGCCCTCGACCGTGTCCACAAGGGCGGCTCGGTCGTGGACCCCTCCCTGGTGCACGAGCTGTTCTCCGCGCAGCGCCGCGACGACCCGCTGTCCTTCCTCAGCACCCGCGAGCGCGAGGTCCTGGCGCTGATGGCGGAGGGCCGCTCCAACGCCGGCATCGGCCGCCGGCTGTGGGTCACCGAGGGCACCGTCGAGAAACACGTCCGCAGCATCCTGGGCAAACTGCACCTTCCGGAAGCCGCCGACGACCACCGCCGTGTCCTGGCCGTTCTCACGTTTCTGGAGTCCCGGTAGGAGTTCCGGTCGGACATCCGACAATCGTTCCGGCAAGAGTTCCGCCGGGCGTGTCCGGCGTTGTCCACAGCCCCACCGCGCTGTCACTCCGCGCCAGTAGGGTGGGAAACATGGCCGATCCCTCCAGCTACCGCCCCAGGCCGGGAGAGATCCCGGACTCGCCCGGGGTCTACAAATTCCGCGACGAGCACCGCCGGGTGATCTACGTCGGAAAGGCGAAGAGCCTGCGCCAGCGCCTGGCGAACTACTTCCAGGACCTGGCCGGACTCCACCCGCGCACGCGCACGATGGTCACCACGGCCGCGTCGGTGGAGTGGACGGTGGTGTCCACGGAGGTCGAGGCACTCCAGCTGGAGTACTCCTGGATCAAGGAGTACGACCCCCGGTTCAACGTCAAGTACCGCGACGACAAGAGCTACCCGTACCTCGCGGTGACGATGAACGAGGAGTACCCGCGCGTGCAGGTGATGCGCGGTCACAAGAAGAAGGGCGTCCGCTACTTCGGGCCGTACGGACACGCCTGGGCGATCCGCGACACCGTGGACCTCCTGCTGCGCGTGTTCCCCGTCCGCACCTGCTCGGCCGGCGTCTTCAAGAACGCGGCCCGCACCGGCCGCCCCTGTCTGCTCGGCTACATCGGCAAGTGCTCCGCCCCCTGCGTCGGCCGCGTCTCCGAGGAGGAGCACCGCGAACTGGCCGAGGAGTTCAGCGACTTCATGGCCGGCCGCACCGGCACGTACATCCGCCGCCTGGAGAAGGCGATGACGGACGCGGCCGAGGAGATGGAGTACGAGCGGGCCGCCCGCCTCCGTGACGACGTCGAGGCCCTGAAGAAGGCCATGGAGAAGAGCGCGGTCGTCCTCGCCGACGCCACCGACGCCGACCTGATCGCGGTCGCCGAGGACGAGCTGGAGGCGGCCGTCCAGATCTTCCACGTCCGCGGCGGACGCGTGCGCGGCCAGCGCGGCTGGGTCACCGACAAGGTCGAGGACGTCACCACCGCGGCCCTCGTCGAACACGCCCTCCAGCAGCTCTACGGCGAGGAGACCGGGGACTCCGTCCCCAAGGAGGTCCTCGTCCCGGCCCTGCCCGACCCGGTGGAGCCGGTCCAGCAGTGGCTGACGGACCGTCGCGGGGCGAACGTGTCCCTGCGCATCCCGCAGCGCGGCGACAAGAAGTCCCTCATGGAGACCGTCGCGCGCAACGCCCAGCAGTCGCTGATCCTCCACAAGACCAAGCGCGCCTCCGACCTCACCACCCGCTCACGCGCCCTGGAGGAGATCTCCGAGGCCCTCGACCTGGACAGCGCCCCCCTGAGGGTCGAGTGCTACGACATCTCGCACCTCCAGGGCGACGACGTCGTGGCGTCGATGGTCGTCTTCGAGGACGGGCTGGCCCGCAAGAGCGAGTACCGCCGCTTCCAGATCAAGGGCTTCGAGGGCCAGGACGACGTCCGCTCCATGCACGAGGTGATCACCCGCCGCTTCCGGCGCTACCTCGCCGAGAAGGAGAAGACGGGGGAGTGGGCCGACGGCGACGAGCTGAGGGACCTCAAGGACGACGAGGGCCGCCCCAAGCGGTTCGCCTACCCGCCGCAGCTCGTGGTCGTCGACGGCGGACAGCCGCAGGTCGCCGCCGCCAAGCGGGCCCTCGACGAGCTGGGCATCGACGACATCGCTGTGTGCGGCCTCGCCAAGCGCCTGGAGGAGGTCTGGCTGCCCGACGAGGACGACCCCGTGGTCCTGCCCCGCACCAGCGAGGGCCTCTACCTCCTCCAGCGCGTCCGCGACGAGGCCCACCGCTTCGCGATCACCTATCAGCGCGCCAAGCGTGCCAAGCGCTTCCGGGCGAGCCCCCTGGACGACGTGCCCGGCCTCGGCGAGACCCGTAAGCAGGCGCTGATCAAACACTTCGGTTCGGTGAAGAAGCTGCGATCCGCGACAATCGACCAGATCTGCGAGGTTCCGGGCATAGGTCGCAAGACCGCCGAGGCCATCGCGGTGGCCCTCGCCCAGGCGGCCCCGGCCGCACCCGCCGTGAACACGGCGACTGGAGAGATCATGGATGACATGGAAGACGGGACACCCGAGACGACGGCGGGCGCCCCAGGGGAGCCCGTACCCGCGGGAGCCCCGGACGAGCGACGGGGGCAGGAGACATGAGCGAGCACGAGAAGCGGCCCACAGCGGACCGAGATCAGACCCACAAGGAGACGGGCGAGGATCAGGCTCCACCGGAAGGCGCCGAGGACAACGGAGCAGAAGTGAGTACGGACAGCACGACACCAGGGGTGCCCGAAGCGGCCATCCCCGAGCTGGTGATCATCTCCGGCATGTCCGGGGCCGGGCGGTCCACCGCCGCCAAGTGCCTGGAGGACCTCGGCTGGTTCGTCGTCGACAACCTCCCGCCCGCCCTGATCCCCACCATGGTGGAGCTCGGCGCCCGCTCCCAGGGCAACGTGGCACGCATCGCGGTCGTCGTCGACGTACGCGGACGGCGCTTCTTCGACAACCTCCGTGACTCCCTCGCCGACCTGGAGTCGAAGAACGTCACCCGGCGGATCGTCTTCCTGGAGTCCTCCGACGACGCCCTGGTGCGCCGCTTCGAGTCGGTGCGCCGCCCGCACCCCCTCCAGGGCGACGGCCGCATCGTCGACGGCATCGACGCCGAACGCGAGCTGCTGCGCGAACTGCGCGGCGACGCCGACCTGGTCATCGACACCTCCAGCCTCAACGTCCACGAACTGCGCGCCAAGATGGACGCCCAGTTCGCCGGCGAGGAGGAGCCCGAACTGCGGGCCACCGTCATGTCCTTCGGCTTCAAGTACGGCCTCCCGGTCGACGCCGACCTCGTCGCCGACATGCGCTTCCTGCCCAACCCGCACTGGATCCCGGAGCTGCGCCCCTTCAACGGCCTCAACGAAGAGGTCTCGGCGTACGTCTTCAACCAGCCCGGCGCCAAGGAGTTCCTCGACCGGTACGCCGAGCTGCTGCGGCTCATCGCGGCCGGTTACCGGCGTGAGGGCAAGCGGTACGTGACGATCGCGATCGGCTGCACCGGCGGCAAGCACCGCTCGGTCGCCACGGCGGAGAAGCTCGCCGCGCGGCTCGTGGCCGAGGGCGTGGAGACGGTGGTCGTACACCGGGACATGGGACGGGAATGACAGGACGTAGCCCACGGCTGGGCAGGCTGCGCCGCGTGGTGCCCGAAGGACGGACGACCAGGCCCGTCGAGGCCCGCGGCGGAAAGCCGCGCCGGCGCGGCACCCAGCCCAAGGTGGTCGCCCTCGGCGGTGGCATGGGCCTGTCCGCCTCGCTCACCGCACTGCGCCGGATCACCGGCGACCTCACCGCCGTCGTCACCGTGGCCGACGACGGCGGCTCCAGCGGCCGCCTGCGCGATGAACTGGGCGTGCTGCCCCCGGGGGACCTGCGCAAGGCCCTCGCCGCGCTGTGCGGCGACGACGACTGGGGCCAGACCTGGGCCCGCGTCATCCAGCACCGCTTCCAGTCCAAGGGCGACCTGCACGAACACGCGGTCGGCAACCTGCTGATCGTCGCCCTGTGGGAGCAGCTCGGCGACCACGTCCAGGCCCTCGACCTGGTCGGCAAGCTGCTCGGCGCGCACGGGCGCGTGCTGCCCATGTCCGCCGTGCCGCTGGAACTCCAGGCCCTGGTCAAGGGGCACGATCCGGCGCGGCCCGACGACGTCGACACCGTGCGGGGACAGGCGACCGTGGCCCTCACTCCCGGTGAGGTGATGTCCGTGCACGTCGTGCCGCACGATCCGCCCGCCGTGCCCGAGGCCGTCGCCGCCGTGCTCGACGCGGACTGGGTGGTGCTCGGTCCGGGCTCCTGGTTCTCGTCTGTCATCCCGCATCTGCTGGTGCCGGAACTGCTCGACGCGCTCACCGAGACGAAGGCGCGCCGGGTACTCTCCCTGAACCTCGCGCCGCAGCCCGGAGAAACCGATGGCTTCTCCCCGCAGCGTCATTTGGAGGTTTTGGGACGACACGCCCCTAAACTCGCCCTGGACGTGGTGCTGGCCGACGAGGCCGCCGTGCCCGATCGCGCGTCGCTCACCGAAGCCGCCAAGCGGCTGGACGCCGCGGTCGAGCTGGCGCCGGTGGCCCGGACCGACGGAACTCCAAGGCACGACCCGGAGCTGTTGGCCGCCGCGTACGACCGTATTTTTCGGATGCATGGAAGGATCGGCCCATGGCGATGACGGCAGCGGTGAAGGATGAGATCTCCCGGCTCCCCGTCACCCGGACCTGCTGCAGGAAGGCGGAGGTCTCCGCCATTCTGCGGTTCGCCGGAGGCCTCCACCTGGTGAGCGGGCGCATTGTGATCGAGGCGGAGCTGGACACCGCGATGGCGGCGCGCCGGCTCAAGCGGGACATTCTGGAGATCTTCGGCCACAGTTCCGAACTGATCGTGATGGCGCCCGGCGGCCTGCGTCGCGGTTCCCGTTACGTCGTCCGGGTGGTCGCGGGCGGCGATCAGCTGGCCCGGCAGACCGGGCTCGTGGACGGCCGCGGACGCCCCATCCGGGGCCTGCCCCCGCAGGTCGTCTCGGGGGCCACCTGTGACGCGGAGGCGGCCTGGAGAGGGGCGTTCCTGGCGCACGGCTCGCTGACCGAGCCCGGCCGGTCCTCCTCCCTGGAGGTGACCTGCCCCGGCCCGGAGGCCGCGCTCGCGCTGGTCGGCGCGGCCCGTCGGCTGTCGATCGCGGCGAAGGCGCGTGAGGTGCGCGGCGTGGACCGGGTGGTCGTCCGTGACGGCGACGCGATCGGCGCCCTGCTCACCCGGCTCGGCGCGCACGAGTCGGTGCTGGCCTGGGAGGAGCGCCGGATGCGCCGCGAGGTGCGCGCCACGGCGAACCGCCTCGCCAACTTCGACGACGCCAACCTGCGCCGCTCGGCCCGCGCGGCCGTCGCCGCGGGTGCCCGTGTGGGGCGTGCCCTGGAGATCCTCGCCGACGAGGTCCCCGAGCACCTCGCGGCGGCCGGCCGGCTCCGCATGGACCACAAGCAGGCCTCCCTGGAGGAGCTCGGCGCCCTCGCCGACCCGCCGCTGACCAAGGACGCTGTGGCCGGCCGTATCCGCCGCCTCCTGGCGATGGCCGACAAGCGGGCCCAGGACCTGGGCATCCCGGGCACGGAGTCCAGCATCACCGAGGAGATGGCCGACAACATGGTCGGCTGACGATCACTCGTCACGGATCGGCTGACGATCCGTCAATACGCCGGTGCGGGTGCCCAGTCCGGGCGTCGGCACCGGCGTTCGTCTGTCGTGGGGTGCCTCGGCTTCGATGCCGACGGGCCGTCAATTCGCCGGTGCGGGGCGCCTGCGCGGGCGTGCCTGGTGGATCGGGCCGGAGGAGGTCAACGGCGGCCGGTCGGCGCGGGGGAGTCGAGGGTCGAGGGCAAGACTACGAGGGCTCCCGCCGGGCGAATGCATGCCGGCCACTGCGGCCTTGGGGAAGACCCGCAGGCCTCCTCGGACGCCCCTGGCACCGGCGCTTCTCTGCTGCGGGCGCCCTAGTCTCGATGCTGGCGAGCTGCCAATACACCGGTGCGGGCGCCCCTTCAGGCCTGCCGACTGATCAGACCGGGGAGAATCAACGCCCCGCGCCCCTCAAGGAGAAACGCCCCGCGCCCGACCCATGCCCCACAAGGAGATCGGCCGGGCTCCCCGAGGGCCCTCGCGGCGCCGTACGTCCGCCTTGGGCGCCGCAGAACTCGATACAGCTCGGCCCCGCGCGGCCCACGAGCAACGCCGCCTGGGTCCCCGCGAGGGACACGCGTCCCCCTCGCCTCCCCGGCACGATCCGCCGCCCCTGCCGAAGTCCCCCACCCACCCCGTCATTTGACCGTCCTTGAGGCCCCCTTGACTCGATCATGAAGTGTCATGAGCCTGGCAATTGTTCGCCGCTGTGGCGGACGATTGCTAGGGGGATTCATGAGACACAGAGCGAGATCGATCCTCGCTGTCGGCGCCCTCCTGATCGCAGGGGCGAGCGTCGCACCGATCGCCCAGGCGCAGGGCGGGAGTTCGGCGAAGTCCGACCCCGCCGAGGTCAAGGTCTTCCGCGCCGACGTCACCCAGAAGCAGATACCCCTGCTCCTGAAGGCCGGACAGGACGCCCACGAACTCGGCGACAACCAGTTCTCCGCGGCCGGCAAGACCGCCGTCGAGGTCTACCTCACCGACCAGCAGGCCCAGAAGCTGGAGAAGCAGGGCGTCGACCTCACCGAGCACACCCTGTCGGCGAAGGCCGAAACGCGGGTCGAGGACGCGGCGCAGGGCGTGTTCCGGCCGTACAGCGGAAGCGGCGGGCTGGAGGAGGAGATCCTCAAGGCCGGGCAGGCCAACCCCGGGCTCACCAAGGTCGAGTCCATCGGCAAGACGATCGACGGCCAGGACATCCTCGCGCTCAAACTGACCAAGAACGCGAAGAAGACCAAGGACGGCTCCAAACCCTCCGTGCTCTACGTGTCCAACCAGCACGCGCGCGAGTGGATCACTCCGGAGATGACCCGCCGGCTGATGCACTACTACCTGGACAACTACAAGACCGACAAGCGCATCAAGAAGATCGTCGATTCGACCGAGCTGTGGTTCGTGCTGTCGGCCAACCCGGACGGCTACGACTACACCTTCCAGAACTCCGACACCCGCCTGTGGCGCAAGAACCTGCGGGACAACAACGGCGACGGCACCATCTCCACCGGCGACGGTGTCGACCTCAACCGCAACTTCTCCTACAAGTGGGGCTACGACGACGAGGGTTCGTCCCCGAACCCCACCAGCGAGACCTACCGCGGTACGGCGCCCGCCTCCGAGCCCGAGACCCAGGCGCTCGACACCTTCGAGAAGCGGATCGGCTTCAGCTACGGCATCAACTACCACTCGGCCGCCGAACTCCTCCTCTACGGAGTCGGCTGGCAGGTCGCGACCCCGACCCCGGACGACGTGCTCTACAAGGCCCTCGCGGGTACGCCTGACAACCCGGCGATCCCCGGCTACCACTCCCAGGTCTCCTCGGAGCTGTACACGACCAACGGCGAGGCGGACGGCCACGCGTCGAACGTCAACGGCATGTCGATGTTCACCCCCGAGATGTCGACCTGCCAGACCGCGTCGAACATCGACCCGACCGACGCCTGGAACGCGGCCGACTGCCAGTCCGTCTTCAACTACCCGGACGACGAGAAGCTGATCCAGGACGAGTTCGCGAAGAACATCCCCTTCGCGCTCTCCGTCGCCGAGACCGCCGCCCACCCCGACCGGCCCACGTCGTCGGTCGGCCTCAGCGCCGCCGACTTCACCCCGGCCACCTTCTCCACGTCGTACTCGCGCGGCGCCGACCAGGAGGTCTCCGTCGTCGTACGGAAGTCCGTGCGCGACAAGGAGCTCAAGTACCGCGTCAACGGCGGCCGTACGGAGGACATGGCGCTCAAGTCCTGGAAGGGCGGCCAGACCTACGGCGGGGACGACAACCTGTACTTCGACGAATACCGCGCCAAGGTCAAGGACGGCGACCCGGGTGACAAGGTCGAGGTGTGGTTCACCGGCGAGACGAAGGCCGGGAAGCCCACCTCCAGCGCGCACTTCACGTACACGGTGGCCACGCGGCCCGCGGCCGACACCCTTGTCGTCGCCGAGGAGGGCGCTGCCGCCACCCAGGCGCAGACCTACGTCGACGCCCTGAAGGCGAACGGCCACAAGGCGGTCGTCTGGGACGTCGCCACCCAGGGCGCGCCCGACGCGCTCGGCGTGCTCGACCACTTCAAGACCGTCGTCCACTACTCGGGCACGGCGGGACCGCGCAACGACACCCAACTCCAACTGCGCGCCTTCCTCAACGAGGGCGGCAAGCTGATCGAGGCCGGCGAGCAGGCCGGCGGATCCGTCGCCCTCGCCGACGGCACCCCCTCGAACGACTTCAGCCAGTACTACCTGGGCGCCTACTCGCGTACGTCCACCCCCGGAGCCACCGGTTTCACCGGCTCCGGCAAGCTCGCCGGCTTCACCGGGCCGCTCAGCGGCGCCCCCGGCAACCCGCTGGACCGGGCCGGCACCTACAGCGTCACCTCCGACTCCCTGTCGCCCACCACGTACCCGCAGTTCGCGAGCGCGGGCGCGGGCCAGTTCGCCGGGACCGTCAACCCGTACGGCCCCTACGCGGGCTCTTACATGGCCGCCGCCGTCCACACCGACGACGCCTACAAGCGCCTCACCCGCACCATCGACCTCACCGGGGTGAGCGCGGCCGACAAGCCCACGCTCCGCAGTGAGCTGCTGTGGGACACCGAGCCCGGCTACGACCACGCCGTCGTCGAGATCCACACCACCGGGGCCGACGACTGGACCACGCTCCCGGAGGTCGGCGGCGCCACCGGCACCGCCGTACCGACGGAGTGCGAGGCGGGCTTCCTGATCGCCGAGCACCCGTGGCTCAAGCACTACCTGACCATCGCCTCCAGCGGCTGCACCGCGACCGGTACCACCGGCTCGTGGAACAGCTTCACCGGCGCCTCCAACGGCTGGCAGCAGGTCGGCTTCGACCTGAGCGCCTACGCAGGCAAGTCCGTCGAGGTGTCGCTCAGTTACATCACCGACCCGGGCTCCGGCGGCCACGGCGTCCTCGCCGACGACACCTCCCTCGTCGTGGGCGGTACGGCGACACAGGCCGAGGGCTTCGAGACCTCGCTCGGCGCCTGGAGCGTGAGCGGCCCGCCCGCGGGCAGCCCCGCGGTCCTGAACGACTGGACCCGCACGGGAGCCCTCTTCCAGACGTACGGCGCGGTCACCACCGACCGCACCGTGCTGCTCGGCTTCGGCCTGGAACAGGTCACCTCGGCGACCGACCGTGCTGCCCTTCTCAAGAAGGCGCTGACCGCTCTGACCAGCTGACCCTGCGTGACGATGTCATGAACATCAAGGGCGGTCCGTACCCCTACTGGCGGGTACGGACCGCCCTGCCGTGTATGGGGCATCTCGATGTCACCACGGAGGGCTCAGGGAGGTAGGGTCGTAGGCGGTCGGGGACATCCCATACAACTCGCCGGCACTGAGCCGGCGTACCAACGAGGAGATCGGTTCGTGACGATCCGCGTAGGCATCAACGGCTTTGGCCGCATCGGTCGTAACTACTTCCGCGCGCTGCTGAAGCAGGGTGCTGACATCGAGATCGTGGCTGTCAACGACCTGGGTGACACCGCGACCACCGCTCACCTGCTCAAGTACGACACCATCCTGGGCCGCCTGCAGGCCGAGGTGTCGCACACCGCCGACACGATCACCGTCGACGGGCACACGATCAAGGTGCTGTCCGAGCGCAACCCCGCCGACATCCCGTGGGGCGAGCTGGGCGTCGACATCGTCATCGAGTCGACCGGCATCTTCACGAAGAAGGCCGACGCCGAGAAGCACATCGCCGGCGGCGCCAAGAAGGTCCTCATCTCGGCTCCGGCCAAGGACGAGGACATCACGATCGTGATGGGCGTCAACCAGGACAAGTACGACGCGGCCAACCACCACGTCATCTCGAACGCCTCCTGCACCACCAACTGCGTGGCGCCGATGGCCAAGGTTCTCGACGAGAACTTCGGCATCGTCAAGGGCCTGATGACGACGGTCCACGCGTACACGAACGACCAGCGCATCCTGGACTTCCCGCACTCGGACCTG
>Ga0307515_10000962_pt1 | contig 65705 bp, 79 predicted proteins | sample 17_EM_MG_FD_194513 | JGI IMG/M metagenome (GOLD analysis project Ga0307515, IMG submission 194513) | Populus trichocarpa ectomycorrhiza microbial communities from riparian zone in the Pacific Northwest, United States - 17_EM | ecosystem: Host-associated > Plants > Roots > Unclassified | place... | reverse complement strand
TCATTATTAGTAAGTAAGTCTTGCGTTAGATTATAGCTATTATTAGCTAGCTTCCTCTAAGTAAGTAAATATTTATTAATTGCTTTACAAAGAAGCAATACGCGGCGGAGTATAAAGTAGGTAGAATTCTACTAAACGCCTCCGTCCTTAATAAGCAGAAGCTCTATATAATTAAATAGCTTATCCTCTATACAAGCATTAAGCTAATTCTTAGCGAAGTCCTTACGGCGTCCTATTAATCGCATAATATATTTAATGATATTATAAACCTTACCTATAAAGCCTTTCTGCCGTATAAGGTTAAATTTAACTTAGTTACTTGTACCAATTAGAAGGCGTTTAAGCTTGCTTATACCTTTGCTATATATTAGGGCCTTAACGATAAGGTTAATAATATAACTAGCGCACTAAAGCCGTTCCTTTTTAGGCACTAAGAGGCTTTATAAAAGGTAAGTATAAAGGTTATTATTATTACTAGTATTATTAGTTATTAAGCAACTAAGCTTATAATTAAATTGATACTTTTTAATTACCTCCACTAAAGCTATTGCGATATTTTTAGCAGTATATAATCCTCGCAGCCGTAAAAGCCCTAAAAGTACTAATTAAAGCTTATCGTCTTTATTAATGAAATAAGCTACTATACTAAGTAGTAACATTCCATTTATAAACGTCCAGATATTATAGCTAAGGTAGATTTTACTAAGCGCGGTAAGAAGGAGGTCTTTAATACTAATATGTTACTATTTAAATAAGGCTTTAATCTAATCACTTAATAACATGGGCGCCTTTATAAGACACTCCTATATCTAAGGATAATTAAATATAAGTAGAGCGCGCGTATAAGTACTAGTGGCTTAACGGAAGGTAATATCCTATAAAATTAACTAATTAATATATACTTAAATATAGCTAGCTACCCAAAACGGCTAGCGTTTATGGCTACCTCCTAAAATAGATAAAGCTTAAGCGGCTGTTTTAAACGGGCTTAACGGAATTAGTAATTATATATTACTCTTATAGCCTCCAGGGCCTATATTAATATTATACTTTAATCTTAAATGGCTAATAATATAATCGTTGCCGTTAATTATAAGTAAAGAACTTAGTTTTTAAGCTAGGTAGCAGATTTTATACAGCTAGAGTCTCTTTATACCTATAGAACCATCCCAAAAAAGGTCTGCTCTATACTGCTAAATAGCTAATATTAAAGCTTTACTAGATATTAATCGCTTATAAAGAACCTGGTATCCATATTTGCTAATAAGCTTACCGTGCTTTTATAGGTAGAGGTTATCCTAATTAATAGGAAAGATATAGCCGTAGTTCTAATTAGCTAGAGGAGGCTTTCGTAATATACTAGCGAAGGAAGGATTATTTTAATTACCCGATTTGGTGTTATCGTTAATTAAAAGGGGAGAGGAAGCAGTTAATTAACAAAGCCTAGATACTAAAGAGCTTAATTAACGCGTAGATTACAGAGATAATAAAGAAGAAGTAGAAGAGGAAGCTCTACTACCTAGTTAACGCGTAGAAAGTAAGGTTCTTTACATAGTGGTAGTCAACTTTTAATAAGATATTTAGTAGAGGACCCTCACGCGTATATGGAGAAATCGGGGAAAATGCTATATTTACTATAGATAAGCAAGAGTTTCCTAGGGGTTTTTTACTGCTTAGCGTATAGCTAATCCTCCAAATATCAACCGAATATCCTTACAAAAAGCTTTAAGACACCAAAAATTCTTCCTTACCTTACCACCAAGGCAGCGAGCTGATAGCGCGCTATGACTTTATCGCTCGCTGACTCTAAAAATAAAGACCGCTCGCTGGCTGCTTATATTATCAGCTTCTTGGCAGCGTCGCTGGCAGCGACGCTGGCTGTTGGACACACTGTAATCAATCTAACCACTGCCCCAGTGCCCTCCTTTGGGTCTTTTCCCAATCCATGAAAGGCTGTAAGTGCCGTCTTAAGCAACCCTGGTGCAACGACGTAGTACTTGATGCGTCCCTCCTTTATTCCCTCACCTTTAACCTCCTCTGCTGCGACACGGTCATTCTCTGCAGTCTGCATATGGGCCGTTAGCCCGTTCATGCCTACTTTGCTCGCTCCGTAGGGTGGGAGTCGGCCCATTTTCTTAGTTAGAGTATTGGCAATGCTGCCCAGACCTGAAGTAATGTTAATAACTTTCGGGTCGGGCGATTTGTGGAGGAGCGGGAGGAATGCGGTGGTTATGATGGCAACGGAAGTGAGATTGGTGTTGAGCATAGTGTTGTAGGCCTGGCGGAGAGCAGGGAGGTCGTCTTCTGGCGCGCGGATAAGAACACCGGCGTTGTTTATGAGGACTAAGACCGTCAAACTTTGAATATATTAAAGGGGTATTACGGGAAGGTATATTGAAGAATGGGGGGTTATAGGGGACTAGCGACTTGGTAGTGCCACATACCATCAAGCTTTCCGTATTTCGACTCAACGAATTTGATAGCTGATATTATATGCTCGTCATTGGTAACATCAAGTTGGAGAACTTCGATCTCTGCTTTAATTCCTTCACCTCTCAACTGGTTTAGTGCTTCATTGCCTGAGGCAACGTTTCGACATGCTAGTATGTATATTGGGGATGGGTCACGCAGGGCAGCGACCTGGAGAATGGCCAACCCCAAGCCTTGACTCGCTCCTGTGCACAAGATAACTCTTGGAAATGACATATTATACTTGAATCTCCCAATTTTAACTAACTTTGTAGAAAAAAAAAGATGCGTAAGCAGCGAAGTTCGGAGCATGAAGTTATTTATACAAGCGCATCCAACGGAGATAAAGAGGACTTAAGGAACCAGGTCCCGCAATCACTGGTACTGAATGCTCATTTCGTGTCGCTTTACGGAGCTAATAATCAAGCCTCCTTTGTCACCTTAGCTAGTTACGGCTAGACATTTCTAGCTGGAAGATTCCATAAGTATTTTTCTTCAAATCTTACCAGGGAAATGATAGAGAGCCATCATTACTCAGACAAAGCGGGGTGGCATTTTTGCGCCCACGATAAATCACCCGGTTGTGTTGAACGGACGATCAAGGATGAGGACTCTGTCTATTAAATGTGGCTCTAAGGCCTCTATATATACATGAGAAAGGTAGAGGGGTAGTAGACTAAGTCGGTGACCGAGTCGAACACCGAGTCAAGGTAGGTAACTGAGACAGTAGTAAGACGGTAATAAGTAAGTCCGATTCAGGCCGACAGGTTGCCCAAGGAATCTAATCACTTCTGCGCCTTCAACCCTAATAACTTCTCCGCATTCCTGAATGCAATTCCTTCCAACTCTTCCTGCGTCACTAACCCTGGTCCTCAAATCCTCTATAAAGTTCTTCCCCATCTCATCACAGAATGGACACCCAACGGAGAAAAGGATCCGCATAGGCGGCATAGTGTTCACCAAACAAGCCATTGGTGCCACCGAAAACATCCCACTGGTCGTCACCTAGATATTGTTCAACCACACCTCTTTGAAGCTTGTCCTTGGTTTCTCAGGCCAATTCTGTGTCACACTAATGATGTGGGCGAGCATGAAAGGGATCAGCCGACCCATTTGACAAATGATGAGCTTGATCCGTGGGTAGCGATCGAAGACCCCGGCGGCGAAAAGACGAAGAATACACAGATCCATCTCAGAATGCTAGCCCCAGTCGGAAGTACCTAGCGATAAGGCCACCGATCCCGCATCGCCCTGATAGTGAGGTGTAGATGGTGGTGTCGGAAAATTCGGGTGTATGTAGAGCGATACGTTGAACTCTTCCGCGGCCATAAGGAGTGGCCAGAATCGCTCTTTATCCAAGAATTCTCCATGGTGGTGACTATTGATAAAAGCATCAACAAAATGGTGTTTTTGGACGCAGCGAATAAGTTCGTTGATGGCTTCCCTGGCGAATTTTCCAGGGTTTGCGATAATCGCAGAGTGAAGAGCATCGTTTGCTTCCTAGCAGGTGTTTGGATTTGGATTGACTAGAACATGGGAGAGTACTTACACTGAGATCCCGCTGCTGCGCATGTCTCGGAGACGGGACGGGCCTGTTGTCTTCAGTTTGGACATACAAGGAGGGGCTAGGCTGGCATATTGTGTGTGGAGACGGCGACGACCTCAGGATTAGGGTATTGCTCCTCAAGAGCAATAAGAGGAAGTAAAGTGCTTTCCTGAAAAGGCCTCATTTCGAAAGAAACCCGTACGAGGATATGAATGTATGAGAGGAACGGTGTACTTGATTCTAGTATAGAGGAGTGGAGAGGTGGATGATGAAGTCTAGACGATATGTTAAATTGGTCGATTCCGTTCAATTTCTTTGCCGGAAGTGGTATTCGTTCCTACTTAGCATACTCAAGTAAGGCGGGTTTCAAGAATATGCCTTTACTGTATTTTTATTTGGACGGAAGTTGCAAACAACGTACCTACTTGATTGGGTGAGAGTTTTGATCAAGCCACTTTTTAGGTCCTATACGTCGCTCGCCTTCATTTCAGAACAAAAATAGGAAGGTATGGGCAAAGTTCAGAAGCCAATTCTTAGAAGCCAGAAGGTAACGTTGGAAAATTTCCTTAGGGCGATATTCATCGAAAATTACTTCTTGATTGGCCGAGATATTAGAGAATTGAGAGCTCTGAAAAAGCTAAGGGATGGTGATCTAATATTCTTCGCGATAAGAGACACGCGGAGGCATCCTGGGAGGCGTTCGAGCGGTTCTTGTCCCGCCGTGGGAACTCCTGATGATTAACTGAAGCAGCCTAGGACTAAATATATACACAGGAGCGCCTGTCAAAATTTCTTTATTTGAAGATTTTCATGGAGGCATAACTAAGACACCAAAAATTGAACGCCTCAGAAGCGCAAGAGATAAGGGATGGAAATCCAGTCGAGTCGTTCTCACTAAGGCGGCATAGGCGAGCACTACAAATACTGCTTTATTCACATACCCCTGCAACAGAAGAACTTGCTGAGTATGACGGTGCTCCAGATATTGGGGTCCAATGTCTTGTACAATATGAGGTGTGGAGAGGCTTGCCGCTGGAATGTTGAAAGGTTCGTCGTTTTCTGCGTTCGGTTTCCATCCCGCTCGCTTGGCCCGACTCCGCACGTCTCGTTTGAATTCGCTTGGTCTTAGAACGTTCTAAATGCTTCTCGCATTTTACACTAAGACGGACCAAATGCTTCCTTTTAGCCTAAGGAAGCTGAGTGCTTACTGTTTACCGCTGGAATCTGCATCCGCAAATTAAGCTTCACGAGGTAACTCTCTCCGAGAGCTAATGCAGGTCCGCCATCACCATCCTAAAGACCGTTCCAGACGGTCGGCATGGTGTAGTGCGGTAGAACCCTTGAAAATGAGCTTTTGCAACATATTTTCTAGTTGATCTCTGCAAACTTTCAGAGCAATTGGTTCTTTCACTTTCCACTCTGTTCGATTGAAGTCCACGATCTCATGTACGCGACCTGTATTATTTGTCAAATAGCTCTATCTCTTTAATTCGACCCTCCTTATCATTATAAAAATGAATGTCCCACCGTCCGCACCCTTAAACACAATAACCCACATTATCCTCTTCAAATACTCGCCCTCTATAACCGGTCGGACCTAGAATCACACTTCTCATCTTTCCTTCCGCTGCAGCCGAAATGCCTGCACCCATCCACAGGAAAACCATACATGAAGAGCATGCGCATGGGAAAGAACTGGTCCTGGGGGCTGTTCAGTGAGGGCATGACACACGGATTCGTGCTTGAGTTCAAGAACCAGGATGACTTGGGCTACTATCTGACGCAGGATCCCATGCACAAAGCATTTTCGCAGGCCGCAAAAGACTTGATGTACGCCTTTATTACCCTAAAATCCCTCCAAATATCAGTCTGCTAAAGAATTACTTGGTTTTTAGTGAAGATTCCGTAGTCGTAGGTTCGTTCTATCACCATCTAGCCTCATTCCTGCAAGAAGCTATATGGGTTCAGATATCGTCGACGGGTTCCTCTTCGGCCTCACCCCCCCACCCCCCTCGCTGCTGCCAATAGCTACGTGGGTTCTTGCCACTGCGGCGCTATAACGTATAGCTGCATCCTTACCTCCGCCTCTGCCGCACATGCCAGAAACCAGGCGGCGGGCCGTACTCGTGCGACCAGATCACCCCTAAGGCCGATCTCAATATCACGAAGGGAGCGCCGAGCATATACACTTACACCGGTGCATCGGGTAATATCTACTTCCCTTCTCTTTTGCCTCTCCTTATTTGTGACGTTTCCTTGGGTTTTGGTAAGGAGTGGCTGACAGCGATGTAATTGTAAAGAAAAGCCAGTGCAGTGCTTTTGTTGTGGCGACTACACGAGTCATATCTACCATCACCAAGCTGCGATGCCGGACAAGGTCATCGTGCGGACGCTACTGCTAGACCAGGTAAAGACTTACCTGTCGGTGGGGAGATCTTTGCGGAGGGTAGGCTGTAGTCGGTTAGAGAGTTGCGGGAGGGGTTGACGAATGGAATACAATGAATGAATGCTATTACTAGGGCTTAGCGGATGATGGGTTTAGGGTGGTGGTCGTTTGGAGTGGTTGATGGACGGAATTTCGGAAGGTTTATTTTAGGAAGTTGGTTAAGGGATGAGGTGAGAATCGAATGGGTTGGATGCTTTGAAGGCGAGTGCACTGCTGGGATTTATACGGTTAACGGCCACAGCTATGATCGGTGGTTAACTGGGTAAGGATAAATTCACATTCAGGCACAAAAGTCTAGTGAGAAAAGTATTTGCGTTATGCAGTCCAGTTCAGAACTTTGGGTATACCCCAGGGAGATCGTTTCTTACACACCAAAAGGCATGCAGTGAGATGTACAGAGAAAAAAATGTGTCATGATCCGTCCCAAACCCAAATCCATACCAATCCATTAAAAAGCCATAAAAAGCGCCGAATCGTGCTGGGTATCCAAGAATCTTCTAAATACGTCACAAATATCCGTTCCCGTCTCATCATCAATATCACAATGGCGGCTGGGTTAAATTCCATTTTGTCATGTGGACCCTCCTCCATAGGAGTGCGGTGCGATAGTTCTATCGCAGGAACGGTTGTGCATGCGATCCTGTGCTTCGCCCACTAACTTGAATGTACGACATGTCTAATATCTATGTCATAGCAATAATGGCGTGATTCATCGGTTCTTGCTCCCGAGCGTGATGCGCCTCAGCCGCGCCCGCGCTCCATGCTCATTTGCAGGCGCTGCGGGAGAGGTGGGGCTGTTTGTGCCGGACCGGGAGTTACTCTCGCTGCCGGAAGACGAGCGGCGCCGTGCCGTCTCGGCGAGGATGTCTTCGAGACTAACGTTGAGGTTGGAGTAGGAAGGCGCGTTGGAGGCGTCTAGGATCTCTGTGAACTTTGATTTTGCGCCGGATGACATTTTGAAGGGTTTGTAGATAATGATTTAAATATAGTATGGGGGTGTGGTATCGCAATTGTGGAGATTGTTTGGATTGATTCAGTTGAGGGACGCAATGGCGTATGAGTTTATATCGAAGTCGAAAAAGAGTAATGGGCAGTGCCATGGATTTGTATTGCGGGCGTTCAACCCTGCGCAAGCTTGAAGCCGCTCAAGCCACGCATAGCAGACCCTTCGTCCAGGCGTCGGATTAGGGTCCAAAGAATGCCGTGCTAGACTCCCGGGGTGCCGCAGCCACGGAGGCGCGAGTTGCTAATTTTGCCAATTTTGCGGACGAAATAAGTCCAAACTGGTGCAGGGATGACGGAGGTGGAGCGGTCTGGAGCGGCGCCGATGTCGATGATTGGAGGATTTGGCCGTGCATCGCGTGCCTTCATTAATCATGGTGCCGACGAAACGCCGAGGGACCGATACCCCTCGCTCTCTTCTTTGCTTTGTTTGTTGCCAGGCTTTTTCCTGCTTGCCCCCCGTCAGGCTCTGGTGCGCTCGTGCCGCCTGCACCGGGACTTTTCTGAAACTGTGGGAGACGCTAATTTAGGCTACCTAAATGCCTATTCAATACTTGCTTCCGCTAGCAATTAGCTTAACACATGGCTGCCCTAAGCAAAGCTTCCTATGTCGAGCCGAATCTAGCCACCCCGGCAGGCGTTATAGCTTGTTGACAGCTAGGCGTCGAGCGGCGTGGAATGGTTGCGAATCCGCTTTGCCACAGCACACAATTAAAACGCGCACGCATCGTTGATCTTCAACGTGTTCAGAACTTTTAGCAGAGCAGCCTAGGATCTCTGGACGAGTCATTTGGGAATATTGGATAAGAAAGCGGACATGCATTCGTGGCTTCATGACTGAGTAAACTCCGACCTCGTCGTACATATCTCGAAGCCCTATGTCGTGCTACATGTCCGCAGGTAATTCCTACCAAAACCGCTATATCAATAGTATATCCACATCATCATTATGCATGCACTCTATTGACAGTAGGGTTGTGCTGCTTTGAGCATCAAAATTAAGCCTCCGCAGCGATGTTAGCAAGAGGCCATCTTCCTAACTAGACGACATTTAATTTAATACTCATAATCATCCGCAGCCACGTCAACGGCCACGTCCACCTTCCCACGCACTCATGTTTGAGTTGTAGCCTCCCCTACCCCCTCCCCTACCCCTCCCGCGACCTCTGTGTCCACCTCTCCCACCCCGCTCAAAGCTGGAGCTAGATCCACCACGGAAATTATCCCGTCCTCGCTGGCTGTTTGGCCTAGGCCCTGTCCGCATCCTTTGTTGGACCTCTTCCTCCGAGGCCTCAAACGGGTTTGGCATCTGCAACAAGTCGCAGAATGCTTTTGTGTGGGGGTTATTATATTCCTGAGGTTGGCCATTCACTCTCGGGCCAATCACGGTATCATACGGAGTAGCTGTTACTTCGAAATCCTCAGGGATCACCATTTTCCCTGTTTTGACCACGTTTTCTTCAACCCACGTCTCCTCCTGTTCAATCAGAGGAAGGTAGTGCGCATCGCCTTTATCGAAGGGAACTTTGGCGTCGGGATCACCAAGAATTAACTCCTTTGCGAAGACACGCGTAATCGCCAGCCATTCTCTGTCGTATTCTAACCGCATTGGCCTCACAAAATCTGAGGATTCCAGTGGCTCAATGTCGAGTAGTTGGAGGAAGTCTCTGTTAGGTAGGCACTTGTCCAGAGCAAGAAAGTAAGTGGTTTTATTTTTGATATCAGCCGGAGGAAGCAGTAAATTTGATTTCGGTCTCGCTGAAGCGGTATTTGAGGTGGAACGCGCAAATGATGCGGGTAGTAAGTCTCTTAGGTCTTGCGGTACTTCTGTAGTTGAAGTAGTACTTGGGCCATTCTGACTATCTGGCTCTGGAATGTCGGTGCTGGATGTTTGAGATACCCCCCCTTTTGGGTGCAATGGAATATCGTCGTCCTCGAGATCTAGGTGTATCTCATCTTGATTCTTCTCTGCAGCCTGTGCAGCTGTGCTTGAAGGCCCTTCAATGTCGTCCATATCGAGGTCGATCTCTTCCTCATTCTTGAGGGCAGCCGGTGCCATAGGCTCTATGGCAGCAGGGGCGCTTAGCGGCTCGATAGGTCCCGAAAATTCTCTAGGTGGACAATCTTCGTGCTCCAAGGTAGCAGAGTATTTGATGTGCATATGGGCACTGAACCAGTATGCAGGTCTCAACCGGTCCAAGACATATTTCGCTGCAACGCTCCCCAAACTGCCTTCTCTAGCTTCCGCTTCGAAGTGTGACTTCTTTCTAAACAACTCCCTCCAATTTCCCTTCCATTCGATACCTCTAGGCCAGTCATGGCTGACAGCAATGTCAACCTGAGTCCGTATTTGCAGTAGTTTCCTGATATCCAGCTCCCTCACGTGATATATGCTCTTGATATCGTCCCGATTATACGGCAGCCGTTCATAGTGGGGTTTCTTGTAGTTATAGCCCTTCCAAATCCCAGATAGACCGGCTATGCGTAGTGGTCCAAGTCGCACGACACTCGCTGCACCCATGTAATATATGTTTGGCGCCGCCCAGCCTCCATAGTATAATTCCCATAGATAGTTGCTTGCTTCATGATTTCCACCGATAAAGACGGTGAGGTATGGTGCTACTCGGGCTCCGGAGTAATATTCATGGAAGTCGCCGATTTCGCGGTATTTTGCAGGCATAGACACAACGTTCAGGTCCTGTGCGTTGCGCACTGCCTGGACATGTTAATCATTTAACCAAGATTCTTGCTGGTAAGGGAGCATACCTGGAAATCTCCCCCAATGATCAATAGATCAACGCCATCCCAACCTTGTATCTCACATGTTTTCTGGATGGACGCGTAGATAGAATGCAGCGTGCCATGGCCCTAGCTCAGATTCAGTTTGCTAGTCATTGGTCAGCAAGATGAGAAGTCTTACACATCCTTCAACGGCTATGCGTAGCCCTTTCTTCTCGACAATTGGTGTCTCCATTACTCTTCTCTGCTGCGCTGAAGAATTATAGCCAGGGTGGAATGCGACAATATAGGAAAATAATTGGTGGATAGCAGCCGTCCATGGAGATCCTAATAAATAGAAAAATCTCGCAAGCGCACGAAGGTGCAGAACTTATTGCAAAAGCGGCTGCTCGAAACTGTGTCGTTGGTCGCGAAAGGCGTCGAGTTCTATAGTCATGAGTCATGGGTCTCCGGTCGGAAGCGATTTCATACCAAAACTTAACTTCTTCGTAGCGCATCTTTATAATAAAAACTTTTAAAATTCAAGCTATAAAATTTAATAATTACAAAGATTTAGTTTATAAATTATCTACTTAGATTTTAATAATAAATCATTATTATTAAGATAAATATACTCTAAAGTTTATATACTTAAATTTTGAGCGAATTTATGTGGAAAATAGAGACTTTCAACTTTTACTTAACTTTATAGCTTTATAATAATTTTCTATGTTATTATTATAACATACTACTAATAGCTTTACTTTAAGCTTAATAAAATATCGTGGTGGGTATAAAATCTTGAAGTGTTTTAGGTGAGTTTTGGTGTAAAAAGGCTCCCGACTGAAACGAAAAATGGGTTGCGAGCGAGGATTCCACGAGCGGTCACACCTTCCTTCATCAAAGCAACTCAAATCACGTCTGGTCAACAGTCACGATGTCAAACAAGGATGCCTTTCAAGCAAGACTCAGATTTTTGAACGATTCAGCCCATCTCATCGCCATTGGATCACCAACCACTTCGGCAGTCCTCGGTTCACATTACGATAAGCTTCTAGCGGAGAACGACTTGGATCTGCAAGCTTCTAAGAAGGATCAAGACTCTCGTAGACGAGAGGTCTGCGGCGCGTGTGGCAGTCTAATGATTCCTGGATGGTCTTGCCATGTTATCCAGGAGAATATTAAACCAGAGGAAGCACAGAGAGCGAAGAAATTTTCGCGGAAACCAACTAGTAAACTCGAGAAAGCGAAGGTTTACTCCTGCTTGAGGTGCCATCGCAAGACCATCCAACCTGTGGTAGCCCGTGAATCCAAAGTCCTATTAAAGAAGCCTATAGTATCGAAGTCACAGACCGTTCGACATGATGCATCTGCAGCAAGCATCACAGAATACGCAAGTGCGACTCCCAAATTAGCGAATGCAAGCAGCAAGAAGAGGGCCAAAGCTAGGAAGCAGGGAGGCCTGCAAGCTATGCTAGCCAAAAGCAAAACCGAACCCTTAGGGCCTAGTTCGGGAGATTTTGGACTCGATCTTATGGATCTAATGAGAAGCGACTGAAGGCCTCCACAGCAAACCCATGTGTTCCGTCGCATCAAGATTCGAATCTGGTAGGGCTGAAGGCCGACATGTATGGCGGGCAGCGCTAGAAAGCAAGCGAATTGCCCCACCGAGGGGCTCGCAAACCTCAATGCCTTTGTCATCCCCAATAACTTTTTGGCTTCAACAAACACACTGAAGCAGTACTCGCGTGGTGCTTGAGTCTCAACATCGAGACTGTCCATCAACTAGCTCCACCCTTTGGCTATTCAATCTTTCAAATCTTTCCTTAGCTTTTGGGATAGTCTTCTGCCATGGCGAGTCAGAGTCTTGCGCAAGACCTCTTCGAGGACATGAGCCGGAAAGTCGCAGACGCAAGTCGAGAAGGTGGTGGCGAAGATGGAGAAGCTAAAGTCGTCGATGAAATCGAGAGTTTATGCATGAACTGCCATGGAGATGTATGTCTTTCATCGTTGCGTATCTAACCCAAAAATTACAAGAGCTGAGTATTGTTTTGTTTTATAGGGCACCACCCGATTACTCCTCACAAAGATACCATTCTTCCGAGAAATCATCATCATGTCCTTCGATTGCCCTCACTGTCACTTCAGAAACTCCGAGATACAACCGGCAGGCGAAATACGGCAACGAGGTATAAAATACACATTGAAAGCGGACCAAGAAGGGGACCTTAACCGACAGATTGTTAAGAGCGATACTTGCCTATTCCGGATAGAAGATATTGATTTGGAAATACCGCCGGGAAGAGGGCAGTTGACAAACGTGGAGGGACTGTTGACCATGGTTGCCAGTGATCTTGAGCAGAAGCAGCCGGAGAGAAAAGAGCTAATTCTAGAAGTTTACAAGAAGATTGAAGGTATAATACAGACACTCAAGCATATGGCGGGCGGAAGCAAGTTCCCTTTCACGATAACTGTAGATGACCCTGCCGGGAACTCCTGGATAGAACCTTCTACAGACGACAAGCTAGGCAAATATACTCGGTATGAATACCCAAGGAATGCAGAACAGAATGCGGCGCTAGGGCTGGCAAGCGGTGGCGAAGAGGCTCTGGCAACCGAATTACGACCCGAATATCACGCAAACCAAATGTATCCTCAGATGCCAGCGGAGTCGAGTGTTAATAATGTGGACGAGGAAGACATTGTGGAGAACCAAGTCTACTCATTTCCAGCTAGCTGCCCTGGCTGCGCGAAGCCATGTGCTACAAACATGAAGATGGTCAACATACCACATTTCAAGCAGGTTGTCTTGATGAGTACAGTTTGTGAGCACTGCGGCTGTAAGTTTCTCTCTTGTGAATTCGTTTGTAAGGTTCATGTTAACATTTGCTTGTAGATAGAAGTAATGAAGTCAAAACGGGCGGGGCAGTACCAGAGAAAGGTCGCCGAATCACATTGTCTGTTGAAAAAGCGGAGGATCTCACTAGAGATATCCTGAAATCCGAATCTTGTGCTATGCAATGCCCAGAACTCAACCTCAACGTCGAGCCAGGAACCCTAGGAGGACGTTTCACCACTATCGAGGGAATCCTTACACAAGTGCGTGATGACCTCCATACTTCCATCTTCGACGCGAGTGATAATACCGGAGGCGACTCCATGGATGCCACAGCAAAAGAGAAATGGGTCACTTTCTTCAGTCAGTTATCTGCTGCTATCAGAGGCGAAGTCAAGTTTACCATCATCCTTGAGGATCCACTAGCAAGCAGTTACGTGCAGAGCTTCACGGCACCGAAGCCAGATGGGCAGATGAAAGTAGAGGATTATGAGCGAACTAATGAGGAGGAGGAGCATCTTGGGCTAAAGGACATCAAGACGGAAGGTTATGAGGCAGAAGAAGCAGCAGTCAATGGCGAAGTTACTGCAACAGAGCCATGATGACCCTTTCTTGGGAAAAGTTTGCTTTGGATTGCATTATTGGCAACCTGGATTGGCGCATGTAGATACCAATGCTTCCGCAAGCCGTGGTGGAGCAATTGAGAGATTTGTTGTTTACCTAACATTTTTGAACCAGCCGAAACGACTATACCATCTCAAGTTCTCGAATTCTAATACAAACAACCCACTGCTTTACTTGTGCAGCTGCGGTAGCTATTCTGCAAGCGGGTTTGCGTGGATGGTAACATCCTTAATAAACACCTTCTCCTTGGGCCTGCTCTTCTTATCAACCTCAACCTTCTCCAGATCATCTAGCACTTCCATTCCTTCAATCACCTTCCCAAACACGGTATTCTTCCCATCCAAGTGCGGCGCAGGTGCGAAGGTGATGAAGAATTGGCTGCCATTTGTATCTGGGCCTTTGTTGGCCATACTGACCACGCCACGCACATTATGCCTCAATGAGGGGCGTATTTCATCCTCAAAGAGAGAGTTTGGAGTAGGGTATATGGAGGTCGATGACTTCGACTTTGGGTCCGAAGCTGGCGATCCAGTCTGGATCATGAAGTTGGGGATCAGCCGGTGGAATGGGGAGCCATCGTAGAAGTTAGAGGCACAGAGGGCAAGGAAGTTCTCAGCGGTGCGAGGGACGGCTTCGCAGAATACTTCGATCTTGAGGTCGCCGCGCGTGGTGTGAAGCTAGACACAAGGATAGCTGTTAGTATCGATGTGTTCAGCAATAACTAGAAAATGCATCATCACGGTAGCAGGCCCGTGGTTGATGCTGCACCTCACACGAGAATTCGGAATTCGGAGAATTGGGGTCATTGAGGCGTTCAGTTGAGACGTAATACATGGGATTGATAGGCTGGGCGAGCCTTGCGGGCTAGAGCAAGCAGCTGGGTATGCATGAAATGGATCGTCTTACGGTGACAGACATTGCCGTGGCCGTCCAGCTTACCAAACATGTCTTGAGTAGCTGGCGCTGGTGATGTCGATGAGGTGGCTTTGGCGGCCGTTGATGAACTTGACGTTGGCTTTCTTGAACATCAGCGCTCGTCCCCGTCTGCCGACCGCAAGTCGTGACACAACCTCGCAAAGCAGACGCCCACCCAGCCAGACAGGGAGCCTCACCAACACCAACACCAAGCCCGAAGTCTTCCCTGCTCACCCTGCCACTGCTCACCCAGCCCACTGCATTCCTCCTCCTGTACATCCCGCGCAGTAATCGCCCTGCTTGAATATCTCATTGCGACCGTTGACCTTCCTTCGATTTCTTACCCCACCGTGCGCTGCTGAAACAGCTGTCCTATCACAGAGCTGGTCCTCCCACGATCCACCGCGCAGCCCTACGCAGCAACCCTCGCTCCCGCCTTCTCCGCAGCCCTCAGCCCGTTGCTTTTGGCGCAAATCCCCGAACATCACCCTTCTACCACACCTCCACATTCTTAGGACTAGTGCGCCCGGGAGACAGTTGAGTTCGAGGAAGGCGAGACTTCAGGCACAGCAGAGAGCCCGGAGAGCTGGAGAGAGGAGCGCAGCAGCACCGATTCCCATGCGGCCCTCCCCACCGCCGCAGGCCAGCGCCGACAACCCTTCTCTCTGAGATAAGATGACGGCGTTTGTGCGGGTCTCTGGACCGCCAAATAGTAATTTCCTCGTGGGTTATCCGGGCATTTCGGCTACTTTGGTAGGTCGTGTCTCAGTTCACCACAACATCATATACACCACCATTGCACATCTACATTGTTAATCAGCATTGCTTATCGTTCTTTTGTCTATCAATCGCTTCCAGTCATATAGCAGATCTATCATTTCTCCTCGGGTGAGTATTATGCTGACCCCCTTCTGTAGCCTCGAATAGAAGGCAAGGTCGAAATTCGTCCACTTGTAGGTGTCAGCGCACCCGTCCTTGTCTCTCTCGTCACCATTGCTCTACAGCGCCGAGAAACTATACACCCTTCCGCCGATTCCGTCACAAAGAAGCATCTCGCTGCACCCCGTAAGGAAATTACCGATGTTGTCGGCAAAGAAATGCTATTATTCCGCTGTCCGGCAGGGAAAGAGTACGAAAGTGTGCTGAGCATGGATCTCCCCTTCGTAATATTCATCCCATACGGCAGAGGCGGAGAGGAGGTAGCTCGGAGAGTACCACCAGCGAGCTTACAGCTGCCAAGTAGGACGGCAGAAACGTATTATGAGTTGGTCGTGACGGTGCAGCAAGGGCACCAGGAGCAAAAGAAGTATGCGTTTCCCGTACCAATCAGTCGATACGACACATTATCTACATTCGGAATGTACAACCGGCCAGAGAGCGCAGAGCGCGTCACAGATCACCTCGTCACATTAGGCATATCACTACCACGCTGGTCGTATGGTCCGCTGGATCCTGTCAGCGTGTACATAAAACTATCACCAAACCCGGACTGGCTCTCAAAGGCGAAAAAGGTGACGATTCAGAAAATTACTGTAGGCATTGATGAAGAAACTATTTTCAATCACGAAGGCGACGAACCGTCGCGGAAAGTGAAGACATTAGCAAAGACGACGCAGGCAGTCGGAGTTAAGATGCCCGAAGCTGGCTACTTCACGAATCTGGGATTAGTGTTCCCGGCAAAGGATCTAAGGGATAATGACGGCATAATACCAAGGGGAAAGAAAGAATTCCCTATGTATACAGTCAGTGGCTTTACGACTACGGGGACGCTGTACAAAATTGAGTACTATCTAACCGTTAAAGTGAGTGACTCTATTCCGCGATTTCCCTTTTGCCTCGCTAGCCGAAAATCCAGTAATCTTATCAATCTCTCCTGGGCACCAAGGGTTTAGGAAATTTTAGTACTAATGGTCTTAATAGGCTCAAATGTCAGCAGCAAAAGATATTCTACTACGCCAACCGATCGTCGTGTGTCCCTTCGACCATGCCGGCTGTAAAGAGGAAATGGAAGCAATAGAACAGGCCGCTAAAGACGCCGCACATGTCTCACCCGACAACCCAATGCTACCCGCCAGCAGTATTATTAAATCGTCTGAGCCCGAAGGTCTGAGGGCATTAGGGATGGCAATGGTGGGCGGCGTGAGGAAACCCCTTATTGAGTGAGCGAAGGATGAGAGGGAAGGGGATATCCTGGATGCCTTGTTTCTTCAAAAAGAGAACTGCTAAGAGTGAAGGAGTTGAGTGAGCGGTGGACGCGGAAGGGGCGGGCAACGAGGCCTGGAGCTGAGTGATCTCGGAGGCGGATCTGGCGTGAGAGCAAACGAGGTGCCAGGAACTGAATGTCTCGAGAAGGGTAGGAGGCGGACGAAAGGCGTATTGCGCGACATTTCCCGGGGAAGACGCCGACCACGAAACGAATCTCCTTGCTTTGCCCTAATTGTGCGTGGGATGGCGAGTAGGCGTGCATCTGAGCGGGGGTGTGTTGATATTTCCCTACGGGGCGTTTCACGGAACTTCTATCAGGATTTTGACATGGAAACCATATTCGATCGGCGCCTCTCATTTTTTGGATGACATGGAGCCGGGGAGCCAGAGGATCGTTCTCCTTTCTTTTTTTGGGGAGGATTTAGGGACTCGCGGGTGTACTGCATTTGCATGGTGTTGGCGAGTCCTCGGCTTTATTTTCACTCATGGATAATCGATCTTGCAGAAGGACACTCTTTGTGCCGTGTAAGTGTGGGGTGAGGTTTGAGGGTTTGTGGAGAGAGGATGTGAGGGAGGAGAGCAGAGATGATATGAGAGAGCACGCATTGCGACCTCTGCCAGTATCGGTGTACTTTATGTCCTTTGTGGGCACGATGGCATGGCATACGAATTCATAAACAACCCTTCTTACTCCAGCTATTCTTTTGGCTGTTTGAACGTTCCAAAATGAGACTATTTCGCTCTACCCAGAAATACGCGGTCTAAGTAGGCCGGGGTTTGGGTCGATGAGCAAGCGTGAAAACAGGACCTGACTGAGCGGTTGATGTGGAAGAACTTGGGGGTGGTTTCGAGGCAATATGCTCGTCTACCATAGCTTTAATGTCCTGATATTGTTGACTTGAGGCACCAAAAGTGAAGAGGGCGTTGCGCATGCTGGATTGGAGCTGAGAAGGGTAAGAGGATGTTCCGAAAGGGTATTAGTGGGTAGGAGTACGTACGGAAGCAAGGAGGTCGTCGTTAGAGGACATTCTGCTGTGTGGTAAGCTGAGAAGGGTAAGTCGAAGGTTTTGGGGGTTCAAAGTCGGTGAGACTGGGGAAAGTCTAGCCTTAGTCGGGGAGAATAAGCGAAGAGGGTTTGTTTTACTATCCGTTCTATCCCCATACTTTGTCAAGCTTGGCATTAACCCTCAATTCATGATATCTGTCTGCACTTTGTTACCTGGAACTCATTTGGATAGGGTCGACCTAAAGAGACGAGATTAGGCTAGCCATGTTCATGCGCTGGACGGTCGCTACCCGCCATGGCTTCATCAAGCCGGAAACGAAAGCGCGACATGCTCGACGATGATAATCTGTGTCGACGCTGCAATGCCATTGACTTCGACACTATCTTTCTCCAAGATGTGACTGAAAAGATTGGATCTTTTGTAGCAGATGTGGGCCGGATTACGCGTGAAGGGCTGACTGCGACTTGCCCATTTTGCCGTTTCATGGCTCACGTTGTCTTCTCCTGCCCTGGCACAGATGCATCGCAAGAAGACGTGGAATTTTCTTTGCGAGCATTCTCAAGCGCAACAAGCATTGGTCACATCATTAACCGCCGGAACTCCCAGTTCATGCCGAAAATCGAAAACACGGCAGTCCTTGGTTTAGTTAAAGCAGAAAAATCAAATTCTCAAAAGCCTCAACTCCTCTCGCATGAGATTTTGAAGCAATGGGGCTATATTTGTCCAACAGCCTTGCCAACCCGTTCAGTTCACCCGCGTGTCCTTGGACGCAGCATCGAGCCAGATGTCATTGACTACGAATTAATAAAGAGCTGGGTCCGGTTTTGTACGAATTGCCATGTTAAGACTTGTAGGATTCTAGATGATAGTTGCACGCCCCCATGCAGACTCATAGACTGCTCGACTAGGAAGGTAGTCGAAGCTCCAAAGAACTGCCAGTATGTAGCTATGAGCTACGTCTGGGGTATAAAGGAGAAGGACGCCAGAAATTACCTTGTTTGTACTGAGACGGGTCTACTTCCTAAGCACCTCCCAGCCGTAATTGAGGACGCCATGGCCGTTGTCCGAAGCCTCGATTTACAGTACCTGTGGGTCGACCGCTACCGCATCATCCAAAACGATGATACGGATGTTCTCAAGCATATGGGCATAATGGATCTTATTTACAATCATGCACACATGACCATCATCGCCGCGGCTGGTAGTGACCCTTCTTTCGGGCTCCCAGGGGTAGGAAACAGGTCTCGAATACCGCAGCCATGCGCCAATGTTAAGGGCCATGTACTTGTCTCTACCCTACCTGACCCACAGGACATGGTCAAAAGATCGAAATGGATGGAGCGAGCTTGGGTATGTCAGATAATTGCTCGCAAGTCCCATAGCTAACAATCATCTAGGTATACCAGGAAGCTCTCTTCTCTATAAGGCGTCTAATATTCACAGAGCATCAAGTCTATTTCGAGTGCAACAACATGCATTGCCACGAGTCTATTCAAACCCCTTTAGAAGCGTTCCATACGAACGACAGACGCAGATACAGGACCTGCATACGCCATGGGATGTTTAGAGGCGGCTTTGGGAAGAGATGCTGGCCCCTAACATCTCATATTCAGAAGTATTCCGAGAAAGCATTAACCTACCAAAGCGACATTCTCCGAGGAATGCTTGGCATATTCCGAGCGTTCGAAAAGTTTTCCTATCCAATCCACCACATCTTAGGCGTGCCTATCGAATTTGACATGGACTTGACCTACTGGAAACAGCAAGGTGCTATTTACAAGCAGTACCGTGCCTACCCGTGGAAGCTGTCGGCAAGCTTCGCTAGAGGCCTTTGCTGGTCTCTACAAAGCCCCGCGCCACGGCGTGACGGATTCCCTAGTTGGTCCTGGACAGGCTGGGCTGGCTCTCTTTGCGAGTGGCTCACGTTCGAGAAGCTCAGTGCTCAGGAGAACCCTGGGATAGAATTTCGAGTTGCCTTGGAGGATGGAAGTTTCGCCACGCTCCACGAGCTGTATGGCTTTACAGGATCTAAAGTTGCCGTCTCGAAAACCTCCCAAAATCTTGACGTTGAAGCTTGGACCATTCAGATTCTTATCGTCTCTAGTTCATACCCAGAGATATCTCAGGGTTCCACGGAATCCGAGAAGCCCACTCAGCAAGAAGGCATGCGCGAATTCTATGCCAAAGCTGAACTCAACGACGGCACCTCGGTCTACTCGCCGTTGATTTTATCCAAACAACCCGGAGATGGGAGCGACTTCGTTACTCGGCTTCACGACAGTACTTGGGATTGCATTGTCCTTAGTTACAGAAAGCAGGCCAGCAGGAGTCCAGTCGTAATGGTTATCGAAGACCGGGAAGATGGGGCTGAACGTATAGGGCTTGTTGACTTCTGGACATGTTGGTCTGATATCGACGAGTCACGAAGCAGTATCGTCCTGGATGACCGAAAGCTGTTAAAGACCAGACGGAAGATTCGGTTAAGTTAGAACATTGACGGTCTTGATTCCTTGCTTCTGTGGAAACGAATGGGAAGGGCTGTTAGTGCGCAAAATTCCGAGGCGAGATCCGGTTAGTCGTTGCGATGACATATTCATTTAAGACGACTTCCTGAAGTGTTTAGAAGTAATCACACGGAGAAACTTTCACAATTTTCCCAGGGGAGTAAAGACTTCTCCAAGATTTCACTGCAACCCAGTGTAAGAAACCTTCCCTAATGCCTTAATGTAAAGGGACAGAAAAGCTGGCTGGCTGGCAACAACCATAGCAACCGCATCTCGCTCTGGTTTCTACGTGACCTCAATCCTGAAAATATTTATGCTCCCTGAAGACGACCGGAAGCCCAAATTTACTCCTATCTTACCGAACTCTCGATTTTGAATCCCTTCCTATAAATTTCAATTCTCTAATGTGGCGTGATATATCACTTGCATCTAAGTTAAGCCTAGAACACATAATCTTTCGAGGCATTAACAGGGCATTTCTCTCTCCACTGGCAGCACATTCACAGGTCGGTTCATGAGTTGAATGATCTCGAGTCCTGTTACTGCCCTCATTTATAGGGATATAATGCCATCCTCGCATGGTAAATGAAAAAATTACAAACTCGCTTCGGCTGATTTCAGTCAATCATGCAACATCAATAATCTTACAACTACAAACGGCCCGCCGAATTCGTTAATCATTCAAGTAAGCAGCAAACGAGCATCCTCCAAAATAAACAAAGGGCTACCAATTTGCTCAATATCATTAGAGGAGAAAGCGTGCAATTTGGAGACCGACCATACACCCCGCCAGTACCACCACTCACGAGTTCTTTTTCAAGAGCTTGACCAGCTCCTCGCGGAACTTCTCGTGGTTCTCCTGCGTGCTCTTGAAGCCGCCCCAGCGCCTATAATACGGAAAACCATTCCGATTCGACTCAGGCGACGACTCCTCCCGCGGTTCCGGAAACGAGATGACGTCGACGCCCGCGGCCATATCGCCGGCGCGCGCGCCCGCAGCCTCGAGCCAGTAGTGGGCGTCGCGGTAGAACTGCAGGGCGGCCTTGTCGGCGGCGGCCCACCAGCCGGCCACGCAGTCGAGGTGCAGGCGGCGCAGGCCGACGGCATCGGCCAGCATCATGAAGGAGACGTGGTTCATGGCGTTGTGCACGCCGCGGCCGGCGCCCCAGGCCTGGATCGTGACGTCGGCGATGCGCGCGCGCTCGCGGCCCGTCTGCGCGAGCAGGGTGTGCAGGCACGTCGTGTCCTCGACGAACAGCGCGTTCTGCGTGTACAGCATCGGTGCGGCCTCGTCGTATACCTGCCGGCTGGCGCGGAGCAGCTGCGGCGCCAGCAGGTTGTTCAGCGACTGGTTGGCGGGCGGACGCTCTGATGGGGAGGGGCTGGCTCCGGAGGCGTCGTCGCTGCCGTCTTGCGGACTGGCATCCTGCTGGCCGGCGTTGTCGGCTGGCTGGACAGGCGGCTGCGGATGCTCTGATAATAGCCTGCGCTTGACGACGCGGCGGTAGGCTTTGCTCTTCGAAACGAGGTAGATGCCGTTGGTGTCGACGAGGGAGTAATGGTATATCATGTTCCGTAGCTCGGCCGGGAGCTTGAAGAACGGGAAGGCTGAAGGCTTGCGCCGCTTTGTGATGGCGGTTTGGGTCTTCGCAGGCGCCTTGCGGTTCTTTTTTGGTTGCTGGTGGGCTTTTCGTCAGACAGTGGGAGACTGCGAAAGCAATGCAGTACCAACCTTCCCCTTCTGAGCCTCCTTGGAAGTCACCTTTTGAGCGGCCATGTTGTGCAGCGCCTGGAGTTATCAGGCTGGCTTTCGAGGTCCGGGCTCTGAGGAATTGCTTCGTGAGAGAGGAGAGTAGGTAGAAGGATGGTTATCTGGGAAGGGCAGGCTCAAGGCTGAGGGTGTGCTGGAGATTAAGTCAGCGTAATGGAAGTTCAAAAGTCACAAGGAGACGCGTTGAGTTCGTGTTAAGTAGAGAACCTGTCGTGGCGATGACCCAGGCAGCAATGAGAAAGTGTAGTCCTAATTCGGCTTAGGACAAGGCATCAACCTCAGGGCTCAACGTTCGGGGATGCGCAGGGAAAGACTCGCCCTGCGCCTTGATCCAATAAGATTCGATTAAGCCCATCTAAGACGCTTTAAGCAGACTGAAAATCCTAAGAATTGCTAGGACCGCGTCCGACGTTGGCGCGTCGGAACGGCATTTATTCGGCGCTGATAGCCCTACGACTCCAGCAGCTGCTCCTGCTGTGCCGCGTCTTACACTCACGAGAGCAAAGCCATCGTCTGAACCGTCCTATTTTAATTGACCTCCAGAATTCATATAATGCAGCCTCGAGCCGAAAAGCGCCACGCGGCCTGTGATGAATGCCGTGAGTGTCACTGGTGTGCTTTGACCTGCCGCACGGGACTTAATCGTCACTAGGAACAAGGAAGCTGAAATGCTCTGGCGAGCTGCCGCAATGTGAAAGATGTCAGCAAGAGAGCATCCAATGCGTATACTCTGCTCAGAAACGGATGGGCAGACCCAGGAAAAGGCGGCGAGACGATACAGATCAGCCTGTTCAACAATCTTCTCAGAGTGTCGATATCGCTTGTTCGTTGGCAAGCTTTCCCGGACCTGGTAGTATCAGTGATATCGGCCCTATATCACCTGCAAATTCAGATGGCCACGGATCACTCTACGGCATTCCCTCAGACGAGGGCATGGCACTGCCGTTTCTGGACCAGGACCACCTGGACTTGAACAATTTACAAGCACAAGAATCAATACAGCCGCAGGGGTCAGCATTAAATAAGCACCATGGAATGCTTATGCTAACTAATAAACAGTACCGGAGTGCCATCTACAGTAGCGCCAGCATGGACCGTGACGGGAGACGTGCCGGATCTCAGTATATCGAACATCCCTCCCTCAGATCAGTTCCCCAAGCTCCCCTGTCCCTGCCTCTCGACAATGTACCTGACCCTTACTAATCTTCAAACGTTGAACTCCTTCGCATTCCCATCTGTCTTGCCACACTTACGTTCAGCTTTGCAAAGCACTTTTGATATTCTAAACTGTCCAAATTGCCCCAAGGAGACCTTCTCCGCTATTCAAAATGTCATGACGCTCAGCGCTCTGTTGACAGCTATCGCTGAACGCTTTCACAAAGTGTTGCGTGCAATCAACGAAGAAGCTGCGAGGCTAGAGCAGGCGGGCTTGACCAAGGAGTATCGGATGGGCGACATGTCAGTGGAAACACTCCACCTGCACACAGGCGAGCTTGACTGCCCCATGGGCTTTGAAATCGAACTGGCCGCAGAGGAATGGCGAAAGCTCGCGAAGAAGGTTATCAAAACCGAGGTGTTAGGGAAAGGGAAAGCACGTAACCCTCTCATTAGCCTCGTGGAGCAGATGGAGCAGCGACAGAAGAAATGGCACACGGTTGGAGATTACACGGAGCGCGGGCACGTGTTTGGAGACTGTAGAGAGGTGATGCCGCATAATAGCCGTGAGCCTGTGTGTTTGCGAATGATAGGTGGAGTGCGAATGATGATTGATGGGATGGACTGGACATAGCATTTTACATGCGTTTGAAGACTGTAAGGCACGATCCGTCTAGCTGGTGCCATAATATACACATTTTGAATGAACACTTGAAGAACGCTAGAATGCAATGTGTAGTAGAATAGCTTTCACAACTTTCTGCAGCAAGTAAAGGCTTCCTTGAGCCTTTGCTGCTGTTAACTATAAGCTCTGTTGAATGGTCTAAAACTAATGACACAGAAAGCTGGCCGGCACTGATTAAAATGGCTGTTAAATTTTGATATTAGCAAAATAATTTCGTCTCCTTGTCTGCCTTACAGTCGGCATACGCATAGTAAGCACCGAAGGTAACCGTCCAGCGGGGGGTTACCTGCAGTTTATTTCCCTGCATTGTGCAGTCTTCCAGATGGGCCGGTCCCATAAGCATTATATCCGGATGACAAGATGCATTTGTACCTCTCATCTCCGCGGCCGGGACACGTCTTGGAGGTTGACATGGCACTTGACAGTTGGCAACTTCAGACAAGAGGATCGCATGATGGGACAGGATCGAGAGAGATGGTCCCAAGGACACTGCAGCGAAAAGGACATGTACTGTATTTCTATATTGAATGATAGCTGACGGCACGCCAAGATTCCCAGTGATATCGAGCCAGATCGACGGGCTGCAGTTTTGGGGGGTGGGGTGCGGCTGAGGCGACGGTAATTCCGGCCTTTCAACGTGAGTCACTCTCCAACCCGCGATGTCGTTTGTCGCTGTCCAATCTGGGGTTTGCGGGGACCGTTCTGGGCGCGTTAAAGCCCAGTTTTTAAGACCGCTCACCGCTGCTTCAGCAGAACACGAAGAAACATGTCCAGCTGCCCATCCGCGGCCGACCCCGAGACCGATCAAAAAGGGCGTTTCAGTGCACCGCCCTTATACGCAATCCCCCCGTGCTCGTAAACCCGTGCTCAAATCAATGGCAGGGCGCAAGGCGGGCGGGGCGGAGGCGGAGCAATTCGACACGGGCCCCGATTAAGGCAAAGCTTGCGACTTTTGCACTGCCGCAGTACCGTCGGCTTGCAGATTGAGATTGCGGCTTTAGTAATCAAGATCAGTCGCCTCAGGGTCACATCGAGGTCGCCTCGAGGTCGCGACTGAGATGTTGGTGGTGGCTGCCGAGTCTAAATGCTGTCGCGTTGGCTCGCTCTCGGTTTTGTCGAGGCCACTTGATGGGCCAGAGAGCGGTGGGACTTTCGATGGTGCCGAGCGAGGTGTTTCAGCAGGCTTTTTGGGGGCTGCACTGCGACGAGTGTACTTTGTTCAAGGTATCTGGCTAGGCGTGTTGCGGTCTAGCACGCTGCGCACCCATGCCGGCCCAAGCGTACCCGTGCGTTTCAACGAATTTTGGAGCCTGGTGCACCCTCCCTCGCCCCGCTATTCGCCCGCCGCCTTGAAGCCTGGCACGCTGACGCCTTGGCGAGAGAATGAGTCACAGAATGATAACGCTTGTGCGCTAGTTCGGCTGCGCACGCTTGGGTGCCTGCCCACTTAAGGCCGCGTTTTCCTCGTTGCCTCGATTTCTTCCTCTTCTTCTTCTTCTCTATCCCACCATCACAGCAACACCACAAGACATCCACAGGCATGGCTGTCTTCTAGCTCTCTTCGTCCCCCTCCAACTTGTCGACTTCCGCCGACAACATAGCTTCACACGCTCCCCAGTCAAACCACTCCACTCAACCCTTTAACCTCTCAGAGTCTCCTTCCCAAGGGCCTCTGAACTCAAGTCTAGCCTCGAGCAGCTTTAGTTCGCTTCCGACAACCATTTTCCCGTTCGACGCAACGTCGTTCACCACGGCTTCCCACCAACAAACATGGCTTCCCTCACCAGCTCCCCAAGCCTCACGGCAACCACAACTCCAGCAACCACCCGACTTCGTACCGCCTCAAGCGGACTTTGTGCTCTACGATCAACCAACAGAGGTTTCTCTTCCACCTCGTCGTCCGAGCGCTCCTCCATCTGGGCCTACGTTTAACTCTCCACACTTTTACGCAAATTCTGCCCCATCATCTTCTGTAGGATTTCATCAGCCTCAATCTACTCGTCCACCGGTTCCTCTCTTTTCTGGTAATAGCACTCCGAACATTCATCAGCATCAACGAATTTCTAGCGCGGGAAATATGGCAGGTAATTCTCACAAACCCTCGAATCGCTCTCGCCTTCGCGTTAATCTCACACAAACACCAGACATGAAGGTCTCTTACGACATGATGAGCGCTGGGCTCGGCCCCGCCTTCGGTCAGTCCGACCACGCTAGCGATATGTCTTGGGACTTTTCGGCTTCGACGGCCTTCACCTCAATAAACGACCCGTCAGCTGCCTCGTCGTCGACCCGAACTGTCTCTCCCAAGGACATCTTCCAAGACCCTCTAGCGTCGGCTCCGCCGTCTACTGCGTTCACGAACTTGACTTCTCCGGATATTGGCGATTCTCCTTTTATCACAGATAGCTATGATACTTCACCTTTGTTTCAGGCTGATGGCGACTTCCAGGATACTTCAAACTGGTTCCCGCTTTTCACTGACAACTCTGAGAAGACATCTCAGCCGCCTACTGCCAACCCACTTGAGCGCACTGTGAGCAGCAACTCGATGGCACGATCGAGTTCGTCAAGCACCAACTCACCAGTGATACTTGATGTTTCAAACCGGAGAAAATCTTCTGTTAATGGTTCACCCGCCACTCACGCTTCCGTTAACGGAGTCAAGTCTCGTCGTCGAAAGGGTCCCCTTCCGCCAATTGCTGTTGACCCTAGCGACAAAATTGCTTTGAAACGAGCTCGCAATACTCTTGCTGCTCGTGACTCCCGCCAGAGGAAATTCGATCATGTTCAGACTTTAGAGAGGAGAAACGCGGAACTCGAGGCTGAGATTGAGAAGTGGAAAACTCTTGCGTATGCCCATGGTTACTCTGGATCGTGATTTGCCTCGTGAAGTGTCACCCGTTGACACCTCTTGAGATTTGAGGAGCTGGGAAGGCTTCCTCCTAGGGCATGGGCCACACGGCACTAATGCTTTGACCGAAAAAATTTCGTTCTTTTTGTTCTGTACTGTTAGCGGAGGGTCCTTCGAGCGCTTTTCCTCCATGTCATGTTTAGCGTGGTCGATTGTGCTTGGTCTCTTCAGCTTTGCGTTGTCTTTATTTCATACCAGCCGTTTCTGATGTCTCCCTAGTTGGGATGGACTCGTGGCTTGGTATATGTTAGTGATTTTTGAGAAAATAGGAGGCTCCTTGGATGCTCGTCATCGTTGTTTGATGCGCGCCTTCGAGTCGTAGATGTTTCTAGTTTTCATAGTGAGTAGAGTCGCCTCGATGGTGGTTTTGCGACTGCGATAACTGCTTGCTTTAATACAAACACTTTCTTTAAAACGATGACTCCCGGCCTTGCGAGAGTGACTGTAATTGGTGACTCCTCTTGATGATCTGCAACGTGACGGCTAATCAGATGTTTCAGCCAACCTTCATCTAACACTTCGCAGCATTATGGAATCTATCGTGCTAAGCCATACACTGCAGCTTAACTACATTCACTGCCCATTCACTGCCTAAAGGAAAGCCTAGCGGTGTAACAGAACCAGAGGGACGTATGCCAACTCATCGCGACCGAGCGGCGTCCCTCATACCCGTCACATTGTCTCTTATGGAGCCAGATGATTGCAATGACAAGGTGGCTTATGCATGTCTCAACTCCTCGGCCAGGAACGCACGAAGGAGTTTTGCAATATCAGTCTCGGCTACTACGCAAATCATCCAGAAATAGATCAAGATCCAGCCCTGTCAGCCCAACCTCAACGCCAATCCCAATCCCACCGCACGATCAAACCCCCTCTCCCTCTCCCTCTCCCTTCCCTCCCTCCTCCCTAAACGCCTCCTCAATCCTCTCCGCCAACTCCCCCAACGACCGCACCCGCCACGCATACCTCGCCCCAGCCACCTCCTCCCCCTCCTCATCCCCTCCCATCACGCCCCCGCGATCCACCCACACGCTCTCCAGCCCCAGCCTCGCCGCAGGCACATGATCATGCCACAGGCTCTGCGCAACATGCAGGATGCGATCCCGGGGGACGCCAAAGTCGGCCTGGGCGCGAGCGAAGAAGTACTCGAAGTTCGCGAGCGCGGGCTTGTAGCTGCCGACGTCCTCGGCGGTGCAGGCGGCAGCGAAGGGCGCGCCGGCGAGGGCGCGCGCGCGGGTCTGCGCGAAGAGCGCGTTGGACGTGTTGGTTAGCGGGACGAGCGTGCTGCGTGTGGAGAGGGCGTGCAGCGCGGCGAGCGTGTCCGGGAAGGCTGGCCACGATGCGATGCTCGTGCTGAAGGCTGTTGCTGCCGCGGCTAGGGCGTCGTCGTTTTCTGTCTCCTTGGTGTCGTCGTTGGAGGTGGACAGCGAGGCGACGAGCTGCTTGTACGACTCGCCCAGCACGGCGCTGTAGAGCATGTTGGGGTGGGCAGTTTGGATGGCGCGCTCGTGCGTCTCGAAGGCTTTGAGGAGCGCTTTGCGTGAGGTTTTGAAGGGGTGCGAGGACGGGAGGGAGGATAGGTGCGGCGAGGCGAGCAGCGCGGTCGCGATGCCGGTTTCCCAGTCCACGAGCGTGCCGTAGACGTCGAAGGAGATGAGGCGGAAGTGCGTTAGAGGGGTGGAGGAGGGGACGAGAGGCATGGTGCGTTTGGGATAGGACGGTTGCAGAAGGGAGAGCTGTGTTGAGGAAGGACGGTTATTGGTGGAATTAAAAAGCAGCGAAGAATTGGCTTCTAGGACAATTGAGATTAGAATTGAAGCAGTGGAGAATACGGTGAGAAATTCAGAATCTTCAAATCAACTGCGATATCTATATTGGCAGCACTGCTACGTTATTGCAAGAAATGCCAGACCAACGCCCTACGCCCTTCGAATGTCGTGTTGCAGGTGTCGCAGCTGAGTGCGCCCTATGATCATTTTAGAACAAAAGACCAGAAGGTTCATCGATCTGACGTCTGAAGTACGTGCAGGGATGTTGCATGGTGGGGAGGACTCGAGGATGTCATTGCTGGAAATAACAATAGCGAGATACATTTCACTGCAAGCCTTGCAAGGTTGCATAGAAGCGAAGGACAGCATTTATAACGTTTCGGTGGATGTTCATTGCGCCCGGAAAGGCTGCTACTTTGTCATACATAGCTCAGAGTAATAAACTCCCGTGGCACGCCGGCCCGCATATTCCATTCGCGTGACCCAAGAGATATATAACCCTGATACTCCACAATCAGGTCCAAAGTACTCCAAAAAAAACTCCTTTATCCATGTATGTCCCTATAGAACCAATGCAGCAGAACGCTCAGCGCGGCGGGTATAACAGAAACAACAGAAATAGTTTAGCAATTACCTAGTGAAATGCTTGCGTGAGACTTCAACTACCCAGCGCGGGGCAACCGACCGTGAATGCCTACGGTGCACTACGTAGCACCGTCGATGGCATGGAGCGCGTGTAAAGTATATCTAAGACCTGTGAAAGTTTTATGAATTTCCGTGAGTCGTGGTGCAGTTCCAGAATGCGTTCGATCGTTCACATTATCGACGAACACCAACCATTCCCATGTGATAACCACTTCTGTCATTAAGTCCGCCGAGCGGGCTGCCTGCGGGATAATCCTGGAGTGATATGGTTAGTTGCAGTCCATAGGAGACGGACAAGAGGTCTTCGATGAACCTCATACCTTTCGACGCTTCTTTTTCGTTATCCCACTGCGGCCATCATCTTCGCCGCCAGTGGAATCCGCAATGTCATCGTCCGCAAATCCTTCACCGTAGCCAACGAAGCTCGTCTCATTGTACCGTCGTTTTGTTCCAGATCGTTCCGGTCGTGAAGGTTTAAGCGCGGGCGAGGGTACGGCTGATGATCGTGCATTTGGAGCAGGCTGAACGGGCTTCTTCCCAACAATTTCAGCAGCAGCTTTCGATTTAACGCCGTCATCGGTAGCCACAAGGTTCCTCCACTTGTCAGCCTCTGCAGCAGGTAGCTTTCCTGGTGCCATCTGCACCGCTCGGTCGAGCATTCCCAGGAGATCCCCACTAAGCCCGTCCATGGCATTCTTCCCGTGGACTTTCTGGTTATGCCATTCTTGTTCCGGCCATTGTAACAAGTTCGTAAACTCATCAGGCACCTTCACTGCTTTGTTCTTGCCGGCGATCTGAAGGGTTTTCACCTTTCCTTCGTAGGACTTACGGAGTTTGTTGATCTTCTCACCGGTAACGGGATCTATTCTAGCGACGCTTGCAGCTATGCTGTTCAAACCGTACAGCTCAATAAGGTTTTGGGAGGTATGCGGTCGCGAGATAGGGTGAGCTATCCAGCAGCCTGTGTTAACCAAAACATAGCGCAAGAGAGCATGGCACAAAAGGGACCTTACGGTTTTCGCAGAGCTTGAAAAGAGAGCCCATATCGGCATTTGGCCGCTCAAAGCCCGCTTTTTCGCTTGCTAATGACCCTTCACCTTGCCGGTCGTGATTAGAACGTCTGTACTCATGTGAATCGGACATGGCAACATCACCGCCAGTCTTTGCGGCAGCTTCTATCAATTCGTCTGTCATCTGCGCATCCCCATCACTATCTTTCAGTGCAAACGAAACAGTTCCCGCAGTGCTACTTGCGGGCGTAGGGAATGCATGATTCATAGTCGTGCTGGCCTGTTGTGAAACCTGCGACGACATGACGATGGATGATGGCGGCGTGATCTCGGACTGGATAGTCACAGTGGAAGACGGTACTCCATTGGGTTGCGATATCGAAGACATGTACGGAGGCGATGTGGGAGTGTTAGGTTGAACGACCGGCGGCTTTGTCTGCTCGACGGTCTTAGTGAGGTGGTAGGGCGGAGAAGCTGGAGAGAAGGATCCTGTCAGGCGCTGTCGCTTGCTCGGGCTAGTCGACATAGGAGCGACAAATGTCGAAGAGCGTTGCCCGTAGGCTTGGTGAAGAAGCAGTGTCCGGTTGTGGTTGATGGCGGAACGATGGGGATGTGCGGCGGTCGGGTTTGCGCTGACTGACAAAGGCTGGAGGCGCTGCTCCACCGCAGCAGCGTCGAGCTGATCGGGCCTAGATACTGCTCATCTGCCAAGTAAATGTCCAGGAGAAAGGGAGCCTGTGTAGCGGGAATGCCGTGGGGACGATTTTGGCGGGTGGCGGAGGGTGGTGAGTAGGTGGTGTGAATAAGGGAACGAGCAGGATCTCATCGCTGGATTGAGGCTGATTGGAGCCCATCCGCGAAATGCACGTGACCGGCTCTTTTGGCAGCCAGGCGAGAAGGATTTCGTTTATAAGAAACACAAACCGGCGGTCCTTGTCTCATCGCCCAAATTTAAGTGCTTATTCTATAACCCTAACTGACAGGCCAATGCTTACGAGACATTATTACAGCCAATATGGATGAATTGGGCGGCGACTCCAATGTGGCCGCTACCTTCCAAGTCACTGAACGCACCACCAACGCATCGAGCGTAACAGCACCGCAAACAACACGCATAAATGCACCAGCATCTACGTCGAACACGCCTGGCGTGCCCAGAGTCCAGCAACCAAAACCACAGGCTCTCCCATCTCGCTCAGGCCCAACTTCCATTCTGGTATCCCCACGCCAGAAAGGCAATCCCATTCTCAACAGTGTGCGATCTGTCGCCTGGGAATACTCCGACATAGCTGCTGATTATGTGCTTGGTGCAACCACCTGCGCTTTGTTTTTGTCATTAAAGTATCATCGCTTGCATCCTGAATACATCTACAACCGCATTCGAGATTTGAAGGGCCAATACAACCTTCGAATCCTTCTCACCATGGTCGACATTGACAACCATGAGGAGTCTCTCAGAGAATTATCCAAAACATCTCTGATCAACCATGTCACGCTTATGCTCTGCTGGAGTGCCCAGGAAGCCGGTCGCTATCTAGAACTGTTTAAGACGTACGAGCATGCTGCTCCGACGAGCATTCGCGCGGCGCAATCCACAGGCTACTCTGACAGACTTGTCGAATTCATCACTGTTCCACGAAGTATTAATAAGACGGATGCTGTGGGCCTCGTCTCCAATTTTGGAAGCATTCGAACGGCAGTCAATGCAAGGCCTGAAGAAGTTGCATTAATAGCTGGGTGGGGGGAGAAAAAAGTTCAGCGATGGTGCGGCACCGTGCGAGAGCCATTCAGAATAAAGAAAGCCGCAAAGAGAGGCATCAACAGCGAAGGCAACCGAGCAGAAATGTCAAGCCAGACGTTAGGAGCACACGGTGAACCTGATCCCCGCGTAGCAGCGAGGCTAGGAATTGGAGCGGTTAGGGTGGACGCCGAGCTTCCCAGGCCTTCATCAGCGTCTGCAATGGGAGCAGATGCAGGAAGCAGACCATTGATTCGAGCTACAGAAGACGTTTCAATGTGGACACCCAACGAAGACGAGGAAGAGGCAATGCGAGAAGTAGCAAACGAAACCCAGTTGTCACGAATAACCCAGGTCAAACCTTCAACGTCCAATGACGGGTCGACAAGGCGGAAGCATGCAGATGATGATATGAGTGAAGGCGTTATGGCGGCCTTAGCAAAGTTACGGCAACAAAACTAAGAAGGATCGTGACAGTCGCGTAAAGCCCCAAGTAGAGGCATGTTTTCATTTGTGGTTTTAATGTCAGTCGTGGGCGATGTTTCGATTCTGTTATGACTTTCTCATTAGCTTGGCTCGCTTGGCAACCGCCCACCTCAATGCCCAAACATCCCCACATTTCTGCCTTCGACAACGTGCCGGAGCGTGACCTTTGCTCAGCACTTTTCATGACAAGCATATGATACCCTCTTACTTTACTCGCAGTTTGGCCAAGAAGTTCACGGATCTTCCTTCGAGCGACCGTCCGCCAATCCGTCCACCAATAATCCATCCACTAATCCATCCACCACCATGTCGTTCGTCTTCCTCCCCTTAGAACTGTTGATCGAGATTTTCGCCTACTTGGATCGGGTTGGCCTAAAGACCATTCGGCTTGTCTGCAGGCTGTTTGCAGAGACCTCTTCTCCTAACCTCTTCGAGCATGTGCTTGTTGCTCCAAGGTACGAGGCTCTGGGTGCGTTTCAAACCATCTCGCAGCATCCGATATACCAGAGATACGTGAAAGAGCTCATTTATGATGGATCCGTCTATGATAAGGGCCTTGCGACTAATGAGCGAGCTTATATGAGACATTTGGAATGTGATGTCGCATCTGACTATCGCCTGGACAGTTGGGGACGACGTGGCCGGTTCAAGCAATATCAACAATTGTACGATGACCAAGAAGGCATCCGGACATCAGGAATTCTCTTCCACACCTTAGTTAGAGCCTTGGAATCAATGCCAAATGTCCATTCCATTGTCTACTCGCCCGGGCCGCGGAGCATTCCAAAAGAATCGAAAGAACTTAAAGATATCCTCCCACGAGGCGATCCTCACTTCACTCGAGCCTACTCCTCCGTCGAAGACTATCCCAACTATATCGAAAGAGCTCAGCATGGATTCCATATACTCATTGGCGCACTGGGTTCCGTTCAATATGCAGGAGTTCGCAATTTTCGCGTAGATATTCCCGCTCCGAATTCGAACCTTCTCGGCACTGAACTCACTGACTACGCCTTCGCAATCCCTGTGGAGCAACTCTCCGCCGGCATTCATCTTTTCAGCCATTTGCAAACTCTTACACTACCAATCAAGCTTATAGCTCCTGGTAGTCATCATATCTCTCCGGATATCACGGTCAATTTCGCTGCACTTCGTACTTTGCTAAAACATGCGAAGGAAATAGAAAATGTCTCCATCTGTCTTCGGAAGTGGAAATTAGATCCATGTCACATGTATGGGGCCTGGTTTGACCCAAACGGCTCAATCATTCCGATCGCTTTGGGTTCTCCTACCTGGCCTAAGCTGCGCAGCCTTCGACTCAGTGGCATGCACGCGCATGCTGAAGAAGTATCCAAGCTCATATCTCGCCACAGCGAGACCCTGGTCGAACTCGAGTTCACATATTTCAGCCTCACTTGTGGGTTATGGGCAGATATAGTGAATACAGTGCTGCAAGACACACGCGTTCAGAACTTTCGCCTGTTATGCGTTAATGAAAGCATGGTTGGAAACACAGCTTTCAGAAGCATGTCTCTAGATGAAAGGAACGATTGGACATATAGCGGCATCATGAAACTTAACCCTTACGGAAGCAGGGAATTCGTAAGTGCCTATACCTTCTCTACTTCACAATTTCAGGCATTGCTACTGACCATATTATGCTGGCCCCAGCTTCCAATCGCTAGATCTCGATCTGTGTATACTCAACCGTCATGTAACGATCGCTTGAGATGAACTACACCCATTCCACGATTAACCCAGGGAATGCAGTATCGAAAAATTATTTATCTTATGTACTCTACTCTGCATTTTGGCCAAGGTTAATTAATGCATTCTCCATTTCAATAGCCTACTTTGTTTAAGGCCGTTCTGGGGGATCCGTTCACAGAAAATGCCTTGGGACTCCGCTTCACGTGTTGCACTTGCACTGCATCTTCAAGCTTCTATTGGATCATAAGACATGTGGAAAGTTTGTTATATTTCACGAGGCTACTTAAAAAAGATACCTTTAATCTTTGTCGAACTCGTCATGAAACGCGTTGATAAGTCCAATGAGCTTACACGTCTATTAATACCCCTCGCTCACCCCGAAAGCATTCGTCACCGGAAAACACAGTACCGTGAAATGCCATGTTTAACTCAACAGCCAAGTCACAGTGCTTGAGCTATGAAATCTCACCGCTGTTTATCGGCTCGGAAGGACTCCGACACTTCGCCCTATTTTCAATTCCTAAAATCTCGATTCCTAATTCCTAAATTACGCGGCTCTGCCCTAGAAATTCCTTCCGCCATCAAATCCACTCGCCCTACGATTTCTCCACCCCCCTCCAAGCCAATGCCTCGAGGACCACGGTCCCGCAGGAAAGGAGAGTTAGGAGATTCGTCCACGTCCTCCCCCTCCGAACTATGACTCTTGGTGGCGATTGCAACACTTTAGATAAAGTTTGATGCCTGAAATGCTTATGGGTATTCTTGATTACGAGGTCTACCTCTTATTAGAATCACTACTGATACCCCAACACGCTGTATACGTAAAGTCAACCGTCTTCATACAATTTCCTGTTCTCCCAACTCTTCATAAACTTTGCTGTGTAGCCCGATACACTCCCCTTCATCTTGACTATCGCATAGTGCAACCCTGTCTCATTGTCCATCAGCATCATACATACCTGTTTCTCGAAACGCTCCCAGGCTCTCGGTGCCACGTCACTTCCCACATATTTCAAACGCGAGCTATCAGCAGCAGTTGCAATGCCCTACGATCAGAACAACCCCACAGCCGACAAAACCACCACTGATCACTCCTATTCCAACTCTAACAGCTCAGCAAGTTCCCAAAACGTGAGACGCCCGCTCAATCTACGACTCTCGCTTCAACACTTACTCACCTGCTTTCTCAACAGGCCTCGCAAAGCTCGAGCAACGCATCATCCACTGCCAACCGGCCAAGCCAATGGCAAGCCGTCCCACGAACCTGGACTGACCGAAGCGCCGGGCAGCGGCAGGGGTCCGCGGAATCAGCCGGTAACGGGGTCAGCGAGAGCAACCCGTACGACAAGATGGCAGCATGGTTGGCGGAGGGCCAGCAGGAGATGGCCTGGGACGGTGTTGGATATATCAGAAGCGAGGGCGGGCACGGGAGGTAGGGGGTCCGGCGCGACAACACGCCGGAGGATCCGATCACACCGGCTTCGCAAAACCGGTGTGAAGGAGCGGGACATGCGAGTATCGAAACTGCCAGCTTGTCTGGTGGCTGAAACGCGGGTGAGGAGAGAGGGCGACCGGAAAGGGCGAGCATATGACGACGGCGGGGAACAGGGGGGGCATGGGAGGGCGGTGGGATGCGGCTCGGCTTGTCAAATCATCGACAGCTACGGATTGTAGCAAGTAAAGTTTGGACCGATGAATTTTAATTTTATACCCTGTTGGCCAGTGGCTTCGTGTCTCGCGTGTGATGTACAGGGCGACACCGCGACCATAATGATGTACGGGCAGCGAGTGTGGTTGGGTAGATGTGGGCAAAGGGCGACTAGACGACCACAGGCTCTGATGCGGGCTCCCGAGCGAAAGGGCGGGCCGATCGGTGAACCTACAGCATCTCTTCAATTCCGGTGGTTAGCGCAGCCACTCCCGCACGGCCTTTTTGTAGGGGAAATTTTGGTATTTTTGCTGTTTAGGGGAAGGTTGACAAAACACGCTAACCACGGGATGCGCCAGGATGCTGGAGAGCTAAGAGCAGCCCCTGGCCTTTCAGCTCTGTGGGTGACGAGCGGGGATCGACGCATAGCGTGGTAAGGGCGGCCCGTGCTGCGTTTGCGGGCGATTCATGTAACCAGCCCAGTTTATTAAGACGTCACCCTTTAGACCTGTTTCGTTCTCTTGGTCTGCACCACTATCCTAACGATCGCACATCCACCTTACCGTATACGGCTCCTTCCAGCTTTTCTCTGTCATCAGCAGACGCGAATGCGGTGTGTTTTAAATGCTTGATATCAGCTAATGTCTATTTTTAGGGACAGCGGGAAGCCAATTTTGAAGGACTTGTCCTCCTCTCTAACTATACCGCAAACAGCAAAGAGCAATACTTTCTTTTCTTATCTCAGGCCCAGTTAGGGGAGTCAGGTGCTGGAAACAGAGCAGGCAACTGTCAGGGGTTTAAACGATGAAATGGCGGCCTCCCTGTTAAGCGCCAGATGCTCTGAGCTGGCAGATAGGTGCCCAATGTTTCGCTCCTCTACCCCTTAGTTCTTCGGGGTATGCGATAGAAGCGTCAGGAGCTTGAGTTGTAACTAGTCCTGCGGTTTAAATGTATTCATGACTTACGTGGAGACGGATGCAAGAAACAACAAAATTTTGTGGCGTCAGCCGGCACCTGCTAGCGAAGTGATTACCGCTGCCAGGCGCAATTGATCACCTAAAATCAACCTTGGAGAAAGCCTTACAGCTTCAGCCTCTCCCCGTAAAGAGTGAAAAGCGGCTATGCTTTCCTCCTACAAACAAGTTGGGCCAGCACTGCCCCTATATATTTTGTGTATATGATATACCTTATGGAACTGCTCTTGTCGTGCTAGAAGAGCGGATTCCGACTGCTTGCCATTGCTTTTTCTTTGAAATGTTGCCTCCGCAAAACAGCCGCCTACCCCCACCATCCAGTTGAGCCGCCTCAAATGCCACATACCGCAGAGTCCTCCAAGCAGACTCGGTATTCCCTCACCAGCGCGGACTATGCCGGAAGGGCGACACTCCTAGCACAAGCCCAATTTTGCGGATGCAAAAGCAATTGGCAGCTGATGAGAGAGTCCTCCAGGATCGTGGAAATGTACCAACGAGAAAGTATCTGGGCGCGGTCTCACCGACACGAGTCGGAAGTCCTTTTCGCTTGTTGAGACGCGGGCACCTTTCCGGGTGTCCCTTCGCACAACGGCTCGGCATGAACTTAGATTAGCAACAGCGTCAGTTTGACGGTGTCGGTTGAACAAAGAGGCAGACGATATTGCGTAAGTTCCTTGATTCTGGCTTGCTACCTCATGATAGTGCCGACGCTGATGTCCTCAGGCTAAAATACACCAAGGAAAACACGCACCACCGGGTACGAGAGTCGTATTTACCAAGCTTCGTGCTAGTCTAGTCGTCCTGAAATAACAGGCAACCATATGGCATGAGTAGTGAATATTGCCCCACTTCCCCGAAGCTCCTCAGTCGCTAGACGATAGCACCACCGTGACCATACGCCCTCCGCCCTTCCATCAGGCAAACGCTCAACCCTGCTCGCGGTGGATTCCCCAGAGATGGTTCCCCTTATCGGTCGAGTTACGGGCGCATCGACGTGGCAAGGCAAAAGCATGGATATCGCGCTCATTGCGTTATCAAGTCCTCTGCCAACTTTTCCGGGTCTCCATAGGTTGAAGTTTATGCAGTCCATCAGGAGGAAAAATGCGACTAGGTGGTGTGGCTGTTCTCGTCGTCCTCCGAGCTATTCACGCTGATAAAGGCCCTTCGGTCCTGCAACTGGATTGCTTACTCCAGAAGCTAAAATATATCGGCAAGACCTTTGCGAAGATGAAAATCTTGATAGAACGGTCACAGCAGGGCTGGATATTCCAGTTTGTATTCTCCACCACTCCTACATTTTGGTTAGCATTGTGCTTATACGATTCCAGATTTAACTCCTTTCGTTGCGAAAGAAGCTCTGGCAGCCGTCATCAAGGCACGCAACACCCTCCACCATACGAAAGTTTTACCGGCAGCCTGGACTACCGGCCTAATTCCAAGCATCGTCCTTCATCATCGAAGCGCGGCAGTTCTTTCCGGCGACCTAACATCTGCCAGCAGGCCCTGGGTGTAAAATCAGCAGAAATCCAAAGCTTACAAAAGCACATAAAGAAAATGTGGCGAAGAGTTTCCGATAAATTTCATGGTGCTGGCCCAATGCAAAATTCACCTCCATCAATGCCCGAATTATCTGATTCTTCGATCCCCCTAGAACTCAGTAGCGAGGAGCGCCCTCCTGCTGAACTTGAAGCGCCCTATCCATATGAGTTGTCCGCCGGCGGTGTGCCACCTGACAACCATTTCGGACAAAATTTTCTTGATATCCAAACGCCACAAAATGCTGTAGGCATTGCATCGCTGGTCCAGGAGCGCCAAGGACACACATCACACGTTTGTTTCCCCTCCGGCAGGACGCCGCCTCCACATACTCCCTTCCAGCCGTCAAGAATCAATGTCTACGAAGAGGCCACTCACAGCAATGCCGGTAGCCAGCCATTTCCGTTGCTCGAACCCCAGTCTCCAGTTAGTCCAACCACTAGCCCTAATGTGCAATATTCCCCACATCCAGTTGCTTTCAAGTACTCCAGCGAGAGAGACAATGTTCCTCAGTTGCCTTGGACTGTTTCTCCGATTGAGATGGGTTTAAACTCTTCCTCCAATGCTCCCTCATCCGCGAGCGCATCCCCGTCATCGCCTGGTGAATCATATCACCCGTATAGCCCGTCCTTCCCTTACACCATCGAGTGCGCTCACCCGACTTACTTTGATCATCGTCATCATCATCGTCATCAGCAGCAGCAGCAGCAGCAACAACGACATTCTACGATGGCCTCAGCATATGGCTATTATTCGCCTAAATCGCTTGAAGAAGTTGGAATGGCTAGGGAGCCAGAGGGTGCTCTCCCCATTGGGCCGAACGACCCGCATCTAGAGTTTCGCGACCCATTCGATGATACTGTGAACCATTCTGGCATGTCGCCGCTGGTATCTACTTTTCTAGAAAACCATCGTCGGCTAAGCTATCCAAATAATGATCATTGGCCAAGCTTAGGCAGCTTTGGCTACGAGCCGTCATCGATGCACGTCAGCTCCCCCTCTCCGCTGCAAGGGAGATCGCATCAAGCTATGCCACAGCAGAATATGCAGACCCCTGCGGCTTCGGTTTATGCTAGTGGCACTAGCCAAAATGGAGTCGAGCCAACCTTAATCGCTCCAGTAATGCACGGCCTAGGTACAGCGGTTGTCGACCTGGGCTATGTTTCGCCGCCGACTCAAACGTCAGCACAGCTATCATTAGCTCCTTCGGCGATCCAGTGTCTATATTGTGAGCAGACTTTCACCGGGGCCTGGAATATAGGGAACCGAGTAAGACACGTTCGGCTCAAGCATCGCAACCCGGAAGAGAGCAATCAGGATCTGACTTGCCAATCTTGCGGGAAGAATTACCGAAGGAAAGATGCTAAAAAGAAGCATGAGTGGAAGAAGCATCGAAAGGGTCGACCGCCAGTGAAGAGAGGGAGGACAGGATGAATATTGAGTTTCGCCGGAAGAGGCTCAATCCTTAGCCAGATGGGTACCTGCAGTGCAGGATTCGCTCCTAATATTGCCGGCATGTTGGCAGACGTATGAATACTCGATTCTTGCTGGCCGAGCAAGTCTCTTGCCATTGTACATATGCGGCTCTCGAACCACGATCTTTGGGTAATGTCCTTAACGAATGGTTATTTAGGACGCGATGAAACTATCATGCATGGTATTAACTTTTATCACAATCTTGCCCGTATGATCTTGAGTCTTGACTTGTGATTTGAAAATGCACTGCGCCGACTCCCACAGAAACTATCGCACATTGGTACGTCCACACGAAGATGAGATTGGTAAACCACTGCTGATGCTGACTACTTTGCAAAGTCAGAATGTCAGCAACTGGTGAGGAATAGCATGCGATTGGATGATTGCGGCTTAAACCTAATACCTAGTGGATCGGCAAATGAGAAGATATGCAGTCGCCATGGCCTATGTAATGAGAAGGTTGTGGGGTACTGCCTGGCTATCGCGGATGGGGGGGCAGAGTGCGAAAGATCATCGGTATGGTACGGCAAGAAGTGAACTCATAAATGAGGCTCAATAGCCTTGATTAGAAAATAATTTCCTTTCTTGGGGGTTACCACAGACATAATGTTCCTCTTTTGGGGGTTACCAAGGACGTGATTTTGCTTATTGTGGTGAGCTTATTTCACCGCCGGCTTTGTTTTCCCGGCTTTGTTCCTCCGGCTCGGGCCAAGAAACCCCTACGCCGGAACGGCTCAAGACGTGTCCATCATGGCGTAAGCTGCAAGCAACGTCCCCGCTTCTGCAAGCTCCAATGACACGACTACGCGAGCTACGAACGGGCCACTGCGAACGTGCGTTCCGGGAGCCACATGGCGCCCACAATTCCCGGATACGCTCTCCCACGGCGACGGCGCGGCCCTAGCCTTGCTCCCGCATTTGTAGCACTAACGCATGTTTCGCAGGCTTTCCTAAAACGTCCAAGCGTATGGTTAAGCTGCCGTCCAGCGAGCTTGGAGTCAAACGCGGGGGCACCCAGCACAAACAGCATCCTAGGCGATTCGGCAATGTTAAGCGAAAGGGTGTGAGGTTGGGCCTCGGAGCGGCAGCAGGAGCAATCAATTGGGTGCGGTTGTCGACGTCCCTAGCCACAAGGGACTACGGCAAGGTAAAATCAAGAGCAAGTTGGGGTTGCTAGTTGTCGGTTAGACCAGAACCTTGACACGCAGGGGAGCGGGTGGTGTGGGGAAAACGACTGCAGACGATTATTGGTGTGGTAGACTGTTAGTATGGGTGATTGGCGTTCAGTTCCACGCAAGTGACAGGTCTTGGCGGTGATAGGATCCCTTGCGCAGAGTAATGCGGCGTTCTGACAAAGGGACTGTAGCTCAAAGTAGATTTGACTGCATTTTGATATAATGCTCTTGTGCCGCTGCTGAGATTTGCTAGGGTAACAGAAAGTGGAGTTCGGCACAACGTGAAGAACGCGATCGGGAGATTTAGACCTTCCAAATCCATATAAAACTGCCGATGTTCTGCATGAGGTGCTTTGCCGTTCGATCTTCCCATGGTTCGGCCTGCGCAAGCTACGGACGGGAACCCGAACGCTTTCAGCAAGCTCAGGGTCACAGTGCCACACCATCTTGTCCCAAAAATCTTTTGGCCCCGGCCTCTCGCATAAGTCTTCTCCATTTGCAATAGGAGCATGGTGGTTTGACTGGCCATTGATTAGGTTCGAAGCCACCATCCAAGGACCCGGCTAAATCCCTCATCACATCAACTTCCCTCGGCTCTCTTGTCTCATGAATGGGTCTTTGTCCGCTAAGCGCGCTAACCGATTACCACAACTTCTGGTCGTCATTAGTGGAGTAGCGGCGTTGTTGCTTTATCTCCACGGCATCATAACCCCCTATTTGTCGCTCTAGACCCAATAGATTGGGTGCATTTTATAACGTATGCTTAAAAATGCATGGCGGTCTTGCTTTTGTTTCTCGGCTGCTGCAGGAATCAAAACAATGCAAATCCAAAGAATTCTCAGCCGGGAATGACGAAGCTCTTAGCATGCCTTAAGCATAGCCTGCCTGCATGTCACAATGTTTGCATGGGCTTTTGCGACAAGCTGATGAGGCTGATATGATACGGTCAGCGATTAATTTACTTTAAGCTCTGGAGTAATCAGAGGAAGCACCAAATTAACTTCCATGAGATATTACGCGCCAGGCCTCTTAAGTGGCTTCTATGCAAGAATTCATGCAAGTGTAGCGCCGACGTCTCTGGGGGCTTTGGCGCTGGGGATGCTGGAGCTACGCTAGGAAGACAGAGCCTCTAACAATGAGTCTGTTGATGGTGGTGTGCCTGCGCACAGTCATCTTGTCTTTGTTCAGGTGCTCCACTGAATGTCAGATTCTCAAATCCTAACGGTGCAACTCTGAGGTAGGTCTAGACTGGGACGAGCTCGTCTATCGGTGAAGGGTTGTAGCCGTCGAAGGCTTGAATTGCGCACATGCTCCAGAGGGCCCCCGAGGGAAAGGGGGCGGAGCAATGCCCTGAGGGCCGAAGTGTTTTTTTTTTTTGCGAACCTCCCAAAATGGCTACGGCTCTGCTGTATTGCGTGCCTGGCGCAATCTGGGCGCAATCATTTGGATTATTTGGGTATGATCGAACAGTTGGCAGTTAGTCATGTTGCCTTGTGCCATTGTACCGTTGTGCTTATAGGGTCGGTGTCCGTCTGGAACTCAGCATATGCTTGTCCGCTTCCTAGTGTGTTACTGCTATTGCAAATGCGCCTTGCCATTCTTTCTCATTGTCCTGCGGTGTGTAGCAGATAATAGTTTCGTACTGTCCCAGGCAGTACTCTAGGCAGTTTTTCGAAGCTACGAAACGAATCAGGCCTTGAAATGTATAGGGGATGTCAGCCGGCCTAATAACTAGTGGTACCATTCTTCCATTTTACAAGGTCTCCCTTTCACGACTGCGTAACTCACACTGCTAGTCGACCTTAAACAATAAAATCATCACCATGGCGCAATTAGTTCTAGCAACACTGAAGTTCGGAATGCCTGAGTCGCCATGCATTGTGGCTCGGCAGGTTGACCTGGATACTCCACTGCCATCTGGAACCGGTACCAGCACTTCGTCCATTGCTGCCGGTCACGATATCCTGGGTATCCCTGGGTATCCCGTTGATCCGAAGACTAAGGCACGTAAACAACAAACTCCTTCTGTTGCGCAGTTTTGTGTGACGAATCAGCCCGGAATCTTCTGCATACTCCTCCAATCATGCACAGGAACCGCCGAGAGCTGCCGCCTACCTTGTCTGCTCAATACTCCCTTCACTAGCACCATTTCTATGCACCCTTTCGTACCTGTCCGAGCCAAGTGGGTCGCCAATATATTTCTGGAAGTGTAACTGTAATCGTGATCAGATATTTACTGTCGGGGTTTTCCTAGGCCTAGAGAGGCTGTGTGAAAACAAGGCTACCTACGTACTATGTAGCGAACGGCCTTCCGACAAGGGGCTCTACCTGCACACTAAGCCTCGTCACCTACTCTAGAAATCGACAGATTACTCCTCAAGCTATTCCATCTCCTGAGGCTACGTAGTGCGGTCATCAACGACAATCTCATCTTTACCAGATAAGCGAAGCTCACAGTAAGTCCTTCCAGTGTGTATTCATCCAGGTGTTCCTTCGAAGGGTATCCACGAAGTTTCAAGTTTGGCTCTGACGTCTAGAGCAAGCTGCAGCATATCAGTCCCCAGGTTCTAGGAGCTTTGAAGTAAGGACATCAAGGGCCTGTCTCCAGGTAACGACGAAAGGTGAAGCGAACCACCGAGAGCGCGACTGAGTGCAGTTTCTTTAGTCACCCTTCCTTGTCGACGTAAGATTCGGGCAGTGCGACGGCAGCATTCCCAAGAAACGGTAGACTAAATTGGAGAGGGAGCCTGGAATTGCCTCTCTAGTTGAGACTGCCGAATCGATTCCACAGACTGACCAACTAGGATCTGGAACAGACTCCCTATACCCCATCTTCAAGAATATTGGCTTTGGCCGACCACTCCGCCCTTTAAACACCTTTAAAGAGGGGATACTCCTCCATAAACTGGCGGAAGACATGTCCACTTATCGAGAAGACCATTTGGATGATGGGACCCAAGGCTCTGCCAATACCGATGAGCAACGCAGGGTTTCCTTCTCCTCTGGTGTGACCACATTGGACACCCCCCCAGATTACTACAGTAATGTAGGGGGGGTTTCTGGAATATACAATACGGGCTCTCCAGATGATTACCACAACCCTTCTCCTGTGTGGGTTAGCCAGAGCCTTAGCGGATCGCAAGCGCCTGCAAGCTATGCAACCCCACAAGCATTTTTGAGCGCTTGGGCCAGCCAGCCGTGTATGCCGGGCAGTGAATCGTATGGACAAAGCCATCCAGTGCTAAGTCCAAGGCATCCAGTCAAAGACCACTCTCCCTGCGAAGATAACCGGATTCCCACGCGGGAAGTTGACGAAGTTTTTATGGACACATCTCACCTATCAGGCCATCCCCCTTGCAAACTTATCAATAAGGTGCTAGGAGCCGCTCATCACCTCTATTCACATCGTTTGCGAGATATCGTGAGAGCTCCTGGCATGCCTGAGGGCCCCAACCTTGCCGTCATTGAAGGGTTACAAGCGCTCGACTCATGGCTGTACTCCCCTGGCACGCGCATTCCTTCCGTGGTAATCCGGCTTTTATTTTTGGCACAAGCAGTCTCTCTTGGGTTGGGGGGAAGTTTTCAACATGACCAACAAATTTACCACGAGGGGCAACGCTTGATTCTACAGTTACCGCCAGACCACAGACAGGGCCCCCTTTGTGATCAGATCAACGCTCTCTGCGGCCAGTCGGGAACTCAACAGGTGCAACCGGGGGGGAACGTTATGGGAACTGGGGATTCCAATAACGGCTTTGCGGTTAACATCTGCACACACTTACTTGCTCGTAAGTAGCTTCCATCCGCTTGAAATTGATTTCCTAACAACTGTCCATAGTCGTGCAAGGGTCTCCCGCCGATTGCTCCTTGCTTCATAGACGCCATGGTTTCTCGAGGAGCTGTGCAAGAGGAGGTAGGCCTGATTACGACGCTTATCGGGGTGTTATTGTGTCGATTTTGGATATGTTAAGGGATTCAAGGGGCCCAATCAGATGCTGCGCAAGGCTCGTAGACTCCCAGGTTCCTCAACCCCCGGGCAGTTGGATGACTTCAGGTCAAGTCGGGCAGGCACAGAGTTCGTCCGACCAGTTCTGCGCACCAATGAACCATGAATTGCCTAGCCCACAGTAAGTTGATACCATTGATCGAACTTTGAAACTGCTTCTCTCCTAATACGCGTATTAGGCGTCCCACTGCGAGCCATCAATCGTTTTCTCTACTGGCGCGACGCACGCGTCCGTCTCAGCCGACACTTAATCATCCGGTACCAGTGTCACCGCCACAAACTCTCTCAGATCGATGCCCATATCCCCACTGTGGCCGATTATTCGGAGGAGAGAGCAGAAAGGGTAATATGTCACGCCACATGAGAACCAAACATGGAATTTCAGATCAAGTTGCTCGTGAATTCCCCTGTGCCAGTCATGGATGCGAAAGGACCTTTAAAAGAAAGGATGCAAGGCTCAACCACGAGCGGAAGGCACATCCTGAATTGGGTCGAAGGCCTGCAGTTCCAAGGAAGCCGTGAGCAACACTATTTCCACCAAACAAGGCCATTATGGAGTTATGTGCCCTCCGACGGATCACACAATTTGCAAATTCCCCAGCAGTGGCCAGCATCATTTAGTTTGCTTGTGCAATCCCTTCTATTAGAGTAACGGCTTCCATTATTTTCGGAGAAATATTACGGCAGATGTGGTCATTATAGCTTATGGGAGGGCCTGGGGCCTGGGGCCTTTTAATCTCTCTAGCTCGTTCGTTACTCAGCATCGAGAGGCTTAGGTATGGCGTGAGGAGCCATGAGGTTATGAGGAGAGGATTTGCTGACGGGGTCCGCGAGCATGTCGGTGAGGACTTGGTACTAGTAACTCTGGAGATGTTAGTATCCACGTTTGTTCAAGGAGGAGGATAGGTGTTTCTTTGGGTTGGAGGAAGAGGTGGAAGGAAGCTGTGTGAAAGCGTGGGCATCGTGGCAGTGCCCAACTAATGGCCCGAGCGGATTTTCATTTTTCAACAACTTTTACGGTGGCGTTCATCTGAACACCTTTGTTCTGGGTTTCTTCTGTAACGACATGACGTGGAAGAGGCACCGATATGATTGGATAGATGAATTTAGTCTTCTGTTCTACTAAACAAGGTTGATGGGCCTATTGCAAGAAATTGCCGCACAAGACATACAAGGGGAGCAGACCCCCCCCCCCTGTCGGCAACCATGCGTATTATAGAGGATTTATCACACAAATTCGCCACCTGTATTTATAAAGCTGCAGAACCTTCGAGAAGCCAAAAGTACGGTATATGGCCCCTGCAAATGACTCCTGCGATGATAGAATTAGGGTATGCCGTCTCTCGTTCGTCAAAATCGAGGCCACCCCCCCTTCCCCTCCGGAACTCGTTGTATGCGTCGCCCAATCCATACAGGCCTCCAGGGACGCATCCTACCTATAGAGAACGTCTTCAGATCTTCTCGTTATATTGATTTGGACGTCGATGTTACTGCACGATCGCATCGTCCTTAAAGCTTCCATATTCAACCGTCCACAAAGCCGTTCAATTGTGCTCTAAGACACCAAGAAAGCACCTAGGTCGACGTCCTATCCTTCTCAAAGGGGGGCTTTAGAAAGGTGTATGTAACTTAACAGCTAGAGGAGAAGTACTTAGATAGCTACTGCTTCCCTAAGTTCCGTGGCTACTGCTTCCCTAAGTTCCGTGGCTACAGCTCCTGGATAATACAAGGGACGATATCCTTATGTAGAAAAGGTAGATTGGTGGTATTCGAAAAGGAATTAGGTAATATATTAAGCCACGTATATACGCAGCACGTGTGCCCTACTATATACAAATATAAGGACGTAGTAGAGCAGTATACGAGTAGAGGTACTGCCATTTTAATAGAGGGTAGAGCCTCCTCCTATACGGCAAGGATTATAAAAGCTTTACACGATCGCAACGGCCTTATATGAATAAAATGGCTAGCCAATCCACCTAATCTTAATCCCATTAAGAACGTCTGGCGTTTACTAAAGTATTAAGTAGGTAAGCGATTTCCAAAGATAATAAGGAAGTAAGACGATATATTGAGGAGGAATGAGAGAAGTTGCAGCTAGACGACTTTAAAAAGTATATATATTAGATGCGCGATCGCTGCGAGGCTGTGATTCTTGTAAATGGAGGCCATACGAAGCGGTGAATTGTATAGAAATCGTATGGAGTTGCGTATAGTGCAGATATCCCCTATTGCGCACGGGCAGGGGGGCGTTCGTGGTACCCCATTGTAAAACGGGGGTGGCTATGTTCGGAAGAACTTACTTTATCCTGATTCCCAACCACAATAACCACATTACTCTACGTAAGGAGGCCCCTTGGACTGCCGTCCCTCGACCATCTACATGTACTGGTGAAATTCATTGATAGGGACTAGAGGGACACTCCTATAGACGTGGCCGCTCACACCAACGAGCGCCACGACCCTGTGTGGACGAAACATTACACCGTTTGACTCATGCAGTTTAAGTTTTTCTGACTCGACTACGCCCCTGAGTCGCAAAGTTCTCGAAGAATCTGTCGGGTCATCACTACGAGAACCCACTCCCAGTAGTCTGCTAAAAATTTGCGCAAGCGATTACTGGTTTCCCATTAAATTTCTTACCGCTCTTGTGCTGTCATTCCGTAAGGTTGCGGTTTTCATGGCTACAAAGACTCCCATGCCATTTCCTATAACGCAAGTCACCGGGTTATGACGGACAACCTAGTCATGACAGAACACTAAAATACTGCCAAATATTGATTTTGCAGTAGGAAACTGCTTTTCCTAATTAGAAAGGCAGTTAGGTTTCCGTCAGAACTAGGTCGTCCGTCATAACCCAGTGACTTACGTTATCCCTCAAACTCTTAATATATCACTCCCTCTTGTACTGGGTAGAAATTCAAATAGCCTTGAGAATTGATTATTACTATTTTAACTGGCATAATACGTAAACAAATTATATCCTTGCCTATAATACAATGCTCGTTCCCTGTAACACGAGTATTTTCCTTTTGCCCCTCCTGTGTTGACACGCGTTGACAAGGTGGCCTAACAGCATAGTATCTATATATAACCCTAGGAAGCATCCTATCCTCCATCGAGATATCTCAGTTAGCTTGACTGCCTAACTTATGATTTCTCTAGGCTCGTTCGATTATAAAAATGCCACGCACTCCTAGGCTTTGGCAGCATAGCCAAGTATCCATACGCCACCGCTACCGTATTCTTCCTGTAGCCGCTACTTGAATATATCCTACAGCCCACTCTACCTCATTCCTCTAGGTGTTGGTCGATTCAGCGGGCCATCGATTTGCTGCTTACCAATCTTCATGCCAGCGCTGAGACCATAACCGCCACCACCGCCACCCAAGGTGTTTGCATTGAAGTTATGCAGAGGTTGTCTCGTCATAGGCGTGTTTTGGAATTGCGAGCTCGTGTCAGCGCTCAAGAACGTGTTTCCACGGGTATTGCTCTGAGCAACAACGGGGAGACGACTGCGGTTCTGGGGAGGAGTTCTGGAGACTGGAGCGCTTTCTATCAGCTAGTCATTACGAACCCTTTTCAAATCGGATCTCGTGGAATAAGGGCGACTTACGCGCGGTCCAGTTACGTGTATTCTGCGCCTGACCAGTCCAAGAACTTCCCAGCCCAATATTACGCGTCTTGTGTACTTGTCCTTCATTGTCCCCAGAGCTACCACTTCCCTGTCGATCATGGCGCCTCCCGCCCGGATAACCAACATTAAACTGGTTGAAGTGTTGTTGAAGACCTCTATGAGTCCCTGGGATTCTATCGACAAAGCGATCGCGAGATGCTGTATGGATGGTATTCTCGGCTTCGTCTGTGGCTGCTGTAGCGACTTGAGATGCCATGACTTGGGCTTTGAGGGACTGGTAAAGTTTCTGGGTCTGCTGCTGAGTCTTGCTTTTCTCACGAAAGGCATCCACGAGTTCGCGATTTTTCTGTCCGAGGTTACTTTGTTCGGCTTGCGTTGCTGTTTGCAATGTCTGCTCAGTGTTGATGGTCTTGACGGAAAAGTGAGTTCTACTGACTCTGGAGCTTGTCTTGGAGACCCTGGATCTCGGAATTGGCTTCGAGGATAAGCTTGTCCATCTGCTGGCTCATATGTGAGTATCTCTCCGTGAGACTCTTTGCCAAGAACTCTTGGTAGACGCTGCGATGTGTCAGCCTGGCAACGGAAAATATTAAGAGGCATCCACATCTCCTGCGAAGTCTGGTAGCTGTAGAAGGCGAGGCCTCTAGTAGCGCACTCCATGATGATGCTCGGACTCAGTCCACTGAGGACACTCGTCTTGTAGTCCTCGGTAGGGTTGAGCTGAGTGACGACAACGTCATCTGGGTTGCTTAGCTGAGTAGAGCAGGCTGGGCATATCCTCGTGAGGCCAGCGGAACTTGAAAGCCCAAGACTATCTGAACAATTGATACAAAAGACATGACTACGAAAGGCATTAGCTTTACGAAGGACTACGTGAGTAAGATGCTGGGGATGCTGACCTGCAAGTGGTGACGACGGCTCGATCATTGAGATGTGCACGACATTTCAACGAGTTGCACCTGAGCGTATAATCCATTGAATATCAAACAAGAGAATATAGCGGGAGGAGTATGCCGTTCCGTCATTTAGGGTTTAGGCAGTGGATTGGTGGTACCAGAAAATAAACATGGAGCAAGTTTTCACAACCGCACAAAATTCAGAAGCAACAAAAAGAACCTCCGTCTCAACACCAATATAAATTCCATGCTATTTCGCACTTCAAATGGATTCTCACATAAATATCCCTGGAAGCGCCCACCACCATGACTATAGCTTTTAGACACCACCTGTTCACGTCCCTGATATGGACAGCTTCTTGTTCGTATCTCCTGGGCTTCTTCCCTACCTTTTGAGGATACCAGTTAGCATTATATATTTCTTAAGGTTTTAACGTTTTGAGCAGCCATGCCTTGATTTACTTCTACCTTCCTATGATGAGAGTGTAGGCAGCTACGACATCACAGCAAAGAGTCGTGTTGCCTCTGCTATTGCTTCCGAAATGAGCGCGCTCATTATGCCGGCAGTTGTAGTGCTTTTAACCACCAACCATGTATCAAGAGGCTTAAATCTTGTGCATGAAACTCTTTCTCTCGCCCGATATCGGCAGCTTGAGATCTCCTCCACCAGCCACAGATCATCGAAACCACCAATTAGCCTGCACAGACCGTCACACGTCAGTATGTCTTCAGAAAAAATTTTCCATTCACTCCATCTGCTCACCGATCCCGTAATCCCTTCCCCAACCCCTTTAACACTATGCCACCATCCCGTCGGTATGAACAGTCCGTCCCCACTCACCAACCTCGCCTCCCACCCCACCTCCCCACCCGTATCTCCCCACACAGCCTCTTCTAGCCTCCTCATCTCCTCCCCCACCATCATTTCCTCACCTCTCATATTCGCGTGCCCACTCCGCGCTCTCACGTGCTCGTAGACCGCTCGCCCAACATGTGGCTCCATCAATCTAACGACCTTCTTCCCCGCTAACTGCACAAAGAGGTTGGGGTTCGGGTCTCGGTGCAGCGGCGTGCGGGTTGGTGGACGGCCAAGCCAGAGGCTGGTGTCATAGATATCCCCCTTCCCAGCTTTGAGGACGAGCTCGGGGGTCGGTAGGTCAGATTGTAGAGGTTGTGGGAGGGAGTTGAGGGGGCATTGAGCAAGGTAGAGGCGTGTAGTAGGCGTATTGGGTTGAGAAACGAAGGAGAAAAATAGAGAGAGTGGTGCGTGGATGCGTTCAAATTCTTCGGCTGCTGGGTGGCTTTGCTGCGGAGAGGAAGCGGAGAATGACGAGCGCGTTATTTCGAGGGGAACGATGGTCGGAGCATAGGTTTCGAGGTAGGTGATGTTAAGGTCTTGCGAGTCGCGACTATTGGGATTCGATTGGAACCAATTCGAGATGGCGGGGATGGAGCGAAAATGGTTGCGGAGGAGGACGGGGGTCCCAGTGGTGAAATAGTCAGTGCGGAAGGCTTCGATTGTGAAGGATTGAAGAGACTTGGCAGGCTTGAACCGAGAAATGGTTGTATAGCTTCGTCGGAGAATGCGAGAAGCCTGCGAATTCATATTGGTAGCCATTGATGGCAAATCAAGCAACAGAAGCTCCATCATCAGTTGGTGAAGGTCAAAGCTGCCTGGGCGGAGTTACGAACCGCTTCAATGTAAACGCGGAAGCACATGACGAACATCCCACATCTAACTTTACGTCCCATCTCGCAATAACCTCGATTATTCACCACGATGGCCTCTACCCAAGGGCAGCAGAGTATATGTTCTCTCCCTACATCTTATTGCTTCCGCTAACCCGCTCACAGTCGAGCTTACGAGCCTGACTGCCCAACAGCTCACCCAACTCAAAAAACAGCTCGACACTGAGCTAGAGCACCTGACTACTTCTTTCCAGTCCCTACGCACAGCTCAATCTAAATTTCGTGACTGTCTGAAATCCATATCTACAGGCTTGAACGCAAAAACCGCTGGTAATATTCCCTGCAACTGATTTACCAGTCCTGACTGCAGCCCCACTAACATTTGATTAATCCAGATAAACCCCTCCTCGTTCCCCTAACATCTTCTCTCTACGTCCCAGGGACTCTCGCTAGCAGTACTCATGTCCTCGTAGATATTGGTACAGGCTTTTTTATCGAGAAAAGCACCGCAGATGCGTCTGACTTCTATAATCGCAAAATCGGCAATTTAGGGGAAAGTCTGAAGGACCTAGAGCAGATAGTGCAAGGCAAGGCATCTAATCTACGGGTAGTGGAGGATGTGTTAAGGCAAAAAGTCGTAGGAGTCTCTCAAGAGGGTTGAATGAGAAGATACGTTTATATACGGAGACACCTGTCAAAAATTCTTAGAACTCTTCATTCGGCGTAATTAAGGCAGGTTAACCCCCTAAATAGACTGTAACTGCCTATAAGGCACAAAAGCGCTTAAGGCACCCTTAAGCCGGTTTTAGAGAATCTAGAGTTCAGCTGCAAGGATGGTTTTGAGAATCGTGCTGAGCACAGGAGCGCAGAATTTTAATAGCTTCATCCGTGTATCCAATGCCAAAGTTATGGGCAAGAGGACTCTGTAGTTTTAGCAGAGAAAAGCCTTGTGGAATTCCTATCTATAACACGAAACTCTGCAATTCCAAGCAGGGAAATGCATCGTGAATATCCCACTTATCCATAACTAGAAAAGTGCATCCGTCAATAGCTTGGCGCCCCAACAGACCACCTGGCAGACAAGCAGATGACAGGAGTTAATCATCCATGGCAAGGACGCGTCCTTGAATTATGTTCGTCAAGCAAATTAGCTTGTTCACAAGGAGCCGTAGGCCCGCGCTCGGTGCAGGATCGTCTTCTCCAGCCGGATCAACGAGAGTTGTGTAGCAGGTAAGTCCATCGTCAGGAAAGAAAAGCGGCATCACCTGACCCCATGTAGCTGCTCTTCCTGGAGCGAGCTTCTCTAGTTGCGCCAGGTGCATGGGCCATTCACTATGGTGAACATCAATAGACCAGCAACACCCAAGCCCTCCGATCATGACATGCGAGGCCTCAACAAGAAAGCCCGTGTTCCGAATCTGATAGACGAACACACGCTCAAGTCTGACCTGCTTGACTTTGATACTCTTGAATGTCGACCACTTCATAAAAGGCTGGTCGGTCCTAATTACACTCGCTAGCTGTTTGTTGATCATGACCAGATCTGCAAAGGTGCGCATATGAATCGGAAGGTTGTGTTGAGCGACAGATATGGTCCCTTCGAGCGCGAAGTGCCATGCACGGCCACTGGTAGTAGTACGCAATATCAGGATAGATTATTTGAAATGCGGCAATGACAAGAGAAATGCCTGAAGTTACTTACTCGAGTAGATCAATCAGATTCACGTCTAGGTACTGAGTCGGGAGGGTCTGTCCTGCCTCAAACCTAGACCACTTCGCAGACAGTCGCACGACGTCTCCTTCCTCGTTTATGGTGAATTCTACCTGCAGAAGGTAATAGCGACCAGGTTTGAACTTGTTCTCCAAAACGAATTTTCCTCGGAAGATTGGCTTAACTGTTGCGAGGTCTCCGGAAACTTGGCCCACTGGGGCTAGAAAGTTGTCAGCCTCAGTCAGTCTGTTCCGTATGTTATCCAAGATGTCACCCTCTCCAACGCTAATAGCAGGATTAGCAATTGCCTATAACAACTCCCCTCACCAAATACTTACGAATCCGTTACGAAGGTTTCCACATCTCCCTCGGCGTTTTCCATCAGTTTGATGAATTCTTCATGAGAGTACAGAATCCTGTCTTCACGTATCGCCCCAGTGAGTATAAAAACACCCAGATGGACGTTCATGCTGAAAGTTTTCTTTTGATGGCGGATGGCATCGAGGGATCGGCCGATTCGATGCTCCACTAGGGCCAACATCTGGTCATCAACGAAAGCGCCAATCATGGACTGGTCCAGAATAGCAGCCCGGTTTTCGGCTTCTATCCCCCTCAGCTTTATTCCAACGCTAGGCGGGTCGTTGGGCCGATTCCGGTAGTTATAGAGCCACACTCGATCTCCAGTTTCCACCAAGCATATGTGCAAGGCCTCTACTTCAAAGAACTTGGCATCAAGCTGCGCCATAAAGTTCTCGACATGTTGCTTAGCGGCAGAAGCCTTAGCTTGATCCTGGCCCATGATCCGAAGAGTAGGGCGGCCATCAGTGACACTAGCTAAGAGAATGATGTATACCTCGGATTCCATCCTGATGGAATCTAAGGCCTCTAGGTTGATGCCCAGCACATCTCGAGGCAAGATCCCCCGGACCATGCAAGATACCGGCCAAGAGACAATATGCTAGATATAACGTTAGCTTTCAGCTATGCAAATCCGATAGATTAAATACCGAGTTGTGCTATGGACAAACAATACTCGGCTGCAAAGGAACGTAATATGGAAACATATATCAAGGATTCAGGACAACTCGTTATGGGATCACCTCTTTCCGAATAATATCCACCCCAAGTCATCAACGCATGAGAGCGTTGCAATAGGGAAATTTGAAGGCACTTACGATGAAAGCAAACCTCATGCCAGGTGGCGGGGCTTGTTTGAATGCCGCCTTAGCAGCTGCTATGAGGAACCCGGCCTCAACCTGCGTCGAATTTTTCCCCTTAAACGCCCCAAGGCGTAACCATGCCCCTTTGCCAATAATACGCTGGCCGGTCTGTTTACTGTACCAATCCCTATACAGGTGAAAAGCAAACTCCAGCTGCACAGAGTGTCCGAAAAATTGAAAGATCTAGACAGATACAAAGAGTTAATATAAAACTGAAGAAGAGAATACGCTTATAAATAGAAGACATATACTGACAACACGGCCGTTCTTTGTAGTAACCGCGATGTGAGATCCAGATTTTGCGCTAATACTATCAGCAACTGCTGTGAACTCGGCAAATGTAAGATTCATCGCAGGATCACATGGTATAGTGATCTCCTCTAAGCAGTACAAGTCAGCACAAGACTCTATCCTTGGGTTTGACGATATTGCTTACTATTCGGCCGCTCTCGTTGGCGCCAGGCGTTCTGCGATGGGCCGTGATGCCCATAGGAGCCCTGCTGGTATTCCACTGGGCCTCCACCCTTCGCACTCCCCGATAGAAATTGTCTAGAGTCAGGAGAGCCATCCACACCTACACCATATGTGAGTAAATGGAGGTCTCGAAAGTTCGAGGGGCCTTCAGGAGTGAGAGGGCGTGTGAGGACGGCTATTGCCTTGTACTCCAGGGGGTCAAAGCGCTCTTCAAGATTCTCTGTTTGCTGCATGGAAGGCTCTAAGGCCTGATTTGACTTCGTCGGATCTCTGTCGGTTGCTTCGAACTCAGGAATAGTTTCGAATTTTCGAGTCTCCTCGCACTTCAACCAAGCGGATTCATAAATTGTCACACGACGTCCTCTTTTGATCTCTCTGTCACTATTGGACGGCCCTACGGCTTCCAGAACACCACCCCCGTACTCTACATTACCCCCAGAATAGATCAACAGAGGCAGTGACGCACTCCGCCGATGTTTGAGTTTTCTTAAGTCATTTGAGGATTTCTTGGATTGAACGGAAGTTGTGTTCAAGTCATTTCCATCTTCCAAGACATCTGTGGGTTGAGACAAGAGACCAATCGTCTCATCTGCTTTCTCCATCTTGTCCAAAATACCGGTAGCTGAAGCATGGTTATTGGCTTCTTCATGCTGGTACGAGTCACCGTTCTTTATATCCCTAGTCATGGTAGCCAGAAGAAAACTTTGGCGACCCTTCGGTACTCTAGAAATTCTCTTGGAGTAGGTTCTGATTAGACTAAGGCCATTTTTGACTTCGCTTTCACGACGTTTCTTTTCTGGAGATCCTGCTTCATCCTCTGTGCGCGGCTTGGTGTGTCCAGGATAGACACGGCTTTGGCTACAGAAACTGCTGTCAGCGAAACATTTGAGAAGTGCAAACGAGAAACTCACTGTTGGCCCATCGCTCCGGCAGTGCTCACGCAGGCTCTAGTCGTATGTTTACGACAAAGATGCGCTGTATTGTTATTCTGAAATGAAGAGCGATTGGTTGAAGGTGTAGATGAGAAGTAAGATTGATCTTGCCGCGACAAATGATGCCAACACCTCAGTGATATAGGCGTGCCTTCAGAGCGCAGGCCCACTCTTGACAGAAGGCCAACAATCAAGCAGTAGCAAATATGATGCGTTCTGTAAAGGTCGAGATTTATGGGAGGGGGTGGTGGAGGAAAAGGGAGAAGAGGAAAAATTTTAGGTGAAGCCAGCTCAAAATGCAGATGGGCAACGCGACCAGGAAGTGTCAAATTGCTGGCTCCAGATGAACGTACCACACCGATGTCCAGCAGAACAGGTCCTCGCGAAGATGATTCAGAAATAGGAACTCTTGACGAAGTGCACTGCATCCGCCTGAGCACATGTTCAAGGACACTGGCATGATGCATCACCACTTCATCTTAGCCACCTTGCTTATGCGAGCGGGGTAGAATATTATTGCTAGAAACCACCTGCGCCGCTACCCTGACAAGCTCCTCCAACACCTGGCTAAGGCTACCTAAAGGCCTTGGTATAGAGTTCACCATGTTGCACTCAAGAAAGCCACAGAACATACAACATGAGTCAAGCAGCGCCCAAGACTCGAGGAAAATACCTTCAACTGTAAATTGCTTACAACGATGTTGATTTGGTACAAATAGATTTCGGATAAGACATAGGGTGCTGCCATATCACCCTAAACCCTTATCATCCAGCCGCAACGTTAGCTGATCGGAATACAGCGCGCGTATCTGCCATGAATTTGGCCGCAAATACGAGGAACACAAGAGGTAATACAACTGAATCTCTTAGGGATTGCGCGGCGAGCGAGACATACTTGTGCAGCTCGCAGGGCTATATTTGTTGGGGGTGGTGGATCCGGGGGCGATAAGCTGGATATTCAACGTGCAGATACAGGTGAGAGAGCAGAAAACCTTTGAGAAGCTGCGTGGGGAGTGTAAACTATTGAATCATACATACTCTAGCACGCCCCCTTCTGCGCATCATATGCTACTATCCAAGGACTACGCAGCCACCTATGCGAAAGACGCAGGCAGCACCGTTACACGACTAAAATGTCGAACAAACTCCACTAAAGGATTCCTATATCATTTTATACCCAAAAAAAGGCGAACCATCCCTCTAGAGCTGTCAATGAGGCGCGAAGATTGTTCAGAAGGGCGCGGTGTGAGTTTGGATACCTGCGAACTCTGGGAGATGTGTTTCTATGGCATCATTGTCCTCTAATATGCATACACTATGCATCGTAGATGTCGCATAAAGATCTTCTAGGGCTTGGTTGAAGGTTTACAGAGAATATTGTCGATTTCAGAAGGTTATCCTCTTGGTCTGAAGTCAATGAAGCAAGGGATATTTCACTAGCATGAAGTTTACTCAGCACACGACTCCATAAACCGGAAGTATCTGCGCACAGCCACAGGCCTAATCGTCAACCTCGTGTCACCCGCCACGATTTCTGGCACTGCAGCAATCTCATCCGCTTTAAAGGTCACGAATATATTGAAATATTGGTATATATTATATACTATTATATTCACTAAAAGCTCATATAGAGTCTTTTTGCGACCAGATTTTTGGGAATAATATATTAAGTAGGCTGTACAAGATCTACTCCTTAACCCGTTGCTTCTGGCACTACGTTATCGATAGGGATCTAGCCAATAAGAGGCTCTCGTTCGAGCCTTCGCGATGAGGACTGCAACAACCTAAGGTTATTTAAATTGCCGATTTCGCCCTCTTAGTAGGAGTATATCTAGTTTTTTTACAAGATTAATATCATTAGAGAATGTTCGTGGCATTTTGGGTACGTACATCTGATACCGGTGTTAATGCACGAGCTAGCTTGGCGTTGCGCCTCAACGGGCTAGGGGATATCGTTGGAGAGATACAAAGCTACGCACTACCTCGGTGGCGTATTTAATTGGCAAAGTTTTATCCATTTACCACTTGACAAGTTGATCGCGTGCATGGGCCACAAAATATAGCACCTTATCGGTGCAAGGGATCAAGAATTTTAAGGGGCCTCATGATCCCAGCAACACGGCCAACAAGAGCGTTGTGGTAATGGGCGGTCATGCGAACGAGTCACTTGCATCTTTCCTACTGTGTTGGTTGAAGGACGTGATAATCGCGCTCGGATAGTTTTTTGCGTTCCACGAGACTACGCTGAGAACAAGGCTTATTCAGTGGTACCTAACTAACATCAAACTCATTTTCAACTATAGAGTACTGTAATCCTGAAGTTGCATTGACGAAATAATACGCATATACTGCACACCTTTTCACTAACTTTCGAGAGCAAATTGAAAGTGTACCAAAATTCTGTGATTGTGACTAAAATTCAAGACATATTACTCTAACACCTCAAAAGGACTTGGCTCATTGCAGCTTTACTGGCTGTGAATTCATGCTGGAGGCGGGGAATATATTTCGAGCGCACAACCCATGTTGCCAAGAACCCCAATCCCTGCTCAAATCTCAGTGAGAACAGTTCATCACCGAAACTAGATCACGTAGTATCACTCCCATTTAGAAGCCAAACACCAATTGCACAGACTATAGCACCTTCAAAACTCAGTTAGTATCTAGTGCTTGTCTCCGGATCTTCCTGTACAGAGAGTCTCGGTTTAATTGGAGTTCACCCATCGTCGAATGTAGAGATTCCAACTCACTCAATCCTCCGCCGCAATGCCGCACTTCTCCAACCTTATAAAATTCGGCAAGAAAGAAGTCTATCTGTGCGTCCACCAGTCTCTCCCCTCCCATCTCTAAGCGGGTCCATCCATACTCCCACTTCTCCGTTCTCTCTACTTACCTCCAAACCGCCAACTAACCACCAAACCCCCCCATCAGACCTAAGTTCACCATAGCTCTCCTCCACACGCCACAGCTACCGCCTACACATGCGAAGTTCCTCGTCCCGCTTAATTTCAACAAGCTAGACTTACGGGACTACCTATACCACGTGTACAATGTGAAGTCGATCAACATCCGCACCTATATCCAGCAGCAGAAGGTGCAACAGGACAAACCCGGCGCGAAAGCGCCGCGACCGAGGCGTTGGTACAGGCCGCGCGCCATCAAGAAGATGACGGTTGAGATGGACAAGCCGTTTGTGTGGCCTGAGCAGCCGGAGAGCATGGATGCGTAAGATAACCCTTCTCCGTTTTCCCTCAGGGATTATCCCCCACTTGGTTGTCTATGTTCTGTGGACTTATAGTGCCGGCAATTGCTAATTTGTTCCGGGTCTGTATAGTTGGAGCAAAGAAGCCCACGACGCTATGACTAAGTCACAGAAACAGCAGGGCACGCCGGAAGAGCAGAAAGATGAGCATAATAAGACCGCAGATGCGTTGTCCCAGCAGGCCAGAGATTTGCTTGCTGGTAAGACGAAGTGGAAACCGACGTGGGTGGATTATGGTGACGAGTTGGAGGTCGAGAGGAATGTCTGGATGAGGGAAGAGGCTTAAGGCATTAATTTTTAAGAAAGCAGGAAATTCAAGATGTGAGCTGGTGTTCTTTATAGATTTAAATATGGCTCAGGGAGGGGAGAGCGGTTAAATGAGGCTATATACGAGTGGTATCATGTATGTTCAGCTGTATTATATTACAAGCTTGGGACGACAAAACAAAGCGCTTTCTAGTTGGGCGCAGGGCCTGTAGGAATCAAACGCTTCCTCAACACCGATTCTCTGAATTGCCTGAAAATAAATCACTCGTAGGTACCATCCCGATTCTATTAAATCCCCCAGTTCTAAACCATCCAAAGTCCATCCAATATTGTTGCTTTGTCATATAAAACCTAAACTCATTCTCCATAATCAATCATAAAGAGGGTATAAACCCATAACCGTCCCAAAGGACAACGAGAAAATCAGACTCGTTTATAAACCACCCATTACCCGTGTCTTCTCACCTTTGTAACTCCCCTCAACCCCAAACCAGAACACTGCTGGCAAGAGCGGTAGTGGAACATGCGCGCCGACTTGATTTGCGAGAGGCACGATACTGGTAAAATCCTGGATTCGCCACCCATTCGGTGCGAGGCAGGCGAGATAAATCATACCCCCAATCACAGGCACTATGACCATCAGTATCCACTTAAAAGTCTTAAAAACCTTATCCATACTAATGAAGAAGCTAGTATCTTCAAGTTCTTTAGCGGTAGATGGCCATTCGATGTTAAGGGAGAGAAGATGGTGTTGACCGCTAACTGGCACCAAAAAGACCCGTCCCATTGGCAGCGCCAATTAGGACAATATATGGCCTCAAATTCCGGTCGACAGTAATCCACACAACCGTTCCGATCCATGAGGTTCATCGCAATGCCGCTCAGCACCACAGCACTTCTGCTCTTCCTGCTGCCAGCATGGGAGACTATAAGAAGCAGGGCGGTGCATTAAGTGGTCGTGGGGAACGGTATGATGGATTTGAAGGCGAACCACGGAATATTGGGGGCGCCCTTAGCGGCAAAGACTATCATTCTGACCACGATTCACATCATTCCAACCATGCCGAAGATATTGACACTGGTAAAGCCTGCGGTGCTAGTAACGTTGGTGGTGCTGATAACATCGGTGATACTAGTTCACATTCCTTCGGCATGGCTAATAAAGCAGATTCTCGTGTTAATAGCGACGTGGAGGGGAGCAAGAACATGGGAAGGAACACAAACATTAAAGGTGGGAATACTAGCTAAAAGCCCTCGATAATATAGTTAATAAACACTTAATCTAATTCTGATGGAGATGGAAAAGCAGGTGTTATTATCGAACGGTAGAACTCGTGTGTTGATTGATCTATGAAAGAAAAGAGACTATATATATATACATGATGTAGGTGCAGACACCAGGGGGGGGTACGTAATCGGGGGTAGGTGATCGAGTTAAGCTAACTGAGTCAGGAGGTTAGGCAACTGAGTCCTCAAGAGTTGAGTTTGGTTGAAATTAACTCATTCAAGGACTATCCTGTTATGAAAATGTTACGAGATTTCGAGAAATCTTTGAATATGTATTACTTAAATTTAAAGCAACTTTTACCAATTATAGCCCTTGAATGTATGTGGTCGATATGCAAGTATGCTTGGAAGGAGTTGTGCACGTGCTGCTGCGCCTTCCCCCACGATTTCGCCGTCACCTCCCAATTGCAGTTCCAGCGTTTCTATGCGTACCAACCGCCATGTCCGATAATAATCTTGCTGCTCTTCCAACAGAACTTCTTCATAACATTCTATCGCATTCAATTTGGAACACACCTGACGGGTCTAGAACACCTGTTGCTGTCACAGCAGGAGGAAAGCCAGAATTATGGACCAACCATACTTATTACACAGTTGCTGCAACATCCCGTCATCTTCGCGATGTGGTTGAATCCTTTTGTCGACATCTAATTATTCTGCACAAGTCAACCACAAAGCTCCAGCCACCGGCTAAAAAGAGCAAGAACCCAACTCCCAACCGAGTCCGCTGGGTCAAATGGACAGCCAAACACTGCATATTCTGTGGCAAGGAAACAACGTGCATGGCTTTGATGTACAGTAGTATCCGCTGTTGCCGTAAGTGTGACAAAAAGGAGTGGCCTGATAAGATTGTAAGTCCTTTAGAGTTACTTTGACTATTCTCTATACTCGCAATTGTCCCGCTTTTGCCTTCGCCTAGTTTATATAAAATAACTAATCACTCATTATGCTTTCTCCTTAGACAATGACCGCTGCACTGAACAACTATAATCTCACGAAGCTAGACTTGTTCACGCCTAATCCTTTATACCCCGAGAACCCCTTCCCGGTCCTGCGCTTCGGCATATATAACTGCATGGGAGTCTATACCACAATGTTCATGAAAGATGAGGTTGAGGAGCGAGCCAGACTAATACACGGGAATAATTCCGCAAAAGACCAAAAGGCACGGAAAAGTCATCGAACAAAGATCGAAAATTCGATGAAGATGTCTGTGGTAGGAGGTCGTTGGGTACAACTACGACTTGCTGATCTACGAGATGCGGAATCTGCATCGGAGTTTGATACACTGAGATCTGGGCCTTCTAACTTAGGCCTTTCTTCCCGCCATAAGGAATATGCCCAATGCTGTGGCGAGACGGGCGAGCTCCATACTCTCACACAGCATGAAAGGGCAGGAGTAGCAAACGTGGACGCAGAAAACGGCTAAGACGATGCCAGTAACCATAAGATTATTTTCTCACCCTCGGTTTATGGACCGGAATTCCCATCTCTACTTTTAAGATACTCTTCACCATGTCACAAAGCCAGGCATTCGAGTACTCGGAATTGTAGAAGGCCGCAAGGTGACAATGGCAGTCACTAGTAGACGCCTTAATCAAAGCTTCGTTTCCTTTGCTGACAGATATGGAGTGTACGACATGAGTCAGAAGGTATATTGTTTAAAAAAACGAAGGCTTCGACACTCTCCACAGCCGTTTCGGGAATATTGTGAATAGACCTTTGTGTGTTTTGATATGCCGCCTCGAACAGTGAAACGAGGCCTGGGCTAGGCTATATGGTTGGGCATCGAGAAACCTGGATTGCGAGTTGTGGGCTCACCATTCACCGAGCACCGCACGTAGTATAATATCAAGCGAGAAGCTGTATCGTGTAGAAATTGCGATTCCTCTTCATAGATGATCTTACTTCAACAATTTATTGTGGCACGGTCTGAGGGTGGCTCTGCGCAATCCCTGCGCGCGTCCACTCAGCTTATAGCAATATCAAACCTTGATAGCTAGCCCAAGCTAATCCCAAAATCATTTAGCAGATCATGCTAGACTTATCCTTCGCCGGAGAATCTGTCAAAGGGAGTGGCCCGGGCGCTACTGAAAAGGTTGCACAGCCGTTGCTGCAGGCTAGGAGCCTTAGCTATGGTCATTTCATATTGCCTTCACCAATTCCGAGCTGATTTATTTTCTCTTCCGCTGTTGGCATCCACTTTGAGAAAATGCTCACCGGCGCTTCTCGTGATCATTCTCACTCCACCTCCTGATCCTTCGACCCAAGATAAAACACCAACCTCACGCCAGTCTCACACCAACCTCGCGATGCACCTTACGGATTACTGTGAGCCATCGCCCTCTCGAACGAGTGCTTGAGAATAAGTTATACAATTATATGCCATTTGCCTAGTCTGAATTGGAAGCTTTCATGAACGCCCTACGGAGAGATTCTTCCCTTTTCGCCCCCGACTTCCGCTCACAAGCCTTGCCAAGAGTCCGCTGTTTTCCACTCCGTTGCTTGGGTGGTGTGGGCTTACCAGAAAATTTCCGCTAGCTCACTCACGTCAGGTGCAGCGATGGCGCACATTGAACAAAAAGCTTATCGGATAGCTAAGTTGCGGCTTGCATGGCGTCTCTACGCCGATGTAACGGCGGGTTTTGCGGAGTACATCGCGATTGGAGACGGGCGTGTTTCTATTTTGGAAAAACGCGCTATGAATTCTGAAGCCCAAGCCTCAATACTACCTTCACATCATTGAAAGTAACCGTGAGGTCTAGAGACGCTAGTTAGTCTACGATTTCACGATGTCTTAGCGATGATGATGTTGTTCTTGCTGTTCTTGACAATTGATGTACAAGGGGGTAACACGTACAGGGCAGACGCCCTCCTTGCAAGTATGCTAGCAGAATAATACAGCCCAACCATTTCGCAAGGGTTCGCTTATTTTGAAAACATACTAGCAGGGAGGGCGTCTGCCCCGCTCGTGGTACCCTCTTGTAGGTACGCACTCACGGAACTACGGCTCGTATTGCCTTATTTGAGGTAATCACTGCGGCAGTGGTCAGGTTCTTTTGTGGGCTTGCTCCCCGGTCAGACAAGTCAGCTGAGGCAAATTCCGTCGCCCATGGCATGAAGAACTACAGCGCCTTGAATGCAGACGACAATGCTGTTCTTTGCCCATATATGGGCTCTCCCATTTGTTCGTGTTGCGATATTTGGTCCAGACGCGCCCGCCAGCATACGATGCGTGAGTCAGCTCCGTTAGCCGTGAAGCGGTATGGGGGTTGTAAGGCCAGGCAGAAACCCGGGATGGCGGGCACAGATGCAGTTGGCCCGGCTACACTGGGCTGCTTAGATATGCTTACAATAAATAGACTTAATTTTTCTGTGGGGCAGTGAGCAAATACTGGATGTGGGGTGTTGGTTCGCGATGAGTGGGGCAACTGAAGGTGGATTTATTGAGGATCGACAGGCGGCAACGTGAAACTTGTGGTGATAGGAGGTAGGAACAAGTCACGATCTGCAAGACGCCAAAATAAGCTATACTTTCTCAGCAGTTCGTGTGGTGTGGGAAACGAGCTTTGCAGCTTGGACGCTCTCCCCGCGTTTATTGGCATATACAAGGGGGTAACACGAACGGGGCAGACGCCCTCCCTGCTAGTATGCTAGGAGAATAATACAGCCCAACCATTTTGCAAGGGCTCGCTTATTTTGAAAACATACTAGCAGGGAGGGCGTCTGCCCCATTCGTGGTACCCCCTTGTACCTCGGCACAGTGGTACGGATTGTGAGTCTATAGGCTGAGATATAGTCCAGTAAGGCGATGGACGATGATGTATGATGTGGATTGGAATGAGGAGTGCTGTTGTGGCGCCACAGGGCGTTCAAAAAGCGTTGGGTGGTTCTGGCATGATGCCGGAATCACTGTGGAGAGCCTGAACTTGGGGCGTTTTGGCGCGGGAAAAACGAGCGTGGCGACAAGGATTAAGATCCTCCGAGACTTTTTTCGTGTGCGTGCAGCGCGCGGCTTCGCGAGCCGGGGTGGTGATTCGTTATTGGAAGAAAGTGGCAGAGGTCAGAAGGAGCAGTTTTTTTTCCTAGCGAGTTAGTTAGTGATAAGGTTGGTAGGTTCAGCTGCTGATAAAGTATATGCACCGTTGTGAGGATGCAGATTGGCAGCATTGGTTTTGAGGCTAAGCTTCAGGGGCTACTAGTGTCATATAATGCAAGCTGCAGATGATAGGCGGGGATCGTGACAACTAAACATTTATCAATAAATATAGTTTATGTGGTGAAGCCTGAAGACATGCGAGTAGGAAATATTGTAAATCATCCCAGCCGTTCGTTAGCTCATAGATACCGCCGCCCTAAGTGTCCTGAAATTCAAGATGAGAGTACGATAAGGAAAAATATTGAACCAGACAAGGCGGTCATTTCTACCACCTGCCGGGGAAATGTCCACCCTGTTTCTTGCATTGAGTCGCAGATGCGCAGGGCGTTACGGTGGTTGTAAGGGTCCAACTGGGAGCAAAAGGTTAGCTTTGGTATATGACGTGGAAGATAGGGAGAAGGACATACGTAGCATGGATTGTCTTCGTGGTCCATACGGTGGTGTATGATAGCGTGTACCTAGTCTTTGTTGGAGTCGGGAGCGTAATAGTAGAGGTATAGATGCCAGAGTAAATAGTTGAAGGAGGAAGAGTGCTGCGCCAATATATTAGTAAACGCATAGACAAATACTAAGCCTAGTGTATACGTACGTTGAAATAGTGCTAGTTGTCAGGTCGGTCTCAGTTATTGTGGTAGTTGCAGCAGTATACGTATTAGTCGTATTAACAGCGGTACTTGCTGTAACGTAGACGATAGGGGCATCAGGTGCACGCTCATTCAGAGCCTTAAGCTTGGTATCACGGCGAAGCTTCGCGTCCTGAATCCGGCGGCGAGCGTATTCAATATCAACAACACGGTCCGCCTTACGAATGACTCGGTGGTGGTACCCCGGGCCCGGGGTTTGGAGTGCCTTAGGATGAATCTTGGTTGGGGTATATGTGCAGGTCTTGTCGGGCCATTGAGGCTTGGGAGGAACTGAGCAGCTTGCCGTCACCGTTGAAGTTTTGATGATCTGCGTTTTCGTCCATGTCTTGAGGTGTCTTGTGAAGACATGGGTTATATACAAGGTAGTTGGTGTTGGCGTAACAGTGAGCTGTGCAGTCTTCGATGGGATAGTATAGGTTGTGGTAGGACCAAAAGTGGTCGTATTATATACTGTGGACAATGATGTTGAAGTGAAAGTTGGTGTGACAGTAATGTTGTATGTAACGGTAGGCGTGACTGTGCTTGTCGCCTGCGGGCCGCAGTCGAGTTAGATCGGAAGA
>Ga0307515_10000961_pt1 | contig 65706 bp, 58 predicted proteins | sample 17_EM_MG_FD_194513 | JGI IMG/M metagenome (GOLD analysis project Ga0307515, IMG submission 194513) | Populus trichocarpa ectomycorrhiza microbial communities from riparian zone in the Pacific Northwest, United States - 17_EM | ecosystem: Host-associated > Plants > Roots > Unclassified | place... | reverse complement strand
TAATCCCAAAGCCAACTGGAGTACTTTCCTGGATTGCAGACAACAGAGAAGAAATAGAACGACATATTGAAGAAGATAATGAAATGAACCTAACTGATACCGACAATGAAATTCATATACACATCAATGAGGAAGACATAAGCGATGAGGAAGAATCAGACCAGCACCCAAGCGACTCCAAGGATAGCATCGTTTTGAATATTGATTGGGGTTACCGGGATGAGTATTTGAATGATTTGAGAAGAAGGAATGATGGTTAACATACAGTATGTTGTCATTCTATTGAGCATCCTCTGTTTGTGTCTCAAACGTCTCACTTGTACCATCCACCACAGGGCTAAAAAGAACTTCATTACTGACAATTCTGTTTTGAAGATTCCGGTTCAGTTTTGGTTTGCGTTCTTCCTTTTTGATCGTTGTATCTTTGGGAGACATCAACTCAGCACTCCGTTTCGTGTTTAATGGTTTTCTTTGTGGTGGTGGTGGTGGGGTTTGCAGAAGAGGGTTCAACAAAGTCATAACAGCAATTGATGAACTGTGAGCTGTTCTTGGAGGTGACGATTGCGGTAGGAATGCAATTATATCTGCATCAAATGTTTCGTTCTGGTTTGGCATTTTCAGTTTGTTTTATTTTCACTTTTACGCGTAATGGCGGATGATGTACCTTGATTGTTTCATTTTTCACTCTTGTCATATCCATTATGATCTCCAATTCACGTTCTTGTTCTTTGAGCTTTTGTTTCTCCTCCCATGTTTTCCCAACATGTTGTGTTTTACTCAGTTGTCATCGAGGTTGTAGTGGTGGTGAGGATGGAGGTGAAGGTGTGTAGTCCTGTTTTGCAGTTGACATAAGGGGTACAACAATGGCAAAACGCCAGACAGGTGTTTTAGCAGGTTTTTTTTTCCCTGCAGAGATTCCAGAACCATCTTGCATATCCTCAATCTGCTTGATAAGAGACAATAATGTTCCATTTCCTGTAATCAACTTTGTTGGTGGCAATTTTTCGCTGGTCCCCGTAAGCTCACCCATACTGATTTTGCACTGATCATTCACACCCCAACCCCATTCTTCTTGAAATGCACGCTCTCTCCAACCGGGGTGTTCATCTTGAATAATTCCTCACAAGTAATCCTCGTAGCTTTCCATTTTCAAAGCCAAGTCCGGAATGTGCCATTTGTATATCAATGCCTCCTTTTTGTGTTCCTCGTTGGGCCGCTTTGTGAAAAGTAGAAGAGACACAATCAAAGACTGAACGTGTGTCTTTTCCTTTCCGAGGACTGACTTTTTGCTGGGGGGTACAAGTCTAATGTTTTTGTTTTTGTTTTTTTTGGCTTTTTCCTTATATGCAGTTTTCCATCGATGGTCACGAACCTCTGCAAGATGAGACAGTGTTGATGTGGCAGCGGGTGTAGTCATGGCAGGCTTATGTTTCTCGGGGTTTTCAGTCTCTCTGTCGGAGGATGATTCGGATGCTGCACTGGGCTCAGTGTCGGCTGTCAAATCCACCGATTCAATATCATTCTCAGTCTTCAAGTTGCTTTGTCGATTGGGCTGAGCTTTGCGGGGTGCATTGGCAGATGGGTGTGCTGCCTGTGGGTGAAGACAAATTGCACACTGAGAAGGGATGCGTCCTCGCAAAAACCCATCACAATCACATTCATAGGCATCGCAGGCGTAAGGTGTCATTTTGAAGAGTAGACTGTTGACTTGGAAGTTGAAAGGATATCGTGTTCAATTGGTTTTGGGTTTGAAATATTCAATATTACCATCAATTCATCGATTAATATATCCGTTGCATGTTCAGTATCCTCCAAGTCTGACAGCTACTATTGAGTCCAGCATTCTCTTCACGTAACCACATTGTTCATCATGATTCTCCCTTTGACACGTACCTCCACAGTTCAACACATAGCCTGCAAAAAAGATGCATACTAGTATGTACCTCAGGTTCTATCTCCACGTGTACGTTAACACCCTCTTTTATATTAACGTGGCCCATGACATCTAGCCCACGACATCTACCCCACGACATCTAGCCCACGACATCTAGCCCACGACATCTAGCCCACAACATCTAGCCCACAACATCTAGCCCACAACATCTAGCCCACAACATCTAGCCCACAACATCTAGCCCACAACATCTAGCCCACGACATCTAGCCCACGACATCTAGCCCACGACATCTAGCCCACGACATCTAGCCCACGACACCAAGCCCACGACATCTAGCCCACGACATCTAGCCCACGACATCTAGCCCACGACATCTAGCCCACGACAACTAGCCCACGACATCTAGCCCACGACATCCAGCCCACGACATCCAGCCCACGACATCCAGCCCACGACATCCAGCCCACGTAGCTTGGTTCTAAAATCTACACCAACATCTAAATTTAACATATTGACAATAATATTGCACAACCACAACCTAAAGAGAAAATTGACACGACACGTAGATACTTAAGTAATTCTCCATTATAGGTGGGCACTTTAGATTTTTTTAGTTACATTTTCTGCTGTCTTGTCACGACCGCCAGCGGGTCTGACCCCACACGTTGTCACGCAAAATCAAAAAGTGCCCTTTCGTCCATCCACCCTTCCGTAATAGGGTCTTTGATTGCACTTGCAAGGACTCTGGATGTTCTCTAGACTAATCAAATAACCCTCTGCCTCCGTGCGATAGATCTCTAAGTGATAATTAAGCTTCTAGATCACAAAACAGTCGTCTGCAGCTGGTGGCAGTCTGTTCTAGCTAGAGCTGGCTGGTTTCCAAAGCTAGCTTATTAGGAAGTAGCTAGCTTACCCACAAAGCAGTCGAACTCATTTTCCAAGCAGATTTCTTCCTAGTACGGTCAGAACATATAATAAATCAAATTGGATTTATGTAGAATAAACTCTCCTGGTCGCCGTATTTTATATAATAACCCTTTCGCAAAATTTATGTAGCATAACCCTCGGCACTTCGCATAACCAAATATCTGTTTATGCTTTAGAATTTGTGGGAGCATGCGCGGGCGCAAATACGTGGGGTTGTTGCATGGTGTGTTTCAATGACAAATTTGATGAGTAGCCATGTCAGGGTTTATGACTCGAGTCATTGTTTGGGCATGAGTACTCATTATTTTTCTGACCCACTCAATGTAATATTTAAACACGGCAAGAAATATGCAGTTCCGCATAGACTAAGCAAACTGACGGCACAAATTTCTCCCACCCGAGAAGGTTATCCTACGAAATACGGTTCTCCAAAGAATTATATATCCCAGATAAAGTAGACTTAAACAAGTACCATGTTATGTATGGGGAGAACGTGCGCGTGTGATTGTAATCTATAGTCTTATGGTACAGGTAGAAGAAGGATATCAAACTAGAAACATACAAGAGAGTTGTACCATTAAATGCACACAAAGATGAACACGCGTATAACAAATAGTGAGATGTTGTGATTTGCAAGTCACAAGGCCGGGAGCGGGAGGCGGGGAAGGGCATGCGTAAGGCATTTATCGGGATGGGGGCGGGTATGTACAACGGCAACACATGTACATAATTCCCCTTCGTTCTACTTCTACGAGGTTCGCATTTAGTGGGGGAGATTTCGAGAACCATGTTTTTCAGCGTTTGTACTCCAGATCGGATTGTGATCGTGATCATGATTCCAAGAGCATAGAGGTTAATGAATTACCCTAGTTTTGCGGTATTGTTGATACAGCTTCGTAGTTGTCGCTTGGTAAGGTGTCCTTTCGTCAGGGTGTCGTGTGGTTGGGTAGATAAAATCGTACCTAGTCTGTAGGCGGCTTTTGGTTGCTGGGGCTTGCTCTCGTGCCCAGACTTTTTCACCTCACTCGCAAGCTCGTTCGCCTCGAAGCGAAAAAAGAACGTCCGGTATACGAGAGCAGCTGGGGCTTAGCCTAGCGAAAATATAGCTGTTTGATAGACTAGTGCGTAAGGTCTACTTGGGGTTCCGTATCTGTCATTTTCTCTTAGGTTTTATTATCAAGGCATGTTTCACCCATTAGATAAACTTGCGCGCTAGATGATGGTATTTAAGTATGTGGAGGTGCATTGATGTACGTCCTAGTCCGAAGGGTCAAACTTTCTTTAAAATTTGGGCCTACAGCGACAGCAAATGTTGAAAGAGCACATACACGCGACGATTTATAACAGAAACTCGGTATATATTCAAGCACGCTTGAATTAGGAACTTTCCTCTCGATACATCATAGTGATACCTACCTTGATAATACAATTGAGTGATAAAGCAACGAGATGACATGTCAAAACATCAATCCTGGCGTATCTGAAGGTACGTAGCCGTATCATGGAATACAGTGGTATAGTACGTTGCACTGTATACGAAATTTATACATTGACAATCCCAGATACACAATAGCAAGTCTGACAGTTTCGGACTCGGTGTGACGTTGGGATAAGGTGCGGCTCTGTCTGGCTTCTGCATCTCCGCATCCTGTGCAACACTTAGCCTTGCCGCCGAGATTTGATTCGGTGGCTGTCACATGATAACATGATAGAGCGAGTGATGTTACATGTTTAGTTTTGAAGAGGGGATAAGCTTTGGTATAAGATCTATCGGTTATAATCTTTATGTGTACAAGGTGATTGAAAAGCATTTGAAAGTCCAATAATGAAGTTAACAAATGGAAGTTAAAAGGTGGAAGATTAGATTTGGAACTCATGAGCTTTTAACTTCTAACACGCGCACGGCGTGTTCGATAGATGCTTAAGCCAGCCGATAGACCGGCAGACAACGTTTATTAGATACTAATGCGACCGCTCATGTGCCGGGAAAATGTGGAAAGTTAACTGTATTGATATAGCAATATTACCGACCATTTGTGTGCGCGTGGTTGACAGAAGGAAACTTGCTGACGACAGTCCTAAAAAATCCCTCTTTACCCTAGGGCACTCCCCATTATTTACCGCAGTTTTTCTTCGTGTAGCTCCTTGTGATGTTAATCCTAAAGTTCTAGACTCCGCTAAGTGGCTAATTGCCTTTAATAGTCCTTCGCACCGCGAAGTTGACCAGAGAACAATCGAATCCGCATCAAGTTCTCCGCATCAAGTTCTGACGGTATGACTTATACACCTGGCTCTTTAGCAGTAATCTTGAGTACAACACTAGAAACATTGAATCAGTGATCATGAAGTAACGTTCAGTCATTACAAGTAAAAGTAACCTAAAGCATTTAAAAATCCAGACTAACCAGCCCTACAATCATGACCATGATCATGATCAGCAATACCACAACCCCCCCCCCCTCCAAAATAGCAAAGTGAATGAAAGTCAAAGGAATATCTGCGGTTCTCATACAAATATACATCCGAACATGGAATTAGTGAGACTTAGCAAAAGTCGAAAAATAAACCTGTCCTGAACCCCACAATAGCCTTAGCCACTACTCTCCTTATATATCGGTACTAGCACCATCTCTAGAAGTCTGGCCTTCAGGGGCATTGAGACTGTTTACGATATCCTTCAGATCCACCCCATGTTTCTTATTTATCTTCTGCCAACTGTTCGTCATTACCAACTGGTATCTGGGTTTGACTTTCTTGGTTTGCCAGAACTTTATGGCATTACAAATTCGTTCCAGAAGCTGTGGCTTAGTGGGTTCCTCGGGTTCGTTAATCGGAAGAAGCTTTGGAACGATAAAGTGTGATGTCGACGGTTGTTCACCCGTGCTGCTGCTCGGGTTGATCTCGCGACCTTGGGTTACCGATGGATGTTTCTCAGGGTCCGGAATCGTAGCCCCAAGTTCATTGGATTGTCGCGGCGGGTGTACAGAGACTGGAGTTTTGCTATATTTTGGAGGGGTTGTGGTTGCGTTGGAAATTTTCTTAACATATGGCGCCGCCGACAATCGCCCCGACCATTTGCTCTCTCCACTGAGCTCCTCATCTAAATACCGATACAATTGCGTTGCACGGAGTGCGATTCGTCGGAGGTTAAGCCGGCCTGTGCGTCCATCATTTGAAACTTTCTTATCCCCCATATGCCCTTGGATCCAAACAACTAGCCACAGGAAAGCACACACAGCAGGGACGGCCACCAGTGTTCTGACCGAGAGCGCCGCAACGTCCTTGCTTTCTAAGATAAAATCTGCATTTTCATTCGGGACTCTTCCATCTTTGTCAGCGGCTAGGTTCTCGAGATTAATGAGCCCCCGTTGGTTTGAATACAGTAAGACGATGTTGCGTACGGCGTCGCGAGAGGATACGAAATTGATTTGTATGAGTCGTTCGAGGTCCCTCGATGCACTACATCGGCTAGCGACGATTTCCCGCTTATTTACCACCGTGTCCATGGCCGAACTCAATGCAGCATATCCAAGATTGTTTGAAACTTGAATGACTGGCGGTAGCGAGAACTCCCGCTCGAAAACACCTCTCAGGAACCGCGAAAGACGCAAACCGGGAAGCTTGTAGAGGTCATCCACATGGTATACCGTTGTATTGCCCAGGCTCCAGGTGCTATTCTGCCAACAATGGATAGGTGGTCTTCCGCGCTGGATGCGATACTGCCGCATCCTCCTCTTAGCCGTCGCATTTGCCGTAGCCCAACCCGGCGTTTCTTCGGTGAGATACCATGGGTCGACGAGATTCGGGGTCGTCGATCTGCGATGGGAGACGCTTGGGACCAAGGCGAATTCGTTGCCGTGGGTGATTTTACTTCGATTGCTGCTGTTGAGCTCTGGGACCACATTGACCCAAGGCGGGAACGTTGTTTCTGAGTCTACCTGTGCCTCGGCCAGCGTATCGTACGTACTGCCCCATAGAGGGTATTGATCGACATTGTCCTGTAAGAAGGTCGTGTTGAGCCAACTGTACTCCGTCCGGCATTGCCCGCTGACAGAATAGTTAAGCTTCGGCGCACCCTGGAGGCCCATGTCATTACCACCGATGGAGTAACTGTAGCTGAGCTTGAAGGTTGGTCTGCCCTCATTGTCGACTGCGGTGGTTGATGACATTGGGATCTCCTTTTGAATATTTCCCTTCGCTGCCTCAACTCTTCCGGCAGATTGAAAAGCTGCTGCTGCTCGTACTGGTTGTAAAATTTCGAGTGCGGTGTTATTTTGGACCGTTGGTAGGATTGGATAATATATGGCGTCTGGACTTGCCCTGGCGGCGTTCCTCACAATCAACTGCTTACCGTTGACCAGAAACTTTGCCACAGTGTTGCAGGCAATGAGCGTTAGAGCAACGCTGGCTAGGATTAAACAATAGAGCAGAGTATTCCAGTTGATCTTATACCGCTTTTTGGGGAAGGAGAAAAAGCACAGGAAAAAGCACAGGACATAGCAGCAGCTGTTTCTTTCGTCCTTTTTAATAGAATCTGAAGAGCTTTTGATTGCATGACGGGCGAAGTGGAACAACTGACTGAGAACGGTCGTTGGCGAATTTGCGTTGTAAAATGCAACGAGCATAACGTGTAGGTTACCACTCCCGTCTTCTGGGTAGCAGGCCAGAACTAGGATAGTAGCTAGTCTCGAGAGTGCTGCGAAGATAATGCCCACCAGAATGGTATACCCAATAGTCCAGTACTGGGCTTCCGTCGCGGAAACTGCCATAACCGTCCGGCTGGTTCCATCCAGACGCGGCATCTCGAACCACTCGAACCTCCCTGTTCGGTATGCGTTCTCGACCGGTTTTTCGTATAGGTCCATCTTCGGAGGCCGTAGATTGTGGACGCGGGGGTAGTCGGGTGTTTTAGCTTGTGCCGAATCTGATTGTTTGGATGACGACCAATTGCGATCCTATGCCTTGCGATGAATGTAAATTGAAAAGTCATTCAGTGCCATCGATACATGTACATACTTACTGATTCAATATCCCTCGAGGTGAAGGCGCAGGTGCAACAAGGCAACGGTGTGCGGAATCAATCACTAGCATACGGACTTGCCGTCGACCACGAGGCTCGAAGGTCGCTGGATATATCGGTGGGTTGTGGCATCTCTATCATATGGATAGTCCGGCCCTTTCCGAACGGAGCGGGGTAAATGACTATGGTGCAGTTCCCGAGCCCCTCACGTTCGGAGAGGTGACTGATCTAGGTCCTTGTGATTGACAGCAGCTATCTCTCAACTAAAGATGGTGCATCTCATTCCCCAACCAATCAATAACACCTACCTCTTAACTAGAGTAAAAGCACAATGCAACTCATTTTCTTGCGCCAAAGAGGAAAACTTGTCCCAATCAGAATTTGGATAGTTCCTTCTTGCTGGAGGATCGTTGGGCCTAGATGGTACATCGCCCTTAATATTATAAGCTTATCAGCGGTGACAACCACCCGTTTGACTTTTTAATAAGAATCTTACAAATACTAGCATTAGCCTATCGTCAAATTTTACCCATAGACCTCCGGCCTCCGAAGTAGTCATTTGCCAGCCGTTTGACAAGTTACTTTCAAGTTCTACTGTATTGTCTGGCTATGTTCGTGATTTTTGTGTTCGTACAGCTCGCGTACCTGACAATGGATGAGAGTTTTTACTCCCTCCAAAGACCCATGATAAGACTCGCAAGAGTAACCAGAAATCTGTTGGAATGGGCGAATAGATTCTGCTTAGACGTCTGCAACGTTACAAAAGCCATGGACCTAGTCAGGTTATACTATACCGTACTTTTAAGGGTTCAATATGCAGTTGCTTTTTCATTGTGACCGTTCATAAAGCATCACCCGCTAGAAGACGTACCACAGTATCATATAGAGATTGAATGTAACATTTCAGGCTGCGCGACTCCAAAACTGGTGAGGGTTTTATGGTTGGCCAACGCAGAAAGAATATCTCACCTTGCTGCACTGACGTGTGCTGTCCAACCAACAAACGCATAATAACGTAAAAGGCCGAATTATGGCGACCCAAACCGGAGAGTGAATTAGGTAGTAGAGGCGTTTCCTTTTGCAGGTTGAGCTAAGCTCCAATGCGGGAGTTTCTTTTTTCATGCGTTCTCTCACGATGCATCGGCTCTGCCCGGTTGAAAGATGGAGGTCCTACCGGGTATTATAGTTTCGGCGTGCCTGATGTAGAATAGAGCAGCCTACTAGGACGACCTCTGATTCGCTGGAGTAGAGGATTCTACCAGCACACGGTAAACAATCTGTGAAATATCACTTACAGCGCGCTCAACGATCACAAAACCCTTCTCACAATTTAACTCTATTATCAACCAATATCACCAAAAGATCTTGTCCTTCTCTATCAGAGGGTGTCCGAATGCATAGCGAGGTTGTCCGAGTGACCCAACAACCACTCTAAACGCCATCCCGTTCTTTGACTACTAGGTCCCAATATGATGCTCTCGAACAAAGAAATTGCGTAACCGGCAATCATTGGATACATTTACAAACGTCTGGTACATGAAACACGTACTTACAACTTCACTCAACACGAAGCCCGCATACAATGTGACGGAGGCGAGATGCCAACCCCGCATCTGTAACGAGGCTTCAGATAATTGAATAAAATATATTCTACTAGTCGAGCACCTGAATGTATATACATATCTACTTAAGAAAGTACGTATCCGTACCTCTAAGCTCTCCACTGCATTATCCCCCCTCAGCAGTGGTACTATATCTCGCTTCTTCTGTATTCTTTACCTCTTGCTAAGCAAAGATGCGGATCAACTGCCTGTCTATCGCGGCTTTCTTGTCGCTTTCAATTCCAGTCTTTGGACAAGGTCTCATTGAGGTCCTCAACGACAAAGGATTCACATCCTTTGCCGCAGATCTACAGAGCTACCCAGACCTTTTAGCGAGAATCACCGAAAACAACGACGTTACCGTATTTGCACCTACCAACGAGGCATTTGCCGCCGCGCATGGCGATACTGGAAATAACACCAAACTCCGCAAGCGCGCAAGCGAATCCCAGAACGGTGAACAAGCAGCTCACACCGGCCCTCCACCTCCCGAGAGACGGAAGAGACAGAACGGAGACTTGCCTGATAGCAACTTTGTTACGCTGCGGACATTCCTTGAGGACCCAGCTTTCGTCAACCTAGGACCGAATCAGCCAGGAAGAATTGTCCAGAACAATGGCGCACCGCCAGCGGGAACAGAAGAGTCTATCCTCGAAGTCACCAGTGGGCTGGGCGATGTTTCCAGTCAAGTTAATGGATCTTTCAAGTACGACAAAGGAATTATCGTTGGAGTTAACAGGTGCGATTCCTCCAGCTTAGTATCAGTCATCCTGCTAACTACAGTGCTTACAGATACTTCACACTTCCGCGACCGCTGATTGAGACTCTCGGACTCGTGGGACTGGCTGTATTCCGTGATGCTATCATTTCAGCCGGACTGGAGCAGAGGCTCAGTGACACACCCGGAGTGACAATCTTTGCATTTAACAATACCGACTCTATATCTGTAGAGGAACACACTATCACCGGCACATTCGCATATACACCAGAACTGTTCAACCGTAAGTCATTTACATCGGATGCGGGGACTGCCTTGGAAATCACTGCTGCAGATGGTGATCTTTTCGTCAATGGTGTTCGTATCATTAAGGGAAATATCATCATTAAGAACGGAGTTGTTCATCAACTTGAAGGGGTAATAATCCATCTGGTATCTAGTAACGCGGTGCTGACAATCTTGTGAAGCCTCTTTCTAGTGCAACCCCATCATCAACTACGTCGCCTGAATCACCCTCCGGAACTGTTAGTGGCGTTCCGACATTTACAGGGTCTGCAACGTCAAACAAACCGAGGGATGTAATTCTAGGTGTTGTGTTTGTTGCGGTTTGTTTAATGGGAATTTAAGTTGCGCAGGTCCGGTTTTCATTTCAAAATTATGATTGTGATAGTAATGATGGATAATACGATAATAATTCTACTGTTTACATGTCACGTCTCACTGAATTGAACCATATGATGTGTAAAGCTTAAGCAAAATAGTAGTTTTGAGTTTTCATTTAGTCTGGTCACATTTGCTTTCCCCTCTGACCAGCTCGCTTCCCCCCGCCGATTTGCACCAATCAATGCTAAAACAAGCTTCCAAAATGATTCATCTAGTCGGTGTAACTAGTGCAGAGATTTTTCACAAGCCGGTATTTGCGGCAAGTGTGGTGGGACAAGGTGATTTGGGAAAGTGGATTATGGTGATTGGGGAATTTTCGAGAGCAGAGTGGATAGATGCAGTTGATGGCGTCAGGTGCCTGGTGATGCCCACAAATTCCTGCAGAATTTAGGTCTAGGTAGGAATGCGGTGAGTTGATACCATGGTACAAGGAGATATTGCAGAAATCTAGAGCCGCTGTCGGTAGCGAAATATTTTGCATGTCGATCACCGTCGGTCAATGCATACGCGAGGGGTGGCCATCAGAAAACGACTGGTCTGATAACAGGCGGCCGATCTGACCCTGTGTTGCTCTTATTCTTGGTTGAAGTTCGGCGTGGATGTGCATATGCACGGGCCAAGTGTTCCAATCAATCCCTGCTCTTCTTTCCAAGATTCAGCAGAAAACAAGGGGTATATACTACACAGCGAGAGTGAGGCTGTTGCTGTCCAAATAAACACGTACAGGCAGGCGTCGTATATATAAGCACCGAATATCATTGTTTATGACTTGGTCTAGTGGAAATGACAAGTGGTTCCAGCTGAAACATGTACTTTCGTTTGCGCCTGAAGTCTATGTAAAGTACTCGGGTACCAGGGTAAAAGATCGGACCTGGTCAACACCCTGTGCTGCCAGCCAAATTCATAACCAGAAAGGCGCGTCCGATCTTTTACCCTGGTACCCGAGTTCCTGCTGTCATGCATGCTTTGACTTTTGCAGAAATCGTTCCGAGAAAAAGTAATGCGGAGCTCCTCTTAGCCACCCGCTGCCATTTCTGGTACCAGCCGCAGGAGGCTAGGCACGAGAAAACGCTGTCGTGGGCGTGCCTGAAATGCTTAGCGGAAAAGGTAAAGCAGAGGCCATATACGGTTGGTATTTTGAAAGAGTAAGAGCCGCCTAATGTCATTTCTTCTTACGGTTCTTCTTGTCGATAGTACAGGTCATGTGCTCCACATATCGACCTGTCCCTTCTTCATATCGGCCAGCTCGTACGATTCCTGTTAGCTGTAACAGATCCCCCATCGAGCGGTAGCTAACTTACGGATCTCGATCTAACCAGATGAATTCGTGGATTCCACCTGATCACGTTAGTTCATATTTCTTTGCCAGATCAGGTTGAGTGCAGCAAACAAGGTGGGAGAAGAAGCTGAGCCTGATTCTCCTCTACTTATGAGGAGGAGCAGTTTAGGGCTACTCTCAACAGCCGTTCGGCACTTGGGTAGCCACGACTGCTACGGAGAATTACAGTCCGAGACACCCGAGTCTCTCGAGCTGGAAGGCGACGCCACAGCTCGCAGCGGCTCTATCTTTTACTTCTCCGTATACACTCATGCCATATTACCTGGCTAGATCTGTGATTCGTACAACTCCTGACTCGAGTATAAAACCGGGCTAGAGTTTCTACTCTGATGATCCAGCTTGCATGAGTAGTCAGAAATCAGCTGGGTTGACGAATAGACGCTACTTAGACGCATACTGCAACACAAAACTCACCTCGCCAGCTTATACGATAGGCGCTGTGTCGTATAGAAACTAGCTAATGCGGGTTTGTTTGTTTGTAATTTCTCCGCGGGAGCTAGACGGCCCACTATATTGCATCAAATATACCTACAGCTTGAACTACCGAACCACATGTCGTAGAGTGGTAACGGTATAGGTCTTTTGGAAGTAGAATATTGTACAGAGCGTTAAGGTTCGTACGTTACGCATTATGGAAGGCTCGTTTGAACAGATTTTGCTACGATTTTAGCCCACTATTGGGCATTAGGTTAAGTACTGAAAAAAAAGTCACGCTGAAAATCTCGTACAAACCTTAACGGTCGATACAGTAGATGTAGCGAATTTGATGAGGATAACGATCTCTAAGAGCCAATCGAGATCTTGTTCTAGTTCGCCCGATTTCACTGCTCGGAAATAACTCCTACTAGCTTAGACTAGCTAGATTTGCAGTTTTATGGGTACTTGACCAAATTGGGCCAATCGGAATCATCGATAGATGTTCGAGCTTAGTTAGAGTTGGGCACGAGACTTCTCAGGACCAAATTTTTGCAGTTAAAAGCACTGGATGTCTTATGACTCAAGCAGCATGATGATTGTATACGTACTGCAGTCGTTTCGGTAGGTGTATCGGTTGAAAGAGCGTTCTTCCTCTGCTGAATTCATGGATTTGCGGCCGAAACCTTTAGTTAGTGTACTGGGCGACTTCCTATTCTATACGTTCTGATGCTCTGCCCCAAGCCCTCCATTCCCCTCGGGCTCAAGGTACTATTTGACGGATAGACAGAGATTTTGCCACTTTGAGTACATAAGCACATCTGTCGAACTATGTAATGAATTGCGTACGTACAGATGTTCAAGAGAGCGAAGGAGGATAGCAGTCTGACTAAAAGAGTAGCTGACAATAATTGAAAGTAAAGTTATCCCACATTCCATTATCGATGCCAATTGACAAGCATGTGACTATATCCAGCGAAAAGCATTGTTATATCGAAGTATCTAGATATTCCGCGAACTTACGTTAACAATGATCTCGTATGCTAGATCAGGGTTCGCCTCCAACAGTGCCGTAATTCTGTTCTTTTCGATTCTCTTGAACAGGTACGTCTGATAATTATCAAAGTGTCTTGCCACACTTCTTCCAATTCCGACCCTGAGTCTGTCTCCAGGCTTAGTTTCTTTATACGCTATCTCCAACGTCTCGAGTCTTCATAGCGCAGCCATTTTGGTGGGTGGGTGCTCGATCAAAAGCTTGAGCGCCATTTCGCACGCCAGAGCCTGCAACTTCTCAACCTTGTATACCTCCGAGAACCGGTAGGTGTAGAAGTGAATCATGAAGTCTTCCTCCACTTTGGCAGGCGTCTGCTTCATCGTTGCCGCGTACGAACCGGAAAACGCCCACAACAGAAAACAGTTTAAGGCGATGATACCAGCACCCAAGAGCGTGCCCATCGACAGTACCTTGGGCTTTCCGTTGCCAGGGTCGGAGGTGCGGGATAGACGGTCGTTGAACCACGACGAAACTTCGGCCAGGCGGTGTTCCGGCACGCTGCGGGTTTGTTCGGGGGATGGTCTAAAGTGGATTGTGCAGCTGGGGCCGGCAAAAAGAGGGGGGGGGTTCTGATAAATCGTTAGTGAGGTGCGGTTGTTTCTGGAGATATACGGCTTTGGCTTCTTTGCGGGCGAGGCTATTATGGCCGCGTTTGGAGTCCTGTTGCGCTTGGCCGCTGACATGTTGAAGGTTTGTAAGGGAGGTTAAGGAGGGGAGCTGCGATACTGCTGTGCGACCGGCAGAATTTATTCACTAGTGAGACTGTGAGAAGAGGCATGTTGACCTTTCTAGGGTAGTAGAGGTCTTGCATAGTTGGCCTTTCTGGGATAGTAGAGGTCTTGCCTAGTTGACCTTGTATTGAGATGAACTGTCACACCGAGTGATTGCAGTGTGATTGAGCCATGACATTTTGCTGGTCTTGGGAAAATCAGTACGAACTAGTAAGGAGTCGGGAATTCTTTAGTTTGAAAACTTTCATCAGGCGATTTGAGCGGGCTTTTAGGGGGTCATTGGACGAGTAGGGATTCTTTACTCTAGTGTTCCGAAGTTTCGCTAATCTTTACTCCGTTTATATCTATCAGATCAACCCATCTATCTCTCTCCTCTTTTCATCTTTTTAGTAGTCACGTTTCTCCATGTCAGCGTGCAACGCATAGTTCCAAAGGTTATACAAACACCGATTTCATACGAACGAGAATAGCACGACTAGATTGGGTGTGATTTGTCTTAGCGACGACATTTCACTTCACTGTCGACGTCTCAGAAAACCACCATGACCACTAGTTATGTTGGTACTATAGCTGAGGCATCTGTTTCTCGGTTACTTGGGTAAAGAATCATTCCCGAGGGACTCGTGCAGTACTCTTCTAGAATGAAAAGTGGCGGATACATATACTTCGCCGACAGTCTAGCAGAGCTCGAGGAGCTTTGCGCTCTACTAGTTTAAAAACTGGTTAAGATGCTCTAGAAGGCGAAGTGGGTAATTGATGAGACGATTAACATAAATGCTATTTTATGCAAGTTTAAAAGATTAGTTTTAGTACTTAGTATGTTCCATTCAGTTGCAGTTGATACAGGGGAAGTATAAGAACGCATAATGCACTTTTGAAGTATATACTTTTCTACTGCCAGATTAAAGATACGTTGGTGGTGGCACCTGCATGGTAGTTATTTTCCTCCTGTACCGAGTATGACTCTACTAGGGTCTGGGAGTAAAGGATCGATCGGACGCCCCTGTTCTGGCAAATAACCACACAAAAACGGTAAAATTAGGTATGCCCGATGCAGTTTTAGGTGAAGTGCAATCTGAATAAAGGTAAAAATGGTAAAGCTGGGGAGTGCATTCATCTTTAGCGCCGGAAATAGCCTGCAGCCAGAGCTGAAAGCTCCTCCCTTGAGTAACTGGAGGTCGATAACTAAGTCCGGATGCGCTTTAATAATACAATGAGTGAGCGCTGCGATGCGCAAAATTGTTGTAAATCCTATAGAACGAACGAGAAGCTGGTGCTGAAGAATATCTGACGGGGAAAACGGCGACACAATAACAACATGCGTGAACGGTATCGTGATCGACCGGTAGAGTTTAGGTTATTTGAGAGTAGGTTGAAATGATTCTATTTCAGTATCTGTTAGAATGGCCATAGGGTAGCTTCAGGTCAAAACCTACATCCTCGATGAAGGCATCCTTCACATCCGGATTCAGTTCCTCGGCAATGCAGCTGTTCGTTCCGCATAAGGTTTACCTACGCTGTCCTTACCAAGAAAGGAGTTGACACCCAGATCTGCTTCGGTAACTTTCTTGTCGTCGATAGTGGTGAAACTGTCCACACTTAGAACCAGTAGATTCTTGAGGATCTCATATCCGGTAGAAGACGCGCTAAACAGAGCAATATGAGCAGCCTCGAGTCGGTATTAGCCATTGGCGCCCCATAGTCGTAGCTGACAGTCGTACTTTTTCTCCTTGGAAGAAGGCGCTGCTTGGGGTTGTGGAGGCCATCGTTAATATGGTTGCAGGAAGTGGGATGAGGGGAGATGCTAGCGAATGATCAGGGACAATTGCAAGGTTTTCTCGCAGACTCCTTTCAATCACGTGATTTTGGTCTCGTACTTTTTAGCCGGGTAACATCCAGGTGCGAGACATCTTGCAAGGGTGTTACGGAAGTTGCCGTTGAAATTATGAACCCTTCAACCTTGACCCCGCCAAATCCATAAAACGATGTCTTCTGCGACGGAGGAGCCAGGTGCTCTGCAAGGTAAATCGTACACGAGCGCTGAGCTTGCATCGCCTCTTCCACATATTGATCTAACTTCGAATATCTCGCACAGGGCATTTCCAACAGTGGCACGAACATCGCGCATCAATCTTCATAGTTATCGCCGTTGCCGCAATTGTCTACAAGTGCCTACAATCTCTTCGCACCCTCCTTCACCAGGAAACGAAATCGATTGGAGCTACAGTGTCCATACCGAACTTGAATGGGATTGCAGTCGGTGGCAAATCGACGCTCAAACCTGGAGATTCAAACACCGACGAGAAGCAATCCAGCCTCCTTAAGCAAATTACTACTGGAGCGAAGCCTGCGCCTTCACCAACCAAAGTTGGGCCCAAACATGTTACCGGAAAGAAAAGTGTCTCGCCCACCAGGAAGAGCAAGAAAGGGCGTCGCGGCCCCGCTGTTCCGGAAGAAGAAGAGAAAGACCGCGACCCAGACATCCAAGTTTGCATATTTTACGCTTCGTTAACCGGCTCTACTGCGCAATATGCGGAACAACTGAAGAGGGAACTATTCTCCAACAAAGAGGGTATTTACCCCAAACTTTCGATTCCTACACCATCCAATTCGCTCTCGGAAATCCCGATATCTCGCTCTATCCTTCCGCCCCAGATGTATAACTTGGAAGAGATCGAGCTGGATGACTTCTTTATTTCTCTACCTAGCCAGCCGGAGGAAGGAAAGAAAGTGAAATACGTCTATCTGGTTATCGTGCCATCGTACGAAACAGACTCCCCAGTTGCCTCCTTTCTAGACCACCTCCAGGACACACATCACGACTTTCGGATTGATAGTGCGCCCCTTCGTTCTCTTGGGGGATTCTCCGTATTCGGATTCGGCGACTCGTCCGAGTGGCCAGAGTCGGAAGGAAAGTTCTGTCAAGATGCGGTTCAGGTAGACAAGTGGCTCGGAAAACTTACCGGAGGCCGTTCTGGTAGTCGAAGGATGTTTCCTCTTGGTATGGGCGATGTTAATCCGGCCTCTTCTAAGGATGGGACATCTGGGACAGCCGCTGTCCACTTCCAGGAATGGCGAATACATTTAGAAGATACTTTAAGAGAATTTATGGAAACTAACGAGCTGGGGACTACTGGCGAATGGCGAACTGCCGTGGAATCCGGAGACGAAGACTCTGATGTTGAGGACGTTGCAGAAGACGAACCCGAAAAAGACATGATGGATCTCGAAGACCTAGGCGGTATGATCAATCGCTCTCCAGATGTTCTCAAGAAGCCGAACACAGTATCTCGCCCGGCACCCCTTCCTGTCGATTTCACTACCCCCGCAGGAAGGAAAGCACTAGAAGCTGGAGAAGGACAATCCTCGACCCGTAAAGAAATGGTTCCAAAAGATGCCGTGACATACAAAGCCTTAACCAAGCAAGGTTATGCTATTGTTGGCTCTCACAGTGGCGTTAAGATTTGGTAATAGCCTCTGTCCAGGTGGGATCGATTGATGCTAACTATTTCCCAAGCCGGTGGACTAAATCTGCCTTACGAGGCAGAGGCAGTTGCTACAAATTCTCCTTTTATGGCATCAAATCCCATCTGTGTATGGAGACGACACCATCGCTGTCATGCTCGAATAAATGTGTTTTCTGTTGGCGACATGGAACTAACCCAGTTGGCACTACCTGGTGCGTCGGTCCTGCCGCTCTCTCTACATAAAACCACTAATCACCGTTGGGAGACAGGAGATGGAAAGTCGACCCACCGGAAGAAATTTTTAAAGGCGTTGTTGAAGGCCACTACCGCAAGATCAAGATGCTGAAAGGTGTTCCTGGTGTGCGAGCAGACCGCTTCAGTGAAGCCTTTAGAATCCGTCACTGCGCCTTGAGTCTCGGTGAGTGCTCGAAATCTAGACAAAAAGCTACTTCGAACTAACATACCGGGATTCGATAGTTGGTGAACCCATCTTTTATCCTCACATAAATGAATTCCTTGCACTCCTCCATAATTCCGGAATTTCAAGTTTCTTGGTATGCAACGCTCAACAGTACGTTATTTTACTCTCTCGAGTGGTAACATGGGACTGACACTGTTGCGAACAGCCCGGCACAGCTGAGAGCACTTGGCCCAGTGACACAACTCTATGTATCTATTGATGCCTCGAATAAGGATAGCCTTAAGAAGATTGATCGCCCCCTCCACCGCGACTTTTGGGAACGCTTCCAAGAATGCCTTGACATTCTCCGTGAGAAGCGGAATAAGCAGCGCACTGTATTCCGTCTTACACTTGTTAAAGGCTTCAACATAGAAGACGAGGTGAAAGGCTACGCGGATCTTGTTGCACGCGGACAGCCAGGATTCGTAGAGGTGAAGGGTGTGACGTAAGTCGTCTTGTAACATGCCGTGAGTCGGGCTTTACTGATTTCTTTTGTACAGATATTGCGGAACAAGTAGTGCTGGCGAGGCAGGGCTAACGATGGGGAACGTCCCGTTCTACCACGAGGTTGTGCAGTTCGTTGAGGCACTTGATGCGGAGCTAGCAAGACGGGGACTGGAATACGGCATTGCTGCTGAGCACGAACACAGGTGATTTACCCCTCCCTTTCCCACACCCCTCTATTGACACCCCACACAGTTGCTGCATCCTTCTGGCCTCCAAGCGCTTCCATATCAATGGGAAATGGCACACGCTGATCGACTACGACCGCTTCTTTGAGCTGCTGAAGGAAGGCAGGGAATTTGGGCCCGAGGAGTATGTCGGCGAGTCGACTCCGGAATGGGCAACCTGGGGCAATGGCGGTTTTAATCCGCTCGATGAAAGGTTTTATAGAAAGGGGAAGGGCCCGAAAGCGGCTGTAGCGGATGGGGAGGGCGGTTGTGGATAAAATAAAATGTATTTGGGGGGGATGTATATGTCTCGTGCCCAGCCTCCAGTGGTGTTGCTACTCGTACCTCGTTGTTATCCACAGGGGAGCGAGCCTGCGAGTGAAGGCAACGAGAGTCTGGGGACGGGACAAGAGATGTATTATAAATGGAAATTTGGTTGACGCTTTGATGGGGGATACAGAGAGCAGGGAACTGAATGGAACGGTACTGGCACCTCAGCGAGTTTTTACACGTGCGTAAGGTAGAGTAAGTTCAGTGGCTGTCGGAGGGTCTGACGAATTGGAATGGCTGCCACCTTGAAGAACCCAACCCTAGACCCTTCTCTGCCGCCATTTCCCAACGTCTGCCTGGGTTTCTAATTGGTGAATCGTTACAGACTCATGCGCAGCAACAAAGCCCTCCGGAACATAGCTCGCTGCCATCAACTATGACAATTCTAGCACAAGAAAGAAAAGCCACCTCCACACTAGAAGAACAGAAACCCAGAATTGTTGAGGAATGAAGCCCATATGGCATTTCATCCTCCACTCCACTAAAAAACCATCCCGCCCAATTACCACTATCTCCCTGCATAGCCGTCTCCTCAGTCTGCCTCCTACTTCCCCATATCGCCCACCTTTCCTTATACTCAGCTACACCTTCAAGCCTGGCCTTGCCTTCGCGCTATTAACTATATCGGCACGGAGGCGGTGTGAGTTGAAAATTGTTGACGGAATACCGGGCTTTCGCCCGAGATCAGCGACTGGCATCGTGTCATTTCTTGGCTATTACGTGGGTTGCTACTTTCAGTATAGTTATCTTGACATCGCGTACTTAAGCCTTTTTCTTTTCTCTTCTCGCTCTTTAGAACTTAGACGATTAACGAGTTCTCCACCCGGTGTCAACAAAAATAAGCGATGAGCTCCCCGTGGAACTGATGGAAGAGTTCCGTCTATTCCATCAGGAGAGCCATTCAATGGTGTACGGGAACATTCCTTATCTCCGAGAAAAACTTACCTTGCAGTCTCTCCATCTGATCGTTGACTCGTCATTGCAACTAGTGCACTGAAGATGTCTGCTGCTAGTCTGCCAAGCCGTCCCCCAACTATAGAGAATCGTGTACACTCCAATAGTAGTAATCAGGTTGATTGATTTTCTTCTGCAAACGATGCTACTAAGAAGTCCGTTCTAGACCTTATGGCTGTTGACAGAGCTCCTCGGAATCTTCGATATTGGAAATCTGTTCTAGAACCTGAACATAGCCACTCCCTCAACAGTGACTACCATGACTGTTGACACCGTGAGATTTGGCAACGGAAGGGAAGAAGTAGCGACTGCGTGAAGGTCGTGCATCTAGCGATGTAACCGGCTTGGTATTCTCGCTACTATTAGGCCGCAAGAACCGTGTAGCAGTAAGCAGGCTGGTTCGTAGTGTTTGTGCTCTAGTGCATAATCCCCGCGTTCAGTGTCTAGCGTAGGGCTCACACGGAGCGTGCGCGCAAGGCAATCGATTCCGGCGGTGTGCTGGACGACATTGCACTGCCGGCAATTGAGGGCGCTCTAACGGACGTGCCGACACAACCGTGCTCGGATGTCGTGAGTGCATGCTTTACGACATCTGGAGGCAGAGAATGGGTGTCGGAGGCCGATAAGAGCTCCGATAAATAGCCTCGGGTACCGAGCAACGATTAGGAGTGAGCGGTAAGGCGTCTTCCCGTGTTTCCCGCTTATTTAGGCATCCGAAGTGAGAGGCCGTGGGGCAGCGGCTGGAAACAAGGGAGGCTTAGACAGGGGTGTCTCGTGCGCTATTTCCCGAGACGGCGCGTGTGTCATCGGCGATAGAGTCATGGACATGCGACTGCAGGAGCTACTTCTTGTCCGTTCACACCACCACCACCACCACCACCACTCCACTACTACCACCACCACCACTTCCTAACCCCTGCCACCACCACCACCACCACTTCCCACCTCCATCCCATCCCGCAACAAACAAACGAAAGCCAAATTAATTCTTCGAAGCAACCCGACCTGCCCAGTGTCACAGCCCCGCATCTGCCCGATCTGGCTCGCCAACGCCAACCCGTACCGTTCTATCCTCCGAACGCTCTCCATCCACCATGAGTTCTGCCCACAGCAACAACGGCAGTATGCACCGCCTCCACAGCGCGGCCTCGTCCCGTCGTCCCTCGACCACGACAGCGGACATGCGAAGCACAAACTCTAACCACCCAACCACACGCACGCATCGAGCCGCATCAACGACCCATCGCATCGCAACCCCGCGCACAACCTCCATCACGGTCATCGAGCCAATCCGCGAAAAGCTAGAACCGCCGCAAAAAACGAAGCGTTCAAAAGCACTGCAAGCGCTGGGCGATGGCATCGGCTTCGTCTGCTACATGCTATGTCTGTGCTGCGTGCTGGGCGGCGAGCAGCAGCGGCGGCCCAAGCAGCACTACGACGACGACGAGTTGGGGACGCGAGTCCGCAAGGTTTCGAGTACTGGCACCGTAGGCTCCAACGCGAGAAGTGGACGGGTCCGGATGGCTCGGTAGCAAGCGAATGTCTGTTCCACCGCATATTTGCGATGCTCATCGCGATCGGCGGGGAAGCCTGGAAACTTTTTCCGAGATCATAGATCAACAAATAATACCTTGGATTTTCTTTGTTCTTTCTTAGCGAATCATTATACCTAGCCTGCAGTCTCTCTTTTGTTTTAGCTTTCCTTGCTTGCGGTTTTTGGGTTGCTGGATAACCTTGGGGGATACATATACTTAGACTGGATACAGGGATTCTTGGTTCAAATTCACCACATCTTTTTTGGTAGCGACAAATTTCATCGCCTAGACTTTTACAAACGATCGGTGATGTGCACCGCCCGATTCGCCGTCCGTGCGTGTGTGCGTGATATTTGCCACTGGATGGCGCATCGCTGGGTTCGTGGGATTTTGTTGGCTGTGCTGAAACATCGTGGGGCATATAATGTGTGCAGGGGATTGCTCTTCCTAGTCTGTCAGACGTCTTTTTTCGCGCTCGCAAGCTGCACATCTCTGCATCAATAAACCCATACAAGGAACAGGAATATGAACAACATTGCAGCGGGGCCGAGAAAAAGAGAAGGTCAATACATATTGACTGATGTCCATAGCGGAAGACCTTCCTCTTGAACTTTCAGCTCTGGAGTTAAAATATCTAGAAATGCGGTCTATCATAGACTATCACGCATTGAATTCGATGTCAATATAGGTTTATCGCTTCCAGTATATGCTAGCCTGCGGTAGAACTTTTTACCATTAGATGTTGTGAATACTACAACGCAAGAATCAGTATGAGGTTATTCCAACGCGATTAAGCCCCTAGTTCCACCGCAAGTGAGAACCTAATAACCCGTGGAAAAATCAGATGAAGAGCCATCATAAATACCACCAATTCTATCTACAGCAATCTCTTCGACAAAGCAAGGAATGGAAACTACTAAGATATTAGCAAAAGCGTATGCCCCATAGTAGTCATAAAAAATCGTAACCAAAGAGCAATCGTGCCACTGAACCAGTGAGCTTCCGCTTCCTCTCATTCCGCACTTCGCAGTCTGCACACAAAGTAACGGCGTTTGCTGCGAGTAAACCTCCCCAACTTCTAGGGGGGTCTCATGTTTTCCTAGTACGTGGCCAAGGCTACGACTACGCTAGCAAGTATTAGATCTACTGCCATTGCTGAGGTAAAATACCACGACTACCCGCTTGGAACAATCAGTAGTATCGTAAACATAATGATAGACATCACTAAAGTGAGGATGTTAAGCTTTGTATAAATATAGATCTTCGTCCTTCGGGCCCGTTGCTTGTGTCTGCTTGTGGAATTCGAACAACTGGATGAGAAGAAAAGTCGGAGCGGTTAGCCGTGTATAGGAAGCATGGAAGTGGCCATAGGAAAGAGAGGGTACTGTACGCGGAAAGAACGACCGAGCAAGCAAGGGGGGTAGCATGCTGCTAACGTATAACCAATCCCCAGGCAACACTTCATTGTCTCCGGCTTGAATGACGTTGTAGCTGCAGAAGATGCAATATTAGGTCCAAATGTCTCTGTTCCGTGATTGGTCGGGTATTTACACCCTGAAAATCCATACCAGTGGTATCATATATAGTACACTAATCAGGAAATTGTTAACAAGATAGTAGGGATTCCATCAGTTCCTTTCCAAGCCAATGGAATTGTAGAGCTGGCAAATTCATCAGTGAGTCCTTCGTTGATTGTGAGAGGCGGATCATCTTTTCAGCGTATCAAATATAGAGGTCCTTTCCCTGTGACCCAAAAGGCTGCACGGAATATATAGTAGCCTCGCTCGAAGAGTTGATACTGAACCCAACAGCGATGAGGTGGATGAGTAATAGCATTGCAGTAATGGAGATCAATATGACCGCTGCGTCACTGCGAATTAGCCGACTTCAACTAATATGGTCAGGAAAGCCAACAGATCCCAATGCAAAGAGAGCTCGGTCTGAATGGCAGCTTTGCGGAGAAAGGCAAGCATTGAAACAGTAAAAGTAACGCCGAGATAGATACGAGACAGGTGCAAAAGTGTCTTAGCTCTCTTCCGAGCAACAATGTTCGGAGGACCAAATGTTTTTATATAGCGAATGGAAAAACGAGATATACAACGAACGTGGTAGGAGAGTGACGAATGTAGAGGTAGTACAAGTAGTTTGAAGCTCGACTCGAGTGATTCGGAGTGGAATCATGCATGTGACAACTCTGCCATCTGGGTGGCTCGGCGGCTCAAACCTCTGTTCAATGTAATCTCCCCTCAACAGCAACCTTCAGTCTTCCGTATCGCCCGCTATGTCTACAGAGTCCACGCCGAACACTACGAATCCTCCCTCACGCATCGCAAAACAATATCGCTTCGCTAACCACACCGATACCCTTGACTAAAGAACTACACTGTCGGCCTTGTCCCCCTCGCCTACTTCAAGCGGCACACGGAACTCGCTGAGCGGCGCGATCGCGAGGCTGCAGAAAGTTCCAATCAGCACGCAAGGGCTCTATTGGTTTTGGATAAAGCTGTTATGAAACGGAAGTCTGGTGTTGATAAGGGGAAGCTACTGTTCGGCGACAGCCTGACAAAGAAAAGTCGAAGTCGAAGTTGAGATCCGTATCACGAGGTCTGAAGGTTAACGATGGCGGGGAAGTTAAGCGGAGGAAGCTTAACCCGAAGCTCAAGGCGCCACCACCGACCACCGAAAGCTTTGACCAGAGCACGCTATTGAGGCACAGGGGTGTGAAATGTTACGACGGGAATTACAACTCCAGGAGAAGATTAAGAACGAGGAGATCACAATACCGCTTGTTTTATATGATGGTATGGCGCAATCCTCGCATATGTACCAGCTTTTATTGACTATAGTCGTAGGCACATACATAGCTCCTCCAAACGATGGAGGAGTCACAGTTAAGAAAGGAGAAGCCGTATGGCTCTTCCTTGAGCGGGCACGGCGTATGTCGGGATGACGCGAATGGCACCGGGTGTCTGTTTGACGATCTCCTACGCGTCTGAGGAGAGGTCACAAAACTACATCACTACGAATTCTACCGCACCGGACAATTGGACCAAATGGACTACTTTTCGATTATCCTCCGAGGTTAGATCCTGCCAGAGTTTTCGAACAATGAGACGATGCAAGGTGGTAAAGAGGATTCAACTATGACCAAGGTCGTCGACCGGAGGTGGTACGAGCGAAATAAGCATATATTTCCAGCAAGCATTTGGACGGACTTTAATCGAAATGTGGATTATGAAGGAATGGTCAAAAGATATCTAGGCGGGGATACGTTTTTCTTTGGATAAAACCGAGTTTGGGCGGAGGTTCTTTCAGGCGAAAATCCTCGCAAGATCTATCGCCGAACTCGGGGTCGCTTTCAGAGATTGCACTACTATCAGAAAGCACCACGGACTTTCGCAGCTTTCCTCCGCTTTTGCACCATTTCACCTTTCGTGCCTCCTTTCGCAGCCTTTCGTAGCCTTCACAGCCTTTCACAGCCTTTCGTAGCCTTCACAGCCTTTCACAGCCTTTCGTAGCGTCTCTCGAATCCCAGCTGGTTTCCTTTCACATCATATAATCATATAATGAGCAGTTGAACTCGTTTCAAATCAACATTAGGAGCGATTTCATATACAGCAGGATGATATTCTCTATCTATCGACTCTGGGTTCACCCGGAGCTGGCTGGAGACAGTTCTAAAGTGCACTTAGAGATAGAAGCTAGCTATAGTGTTTTATACACTTGGAGGCTGGAGACGGTGCTTAAGTGCACTTAGAGATAGATGCACATTAATGTACGCAGATACTACTTTGGCAGAAAACCTTGATAGGTAGCGAGGTAGTTGTTTGCAGGCAATACAGATTACCAATGATGTAGAATGAACAATTCACTCAATTAGACTTTTACATGGCTCTGTGATGACTATTAGAAGCTGTGATCTGTGTAGGAGTTCATGAGGAGCTTACCAGCAGCTATACATATGTGTGAACGAGAGTGATATCGCAGGATTGTTGCGAGTGCGAGATGAGGCCCTGTCGTCTTTTCACTTGCTGGGATGATCACCAACACCACCAAACTTTGGAGAAACCTCGTAACACATTAATCTTCCATTTAACTACCCTATCTATCGATTTTATTTTATGCTTCAAGTCGGACTTTTTTGATCGCCAGTTGTGAATTTTTGCAGTTAGGAAGTTACAGGCTGCCGCCTAACCGAGTAGGATCGGTTGAAACTCTACCTTCTCTCCTACATAACCTCATACCATCAACTTTCGGTCAGTACCGCAATTACAATTCGCCTTTCCGTGCTATATATTATTACATTCTTCAATTAACAATCATGGACGGCTTTAGCTTACGCTGCAATAACCTCCGCTGCCGACGTATCCTTGATATCCGTGCCGTTGTTACCACTTGCAGGCGAGCATCCTCTTTCCAGCCTTGAGATATTCCCTCATCTAACGGCCGAAGCCATGTATTTTGCGAAACCTGTGCGGAGAGTCTGCATCTCATCAACCCGCCCGCTGGTCGATCTCGCCAGTGTCCAGCATGCCAATCCAGTCTCACCGCTCCCGACGACGCAGTCATTACCGACCTCAACCCGTCAGAGGATTACAGGACTTCCCTTCTCAGTGGTCTTTGTCCCAGTATCATCATGGAAATATGTCAAAGGGGGTTGACATTCTGGAACTATCAAGTAACTCAAGAGGTGTACGTTGCCATCTTTAACTATGACTCCACATTCTGAGCCTGAGAGAGCAGTGTCTATCAGGAAACCATCGCCAAGGGTTTGACGGAAAAATGTATCGCTCTATCGAACGATCTAGACAAGGTCATAAACGATGCGAACCTCGAGATTGCGAGATTGCAGGAAAAGGTTGCCGAGTTGGTAATTAGTGAAAAGGATTTGAAAAAGAAAAACCATGAATTAGCGGAGAACTGGAGGGAGAAGGGACGGAAGCTTGCGCAGACGCAGGTTCGTATTTCCTTCCTACTTATTGGACGGTCTCACCTCGAACTGACGATACACTGTATGTGAAGGAGCTCTACGACAAACTAAAACGTCGTACCCTCATGACGCAGGTCGGCCAAGGTGCAGTCGAGAACCTTGAACGTGCTTTTGGAAACGGACCACAACCTGTCCTCCACGACTTGACTGGGTTGGACGACGGCAACTTCCCGATACAGCAGAGACAACAACCAACGGTGAGGAGACACAAAAACGCGGTAGAGCCTGACTTAATCATGACCGGTGCCCGTATTGGAACCATCAATGGCAGTAGGCGTCCACGGCAAGGAAGCGGTTCCTCAGGCGGAAGGAATTCTCCAAGATACAGTAATGGTTCACAAGATATGTTTCGTACTGGATCGCAACAGGCTGCGTTTTTCGGTATGTTTTGTGAAAATTCCCGGATTCATTGGCACTTTTTCTAAGAAAAACTTTTAGGACAAGAGAATATGATGCCGGCGCCATCTGGTAGCCAGGAACACCGTCAGCGTTTACCTCCAACACCAATCGCTAATCGAGGAAGGACTACACTGTTTGGACAAAGTGCTATGGGGATGGGGGCTTCCGCAAACAGGAACCCACTGGGAACAATGAATGGCAATTCTCATAAGGTTGGCGGCGGTTTTGTTGGAGGAGGGTATGGGTATGGAAAGTAATGAGCTGGAGATTTGAAGAATTATTTGTCGGACATAAGTGCACAAGTGTGTTTGTTCGTACTATTATTTGGATGATACAGTGTCTGTTATCCAGCAGGCTGTTGACTCCTACGCATGATTAATATATGCTGATGGTATTAAACTGCTCAATAATATAGGTACCCAAAGCAGAGACTTCTGAGAATAGTATTTCTTTTCATATTCACAGTTTCTAAGACTCCTAAGAAGTTGAATCCTTTACAATGCTGACTTCACATCTCCTCAGCTACGTAGCCTCCTGTCACCGCTGTACAGTCCGCCAGCGTATCCAATCTTTCATTCCATTTCTTTTCAAAAACGTTCTCAACGGTGGCAAACATATCGCCAGCATAAAACAATATCCCTCGACTAAACCCAATAGCATCACCGTCTCTATTGAACTACGAGCCCGTCGACGTCCAATGTCTCCGGCGAGTCCTCACTTTTCAGTAGCGCCCTGTAGGATGGAACTAATCGCACAGCAGTAGCATGAGAATCATGCTGAAAACAGCAAACATGAAAGCTACTGCTGCGGCAAACCGTTTATTGAGTATCAACCCGCGGAGAAACGTGAAGGGGATGGCGAAGACTGGGAAAAGATGGACAGCGAGGTTCAGGGTTTGAGAGGTTATATGAATGCCAGGGGTCGCTGGAGACGTTGGTGGAGTAGGCAGGGCTGGTGTGGTCTTTCTGATGTTTGCTTGCATTTTGATAATCCTGGAAGGGAGACATTGTAAATTACGTGAATTTGTGTTTGAGGAACAGCTGGTTACCTTGAAGGGTCAAAACGGCATTGCAGAACCTAGCCGAGGACGTTGCCTAGGAGCGTGAGTATGATATACACGTATAAACTGATTGTTATCCACTTGCGCTCTATCCCGATCCTTTAATCGGAAAAGACATTGAAATACTGCAGAGTTGTATCAGCCATATGCAACCGTGCTAAGGTTGTTCATATATCATAACAATAAATGTCCTTCACTCCACAAATATACAATATTAAAAGCCCCATATTCAAAACCAACTTCGCCAGGTATTAAATTTAACCCACTAACGCAACTCTCGTCCCAAGCCATAATAGACCAATAGTCGTTCGGCAGAATGAGCCAGGGCGGCTTGAGCACCAAGTCCGTCCTGCCCTTTCACTTCCACCACTCCAGGATCAAAAAGCCTGCATACGTGTAGATAACACAAAGCGTCAAAGCATGAGAAACGCTATGACCACCAAGATATCGGCTGCTAGCAACGTTTAACGCCCACCTCCGGCGCTTATGCCAGAAACGGAGGGTCAGAAGAGCGGATAGGCTGATTATCTAGAATATTTGGAGGGTGATTTTCGCCTCTGATAGAAACGCTTTCATTGTTCATCGCAGTCTGGTTTAAGGTGGACCACCCGCTATCGAATAGACCAAGCTTTCTTCGAAGGTAAGACATCTGTCGTGATTTGTGTTTTTAGGTTGTTCTCTTGGCGGTTCCACGCGCACGGATAGACCGATGCCCAATATCCATTGTGTCTAAGCTGCCAACAATGCCTTGTAGACGGTATTGTGTAGGTCGATCTCCTAGGAATACGGGCCTGAGCTTCTTTGGAGGGTCGTACTGCTTCAATATCCATATACACACACTACACGCACAGGCCCTGTGATCATGCATGTCATTGGCCACAAATTAACACCTACGCAAGACAATTGATTAAGTCCGCAGCATTATTCATGAATGTGTGTTTGTCGATCCTGATTGGTCAGAATTCTGTGGCTGAGTGGCTGATTGTGGCAAGTACCTATCGTCCAACTGAGCTTGAGCTAAAATTTCTTCGAAGGATTTTCAGGTAGAAAGAAGCAGGTCCGAACAGCTAGAAAAAGTCCGAGTTTGACCGGCCCTAGCATGCCCTGCGTCACTATTCGAGCGCTTCAAAAGCACCGGATCTGTTTCGAGGATGAAAGCCAGTCGAGCCATATCACAGGACAGTATTTCTTCAATGTCGTCGTCAACTTCACTAAAAGACTATCTATCTGTTTCACCCACCAGTTTCAGAAGGCTTTTACCTATAGATAGGGTGGTGGAAGTTGTTCTCTAGAGGGGATTCAAAGCTGAGAGCTTGTATATGATGAAGAGCCTATTCGCCGATTAAACCACGATATAAGAACACCTGGATTCTGGATGGAAAGCTGTGCATAGAGAAAATACCCCAATTTACCTCTCCCAATGAGGAGAGTATATTAACGACTCGGTAGGTTGTCCCGTGAAGAGCTTGCCGCTCTTGCACTTGTTCTTGAAATGCAACTGAAATTCAACGACTTCTCCAACACCTTGAGCGAATTCGGTGCGTGAAGCACTAGCTTGTACACCTCAGTGTCAGGTGGATACTGGAAACCCCATCTAGTTCATGGCAGCAGAACTCCCTGCCATCTTAAATCCCAAAGAAGGGGTATGCTGATCCTTTTATCAGGTCTAAGAGAATTCTAAAAAGTAGTAGGTATACGAGTCTTTCGAGCAAGCATTTTGCCTATGGAAGCTTTCCCTTTACGGTTTTGATTCGTTCAGCCTACATTACTGAGAGCGAACTTGAAGCTATCAAAAGGGACATCATATCATGGACAGTCAAGATTACGGGGGCAGTGCTTTAGAATATCTTCGCCGATTAAGTACCCAGTGCAAAACAAATATGGAACATCCAAGTACCTCGCGGCGGCAAAAAGGAAGCAGAGTGCTACCTAGCCAAATACGGTTTAGCGCTGTCTCTGTCTTTGCTAAGTGTATTCCACCTAACAACGACGGTGATATGGTAGCGTGGGGGTAGGTTCCGCCGACCAACTCGGAAGAGCGGTATAGCAAAGGAGAATTGGAGATTGGATTCTGTCAAGCGAACCGATTGGCTACTTTGGAGGATCTACCTGTTGTATGTGCCCTGGGCTAGCTTTGTTCTAGGTGTTGACTTTATGATGGCTCGTTGCTCTGCGCTGTATTCAAGAGGTTATTCTCAGACTCTGGACTTGAGAAACGTATAACTAAAAGAAAATGTAACTTACGAAAGGGTAGGTTTTAAAAATTGGCTCAAAATAAGTTGTAGACATAATATGCTATGTTTTAGTGAAACTCGTACTGTTCTCGTATTTGAGCTGCACGAATGCATAATTGCGTCAGCCGAGACGGGTACGCGCATCAGCCCCGCGACATGTAAACGAGGTTGCCGCCCCGCGCACAAACTCCACGTATAGATATAAACCTCCTGTCTTTGCAAGTACATTAAACTTTCAAATATGTCCGACCGCCCTCCTCTCTTCGAAGAATGGTCCCTCGCCAGCCCTCTTGCTAAAGCGTCAACGGAAACACGCTTCATCCAGCATCTCGCCAAAGGCACCACCCTGCCAGCAGCCAACTTCAACTCATGGCTCTACAACGACTTTGTCTACGTCCGTAGTCATATCCATTTCGTTGCAAGGCTTATCCAAGTGCTACCCACAGAGGCACCCGATATCGCGGAATACGACGCAAAGGCGTTCCTGAAAGAACTAGACCACACGCTGAGAGACGGGTATACCGTCCTTGGCGCAGAGCTCGACGAGTTCCGGAAGCGCGCGGGTGAGCGGGGTTTAAAACTGCCAGCACTCCCGCCGGTCCCTGCGTCCCCGGCGGAGGAGGTACAGAAGCCGCTACAGACTTTGTATGACGAGCTAGCCGGCATCGAAGGGGTTAAGGACGGGTGCAAGGAGCATATGAAGTTTATGCTGCTGACCCTGGCTGGGGGGGATAATCACTGGACGACGTTGTTTTGCGTCCTCTGGCTGTCGGAGAAGGTTTACTGCGATGCGATGTGGTATATTAAGGATTCGGAGGGGTTTGGGAAGCTAGATGCGACTACGGCCGGGTTTATTGAGTGGTGGGCGAATGATATGTTTAAAGAGTATGTGGATTTGCTCGGAGAGGGAGTGGAGAAGGCTAGGATGAAGGGGATTACGTGGAAGGCGAGAAAGGAGGAGGCAAAGATCGCGATAGCCGGGTTGTTGAAGGGGGAGCAGGCGTTTTGGGAGATGTCGGAGGAAGGGTTGGAGTAGAGCGGGTTGGCTTGTGTTAATGCACGGTCAGTCGGCTGCAAATGGATAATGGACTGTTGTCGTGATGGTACATGGTGTTGGAGATGAGTGAAACTTCTAGTTGTCCAAATGGAGAGGGCATCAGTTATACCTTACGTCAAGAACGTGTAACCCGCATTTGTGTACGTGATGCAGGCGAGGGGGTGGTCCTCATACTTTAAGACGACAGCGTCGACGCTATGTGATATCTTTATCACATTACCGGAGTACAAATCTCTGCTCCATTCGTTACTGCAATAAAGACAACCCCCAACTCAACGATAGGTGCAGGATAGTAACTCAGTTTCACTGGATAACATAGGATGTTGGAATGTTGTAGCTTAGAATGACAACGAACTTGTAAATGATGAATGGGACCCTACTAAAAATATTGTTTGTACACCCATTCCCTTAAACAAGGTTATGAATTAAGGTGATAGAGGAGAGAATGGTAGAGCACCTAGAACGTCGAGCAAGAGATTTTATCAAGACGGTTGGGTTATTAGGGCGGAGCCAAGCAGATGTAGACGATAAGGGTTCGGGCCAGGTAGATAGTGCCCGAAATTTATTGGGGGAAAGGTCATTTTGGAGTGGTCACGTGCAATTCATGTGCTATTTTTCTAAGCGACGAAGAAGACTGATGCAGTGATACATAAGATCGCGTGAGGTTGTGCCTCTTCAGCGTAGCAGAGACACCTTCAGTGTGGCAGCTACTTGATGTCTGGTTGTCCCTCTCACATGGCCACTCCCACTTCCTCTTCCTGTCCTCTTCCTCTTGGCCTTCCTCCCTCTGAGCTCTCCAATTGCATTACCACCATACATTTACATGCAAATTAAGTTTTCAACTCAATTGTAAATTTCAGGCCATTGACTGAGCGAAGCTCAGCTCATGTAACTACATCACTGACACCAGGGTTGCACATTAAATCACATAGCACCTTTTTGAGCTTCGGCGACCTAGAGTAGCGGTGATGCTTCCTTGCCAGTTCTAAACTCTAGTATTGACTCTACCGCCTACATGGAATGCTTAATTTTCGATGTTAATATAATGAGATAGATACGGCGCTGGAAAGGATGACCGCATAATATCAACGAAAAGAATCGCGATGGGGTTAGTACTAATGGGTCACCGGATAGATGGTAGAAACGTGCCCAAGGGACCGGGTACGATAGGAGAGGGAAAAAATGGAAGGAGCTCCGAGATCTAGATCTGTATATTACTCGGGTCTGGGGGTAAAGGATCGGACATTCCTATTCTGGTATTAAATTTTGCTGTGGGTCTAAGGTTTCAACTGGGGAAAGCTAAGGTGCAAGTCAGTGCACTTCCCAGCTTTACTGTTTTGCCATTATTCAGATCACATTATACCAAAAACTACATGTGGTACCCTCAATTTTTTTGTTTCTATGTTTTCTTTGCTAGAAATGGTGCGTCCGATCTTTACCCTCAGACACGAGTAATCAGCCCTCAGAGGCCCGACTGCTACCCGTTGGTTTAGAACGTGACCGGATCTACCCGAAAACTATCTATTCTACCCCATCTAATCTTACCCCAGTCATCATTAAAAGCCAGCTGGAAAGCGTAAAACATGGGACTGTACCCTCGTTCCCAGGTTTTCTCGTCGCTCGCAAGTTTCATCATACGGATGAGTGCAGATGAGATAGAGATGACAGTCGATATTATTTTAGAATAGATTAGTTGGTGGCGAGCTAGCGGAGTTCGAAGCTGATGAGAGCTCTATTATTTCTCTCGCTACCTCGTACCATCAGTCGATGTGATATAACCAAATCAACTCTAAAACGAATCTGAAACCCCAAGGCCGATTACCAATCTCCACCAACAATTCTACAATTCTTAACTAAGTACTAGAAGACAGAGTGTTACACCGCCAAGCTAAAGGAGGCATAGTAGATGTTTCCACCTCAGAAGTAGAGTAGAGAATTTGCTAGGTACATGCTTAAATATTGAGATTCTAATAACCAGGTCCTTGAAACCGCAGCCGAGCCTACTGCATGAAAAGATGGGGTATTTTATAAAGCGGATTGCTGCAGTTTGAAGTTACTAACCATCAGGAAACCGTTCCCAAATTGCAACAGTCCCCCAAATTTTCTAAATGCTTCTAAAACAATTTGACAACCATTCCATAGGATAAACGAGATGCTCACAGTCAAAAAAACGCCCCACTTTTTCAGGTGGTATTGAAGTAACTAAACCTAGTCAATATCTAGCCCCCCAGTTCATGTTGCTAGCTAAACCAGAGAACGTCATTGATTTGTAGAAACCAGACAAATTTCTTTATGCATGCATGTTCTCTCCTTCCTCTCCTTCCGAGGGATCTCCAGGATCCGCATGGGTGACGTCTATCTAGGGTTAGGGACCAGGTGATATCTAGAGCGCTAGAGTAGCTTGTATTTTCATCCGCAATCCATTGAAATTGAGCTATTGTGCTGGCTAATTGCAAGCGCTAGCACCAACAGGATTATTGACGGTTAATTAAAAGTTTTTGCCTTGTTCCATAAGTATGTTTGTGTCATTGGGTGCAGTAATATTCATAGATTAATTTCGGCGTCCACCAGCCGCCGGTGTGGGTTGCTTCGAAGAAAACAAAGGAAAATCAGGCATATCACTAACTAATATAATAATAGGTATTACAGGGGCACCTACCCGTAAGTACCAAAACTTCCCACCAGCCGAGACTTGCTTGTTGTAGGGATTGTCAATGTCAGAATTACTGGTTCGAATAAGTTCCAGCCATTCAGCCATCCACGCGTCCTGGTAAACGAAACCCCTGCTGTGGATGTAACTACATGTGTCTTCGATTGCAGGCTCGACATTTAAAACAAAAGAATCGCTTTTATGTAGGATAACTCTCTGGAGACCGTATTGTAGCATAACTCTTTGGGTTAATTTTATGCGGGATAACCGTTCACATGTATCAGCGAACGTCACCAAAATCGAACCGAATAGAGAGCAAAAATAAGGAGAAAAATGAGGATAATTGCTAGGTATTAAAGCCTACTTTCTTTCTACCTTGCTTACAGTTAATTTATAGTTTTAGGAGTGGTGTTGTGAGTTTCATTTCAATTCAATGACAACGTTAACCAGTAGTGGTGTTAAGGTTAATGACTCAAGTCATTGCGATTTGATGGGTTGGCCAGGGGTGCTCATTACCTTTTGTAACACCCTCCTGACAGAACCCTTAAACTTTTACATAAAACAGGAAAAGGTTCAAAAATTCATAGTCTGCGTTTGTTTTACTTTTCAGCATGACAGGTTCAGAGTTTAGCTGTAGCAAAAGCTAGCCCACATATAAATATTTCCTTAAGTAGTTATCTAATGAAAATAGACTCCTTCCGCTCAAAGTACTTCCTGCTAAATCACTTGCAGACATACACCTCTTCCAGAGACACTTCGGTTTTACCCCTGTTTTCATCGCAACCCGATTTCCTATCACTCTCATACAACCGCCAGCAGAGGAAAGTGATAGTTGTCAACAGGGCAACCGTAATGGTAAATGTGATACCGCACGTCTTAACCCCCCATAACGGCTGATCGGGACGGGTCCTGAGGAAATCCGCACCAAACAAGCTCTACACGTTACCCAGAAGGACGATATCAATTAGCCCATGATCGTAGATATATAAGATAATACCTTGAGTTGGTTGGAAGACGTACAGCGGTAAATGTTGCTGGGAGAAACGCCATGGTGACTATTGTTATTATCCTCATTGATCGTGAATATAGTGCGGCCCTTTTCTGAATGTCTCGCATGATCGTGTTCTCTCGTGAGGCCAATAAGTTTGTGATCTATCCCGTGTGAACAATTATACACAATATCCATCATATCAATCAAACTCACCAAAGAAATTACTCCATCACAGCGTTTGACCAAAAGCAACGCGCGTTTCTGATGATGAAATGCCCGGATCGAATGCTCATCTAATGATGCATTAAATTCTTCAAAGGCGACAACCTCGGACTCTGCTTCCTCAGTGGTGGTCCCCGCAGCGTGGTTCTTCTGTCTGATTCGGCGATATCTTTCAAAGCCTATCTTCATCAATTTCATGACTTCCTGGTTCATCTCGAGGAAGTTGGACAGTTCCAATAATTTCTCGCGATTTTCCTGGATTTTCTGTGCCTCTTCGATAGAAGGTTTTAAGCTTATTCGTTGGTTTTCGTTTCCTCCTAGCGAACTACAGCACGCTTCGGTGTTCTGAACTGTGGTTAACGTTCTCGGAACCCGTGCGACAGATCCGGGCAAAAAATACGTACCAGCCCATTGATGATTTCTTCTAATTCGTTTATATAATCTGACCAGTTCTCGCACACACACGAGAGCAGCAACCGATGATGATCCATATAATATCGCATGCCTCTCTTCTTACTGAGATTGCCCATCTTTGGCATGTTTTCCAGTCGGGCATTGAAACGTGCTGGGGGGTTCACAAGGAACCATACGGTGTGGTTCGCTGCTGGGGAGTATCTGCTCCAGATACCTGTCTTTCTCGTAGTAAGTGTATTCACTCCTTCCCTATGGAAATCCTCACGACATGCGATATATTTTAGGTTGTAGCACACCTCTTTGTTGTGTCAGATGCTAGAAATGAATATATAGGAACGGTTCCTATGTACCGTTTAATTTATCGAACTACTTACCTAGAAAATCACTATCAATGTTAGTGCCCGGCGATTTCTGAGAGATATGCTGTTGGTAGATGCTGAAGTTCTCCTTAATCTCGTCTGTCTTTTCCCCAAATGTAACGAGCACATCTGTAAACTGCGGTAGTACTGAATAGTGACTCAGCAGTTTGAGAAGTGCTTCTTTGCATATTGGTAGCCTCGAGAAGGATTTCTGTAATTTTAAAGAACTGATTCACCAATCAGTATAAGATGCTTGAAAGGCAGTTGGAAAAATCGAAGGTTGATACATAAATAAAGTGATGGGTCTTTGAGCCGTGTTCTGTAGCAAAACAAGATCAATATGGAAACGTAACATGAAACTAGCTATCTAGCAGTGCTTTAGTTACCTCCATCAAAGCTTCAATTTCCTGGAGGCTTTTTTTCTTGCTCCATTTTGGCGTGTTTGTTTTGTCTAGACTTATTTAGCAGTTCTTCCACAATTAACATCAATTGTTTTAGAGGGAAATTGACCTGCAACTGGGCCTTGGGGGTGATTAGCATAATGCATAGTAAGTTCATCGATCTCAGTTGAATCTCCAACTAAGCGGTCAGATTCTATATGATATTTCAGCCTGAGATGGTAATTGGCGATATCGACCTCCACTGGGTTGTAGTCGGGTGAGCCTTTGGTGTACTTCTGCCACTCGGGACAAGTGTCTAATGAAAATCTCCCGTCTGGCTGATGCGCCTCGTGCTGTGTAACTGCGGCATATGGTTGGGGAGTAGTCCCCGGTAACGTCAACGGTTGTTTCTGGATGGTGGGGACACCGGGTTGGGTCGTGGCAGTCGACCGGCTCGTCGTCGGAATCATTCTTTCCATAGGAATTTCGGACATAGATAGGACGGCTGTAAGTGCTATCCTAGCTTGTTTTGTCACATGTATCTTCGCGGGCAATGTGTAGTATTTAAGTCAGGTCTGGCTAGCCATGTATCCGCCCAGAATCGAGGTCACGAACACACCACCCAATCGACTCTCCAAATATGAATACAGTACGCACACGAGAACGCCTGATCAGGCATTTGCCAAAAAAAGAAGAGGGGAAAAATATATGCGTAGCTACGTAGCTATGGTTACAGAAAAATGTTAACACTGTCCAACTAACGCACCCATCACGCACAAGGTGACCAATCCACCATCACTGCCTGAGCACTCTGCACCTCACCCTTCACATGTACACACTAGTTCAAGATTGCACCATATCATCTAACCGCCCTCTTCAGGTGGTGACTGGGCCTCCTCTGCAGCTCTGGATGGAGGTTATGATTTATTCTGAAGCTCCATAATATCTGCCTAAAACATATTGCATATTATTAGCCTAACACAAGGCATTAGATTTTAATTATGTCAAGCGCTCGTGCCTCAGATATCTTATTGGGAATAAAAAGCGTCCAGGCCCCGCTTTTGAACTGATGGCAAGACATTAGCTGTTAGTAGATTGCTTGATTCCAAGACTAGGCAGCAAACCTTCATGGTCATGAGCTCTGCATCTGGGTGGCCCCCAAATTTCGACCGAAGATATTCTTTCATAACTTCCTTAGTGATGTATCTCCCCCCCTTTGGAATATGCTGCTCTATGAAGGCTGCATCCGAAGGTTGTTGTTGGCCTGTTGAAGTCATTTGGCTTGTCAAAGTTTGGAAAAGGTGGCGCATAGTACTAATTGAGATTGAGTGTTGGGCTTCTTTGGATATCCAACAATGGTTTTCTCCCCGTTCTTTTAAACTGCATTCCCCGTCGCCATCCTTTTGCTCCACACCAAAAACTAATTCCAGTGAAAGGGTGTCGTTCGGACTACAATCTCAGTTCAGACTGTCATTGGGTCGACGGAGGGAGGATTGCGTGTGCTGTTCTGAACACAGCAGAGAAGATTAGTACTAGTCTGGGTGTCCAAGGCTTTGATATTGCTCCAATTAACGCAAACGCGTAGCAAAAACTTGCAGTTGCAAGTTTGCCATGAAGCTCTGGAAGGAAACATTGGCTGGTCTTAAATTTGTGCTCACGCAAGTTATCTTCTCTTTGTTTGTAATCATATTGCATTTGGCCGCTTGCGGCCATGGCATATATCTTCCTAACTAAAACCCGCCACTCAAGTGAAATCACAAAAGCAAAAACAAAGTAACAGCCGTGGCTCCCCCTCCACTCCCTCATCCTTCATCCCCTAAAAACTTCAACTTTCACCCCCCCTAGTCCTTCTCTCTGTGAGCTATTGCCGAATCCTCGGCACCACGACGGGTGTCGAGAATGCTGCGATCTTAAGGTGAATATAAGGTGGCACTATGCGGATCCGAAAAGCACAATGTCATTTCAACTGGTCAAAAACGCAATATGAGGCGTACTGTTTGCTTCAATCCCCACTCCTACCAGGATTGTCTAATCTTTGATGAATGTGATTTGCTACAACTCTGCGCAGGGACGCATATAGTTATCATTTTGATTTTGTAGCAGTCTAAGATCACCGCACTCGTGTTGGTAGGAATAACATGGATGCGCATGAGAAATATGAGTGGGTACTGGAGGTGTTATAGTTATTATCAAGATTCATCACCGAACGTTATCTGCCAAGCTAGGCCGAGGGAATATTGATTGGCCGTGGGTAAACCAGACTGCTATGCCGGCAGGCCTTATACATAAACGAGGCTCTAATATGCTATATAGGACTTGCCATATCCAGTTTTAATCCAGCATTCGTACGTAGGCATAACTGCGTCAGCAAATTACATTTCGTTAATTCAACTTAGACCCGGGCTATAGCGGGCTAGATTGAATAGCATGTCTTAGCTCTACCAATACTCCCTAGTTCTAGACCGAACTTTCCAGATTCTGAGATAGTTATCTACACCCAGCCATTAATAGATGCGAGGTAGGAGTAAAAGAAATCCCACGCCCCCCGGGTCCGCAGTTTACTACCGTAGTACTAGTGAAATGTGTGCTGCCGAAACATCTATATACAAATAGACAATGTTCATGACTTCGAATAGTGTCAAATTCGAAGGAAATGGGTTTTACCATCGACATCGAGGCTCTCCTCCTTTCTTGCTCAATCGTTCCAGAGTCTCAACTGCCGGTTTCGAACAATATGTCGCTGCCCCCGTCGCCTTGTGTACGGAAGCCTGGCCGTTAATCCTGAGTCGGGACCACATCGGATAAATCATAACGTATATAATGGAGGATTAGATACTTCCCGTGGCTATATTTTTAGTTTCTCTCCTTGGTGTAAAGGTCAGGGTTCCTTTTTGCCACAATGCAGCGAGACCATGACTCCGAGTCGTCGGAAGCAAGTGCTCCAGCACTTCCTTCTTCTTAGTCTTCGACAGAGTATGTGGTAACAGGCTGTGCAGATATCTCTTCAAAGCTGCGTTGCAACAAACGAAGAATGCGCAGGGATGAATATTGGACGATAACGACGAATACCTGCTGTACGACCTGCTTTGCATCTTTACGTGCGCAACGTGATCCTGTTGCCTTGAGGCGTTTTGACCCCGACCTACGGTATCGCACCACGATCGCAGTCCTCCCATATTCTCGTCTGGTCCCGTTTTCACATATCCTGGTTGATGCGTTTGTTCGTCGAGAACTCCAAGGACTGACAGGATCTCTGTCGTATATGCATGTGGTAAAATAAGCGGGGATGAGCACTTAAACGGAATGACTCGCGTTACACAAACCCACTCTGTCATTCGATCGGCACAATTCCCCTACCCATGTAAATTAGATATACCTCAAACGCTCAGGCTTCTCTGGTACATCGCTTCGAGATGCAGTCGGCTGGTGCCCGGCGCCGACGGCGAGCCTAGTATTCTAGAACAGTAACGAATGAATGCCGAGCTTCACTTGGAGCGATCATGCACACATCCATATCTACATCGGACCGCACCTAGAAATCGCTGCGCGACGTGCGGCTCCTTAGTGCATGGAAACCTGAAATTGGAAGCAGAGCGCGGGTTTGAATGGACAATAGTACCCATATTAGAGTAATAGGAATTAGTAAATTAGGCCGATAGTGGATCAGACACAGCCACCGCCACAATCCAGATCCCCCACGATGCGCATTCTCGCACGATTCGAAGACAAGAGAACCACAAAAGGTGTTGAATCCATCCCTACAGTCAACAATAGATTTACGTGGTGAAAAGTAGCTGGATTGGCGCTGGGGACCCACATACAGATAACAGATCCTGGAAACAACGTTGGAATATGCTCAGTAATGCATTACGCTTGATAAATCTTTGTTTCTTTCTGTAGGTTTGCTTGAGAATTGCTTACCTTCTTAAGTACATTAATTCCCGTGCTGGCACCGATGCGGCTGAAACGTACATGCAATACATTTTCAATTGCGCCTGATGGAACAGTTTCAGCGAGCAATTTTGATTTCAGCGCCGGGTTAATCAGGGTCAATTAATGGCGCCTACAACGAAGTTTCGGATATCGACCGCGGTGGGGTTGAAAGCGGTTCCAATGGAGAAACGTCCAAGAACTGACTGACGTATCGGCCGCCTAGGGAGAGGGAAAACAGTACAAAATCCTCACTCGCGACGATGGCAAACACCGTCTTGGCAGCCAGTGGGTGTGTTTTTATTATTGTGAGCTGCTAGCTAGCTCCTGCCTTAATTAAAATGATTAAACACCCCACCAAAATGCCTAGATACTTCCAATATAGGTTATCTACCACAACTGATTCGAAGGCTGTAAGGAACAAAAGGAAAAATTATACGCTAATAAACTTACATACATGTACAACTGCTGCCCCCTCATTGTACATGTCTGGTCTCCCCTGTGATGTACTGACCAAAGTTCTCGACCCTTCGCCTCACCATTCTCAAAAGCCTGATACTTTTGAATGGTTCAAGACACCTTTCTGTTGTAAGTCATTCTAAATCCCGCATTTAATGACGCTAAATCCTCCTTGGTTGAGCTTACTAGATATGATTAGAGGCCTGAAAACCCTCAGTCTTTCCTCTTTACTCTGTGTTCCAAGATATTATTTCCAGTTTTAGAAGAGAGATATTGAGACGCGTTGTCCTCAACTGGGTCGACCGGTCTATTATTTCTCAGGTCTAGGACAAACAGCATATAAACGCATCGACATCGCCCCCGCCAACTAAATCGTTGTCATAAAAGCGATCACTGGCTCGAACATGGGTAAAATACCTTACACTAGGGTGGTTCACTTCTCGATAAACGACCCGTTTATTCGATGCGGTTTTTTTTCGAAAAACGGAACTGGATAACCATCGAATAATGGTACCGCCTTTGGAGGAGATACTATAAACGTTTCCGTTATACAGTATTGTTTATCCTAGCATGAGACCAATCTTGCAGGCTCCCGTACTCCCAAGATGCTAGCTATCACTAGTGCTCTGAATATACAGTTTCAGTCCATGAGGAGGGTTCACTTGAAAACACGGCATAGCCGTTGCTTATCCAGAAACGCCCTCTCAAAAGAATAAATGTATAAGTGAACCCCCTTATTCGAAGGAAAGAATTCTGCCGGATACCACTAACCGAACTCAAAGTCGGGCAACCATATAAATTGCGAGCCGTTGGATCATATCTTTCGGATACATCCAGACGGAACTTTGGCGCAATATATTGGATCAAACAACGTCCGAAGGCATGTTGACTCAAGGACCTTGAGATATCAGCTTATTACCTTCCTCGGCCATCGGTTCGGATTGTGGACGTGTCTTGATAGAGTAGTTGAGGCGCATAGTTTATCCCAGGTCGGATACTAGCTTGAAAGAGCAATTATGCGAATATAATATAGTCAGTGGTTCGTTGGGAAGATTTGAAGTTTACTCTGCACGCACTGGAGCCCTCTGCTATCGTCGTTCCTCCGGAGTTCACTTCTCGGCTTCTCCCACGTTCGTCATGGCAATCTTCCCTAAACCATATCCGGTCGTTAATAAGGCCTAATATCTCCCCACTCTTGAATCGAGTTGTTTCGATTTTGAGAGGTGGTGTTCTCTGCCGGCCGTCCAAAGCCAGTGCACCCGTGGGTGTCACTCAGTATGTCAACCAAACTGGCCCATTTCAGACAGCTATACAAAATTCATATATAAACATCTACCTTTCACTAAAGCTTTTCCAAGCGCCAAAGACAGCCCCCGGTTATTAAGACACTAGGAGACCAATTATAGCGCCAGCCGTGTTCAGATGACCCCGATATCACTCTTTCTCGGAAATCGGCCAAGTTTCCTTAAGGCTTGAATAGGAAATCCGACGTTATATATACTAGCATCTATATCCGTTTAGGACTCCTATTTTTGAGCATTGCCATGGAAACACGAAATATCACTCGGAAACGCATTATTCTGATTATGGTTCGTCTTACATTCGCATAATTGTATAAACCAAATTAAAAAATAACACAGGCCGTGTAGGGCAACGCAAGGATATCCCTGAACTATAGAATCGCTCCAGGCTTCTCGGTAATATCTCTTCATTGTAACACACCCGTCATTCGTTTAGGCAAAATGAACGCAAAGCGCAGAAAATCACTGCCTGACCTTTCCTGGTTTATTTATATGCCGGTCTATCTCGCTGCACAACTTCAGCAAAGTCCCCTCACTTCTAACAACCTTGCAGATTCTAACGTCTAGCGAACACTAAAGATGAGACTGCACCGCCCTCCCAGCAGCTCCATCCTTTATAAAGCAAAGCTCAGTGCCGAACATGCTACCTAAAGCAAATTATTAGCTCCGCTGCAGATTATTAGAGACAGTACTAACATATTGGCATGCTCGAATTGATTGGTCCGAGTATAGCTTGAATGCATTCTTTGAACTTGTCGTACACCTCTTTGGCTGTTGGGCGCAAGACGGGGTCGACATTGAACATTTCCCACAATATAGAGGCAAGACTCCCGATTACCGGACAGCATTCGAGCTTCTCTAATCGCTCCCTAACAGCTTTGATCACCTCCGGGTGGCCGCTCTTTGGCCAAACATAGAAGTACTCAGTCTTATCGTATGGGGGTTCTCGCTGAAATATCGATTGCTGGTCAGCTAGCTCCTTCCGAAACGTATCGACTGCAGGCCTGCCGCCTGCGTCACCAGGACGCCACCATATCAAGAGCTCAGTGATAAAGCACCCCAGAGTCCAAACGTCGGATTTTCCGTCTTCTTTGTTGTTCGGCGAGGGTGGGGGATCGCGTTCGTTGCTACACCCACGTATTTGACCATCGGCCACCTCCCCGATCCAAATAAAATGCTCGAAGTCAATGAGAACGAACCCATCGCCGGAACCCTTCAATAAGATATTCGCCGGTTTGATATCGCAATGAAATCCCAGTCGGTGCAGTTTGCTTACAGCATCAATCAACCTAAGGATATGCACCAAAATGTGTATGCATCCGGATCGAGGTACCAACCCAACGGCGGTCATCCGCTCTTCCACACTTGGGCCCTCTAGTTTGAACGCAATACCATAAGGTTTTTCATGATCAGCACGATCCGGGGTCTCGCAGTAGACCTTCACGATGCAATCGTGGGATAATTCCTTCGAAATATCCGAGAGAGTTTTGAACTCGTTATTCCGAGCACCCTCATGAGCGAAACGTTTTACTGCGAAGGTGCGCGGTTTCTGGTGGCCTTCGATAATGTGTTCTTCATTGAAAACTCTCTTAGGGGGTGCAATGTTTGGGATATCTTTATTTTGCATAATTGTACGCTAGTATATGCATCAGGTTAGCTAACTCTTATCCCTACCACAGTCGGAAGGTAGAATCCAAACTCGCGATAATTGTTTAAATTCAGTTTTGCGATTAAACGGCCGGGTGTTAATGCGAAGAACGATTGATTGCAACTAAATTTTTTGGCTCGACGTTTTGTCAGTTGAAGATTGGCAGCTAGCCAGATGCCAACGTTCAAAACACGTACTACCGAATGTCAACTCCCGCCTTACTGCTTTTTCGCGCAGCTGTTTCGCTAACTTTTTGTAAGTCGTTTTCGATTCGAATTTATGCCGTCGGTATTTCAGTAATTAAGAATGTTAATTTCAAATGAGTCGAACCGCGGTACCGAGTGCTGTGAGGGCCGTCCGATTATCACCCAGTCCTATGTATACACGGTCGCGATAGGGTCTTTCACAGTGGATGTTTGCCGACGGTTTGGGGAAAGCGTTTCGGTGGAAGTTTACGCGGATATCTCGCAAAGTCGATTGGGGGGTGTGCTTTGGGGGTAAAACGAGTCAAACTTCCTGTTTGCAACATGGATTTCCGGACACCTACCAGGAGTTTCTGAGAACCGTCCTCCCTGCCTGCAAACAGGTACTTTCAAACTAATCACTTCTCGGAACTAAAACGCCTATTGTAACGTCCCCTATTGCACGATTCCTCCGGATCCTCTGCGGTGTAATTTGCTGCGGACGACAAAATTGGATTCGGACGTACTCTGGGTTTGGCCCTGACGTTCTTTTGGGAGGGACCGGTCTGATTGGATGCCGTGGGTGTGGGATTCGGTGTTCGCTGGAGAGATGGGGTTCGATGGTGGTGATATTGCGAGTAATTTTCAAGGAAAGGGCGCTGCGACCTCAAGACGGTGCAACTTTACTTCTCCTTAATTAAGGTGTGGGAGAATTCAAATAATGGCTAATCTCTAGGGTATGCAGAGTGATGCATCAATGATAGCGTGCTCATACCCTCCGCTTTTTCGGTGCCCGAAACGCAATAAATATTAGCATCCTTTTGTCTATTTCAAAAGCTGTAATCGACATATTTAAATGAATACATAATCGCCTTCCATACATCAAGAGAACAACATCAAATGGTATAAAGGAGAATAGCTTTGCTCAGGACCGGTAGTCAGAACTAGAGCATACAGCCAACCGAAAACTAGCCGGGAGCCAGTTACTCGACAGGATGGCACCCACCATAAGAGTAGGAACTTATTTCGTGCCCCGAATTTCTCCCCTCTACTCGGGCCTCGACTGCCTCATGCAGGAACATGGGTCATTTAAGTCCTACGGAAGCGATGTTTCGGGAAGTTCTATCAATTATTCTCATGCCAAGTGCCAACTAGCTTTAGTTCTCACCCTGCATAGGATAGTACATATGATTCAACTTTTAGCACCCTGAAGTCAGCGATTGAAATGAATCTCTACTGGTCAGCCCAACAAATGAGAAATTGAAACCCGTCTCGATTCATTGTATTTTATATGCAGGCGCAAAATCTAGTTTTTTTGAGCCATCTAATCACATTCAAAATTGATTTATATTGGCTTGAATTCTATTCATATATATATAATTATATATTCGCTAAAAATCTTTAAATAAAAAAGCTCTATTCACTAGATTAAAAGCAACTTAGGAGAACGGAAATTGGTGTGCGGAAGAAGTCATGCTGAGAGATATCAAAAGCGAAGAACCTGAGACGACTATCAATGACCCAAACTTCTCAACAGCTTGCTCCCAGTATACATACTGGAGCATGGGCCCATATTCTCACATTTGAGTTGTTGACCACATCTCCTTTTTGGGCTGAATGATACAAATATCCGTGGATGTGGTGATTTTACAGTTAAGGCAAGGTCTGCCACACCCAGCATGAGAACTCTAGAAGGACCTGGCGATCTGTATTAGTGAGTTTGAAGCCTATTGTATGGGCGCTGGGCTAACATAAGCATTGGTGAACCGTCGCGAGTTGTCGTGTTCCGCACATTCTTTGACGTTGCGCGTAGAAATAACCCTAATATATCGGAGTTGCGGTGTCACACGCTATGAGAGCACTCAGCCCCTCCCGAAATCTAACCACCAACCCCGATCGCAAGATTCGTCAAATGGGCGCTTACCACATGAGAAGTAGATGTAAAGCGTTGATTGAAATCCATCTCCGCACGATGCCGGTATCGAACGTTATCAGTAGGCAGCAGCGAGCAGACCAATTAGATGCGAATGCTTGGTCAAAGGCGACAGAATTATCCCATCTGAATCTGGCGAGTGCATCTAGACGGTGCCCAAACGATTGGCTAGAGTTCTGTCAGATCTTGAGTCTAAAGTACTTGGAAGGAAAAGTGACTAGCCCCATCGCGTCGCGACCGCTAGTCCGGAGAGATTCCCCCATCCGAAACGACGCCTCAAGTTGTATTTCTGGCGAATCCACTTGATTCCATGGATCCAGATACTGCCCGTCGACAGCCGAGCCAGACCAAAGCACCCAGTCAACCCAAGTCAACCCTAGCCAGCCGTAAACAGCAGCTCCTGGTTGCAGCCTATCGGACGCATATCCTCAACCTTGGTCTATTCGGTAGCCAAGTAAGCGAAGAAGGTATAAAAGACGATCAGATCCGATGAAAAGTCACTAGATTAAAACCAGTTCCCCTTAGATCGAAAACTATGAGAATGATTTCATGGTCAGCCAACCTTGCCCACACGTTAACGAACTGAACGACAGTCAAATGGCAGTAACTAACCAAATATCATGCCAACCACCCAAAAAAGCTCGACAGTCGCAGCACACTACAATGTAGCCAGCTGACCACACCTACGGCACAGCAATCAATCCTCCAGACCCCACCGAAGCCAAACTCTTGCTGGTATTGCTTGTTGATGACAAAGGATTGGTTATAATATCATCGCAATCGTATTCAACTGGGAGCTGAAATGATTTAAAGCCTCATGACAATCTCAGTATTGAAGAGCTTTGAACTGACGGAGGCCTACTTCTAGACTTCCATAACTTAACTGCGACGAATGGGAAGACGTTCGGAGCTATGGCTGCTCTGGAGAAGCTAGGAAGAAGCCGACGGGCCCGGGTGCAGGAGGCGCTATATCTCGGATTGAGCAGTAATCATTCAGTGAATTAAGATAATAGATTTCCTCTCGATGACCAAGTAATCGAATGTATGCACTCACCTCACATGACTCAACTCTGCAAGTGGGAGCTGACAGATGACAGAACAGGTTCATGAGGCTGTAGGGCAGGTATACATGTAAAATTCTGAAGTGGTCGTGGTGTTTGTAGTAGTCGTCTCGAAAACATTTGGAAGTTGAAGATAAGGCCGAGGCTAGATAGACGACTCCGTTGGTCTAGACGAAAGAGGGTGGGCCCATGAGGTGACATTCTGAGATTAGCAATCTTCCCAGTACGACCTGGTTTCAGGTGCCGCCTCATCTTGAGGTTGCTATGTGGGACCTGGATAAGTCCGATAAGAATATAGCCCAACGAATGTTCGGTCGTGTTTGGTGGAATGACAACTGGTAATGCACGGATTCCAGAATCTCATGAGGCGTATAGATCGAGGGCGCAAAGCTAAACGACAGAACTGAGCATCGGGCGGGGATGGATCGGGTGTTGAGTTGGTACGGTAGCGGAGACGGAGGTTGACAAAAAATGACGAATCCATCGTGGCCCTGATAAGTTGGAACGGCTTTTGGGCTGTAGTGAATAAGCTATTGCTTCACGCGGTCCTGTAGGGCAAAGGGGGGGGAAGGTCTGGATGAGCCGTTGTTGGAGCGATTGCATCGCGCCACCGCATTCAGGAGAAAAAAGAGAAAGAAGTACTCGCCGTAAATTAGAAAGCCTGCTACAGGAGTTCAGTTGAACAACGTCGAATGTCGGGCTTGCGAATACCGAGTTACTGGGAGCCAAGTGTACGAGACGAATGATAAGTATTCTTTGGCAGTAAGCGACATCTTCATCGAGAATAGTGAGGGGGTATAGTGCAGTCAATAGAAAACGAACAATGAAGCCACTGGGTAAGGCGTGACTCTAGGCCTGGTGACAAGACTTCACAAAAGAAGAGATGAACCGAAGCACCTTTTCAATGCTGCGTGTGGATGAGGTGGAAGAACCTGCAGGAAGCTGGGATAGTTAGGTCCCCTGTGAGAGAGAACGTGGCTGGAAGTTTAAATTCTGGAGAAATGGAAGTGCTTGTACCAATTAGAGGCAATAGTATATATCTGTCGGGCTTTATTTTGTGATGATCGTTGCGGATCCACGGAGAAATTTAGATGTCGTAAGGAAAAAGGAAATGATCCTGGCTGCAATCATATTTATTCGTTTATATGTGGGGATGGTTGGTGATTTGTGTTGCATCCACACCAGCGTTGTTGTACTTAGCCAACATCTAGTGTTTGTCCATCTGTAAACCTTTCTGGTAGGCAATTCGGTTTCATCTATCTTCGTTATCCGCCAGGTTCGTCCGGTAAACCCGCCTACGCAGACATTGTTGACTCGTCAGCTGGGTCTCACAGACCCGTTCTTTTCGTACGCGTATGCATCCATATATGTTCATTAATTCCGGCGTTTCCACAGCCGAGATAAAACTCTATACCGCCCTTTGAAGGGAAGGAAAGAAAAAGGAAGTTTTAGTTGCTCCAGCAGCGCAGAAGTATAGGCATACAAAACACAGGCGCGAGTTTAAGGAAGCGCTCGGCTGGAAAACCATGATTTTTGAAAAATAGGTAGTTAGAGCCAAATCTCATTTTTTCAAGTGCTACTTAGTTTAAAAAGCTACTCACTAAAAGGGCAGTTCTTTACCTCTGGGTCTTTTAATAAAGAAGCGCATTTAATAGCTTTGAGTCTCTGCTATTAGAGAGTTTGCGATTTGCAACTAGCCACAAAACCATAGCGTTGTTCGGTCAATTACAGATCGCTTTGCACCAGATTTGCAATCAGTCCCAAAATCGCAAACTCTCTATTGTCCGCTTTCTATTATCTGCTTCATAGTTGGGAGGAGCATCAGAATAGTCATCTAATCTCCCTTGTCTCGCACCAACCCCCTCACACGAGGTGGCTCCATTCGTACTTTAAACCCGGCGGCTGGGGTTTAAGTGGCGAAACGAGGGACGAGCGATAGCCACGTGACCCTAGTAGTATTGCCTTATCCGGCCAGTATAAGACAAATTCATCCCCTCAATTTCACAGACAGATAATTGGTTGGAAAGGTTTCAGGGGCAGTTGTGATACCCTGAGTACGATCTGGTTGGCTCATTTAATCTGTGGATTATCAACCAATGGGATGCAGTGATAACTTCTGCACAGAATCTTAATTTCAGGCGCTGGGTGCTAGATCAAGACGACAGCGGGAATCTCTGTGTGATCAGTGACATCATAATATCTTTATACTGGGCTATACATAGTATCACTAGTGAGTGATTGTGGGAACAACTGCTTTCGTGTAATGACAAAAGCCTCCAGAAGTCAGATTTCTCTTAATACCCCGAGCCTAAGGTTACTATCCCCGCGGCCCACCGATAGACATGCGAAGCAGTGAGCGAGCATGGTATGCCCTCCTTCTGTGGAATGCCGGTTCTTCCTCTCTCTTAATCTATTGACTGCGGCAGAGTTCACTCGACTTCACCGATTGTAGGGTAGCTCCGTTCCTTGCCGCCGCAGCTCTAGGACCAAGCTCTCAGTTATCTATCCGGAATCGGGTATATAGCAAGCGCTGGTTGCGTATCGTATCTGCTCGCAATGCGCCGATAATAAGACATAGCGTTCCGGTAACATGCATAAATTACGGTCACGACTTACGCATGAGAAGATGTGGCCTAGTAGGTTTGCCGCAGTTTTAGCACCTGATTAGCGTGTGGTACTCTGACATTAACTCAGGTGCAGTAGTGAGGGCTCTTCCATTTGTATTTCGTCATAAATTTACATATAGCTGCATTCTTTCTTCACTCCCTGTGTCTCGGGAAAACTGAGGTATGCAGGAAAAATCGGAAGAGGATCTGGAACAAACTTGAAGGAATGCGTTAACGATCGCGATTGGCAGAGAGCGACTGCCCAACTTGCAAGGATACGTCTGAACCAATACCCCATATTGCCATGTGTTGTCCTGGAGGTCGTACTCCACCTCTCTTAGACATGCATGGGTTTTCCACCATCTGTCTGAGTGCTTGTGCTCTGTAGTCGACGTCGTGAGTAGGTACATCTCCACTCCAATTCTTCAACGGCTCATCAATATCTCACCCGTTCGTCGTTTCACCTGACACGCTTATAAATCGTTACCACACCTTTCGTAACGAACAGAAGCTTCGCTCCTGCTTAGCTCTGGCCCGAAATTTAAAATTTTCCCGATTTATAATTTATCCTGAGTCACATATAATACAGTACTTATTTGCCGCTTATGCGAAAAATACGCAAACTTGACGCGAAAATGCAGTCGGAGAAAGATTGGCGACGGATCGGTGAGCAGATAGATAAGTAGAGAGCGAAGAGGAAGAGGGAGAGGGAGAGGGAGATAGATGGCCGTCGAGAGGCTGTCTCTGCCACACTGAGGGAGAAAAGGCGCAACGCTAGGATTAAAACCTGGTGTGGAAATGATTGTGCTGGCCTTCCAGTTCAGGAAACTTGTCACTTGCACATATTCTGGTTCTAAGTGCATCGATACTGCAGTGAACAATTCCCTGGAATACAAGATTCTCGGTCTACCATATTAAAAAAATTTGACAAATATCTCCTAGCCTCAAAACCGTCGTTCCTTAGTCGTGCCCCTTTGTTTCTCCATTTTAGCTTAAGGCTTAGGTGACAACTCTGCCCTCGCGGCCCTATGATCTCCCGAGATCACCCACCGACTGTAAGAAGCATTGATCAACGGCGACCCTGCAGGCCAGCCTCGCCTCGCTGTGATAATGTGACACCATCCATCCACCCACCAACTCAGTGTCACACCAAACCTGACTGCTACCATACAAGTACTACCTGCTACATTTCGACAAGCCAGCCAGAATACCCTGTTGCCAGCTACACACCCAGCCAGCCAATTTGTATCCCCTGGATCGTAACTTTGGGATTCCCGGCCCGTTTGGGCATGGCAACCGACTCCCCTCCCGCAAATATTTAGCGATGCAACCACAACTCTGTGGGGGGTGGCCTGGGAGTATTATAAACTTACTTTCTTATGTCTTGAGAGTATTTTGGCAAAAATTAAGGACTGTACAGGAATGGGGTGCTGATAAAAAGGGCAATTTTTGTTGGGAGGGTTGTCTCAAGATCAGCTCCTCAAAAACTCGAAAATGTCACTGCGCAGCCCAGATGGACAACTCTGCCCATAACCCCCCAAAATATCCTTCGAGCTTGGTGCTAAGGACATGCCCTGAAGTCCCAATATCATGAATTCCATCTGCAATATGCCTGAGAGTTGAGCCTCAGAGGGGGGATACCAATACCCATTGCACAGCTCTCATAGTGAACAAGGCTAAAACCCACTTTGTCAAACATCAAAGAGGGCATATCTTTACCCCTCAGCCAGAGCTAGAGCCATGGGCGATTTTCAGTACACCTTGAGAAGGGAAAGTAGCTGGGATGGTGGCTTTGCCAGTGGGAAAACCCAGCCAGAAATACCAAATCTCCACCCAAACTTTGCTAAGCATGTTCAAAATGCAAGTAACTGTGGTGTCTCAATAATGAAAGGCATCGTTGTGTGGAATTCAATCACCTGTAAAGGAGAAAGGTGGGTAGTGGTGCATAGACATGGGGTGGGGTTGCCAGTTCAGAGAGCGAATTTTGGAGGGACAGTAAGACTTACAAAGTCACATCACATATAATTTACAATTCACTTGGATAGAAAGTTTTATTTGCTACTAAAGAAGACTTGATAAAAAGGAGGGCCTCTGAGGACCATTTTTGGACGTGTGGCGAGGTGGTTGCGCGGGCGGCCCGTATGGGTCGGGAACCGGTTACGATCCAGGGGATAGTACAAGTACTGTTACTTGCTCTCTCACAATTATAGGAAGGGAATTTTTCTGTCTAGGCTGTTAGCTGCGGTTTAGCCGTGTCGACAGCATGAATGCTAACGTGATCTCATAAGTACACAACCTCTCCCGACAGCAGCTAAACTCCAAAAATGATAAAGCAAGGCTTCCCGTCCGCTCAGCCTTATTTTAAATACGTCATCACCCGGTTAATACTGAAGTGGGTGATCATGTCCGAATGCAGTAGTTATTTTCTTTTCCAGAATTTATTTCTTTTCCGTGCATATCTCCAGTGCACCAGTGTTCGCGGAGAAAAGAACCTGGTGAAGCTAGACCACTAGAGAATTGGCTGCGGCATAGTACACACGTCACAAAAGCGATGGCACCTGGCAGCAAGGAAACACCTGCAATAATTCCATTACTATAACTTGTACAGTGAGTCCTACTCAGACGACGAGGAAAAAACCCCTCAATGAACTACCCTCAGGTTTGGGTTACTGTAATTCGTCTCATTGTTGCGCAGCTAACATTATGTTATCTATGCAACACTACGTATACTGTACATATTCTGCCTATCTGCTATTAAAAATGTTACGGCATAGTAGCTAAACGGAGTTAGAGTTACGATAGTTTTGCTTTTTATTTTTCTTTGGAGATCTAGACGTTTCGTTGGCTTTCTAGTGCTCTTTCTTGCCGGTACTGACTGGCCTTCGTGATACGCTGCACATGTTTCGCCCGGTTTACAAAACTCGCCTGATTGCAAACTTGGTAGCCTATATGTGAACTTGCTAGTTCGGTTATTATAGGAAATGAAAACGAAGTTGTAGTTGTAGTTAGTCACCTAGATATGCAGACGTGGCAGAGAGTTGCATGAATTGAAACAATTATGCAACAAAGTACGCTTAGCCGTTCATGCATATTGAATCTCAACCCAACGCAACAAAAGTTAACTTTGGACCTAGGGATGCTGCATTGTGGCTTGGGCACTTTCTCACCTTTTGTCGCGATTGGTACTGCTTATCCTAACGAAAGAGGTTGAAGAGTGAGAAATTATTTAGGGGTATGAGAATGCAGAAAGAGGTTTCAAAGCGCAGAAGCTATGATAAAAAGGGCGGGGTAAAAACTGTTGAAGTGTACCACATAATTAAGTGGGTCGTGTCCATGTGATATGTATGTACGTACAGAAACAGAGACAAAAAATGATGAAACGCACAATCCAACAAACACCAAGTCAGCCACAAGCCAAAATAACTCGGGAATTCCTGGGTAATCGTTGAGGGATAAACCTTGGATCCTTGAACTACTATAATTAGGGTACTTGTTAGTCCTATAAATACTGTAATGATGGTGATCGTCGCATATCAAATCTCGTTTTTCCTGCAACTTGTTCGCGAACCAGGCAAAATGGCTACAAACAGGCCAGGCCAACAGGGCGAAAAACCTAGGCCAAACATTGAGTTCTGCTATCCATGCAGTTCGCAACCCGAAATTCGCAACTTCATCTCGCTCCTTCTCTTTCTGAGCTCAAAGTGGTTCCACGCATTTATAGCGGTTAGAGCTCATACTTTATTAAAATAAAATTAGCCGACCTCTCTCTTCAATAGACGAGTACCTTGTATGATCTTGCCGTACGTTTATAAAGGCAACTTCTCAACTTCCTTATACACTGCATAAGTTGAAAAGTTAGTTCATCGACTATGGTACAGAGAGAAGAGAGAAGAGAGAAAGACTCATGATATATAGTACAAGAGAGTAGCGATGGTTGCGCGGCCTTTTGCCACCTTTGCCACTGGATATGCTACACTTATGTGTGTATTCTCAAGTGATAATGTGTGAAGTGGAAAGTGGCGGCTCCTTCCGATGGAGACTACTGATATCGATAGACATGTGTTATCCAATCTCTTGCATATACCTAGTGAGTAACATCTTTACGGTTGGTTAGGGTTGTGTTTAGGGAGAACTGTGAGATTTTGCTGTCTCTAATCGGCCAGTAGTCTTATGGTACTGTAGCGAGCACGATGCTTCGGACGGGCTCCCAAATGTGACGCTTTTTTTTTATTGATAGAGTGCCTGTGACAACTTTTGTTTAGGGTTTTGAGGGTCTGTGACACGGGATTTGGAAGCGTTTCCTACAGGTACTAAATACCTATCGATCAGACAAATCCCCTTCCTCTATCAACATCTCTAGAATCCCCAGTTATATCGTCTCCCGCTAGCTCTTCTCCAAAACCTCGCCTCGTCTTAGACCTCCCTATTGCCTGTAGACCAAGTTATCTAAAGCAGCTAAGCTTCACTGCAGCCTCGCTAAGATCCACCAACGATCACTCGCGCCGTGGTTGTGACGTGATGTTGAAATACTGATTGCTAGAAGCTTAATTGTACTTTCTAAGAGGGCCATAAGGCCATATATATACGGTACGAATATGTACGTACTCATCTAAGTGTAGAGACGGCTGAACTCCGTCAGCCCGTATGAGAGCCAGCCCAGTCAGCCCGTATGAGAGCTGAGATCTATTTATGCAACACGTGACACAGAACTTTCGGACCTAGGAGCTCAAGGACTGCCTTGCTGTGAATGTAACCAAAGAAGTATCTCCACCTACTATACAGAGCTCGCTGATGCGTAACGTCCGAAGCATTGTGCTTGCTACAGTACGAGCACAGAGAAGAGAAAAATAACTCGAGATACTGTACCGGCCATGAGGTTCGGACGTCAGCAGTCAGCACGGGGTGTCTGTCCAGCTGTTTATATGCCTCTGCCAACGTCAGCAGGCCAATGTCCAAGCAGTAAAAGTTGCCAGCACCTTCAAGTTCAACTCTATACTATACATTTAAATCAGATCTATATAGCGGGTACTTTCCCACTTAATCTACGCTATACCCCATCCATTCTTCCTCCACTTCTTATGACACGCCACGAATTGAGAACTTCTTTCATGCACTGTCATAATTTCCATAACCCTGTCCATCTCTTCTGCAACCGTCAGCACTGGCTGTCCAAAACGATATTGTCTGTCAGCAGCAGACCCCAGTGGCCGGTACAGTACATACAAGAGAGCTGTGTGGCTTACGTGCTTTAAATTTTGCCATCGGAGGCCACCAACCAGCTCATAGCTATTATGGTCAGCTCTTACACGCAACCCCGATATTGCTGTATGGGGAGAACAGTGTGTATAGACTAAGGTACAGAGAAAAGGGAGAGAGAAGGAGAGAGACCCGAGATATATACAGGAAGCATCAGCCCCGGTTACAGCCAGCTGTATCAGACCCTTGTACATATGTAACACCCGATGCATGGTAAATACTGAGTGCGAGTTCATGATTCAACAGCTCAACCTCACACGATCTCTATTAAAAGGCAAAATTGGTGCTTCGTTTGGACAAGGAAGGATCTGCGATTTGAATTTGCGCATGCATACTCGGATCTTAGATAATAGCTTGGCATAGCAGGTTGTGTGAGTGCTAGAACCTTGTTGTTGTTTATTCATACTGTATTTACTCTGGCTAGAGTATGACAGGACCCTTATCCCCCCCCGCCTCCGGGCGAGCCGGTCAGTTGGCGGAGCTCCCCCCCTACCCTCCGTCCCCGCTGATAACTACATAGTGAAAGAGAAAAGGAACGAGAATAGGAAACCAAAGAAAGAAAGAAAGAACGAACGGGAGACACGGCCGGCCTCACCCAGGCGGGAACTTCCCAACGTCCGTGGCCGCGAGGAAGTCCATCACCGCCTTGTCACATATATCCATGCAAAACAGCTCAGATATCTGCACCTTCCGGCACCTGCCCGCTTTCCAGCCCGTTGCCTTCCCCACCTCCTTCCAGAGCTCCCGCTGCTGGTATTTCCACCGACTGCAGTGACGGAGGAGGTGCTCCCGCGTCTGGGCCACCGTGCCTCCGCACCACCAGCATTTGTCGTCCTTCCGGTGTCCGAACCGTGCTAGAACCTTTATATGGTAGCCACGCAAGCGAGAAGTAACAAGATTCGACGACGTCTCCTTCCTCAGAAACTGGGTCTGAGATGGTGTGGTGGTGGCGGTAGATGGTATCGCGAACTACGTCGCTTTTTCCCTAAAGTAGATGGCGGAGCGGTCAGTAAAGCATCTGATTGGATGTTTGGCCGTATTATGGATCCATTGTGAGACAAATAGCAGCAAATACTGGGCGGGTAGAGAAGCAGGATAGTGGTGTATATAAGCGAGGTTGGTAGGGACGAGTGAACTACCTGTGAAACAGACTATGGATCAATTGGCCAAAGAATTTAAATCCCAACTCTCTGACGATTAACAGTTGGGGGTGCACATGGTCGTAATTGCAGGACACAATCTACAAGCAAACTATTCGGGGATGCTTGCCGGTAGTCTAACGACCCACCTCAACCGCGAGTGTCATCGCAGGTTCGGGCGGTTGCAGAAGCTGACAGCTGGGGTTAAGGAAGGTTGACTTTGGTTAAGATGTTGTGTGGATAGACCCTTGGAATTCAGACTTTATCCACGGATCATGGCACGGATTTACTTTTGAGACCTCCAGCACAGCCAACCGTCATATTGTCGTTGGAATAAGGTTTGGATCGCTCCAGTGCTTTGATCTGCCCCAACTGCAACACGTATCCCTACCGCCCTATGCAACCCCACCAATGATATCACCGGCTATTCAAGCTCCGTCGGCCCTAAAAACGGGTAATAAAGGTTGATCCCGGCAACCCTACCCACTTGGGAATGCGATTTCGATGTACTCGGGTCAGGCTGTAGAAGATCGGACGCACCTTTTCCAGCAGGTTACGACAACAAACTGACTGGATATGGTATATCAATGGGTATAATATGATCGGAATATTAACAGAAAGGGCAAAGTCAGTGTGCTTTGACTATGTTCTTAGCTTCACACCCTGGTCAACGGTGACACAACACCCTGCTCCCACAGCAAAATCCATTGCCAGAAATGGGGAGTCCGATCTTCTACAGCCTGACCTGAGTACATCGGGAAATGAATCCTGTGAAGAGTCTAGAGTTGTCAACACTAATTTGTACGTATTCTCCACCAATATTTTATAGGTGGACTTGCACTGTAGCATTTGTATGGAGACCTATAGCTACTTAACTTAGCATTGCCACATGCACATGTGTGTTCCCTTTTTGTCGTCTAGGCGTTTTGTCGCTTTGCTCTCGCAATCGTAATACAGGGATCTCAATGAGACGATACTAGTACAAGATGTTAAAGACTAAGTATTTATAATTTTAAGGGTGGGTGTTAGGCTCACCGGTTTGACGTGAGTTTTTAGCGACATCAGATTTTCTATTGACATGAACTTAATTTCACGCACGTGAATTGATCTTAGAGATACCTGATAGAAGGAGTGGTATTGGCCTATATTTTACTTCTGTTCTAATATATTGTATTGACAGATGTGTTTGGGATGTGGAAAGCCGCCTTAAACTGACTAACTATTTATAGACTGAGTAAAACACTTTGGTGGTGAGAAAACCGAGTTGAATCGCGCGGGTTTACCAGATCAACCGTAGAACTAGGTTTAATAGATGAGGTGGATCCTGCAGGGAAGTTCCATGAAAACGGTGAAATTAGTGATATCGATATATATTGGATACATTTTCCCAGGCCCCGCACATCGCAGCTAGCCGCCACCTAGAGCGAGGGACGGTAAATTTCTTACCCCTCTTTGTTTCAGTACGCTCTAAGAGACCGGTGCCCTGAAATGTACCCATTTAATGTATCGAGCCCGATATATTAAGTGGCCGAAAAGTATCTGAAGCACCTCGGGAATGTATCCGAAAGGTATCTTAGTTGCACCCTACATTTTTTAAGGTATCCAGCCCATATGTATTGTGGATATGTATAATAATTGTACCGTATACCTTGTAAGAGGAGGGGGGTTAGAAAACAGTAATATGACAATCATATGTCCGTCTTGCTTTTATGAGAGCAATAGGTAGACATACTCAAAACCCAAAAATGAAAAGTAACCCAAAGGAAACACAAATCCAGAAGAAACAAGAAACTAAAGAAATAAGGACCTAAAAGTAATATGCAGTGAAAGAGACATGCACTCAAAGAAGGAAGAAAACAACCTCCCGTTAGGCCCCATATGCCTACTTCCTTCTTACTAGAATTTTTCTCTCTATAATGTATCACGGATATGTATCACTACAATGTATGTCCACAATGGATCTCACGTAAATTGGGGGAAAAAGATTCCGCCAGTGGGGTAAGATTCCTCAAACTATCATTACTACGAGAAGGTTATCTACTACCGAGCAGGTCACCCACCCGCCTACGTATGTACGTACATCCATGTCACGGGCAGCCTGCAAACTATTCGTTTTATAATTACAGGAGGTAAATCTACTTTTGCTTTGGCCATATTCCATATCTCTCGCTGCTGGTAATTCCCTCTGCTTTTAAACTTCAACACCATTAACAGAAATCCTGTGATACTTCTGGATACATATTATAATGTATCATCACTAATATGTACCCTGGAAATGTACTAGAGAATGTATCATCGTAGATATGTACCGGGGAATTGTACTGGAGCTGTATCATCAGCGGGATGTATGTATATCTTTCGATGTATCCGGGAATATATCTGGATACATTTATGGGTCTTATAGAGACGTGGGTGGTTTGTGTGGCCATGGCTAGGGAACAGTATAGAGCGTACGAACCCCACAGCTCTCCTATGAAAGGGGTCAGAGTTAAGTCTGAACGGAAAGATTTGTATGGGGACAGGTGTATGTTCCAATAGTAAGATAGCATACCGTCTTAAGCTTGTCTCTGAGTGCCACGTAGAGCGGGTCTTAATTGCCGGTGCAACATCATACTCTACAGACCTCCCTAGGTAAACTGCTCTCGGTCTATCTAGCTCGATAGAGACCTGGAAACCTGCACTACCCACATATCGATATATCAGGTGTACGCGTGGCTCGTATCAATACAGGAATGCTGCTCTTACCATACAATATATATGTACGGATACTGTGGCTATGTAGAGAATAAAAATCGACCACAACGCTACAATGGATGTCCCCAGCAGCTGAACTTTGATGGTGATTTCAGCTCGCAAGAGCAGCGGCTAGGTTTATTGTCCATGAACCTATGCTGCATTAGAATTTTCGGTGGGATTTGTACATTTGCTTCAAGATGGCACATGTTATACCTTTTTTTTGCAGATCGGAGGGGATAGGTCGCTACTGAGGAACTTTTCCCTATTATATGGAAACTTTATTCCAACAAAATGTACAATCCAAACGCAAAGAAATACAACGAGATGGATACACCTCCACAAACGATTCAAATATCCACAAACGGCCCGTTTGTCTCGAACCTATGCCTAGATGCGTCTTAATCAGCAGTCGCGGATCAAACTATTTCGGACATTAGCTATAAGCTCTTATTCTTTCTGGTGCAGCAAACTCACTGGGCTCAGTATATGGTATAATCGACCTTCCTATTTATTCCAAAACATTCTTCCGCTGCATAATTCAACAAAAACGCATGTTTCTCCCTCAAGTGCTTGTCGAGATTATCCTTGCGGTTGTATGTCCTCTTGCACCAATGGCAGTGGTGGGTTTGACTAGAACCACCACATTTCCAAGACAATTTGTGGCGATTCAAATTGGTGGGCGTGCTAAAACCTGCTCCGCAAGTGTTACACGTGTGTCGTCTTATGCTGATATCGCACTTCCGAGAGCGTGGAGACACCTTGCTGGCAGGAGCCCACGGCTGTAATTCGAATCCCGGTTCTCTGACAGTCTATAATCAGCGCGTGGTATCAAAAATACCCCATATTTCTGGTGACAAACATGGAGAGTTCTCTCTCATTCCAAACATGCACAGGCGTCTGAGCTGTGCACACATACCCTTCGGACCCACGCTCGACGATTTGAAGCCAATGAAATGTCTCATATGTAGGGTGCTGAGCCTCAGAAATAGAAGCCTCGATATTGACTGCCTATTGTAAAATTGCGTAAGCAGCGCAATTGATCGCCTGGATAATATAAGATTCCTCACTTCTTCAGGCGTATTGGCTCGAGTTATAGACCAAGTTTCGTCGAATCCGTAATTGGGTCCACATTTATTAACGCCGTCTTGTATCGGGGGTTCTAGGAGAACTTCGAAAGATTTGTGACGAAGAAATTCTGGCAGATGCGGCATTGAGTATGTCCTTGAGCAGAAGGTCTCTATTATATCTGATACTGTAACTGTTCGGAGCGAGAGTATTTGTAAGGTACGTAAATGGATGAGCCTGTGAGTAGGATGGAGGTGCGCTGTGTGGGATTTTAAGTAGGGGGCAGTCGCATGTCGCGCATGAGTTTCGTTTTCAAAGTTCGGAAGTTGAAATAAGTTCCGGATGGTAACAATCCTTTCTGAAATTTTACTCTCGTTCCTAGGTTTTCTCCTCGCTCGCAAGATCTCCCCTAGAGACAGACGGCGAGTCCCCGAGCACATCTGCAATTTGGCGCTGCAATTTGGCGCGGCACAAAAACAATGCGGATAGCCAGAAATAGAAAAAACTTGCCTATTTAAGGTAGAGCTTACTCTTTCTTAGTTTCTCAATCATCTAGTCTTTTATTAATTTAACAATACGAGCGAATTGTTCATAGACACGATATATTAGGCGGCAGGCTGCGTTGTTTAAGGCACTCAGTTCGATGCACTAGTGATTCAACCGATTGGAACCAATAGGAACGAAGAGTCTTTCTTACCTGAGGTAAAAGTGGGATGTCATGCGCATTCAGCACATTTACACAACCTGAAAACCCCTGCAAAAAGAGCTCAACTGCTGTAAAATTTGTCATAAATATCGTACCTGAGGTACTGTAGCTTACACAGTGTCCTCAGGTCGATTGTTCATGCACTCCGGCGGACTCGTGGCCGATGGCCTCAGGTAATATGCACAGCGTCACCGCATCCAAAACTGCCTGTAGGCTTGGAAAAGCTGGTACTACATTTCCGGTAGACCGCAGTACACGCAGCACTCATTTCTGGCTTCTTCATCACCCATGAAGTGTAGTAAAGTTGGCCAAGGTATCCAATCTCGCATACCATCAAATAGTCAAGTATGGGAATACTGAAACCCCTAACCCTTCCCTAAGCGCCCATGCTAACCTGCAATGTACAGGGTTACGGCTTCAAGTGTCCCATCACTATTTTTCAATGAGTAGTTCTGCCATGTTCATAGTGTTTGACTGATGCCCAAGGCGCAATCACGTTCCTATCCGTATCCGTACATTCCTACGTTCCTATTCCTATATTCCTTTGTTGCCTGACATCTAGCCCAATTAGCATGACTGTATTTGTGCCTTCTCCTAACATTATTCGCGACAACAGAATAGATGGGCAGGCGCTGTGTATTAAATATATAGTATCAAAGGCTCCTGCGAATTCAGCTTTGGACTGTTGAGTATCGGTGACCAACAGCCAACGTATTCGGACCTCTTAAATCGTTATGTTGCTTCGTTCTACGCCGAAACGCCTCAAACTTAGCCATGTCGTTAAGCTGCGATAGGTGCTTATATTAGTGCCAAAAATGCTTGCTTTGGAGTATTCGGCTCACCCCCTCGATTTTGTCGATACTTCAGGTTAATGCAGCGATACAACGACGTAACAATACTGTGTTCGGTTTCCAGCCAATTTGCCGAGCCGTATCCGGCCGGTACAAGACGATATAGCACAGCAGTCTGTGTTCTGTTATGAATATTGGCCGTTACGGGATGCCAAATCACTTTGTTTAGGGATTCCTCAATTACCGCCTTTGGTGAGGTCAAATCGTATCAATCTATACATACATCACTCTGCGCCGATACCTTAGGAGTTCTGCTTCACTTCACTGTCGACGTTAGTTATGGATCAGCCCTAAGGTTCACGAGAGTGACTGCGTTTGCAGTTAGACTTCGCACTTTGCTCTTTCTCTATATATACGCATCTTAGACCTTTGGACTCCGAGAGGATACAGTCAATGCTCTGTCTCCATTCGTGACGATCCATTCACATACCTTCACTATCCGTGTCAACATTCACAGCCCACGAGAGATAAGTGCATAATAAAAGCTTCAGAAGTATAAGGATAATCATGTATGTATCGACATTACAAAAAAGGACACGTTAAACTAATTGTAAGAACACAGTGGAACTTCAAACTACACGAAGCAAAAGCCATACAAACAGCAAACCCTAACTTTTGCAAGCACCAACCCACCGCACAACACGACCAAAATCCGCACTTTCGAGCCGCCTCTCCGCCCAGAATTATTCCATGCTTTATCGGTGGAAAGCTTACGCTGGCTACCCTTAGACAGCGTGTTTGTGTACACTTCGGAGGTGCACTTTTTGGTTGTGGCCACGGGTGAACCCATTAGCGCCGGTTCTTTCGCATCCTGGCACAGGGCAGTCGATCTTAGGAATCTTTGACGGCTCATGCTTCTCCCTCGTGTGCCTCCGGATAGACACAAAACTTTCACCACATATATCGCATGGATGGCCACGGTTGGGTCCTGATCTTTTGCTATGTACATATACTTGTTAGAACAAAAATCCAATACCCATTGAACTTAAAACACTATCAAGACGATTACGCAAGTAATATACTTCGTACGTACCCTACAGGTATATTTTTGGAATACTCAGGGCCCTCATGTCTCACGGAGTCTGACCGACTGGCCGGCGGCGGGACGGGACGATCTGGAGTGAGATTGCCGACCACGCTAAGGCCAGGGTTATTTCCAGTCCCTAGAACAGCATTGTTCCTCTCAAGAGTGGCGCCAGTCTGGTATCGATCTTCATCCGGAGTATTTGGCGGGGTGTATCCAATCGATCTTTCCGATCCGACGTTCTCTCGAGAAGCAGGATCATAGCCATTGCCGATAGTCCTGACAATCCTTAGCATCTTACTCTTACAAATACCGAGCTCAACCAACTTACAGGATCACAGGACGCAAGCCAACCCTTGGCAGAGTTTGGCTGCTATGATGTGGGCCCGCCAATTCTGAAGTGGATGATGCAGGTGAAACGGGTGGGGTGTAAACGGGTGGCCAGCAACCAGGGTCCAGTTCGGATGGTGGCTCCATTGTGATTTCCCTGGATAGCAATATTTAGCTTTTTATGATTCCAACCAAAGTTCGGCTTTCTAGTACTTACGGGATTAAGGGACGGAGCGGTTGGCCACCAGCGCCCGACACTTCCTGTTGCAGATTCTGCGTCCAGGTGCTGGATGGGTGTGCCTCTGTATTGTTACTTTCATGGACAGTCTGGGGGAAGCTGTCCCTCCAGTAATCACCCCTGTTCGCATCAGGCGTTTTAGATAGCATTCGGCATTCGGCATTCCGAACAGTTTCCTGGTATTGGTAGTTTGGACCTGGGCCCCGAGAAAAGTTGCTATGGCCGAATGGCATAGAGCTGGACGGTCCGTTAAAAGGTGTTTCAACGAAAGGGTTCTGCCTAAGGGGAGCCGAAGGCTGCGACAGTTATTACAATCTATATTGTTCCCCACTGGGTCCTACTCACCTCCGCATGAGGCCGGTACTGATCTTCCACGTGGTCGGACTATTTACGCCAATCTCTATTAGTTGGTATTCCTTCGGGGAGACAAGCCAAAGCCAAACAGACACTGAGATAAAATCCTTCTTGATGGTGAGAGGCTGTCGGCATGCCTACGACTCGGGATCCCACTCGGTACAACGAACCGTTCTGCCAAAGTGTCGTCAGCTTCATCGTCTTCTTTCGTTTACGTCAACTAGATGGGACATGTTAGGCGTACCCACGAAACACCATAATCAGCCATGTCATTGTGGTTTTCGCCTTGTTCACAAGGCATGGCGTTTTGTGACGGAGATGCGGCGCGCAACATAAGTCCTCCGTTCTCGTGGGGGATATTGTGGGTTTGCTCGCTTTGAGAATCCATGACAGCAGATAAACGATAGAACGGAGTTGGATAGGGAGGTGAGTTTGGTTGGGTTGGTAAAAGCAAAGGAGCGCTGGAGTGGTGCAATGCTGGGTTCCTTCTTGGTTACAGTCTAAAGGGCCGGAGGATGACCTAGGTGTACGTACAGATGGCTCTATATTTGTACATATTGCAGGCGGCGCCGTACACCTCTCGATTGTATGGAGCAATTTGTGCGGCGGCTCTCTTTTTCTCCAGGTGGAAATCCTGTGTGCATAAGGGGGTTACCTCAGGTGTATGGCCGGGATTTTGTATGTACATTATGTGGCTCGTGGATACCTATCCGTATACCTCAGGTCCAGTAACCAGGGTAAAGGCAAGGCTTCCATCGGCGCTGGCTCCGGAGCGCCGCACCACGGTTGAGCTTCTTTCATTGGGCTTGCCTCTTACCTGATGTGTTGTTTTTGCGTGCAGCATGTTTAAATTCCTCGTGACCAAGCACCACCTATGTTAGCAACAGAAATAACCAAGATACAATAAAGCATTTCACTCGACGGGAGTACGAAAGAAGGTCAAATACTACATGAATTTGGGGTGCGTTGTATCTCTCTCAATGGGAAACATCGAACTTCGAAGGTTGATAGAAGGGATTCTACTGGATTGCTTCTATGAATTGCTTGATACTGCATGCCGACAGCAGTTGACATTGGCCAATCACAGGCTGGATATCGGTAACGATATGACGAGCAAAAAGAAATCGTTGCCGCCTGCATGCATGCCATGCCCATACCGGAATGGAATACCATGCCAGAATGGAATGGCGGGTGGCATATGGGGATTTGGCATGCGCAGCACCGTACTCATAGCTGGACCCAAACCCGTGGCATTTATCGAGTTGAACCACATTAGTGGTCGACATGCCCTGTTAAAACAGGAGGAAATGCATGCAACGCCATTACTGGACACTGTACATGTCATCTGCCCACACCCACAAGCATCGCGGGTCTTCGAGATATTTTAATTTGTCTCTAGAGCCGATAGCTTTCGAGTTTCTACCCGTTTCTCGGAGGTCGCAAGCGCCAGAGCTACAGTGCATTCATCCCTTTCAACAATCCAATGCTGCCATCGACATGACTCAGATCCAAGTCGTTACTATAGCACCTACATACAGCCTGCATATCGATATCAACAACTTTCTGTTCGTTCGCTTGCAACAATTTGAAGCCAGATGGCAATCCAGCAGAGCTGGGAACCAGGCAAACAAAGCAACGCACTATGCAACCTGCACATTCTATATGGAGCGAGTGGGACCAGGCACACGGTACTGGTATACCGCGCGCACGGCTCCGACACATGTGCAAATGCACATCTATATAGATCCAGGATCCCATGCTGAAAAGAATATCAAGCTCTAAAAATCTGTGCGAGCGAGTGCTTAGACATCTTACCCCGCATCTCACGTTTCACGGTGGCATATGCCTGCAGGGAATTGTGGCACAGCGATATCGTGACTATGCCACACCCGAGACGTCCTTACACACGTGACAAACATATTATTATTCTGCAGCCGATGCCGGAGATTTGATGCGGCAATTCCAAATTCTGAGATTTATCAGAGCCAAAACTTTCGGCTACGTTCTATCTTGGTTTGAGCGTCATAATCGCGCCGCAAGTACCAGAGCTGTCTGCACAGGATCCACAAAACTGTCGCACATACATATGTTCCGACCGATACACGAACTTTGCCCGTTCGCGAATTTTGACCGGTTCGCGAACTGAGGACCCAGTATGCGACCTTGCCAAGTACGAGATTTAATCCCACCAGACAAAGGGAACCATACAATAAACATAGTGTAAGACCTGTGATACGTATACTTGGCATCCCAACTGCTCCAAGAATTTCGATGCTCAGTCTTCTATCATCACAGATTGTCATAACTGTCAGTTTAACAACCTCAAGCACCTCACAGTGCTGGAAATCTG
>Ga0307515_10000960_pt1 | contig 65717 bp, 65 predicted proteins | sample 17_EM_MG_FD_194513 | JGI IMG/M metagenome (GOLD analysis project Ga0307515, IMG submission 194513) | Populus trichocarpa ectomycorrhiza microbial communities from riparian zone in the Pacific Northwest, United States - 17_EM | ecosystem: Host-associated > Plants > Roots > Unclassified | place... | reverse complement strand
CAGTCGAAGGCACGGGAATGGCTCGGAAATTTTTCGACTCGGATAGGATTTTACAGTTCTGTGCTGGATGTGTTTGTCCAGCATCACCCGGAATATGTGTCACTAGTTTGGGGAGCGATGAAGTTCCTGTTTATAGTAAGAGAATCTTGTCGGCCAGATCATGCACCAGAGCAAGTAAGCTGATATTGAGCAGGTAGTTGTTTGTCACGACGAGCTTATCGCAAAGATATCGAAGGCGCTCTCACTCGCTGCCGATGTATTACCCGGGACCGATCTGTCAATCCTCATCTACCCAACCGATCAGATCAAGAAAGCCGTCTCGACATTCTACGCATATATAATTCAGCTCACGCAGCGAGCCGTAGGATGGTATAAACAGGGAAGAGTCAGGCACGCATTATCGGCAGTGGCAAACCCCTTTTCTCTGTCATACCAAGATACTGTAGACAATATCTGTGAGGCCTCAAGGAATGTGGACAACTTAGCAAGCACAGCGGCAAGAGCAGAGCAGCGAGACATGCACATTGAGATCCAGCAACTGATGATCAGTGAGTAAAACAACGATTATGACACTTTAAAAGATGATACTGACCGACGGTGGTTAAAGCTACAAGGGCAATCCAAAACCGAGTATCGCAACAAACGGAAAACTAGGGCGCCCTCCAGCTGTTCCAAATCCGGTGCAAATACAAGCTGGAAGGCCCGCTAATTGCAGAGGGCAGTCTGACACTTTGCCAATCACTCAGAGATTGCCGGCGAAGACGCTCTACGTCCTCGACCCCCCCCTCCATATATCGCCAGCCGTCCTTCAGACCTGGGCAGTAAAGCGCAGATCTTCGATTCTGGTGGCCACAGCGTCTTACCGAACCACTAGCTCCCAAGATTTGCAACGGGCATCGTGGAACTGGTCAAGACGACGAAGGTGCCCATTTTATGGGCACTCATAATAGGGGACGAATCAGGTATCCCAATCTTGGTTGATATTGGTAGAAGTCTGGTATTCTAGCTCCTCCAATCCATACCGGAAGCATTTTCTGTCGCCTACCCGCCCCTCACCATAACAAACTTCCGTACTGCAGACTCTAGCTCTAGTAAGGACTAGTTTCAGATACTGGCTCAGCTTTGAAGAAGTTTTCTACAAGTATGCATTGTCATAAATGCCGACTTACTGCAAGGGTCGCCGCAGAATGGAGTGACGCCACTGCTTTCCCATTTCCGACAACATGTACAGAGCTGCGACAAAACTCGGATCAAGATAGTGATTGCAGGTCATCGAGTTGCAGCGAAAGGTTCAGATATTCACACTATGACGCTTGATAAAGGAGCACCGAGAGATGGCTCCAGCTTGCGGGTATCCTCTCCTTCTGCTAGTGGGGTTGTGGGAAGGGGGCGCGGAACCGGTAGAACTGGGCATATAGGACGAGGCAGAGGACGAGCGGTGGATTTAAGTACGATACCTAATGTCCAATTTCCGCTTGACTAATCAAGTTTGGGGACAAGTGTTGGAAATGGTAGCGGGCGCTGTGAGAAGGTCCAAGAGCGATATCGTTCTCTCTACTCTAGCGGTCTCTCTATATACAGAATGACAAGGCCAAATCGGCCGCTCCACCATCGGGCGGACTCGGGCACGGGGTTGAGCGGATTTCCAACAACAAGGAAGCAATGTATTGAGTTTGAGGGTAGTACGTACTTGCTCATAATGGTACTGGGAGCTAGTGAGACGCAGATCTGTAATTTGAGAACATAACCTAAAAATCGGTAGATAGTATGACTTTAATAATAGGATTCGTGATTACGTACATATTGTAAAAGTATAATCAAAGAAACAGTGGCGTAGTGACAGAAATCTAGTATCCTGCTATCATCACCATCGAGAGTTTGGGAAAATGGTCCATGCCCATTCCAGCTACGCTCCAATCACCCCTGAAACAGCGAAGGGATTCGTAAGCGGTTATGCATAGTACTCTCAAGAGTGCCGAATTCCCTCGTCCTTAGCAAATTGATCATTAGTATAATCGTATGTCAACAAGATATACTGTTCAAACTCATTTGATGTTTGCAGAACCTGCTTAAGGTAGTCGAATTCGAGTCTTTGCTTGGGATATTTTTGCCAACTGCATCGCCATAGTGATGGCATTGCGTATTTGACGGTCATGTCATACATTCATCATGTCGGCTCAGTACAATTTGCTTTGGCACCTGCACTCTTTATTTGTTGGTGAAAGATCATACATGCATCCATATATATCGCAAATTCGTCCAAATATTTTCAATGTTTCCGAAGTTCGTACGGACATCATTTTTCGAGATAGCTTTAAAGAAATCCTATCATACCTTCTTCCGTAGCTCAGACCTAAGAGATGAAGCGCTAATTGCTAATTGAATACGCGACTTGAAGGCTTTGTTAAAAGCACCTATGCAGTTACTAGTGATGATAAGAATACCTTCGTAGTATTCCAACATTTGCAAGAAGACTAGATCAGAGACTGTTAGTTGTGAGGGTAAAGCTATTCTCAAGTAGGGATTTCCGACCGGATATACAAAGGTTTCTCCCACACTGAATCAATCCATGTTAACGAAGGAAGCAGCGGTCTATACCTCGTCCGAACGGAAACTGTACCTCTCTGGTAATTCGTTAGCTGAGAGCAAAAATCTAGATGTGAAATTCCTTGCTTACCTGTGGCCAGAGTTGTCCCGGTGCCGGGTCCGCTAGCTCAAGTATTAACCGTCGCATGGGCGGATTACTGGGGGTGCCAGCTCACCTGTGAAGTAGTATTATGAGGTCGTTACCCTTGCCGTTGATTAAATCCGCCGATGCATTTGGTATCGCTTTTTTGCGTTAGCGTGCACGGTCACGAGAGCCTGTATTAGCTCGTTTGTATGTGACTCGATAACCAAGCTTTCAAACGCTAGTTTGTTCCACTCGACAGTACGTAACTGGTTTACAGCAAGATTCACTATACCTAAAGATTAGAATTGATTTCCCCCTTTGAAAATCATGCAGCCATACCCAGCTTTTCTTGAGCTGATCGAAGTTGCACAAAGTGGTTAATGACTATACATGAACACCTTATCAGAAAGTTTATCTTGCTTCAACTTCTCCTGCATCAGCAAAAACTAAATCTCCTTCATCAAATTTATTTAGTTTATTGTACCCACAAACTCAAAAAAAATGAAATCGAGGTTTCCCTGAAATATGGCATTGCGTCACTGTTCCAGAGTGTACTTTGAGTCGTCGTGATGCTGTTTTCAAGCGTCACGACCAGTGTATCCATGCTTGCGAATGTGACAATGAGCACTTGACAAACGGTTCACACTTCCTTTGGCAATATCACAAATCATATCTTGCCATCCTTCTATGTCGCCCCATTGGATTAGTCCTCGCGATGATGATAGTAATCGCTCCATACGTTTAATGAAGTGTGTAGTTCTTGTTTTTCAAGACCCTCATGGCTTAATTTGACCAATGATAGCTACCATGCAGAATTGGTTCACAATATTTAATTTGTTGATACAAGATCGTCATTCATCAGCAACAATGTTGGATTCCGTCTGAAACACCCGGGTGTTCCGGACGGCTCTGACGGCTCTGACAGAACCTAGTACCCTGTGTCGGAGAATTACACGCTACCCGTCGCCCAGGTGACCGGTCACGTTGTATACTTACCTCCATCACTTTGCGCCTGGCATACGAACCATCAGAACAACACATGTGTTATACTCTTCGCAGGGGCTGCAGTTATGCTGTCGCCGTTTACACAATGCCTGGCGATATTTATGCCTTTCTTCGGCCCATAGCCACATTTTACATCTCCGCTATTGCTATAGCTATATATTGGATGCCGCACTCGCCCCTATATGTTTAGCTTTGAGATTTGTCACATAATGCAATACAGTCTTCGCTTCGGATAGATCGCTTGCCGTTGCATTTGCTTCTCCATTATAGTATTTAACAGGTCTGAAATATACAGTCTAATCTTCACACTCTCTAGTACTATGCCCTTAGTCCTCCACATTCTGCGTTGATCCATCATCGGCTTGCTATGCCCATTCCTCCTCATCTGAATCCACATCGTCGCCATCCTCGCACTCATACCTGTCGACATCACCTGTTCCCAGGTCAAACCTACTATGCCCTCAGTCCTCCACATTTTGCATTGATCCATGATCGGCTTGCAATGCTTCTTCCTCCTCATCCGCATATGCATCGTCGCCATCCTGGCCCTCATACCCGTCGACATCACTGGTTCCCAGGTCAAACGTCTCGAGTTCAGTCACGGGCCGTCGTCGCCGGCTGACGGGGTGGATGGCATCACGCACGTCGCTTTCATCACCTTCATCTTCGTAATGCCCGCTGCACAATGGCATCCCAAAATGAAGTTCGTCATCAGTGCAATTGTTCTCTATCGGGATGTTTGGGTCAGTGCTTCCGATCTCAGGCTCCTCATGCGCCACTTCGGAGGTCAAATAATCAAGAAGAATAGCATTGTCAACACGCGCTGCTTCCATGCTGCTCACCACGGCAGGCGTTGGGTTCTCCGCCTGTTGGATCTGACGCTTGACTGTAGCAAGAGTATTGTTATACAGCCTCTGTTGGTAGCTCTCCGGTAGTGTGTTCCAGGTATTCATCAGGAATGCATATGTGTCTGCAACACCAGGCGAGGTTAACAACTTGCGACCCGTTGCAGCGCAGCAGGGTGCATTCTTACCACCGTCATTCTTGTAATTGAAGTAGTTCGAGCGATCAGGTCTGTCCGCTTTAAGCTTTGACTTGGAAGCTTTTGATTGAACACCTTTGTTCTTTTGCCACTCCAGGAGAGAATGGCCCAACACGGTGCAGGTAAACATGATCAGTGGCGAGGGTATTTGACCGTCCTTGTCGTCAATCATGGAATTATAAAATCCATCAGCATACTTCCCGCGGTTATTCGCCTGATGATAAAATTTGATGTAGATAAACCGTGGGATTGCTTCCGCCAGGAAGTAAAGTGGACGCTGGCCATTCGTTAGCAGCTTTCGACACTCTCTGAGTTGATTTTGGACCGTGTACACCACCTTCCACATGCTCTGCTAACGGAAAAAGATACTTATTGTCTGCCAGAAGGGAATCAATGAATTTCAAACGCTCTGCGTTGAATTCAAAGCAGTGGAGATCATATATCTCTGCTATATTGTCCCTTGCTGATTGAATAAAATGGGATTTAACCTGATCGACTTGTGCGCGAATCTGGTACCGGTTTGAGCGTGTAATATCCAACGTGGGCCGTTGATTCAGCATACCTCTTTCAAGATCTCCTTTGTGAGTGCCTCAAATGCTATGGACCAAATGGTGTTTTGCTGCATTGCGGTGTTCCAGTATGTCTCTATTATTTGTGGGGCTTCAGCTAATACTTTCGCAACGCGTCACGTTGCATAACTTACCGTCTCCAAGTCGCTTGCACTCATAAACGGCCATCTGTTCCACATGTAGAGCTCCAGGAGTCTGCCCATTGCAAATACAAGACGCGCCATGTCGGAGTGACCAAATCAATGGATGCTGCGACTGCCGGAGACCACCAATCGAGGTGTAGACACTGCCTGCATTTGCAATTGCCACTGCCTCTGTCTCTGATTCCTTTCTGTAGCTCACGTTTGCAGTGGATTTGTAATGATCGCCTGGGCTTCTGGATTAGGGATGGGGGTAGGCAGGTTTTCAAGACCACTGAGAGGAGTGGGAGTGCTAGCAATGCCGGATGCAGGGCTGGATACAACGCGACGCATTAATTCTGTCTTTGAGGTTCCGCTGCGTGCTGGTGCGTTACGACTGCTTGTACCTGGCGTGGCGGTTGGAGTAATTATTCACCGTCACTGTGTAGTGGACGGGGTGATATCTGCAACGCGAGAATTGTTCAGCGAAGATAAGGGGGTGGAGTACTGACCTTGGATTGTAGAAGCTACGGAATTCCCTCCTTGAGAGGAATCCCTCTCGCCAGCCGGTACCGAAATGTGTCTCTTAGCAGGGGGATGTTGAGTATTCCCCGAAGGCACACACTGTTGTTGATTTTGATGACTTCGAACATTTCGTACGACCGGAGACTTGACAGGGTGAGCGCTTTGGGAAGGCATCATCCGATATGGATGTTCGACTTTAAGAAGGTTGGAATACTATCCTCTGTGAGCATATGCAACGGCAGGCGAGGTAGACTCCTATCCGAGCGACCCTAGATGGATTCGACAAAAAAGGGAGGCGTAGTGTAGACCGCGCTAGACTCTAAACTCTGACAATACTCGGGGACAAGATCCCTTCAAAAGCATTCAATCATGGGGTTAACTGCCATCAGATTAAACTCAGATTGAACTCAGCATTGATATTTACTGGTACAGCAATGTCTGAAGGTCTATTTGCACCGCTTGAAGGGTGTTTATGCCGTCTTGGCGCGATGATCATCGTATTTCACTCGTTCTTGGCACAATACTTCGAACCACGGATTGTGTATATCTTCAGCTTCCCGGTGGAAATCCCCCTTTGGCAGAGCTAAAAGCAACGCAGAGCGAACAATGACATATTCTCTATCCTAGGACATCAGTTGCATGTGCTTTTTCCACTGCTAGGCGTTGGTAGCCGTGTTGGATGGTTGCACGGTTGGGACAACCTGAGAACTACTCAGTTTACTCCGAGATGCACGAGGTCTGAGTGGTAAAAATGATGTGTGATGCAAATGCAACGCCTGGCGTCGTAAACTGTCCTCTCAGCGAGTAGTAAATCTCGTGTCGAGGCTTGTCTTTCATAAGGTGCCTGGTGGTTCTGCAAGATGAAGGCTGGGCCGTTTTGTGTTTGTTAACCAACAAAACTCACAAGTTGAACCAAGAAATTGCCGGAACTCGAGTATATATATCCCTTCTTCCCGCCTACACGTCCTTTCTCTTTTCCTCCCACATTATACACACCGACAGCATCCTGATCTCGACATCACGTGACTTGCACAAAACAACGCCTCTTGTTCCAGAACACACCCGATAACCTCACAACTTCATGCTTTCCCTCCGCGCTTCCTTCCACTACATGCAACTGTATCATAATGCTAACGTTTTGGATGTAGATTCATTTTCAATTCACAGCGATGGCACCAAAGGGCAGCACCAAAGGAAAGAGGAAGGCTAGGGCAAAGATGCCGACATCGGTCAAAAATCGATGCTTGTCGTTGGATCGGGACTGTATAAAGGCATTCATCTCGGAACACATCTGTGGACTCATATGGATATACTATGTGTGTGGCGTATAGGACGACAGAGCATGGGACATCATTATTGATATAATCTTTCTTGATCCAGTCACGACTCTCCACGTTTCACAATTCCAGCTGATGTGGCCGCTCCGCAGGAGCAGGAGTTCACCTTTTCGGGAGCGGTGGGCTGCCTTCCGCTCATATATGGGGCAAATGTTTGACAAAACCCGTGATCAAATGAACAATTGGAGGTGGGACAACCCCCGTGCCTTCAGGGATCAAGTCGATCGCTCCAATCCGCAGACAACCAGCTCGGGGATGGTTAAACGCGCCAGTGAGCATTTCTCTTGGTATGGTAGTGATGATCTCAGAGCAAAGATTGAGCCACCAAACTGCCGGCAGTACGAACCAGGCGACTTCCTGGCTGTTAGACCACTGAATTGGGCTCAGATGATCGACGAGCATGATGATGATGAGAACTGGGCGGATCCCGGACCGCCGTGCGGTGGAAGGAGTCGTCCTGATGATCACAATGACAATGACGACAGCGAGGGTGAGGAGGACACGCCGGGCGGTGAGAAAGGGACTGGGAAAGGGAAGGGAACAAAGCATGGGAAGGGGAAAGGGAAGGAGACTGAGGACGGGAAGGGGAAAAAGAAGGGGAAGGGGAAGAGAAACAGTAAAGGGAAAGGTATTGTTAAATAAACCTCAGGGGGAGGTGATATCTCTCGTGCCGTCGCGTTGCAGTTGCAGAAGGAAATGTCAGAGGCAGACTTGGACACGGAGGGCTAACTAGAGCGGGTGTATTCGCAGCCGGAAGCATTGCCCGCCATGTCAATTTCCTCAGATGATGATACCGACTCTACCAAGTCGGATGGCGAATATGACTCAGAACGTGATTCTGATGTGGATATGCGCATGGAGGATGATGTGGACGCACCGGACGGCATTGATTCAGATGGCGATGTGGACATGGAAAGGGACGGTGAAGATGAGGAAGATAAAGAGGAGGAAGATGGGATGGAGGAAGAGGAGGTGGATGAGGAGGAGGATGAGGATGCAGATGAGGATAATGGCAAAGAACCTCGGACGATTGGCCAGGGAGAGATGGTACATACATTGGCTGACGATGCTGATACCATGGTCAAGGATTAGCTAACCGTGCTACCTGAGCAAGGCTAGGAGATGCGTGAGCATACCCCATAGCTAGTGTTAGCAACAGGTGCGGGTAACCCGCCAGCGGTCCGGGTTTTGACCTGCGGTTCAGTTCGGTTCGGTTCCAGAACTGGCCAAAAACCCGAACCGCTATTGTCTTGGCGGGTTGTTACCCGGCCCGGACATAGAACTAAGGGTATTTGGCCGGGTTGGAACCGAACCGCAGTTCCAAATTTACGGTTCCTACAGGTTGGGCTCCAATTAAGTATGTGAGTTCTGATCGTACTGCGACATGATCTGTACGTAGATTATGCAGAATTATGAGCTCTTTCACCTGCAGCATTCAGATTTGCGATCCGACTGATATTCGTTGAGTGGCTGTGAAAAAAGGGCCAATTCTAAGCGATATTCGCAGGTTTCAGATCGCGACTCCACGAATATTGGTCGGATCGCATATCTGAAAGCGGGAGGTGAAAGAGCGCGTAAAACTGCACAATCTATGTACTGATCATGTCACAATACGATCAGAACTCAAATACTTAATTGGAGCCAAAGTCGTGAGGTTGAAATGCCGGGTTTTTGGTGGTAAAACCGGCCCAATTGCAATGGTCCGGGTTTTCGTGTGGTAAAAACCGTCGCAACGGTTCGGTTCCGGTCCCAACCCTAACCCGGAACCGTTCTAGCGGGTTGGAACCGTTGCTAACACTACCCACGGCCACAACCTCCGGCGCCTGCCACAAACCCCGGAGCCTCACCCACGACCATGAACTCCGGAGACTCATACGCTCAGTGGGCTGGAGTTTTTGGGGCTTGTGACGCCGCAAAAACCTCGCCCAGTGGCGCCAACTCTGCGGGAAGCTGAGGCAGCCGGAAGCACCTCGGATGTCGATGTGGATTAGCAGATACTCGGCCAATCGGCAGGTGGTGACAGTCTCCCCGATGCCCCTCTCCCTCAGGCGTGCCCAGATGGCTCGATAGGCGAGGAGTGAACTAGTCCTCGCGGTGTTGATGAGGCGTGCGTTCGGGTTAGGGTTGGGTTCTTGTCTTGTGAGTTTCCTTTGCTGTGATCTATTCATCTCAGGCACTGATTAAGGCACGGGTGGAGGTGTTTTGGAGGTTTGGGTAAGGGTTGTGGGCTTGTTCGTTTCCTTTGTTCTAATCTATTCATCTGAGGCATTGATTATTACATGCGTCGCGAGGTTTTTGGATTGCTCAGGGTTTATTTTTTATTTATTCATAGTATTATGGGACATTGCACATGTAGTGTTTTTGCAACTCCTGGCGTGTAAGAAACCTCCTTCTGATGGTGTTGGGGCTCAATAAATCTCTCAAGTATCGTGAGCTTATACCCACACCAGACTGCTCAGGCCCAGCACCAACTTTCGTCCCTTTCAACAGTGAATACTCCACTCCTCGCGTGTCTTCGACAATGCCCGAGAAGACCCCTTTCCGTTGCCCTGAATTTTCATGCCGAAAGAAGTTCACCTCAGACAGCTGGCGACTTAAACATATCAAATCACACCATCCGGAACACGTTCAAGTTGCACGCCAGAAGAATCTGACTGTTCGCAGCGCGCCCCGAGACATTTAACCCGCTCAGCGTCGTGAATTCAATGCTAACAAAGATTCAGTTGAAGACTTGGACGCGTTTCCCTACGTCGAATACCTTGAAAACATCGCAGACTCTGAGTCTCAACCACCGGCACCTCCTCTGCTGCGGACGGAAACATAACCCGGCGCCGGTGCTCCGCTGAGGGATTACATTGCTGAGCCATGGGAACGGACCGCTCAGGGTTTCCTTGAAACAAACCTACAAAACAATCCCCACTATTGTGACACGTGAAGAGTACAAATATATCCAGTGTGGGATCAAGAAGAAGGGCATGAAGACGTACTATGACAACGTGCTGAAGGTAGAAAACACCGCTCTGTGTTTACCAAGCTTCAAAAAAGGGGATGGCGTCCAGAAGCTCGTGGGTAGCATGCTAGATGATCAGGCTCTCGGGGAGTGGGAACTACACACTCTCAAGGATATGAAATGGAATAACAATCACCAACTCCCTATCAAATCCTGGAGTCGAGACATCATCAAAAGCATGAGATGGTTGATGCGGCAGCCAGCGTACCCCGAGTATCTTATTTATGCACCTCAGCTTTGCTTTAACAGTGATACGCCACCAAAACACCTCTAAACCGAAATGCACACTGCGGACTGGTGGTGGGAGATACAGGTAGGGAGAGACATCCAAGTATGATGACGTGCTAACCGACGTTTAGTCAACGCTCAGAGTGGGGGATACACTGGTTCCCTTGATCTTCATGTCTGATGGAACACATCTCTCGAATTTTGCTGGCGACAAGAAATAGTTGTCTGTATATATCACAATTGGCAATCTGACTTCGAAGCTCCGCCGGATGCCGTCAACGCACAGCGTCGTAATGGTCGCTCTCCTGCCGATTCCGATCAAAAACCGCAATAATCCTCTGAAGCGGCTGGATGAGCAGGGGCAAACAAACCGAGAGGTGTTGAATGAGGTACTCCGGCGGGTACTCCACCCTCTCACCTATAAACATAGTCCCAGCGCCGAGAGCGGGTATTACAATGTTCTCTGTGCAGATGGCAACTTCAGGCGTTGCAAACCAGTTTTAGCAGCATGGCTTGCAGATTGCCCTGAGTATAGCGACCTACTTCATCTCGAGCGACATGTCTGTTCTTGGTGCGAGTGGCCAAAGAACGAAGATGGAGATTATGTCCCTCGTGACAAGCAACACCCCCGGCGGGATCACAACCAATATCGAACGCTCAGCGATGCCAACACCAAGGCTGCCGATGCCGAACTCGTGTCGCGCCATGTTCACCGAGGATTCAACGTGTTTCAACATATTCCCTGTATCGTGAGCGACCTCCCGAAGCCCAACCTTCTCCATACAATGCAGGTTGGCATGCTTCATCACCTCCAGAAGTGGATTTTCCACTTCATGAAGACGCACGAATGGCTCGACAAGTACAATTCAATCTGGTTATCCGTGCCTGCTTACCACGACCTCCCACCACAAACTAAGTCATATGAGGAAGTTTCTCAATGGAATGGGAAGGAGATGAAGGAAACGAGCCGGTACCTGCTTGGAGTTGTAACCCAGTCTCTACGAGGAGGAAGCCCCGCTCAGCATCCCAAATTCAATCGCGCAATTGAGTGCACACGGGCATTGTTAGAATTCTATATGTATGCTCGATATAAATCTCACGATGATGCAACACTGAGCTACATGGAAGATGCCTTGTGTTATTTTCACACCTTCAAAGATGTTTTCTTACTCAGGCGAGCCGGCAAAAAGGCAAAGGCCAAAGCCAATGCCCTGAGAACGGAGCTCGTGAAGGCGCGGAAGGTAGACGAGGAAACAAATGCTGAAACATAGACGCCGTCCAAGAAGCAGCGTGAAATGAACGCCTAGTGGGATGATATCAGCCACGAGATAGATGTTTCCGAGGAGTTAGATGCCGACTTCAACTTTCCGAAGATCCACTTGATGTCTCACTGGGTTGAACAGATTCGTCGATACAGAGCCTTTCAACAGTATTCGGCCGAGAGTCATGAACAAGCACATAGAAGGAATCTCAAGGACGGTTGGAACGCCTCCAATCACAATCTCAACTACCTGCCGCAAGTAATAACCTTTCAGCGTCGCATTCTCTACGTCAAAATCAGAGAGCTCAATCTCTAAGCCCTCGCTCAGCGTCGAGAGAACAGAGCTGCCACCTGCAAAGTCCTCCCTGCCGGCGCTGATCTGGCTGCCCCCCTGAGCTCCCAGTAATATGCGCAGCCCGAATTCATGGGACCCCAAAACCGCAGTGATGGAAAGCATCCTGATGCTATAATCAAAGACTTCAGAGTATTACTCGACAAGACGCAAGACGCAACGCACCGCGTGACGATATACAATGGTACACGGGAGGTTCTCAAGCATAAGAGTCGTAACAAGACGTATATATCGGATGAACAACTGCACGCAATGGAGCTCTGTATTTACCATCATATTATGGTTCAAGTTGAGGGTTTAGAAGGTGAAGGTATATCTCAGATTTGTCGATGCAGAGGAAGCCAGAGCTGGCGCGGAGGGGACCGACGGAACGACTGGGTGTGGGTAAAGCATCGCGCAGGGAGATGTTATGGTGCGCTGATTGGTAGTCTCCCGTGGCAACTGCAACGACTATTCAAAATCATGCTCCTGAACGAGGATAGAGCTTTCGTTGAGTACTGGTTAGCCCTGGCGCTCACCATAATACCTGAAAACTCGGGTAACTTGGATCCCGTCTCAAAATTTGTACAAGTAAGGAAAGCACCGGCAGCAGTTGCTTTGCAAGTTTTCAGTGTGGGAAACATCGTCAGCTGAGCACATGTAATTCCAGAGATAGCTACTAGTAGCAAGACAGGAGACAGACGGAACAAGCGATGGATTGTCAATAGCCACATAGATCTGGCAACTTGGAATGAAGTGTATGAAGAGAGAATTGCATTTTGCGTGCAGGTAGAAGGAACGCGAGGAGAAGTTTTCGCAGTGTCACCCATCGCATTGCAATCCTGATGCAAGCGCGTGCCCAATGAACCCATTCTTATGTATGGTCACAGTTGGCCTTCAACGTCAGAGTGTTCGTTTAAAATAGGAGACCGACAGAGCGAGAAGAAACTGTGAAACTGCGATGGGCGGGCGATGTGCAACGCGACGCGTGGTGTTGACGCCAGGCGCGGAGTAAGCCGCCACCGGGGTGTCTCTGATGGCTCTGATGGCCCACATCAACTCTGATGGAGCCCTTCCACCCGGACAGAATAATTTTTTGCTGATGTTAGCTTGCAGTTCATCGTGGGAGGGTTATGCATCATCGCGATTATGATTTCCCACGTTTGAGTTCAGCCTTCAGTCAACCAACAGTTCTATTACATTTACAACTATTATGATATATCGACAAAACCGAGAATGAAATAGCACACAAAGGAAATCCTAAATCCGATCACTGACACCAATCGTAACCTCCACGCGACATCGTACCCGCTACAATCGTACTTCCATCGACTAATCCCGTATTCTCAATGCTGGTCATGTTGGTGATGTCATTGCTGTTGCTTTTGCCGTGGCTGCAGGGGTTGGGCTGGCTGCTGCAGGCGATGGCAGACCCACCCATAGTCAGAACAGCTGAGAATTGCATACTAGCTTCAGTAGCAGCAACAAAGCTGCTGAGACGATGAAAAGAATTGTCAGGCTGCTCTATCAGCTCCTGTGGGACGTAATTAAGGAAGTCCTCATCAGAGGTGCCCTGAACCTTGTGAGGTTGTGCCATCACTGGGTCTGTACCAGTTGAGTGGATCCTTCAGCGGATTATGCTGTGGATAATATCTATCTTTTTGGCTTGACCCTCTGGCGAGGAAGAACTAAAATCCGCGTCGAGACGACAAAATACATCGGTGCATGCATTATTAATGTCATGATTGATGGTTCTTGTATCGCACTTTCATTGTGCTCCACCTCCTTGACCAAACTCTGGTGGGACCCTAAAGTTACCTGTTTTCCGGGCCGACAGACAATGGTGGATGGGTGTTGCGGTGAGGGCAATGAATGTCAGATTGATTTTATCAATCAATGTTCTATCTTTCATTCCCATTTGTTGTATGCCATAGAAGTATGTCAGGAGAATAAAATCCACAATTTCAGTTGCTGCAAATCGAAACTTGCACTCCTAAATTGATCATCAAGACATCAATTAAACAGGAAGGCAACTTTGAACTTACCTCACGAACCTTTGTGGGGCATGTAAACCTGTTCTTGGCCAATAGCCAGGCTACCATTTTCCGGATCTCTGTAGGCGACTGTGTTCGATATCCGTACATAGAGTCAATTGAGGCCTTGCAGCGGTATACCATTGCTGCATGGGAGCAAGTAATCTTTGCGAGAGCCTGATGCACAATGTCAGCGATGAAATCAATCGTTGAGATGATTCATTTACCACTGAAATGTAGGCATGTGGAGGGTCTGAGTTTCTCTGGGCTGGATCAATCCTGGCGATTTCCTCATACCACCAACAATGAATGTGGGCGGTTTTCACCGCATTCGTGACAAAGTAATTCACAAACATCGCATAATTGATAGCTATAGGCTCCACACGTGCCATGACCATCGCCGGAATGCCTGAAAGGGTTGTCTGGGCGTTGTATTCTGCACCGACGATTAGGCCTGTCACGTTGTCAACAAAGGGCCTATATCGCCAGAGATTTCCAGCATTCCATACAACCAATTCCTCACCAGCTTCGTTTGAATCCTTGCTCTAGTAAATATATACATTAGCGGGGCGGATTCAATCATTCAGACGCTTAATCGGATACCTTCTTGGATGCCAGCGGCGCAGGTTCGCGTTCATCCTCCTCCTCCGAGACAATATAGACCTCCTGACTCTCAGGATGTTGGGGTTCGGCCGTTGTAGAAGTTAATTGAATTGCAGCGACTCTTTTTCGAAGTGTTGACGTGATGGAATCTTTTGATGGCCGCTTGCCCATTGCATTCCTGGATGGTCGCCAAAGAGGCTCGTCGTGGGATTCTGCATTGTCATTACGACGATCATTGTAATTGTCGGGTATTGAGCTCAGATCATCATCGAGATGCTCATCATGGATAGATCGTCTGCTTTTCCTGGTGCTGAAAGGAAGAAGAGGAGGAGAAATGCGGCGCCTTGTTGTCATGATTTAAAAAAGAGGCCAGTGATATGTACGAAAGATTAAAGGAGTAACTGAAAGAAATGAGAATGAATGTAGAGTAAATGAATTAAAGGGTTGTGTAAAGGAAAGTAAGCATTGATATGATTAAAAGCATCGTCGTGATGTGTCTTTTTATCCTGTTGACAATTCAATGATCTTGGCTTGTCCTGCCACCTACACTTCCAACTCCTTGGATGGATGGGAACTCGGAACTAAGAATGGCAGGTGACAAGCATGCAGCAGGGTTGTTGATTGGTTTTCTTTGACGAAAATTGATATTGCAATGAGCTGAAAAGCGTTCGCGTTTCACTAATCATTTGGGCTACCTTCTGCTGGGTAAAGATACCGGACTACCAATTACATGATAGCCATACCCGGAGTGATATCGCTGCCACTATGCCTTTCCCAAAAATAAACGTCTCAACGATTAATCCCAACATCGTGAACTCTGAACACAGCCCTTCATGCCTGAATATGAATGATGTAATAATGAAATAAACAAATCACCAAAAAGAGACCCAAAACCTCACCAAAAAACTCTGAATCATCACCCATCCTTCCACCATCCAAAGTGCCAGAAAAATACCCACCCACAATGCAAATCCTTGAACAACCTTCCAGCCGGTGCATTCCATCCTCACAACGACTACTTTGCAGCTGGGCGGCTGCTTGTACGCTTCCTATTGGCCAAAAAGCCTGCAGTGGGAGGATTCACAATGTGATCGTGCTCGCGTAGCCAAGCCACATTCTCATCAGGAGCAACGCTTTGCTCCTGATGGGCAAAGACACTAAGAGCACCGTTCCGGATGACTTCAAGGTATTGTGGCTGTCTGATAATCCTCCTTTGAATCTTCCCTTCAAACTTTTGGAAGCCTGTTTTCGTCGTCAGGAATCTTCTTGGATTTGGGCACCGCGTCTCACCATCATCATTCGATTCCTCCCCGATATCGTTGATCATATCCTAGGCTGGAGGTAGGAGGGTGTCATCCAGAGGAGGGTAGCTGCGGCCACCGCGCATAGGCCTCTGGGCACCATCTGTGCCATCGGCTTGTTGCTCACGATAAGCAACGCAAAAACGCGTCGGGTTGCTTAATAACATCGCTGCCTTTACCCATCTGGCAGCAGTCTTGTTATTGAAGATTGTGGTAACGTTACAGGCGTACGGACCACCATCTCCATTAGGCGCCGCCCGGCAGCCCCAAAGCTCCCGGATTTTCCGGCAGTGGTCTGCGAGACAGGCAATTGCAGCATTCCCGATTGACAACATGGTCATATCGACGATTGATGTAACTATGAGAAGTATTGATTCATCATCCCCAGGCCCGTGCCATGAGATTAGCTGAGTATTGGTTTCACCCACCCTCTTCCCAGCAATGACGGGATCCACATAGGCGATGGTAAAGCTAAATGGCTCAACAAGGAAACCAGTCGAGGTGTTGCAATGCGCCTTTATCAGTGAAGACCTGTGACCCAAGGTTTCTTCCTCGTCGTTTTCGGGATCTACCCATCATCAGGAAGACCAAAAGAAGCATCAGGGCAATGAAATGAATACCAACATGCATGAGTTTCCACTTCTTTGTCAGGGTTTCTTTGAGCCTATTCTTCCTTCGGCGAAAGCCAACCTCTGTGAACTCGTCCAGTGCTGCCTCGAGTTTCTGACCATTGAGGTTAGTCTCGTCTGCCATGTAGCGTTTTGAAAGCGGCTTGTTAGACTGCGGATCACTGATTCGAGTAATGCAACAATCGATTAGGAGATCCCATTGCTCGGGGCCGGCCCCTTGCTTGTTGATGATGCTCATGGACTGGGTGTGAGGGGTTTTCCCTTAACAGTGTCTATGTAACCTGAGATGACCAATGATGGGTACTTGACAGTAATCTTCGGGTTATCTGTCATGCAAAACACCTACCCTAGGTATATTCAGAACCTTCAGTCATGATTACCTTTAGGCGGGTATGAGTGGGACAGGTATCGATTGAATACAGCAGTCTCGACCTCTAGCGGGTTCACTTAAGTTGATACAACAACACTCCCAGATCGAAAGGGGTAAAACTCTGCCGAGCGTGTTGGTTTCAACCAGATTCACTTTCCCAGATACTAGCGGGATTAGTCTGATTGGACTGGAGACTACTCCGACTCCCAGACAAGGCAGTTGTCAGCCTAAGCTATAATGTGGGATCTTAAGCCCAATCTCTCATGCGAGGTTGGTTACTGGGCACTCCCCGGTCAACGAGAATTGTCTCGGCCTGAGCTGGGAGTGACTGAGAGATTATGACGTTGGCTGTTGAAATGAGGCAGGGAGCATCCCCGCGCATTGGTTTGTGTCGGAACGGCAATGCAAAGTGCAGCTTGCGTTAACATGGATGCGGACGTGTCTTTGAATCTACATTGGCATAATATCAGTTGGACGCTGAGCAAATCTATGACGCGACAATACTATAGTATTGATTGCTGAAAGTGCGTTCTGGCTATGTCAGATACGTGTTCCAATTACCTTCCATACCAGAGCGAGATGTCAAAGTTGAAGTCACGATCTGATATATGATATCATGTGGGTGTGGCCTGATTCTTATCAGGAGTGTAACACTTCAATACCTCATCTGCATGAACATGATAACCTTTGGGATTTGTGGCAATCTCTGGTTGCGTATTCATTTAGTATGTAAGACGCAAAGTACGTTGCTATCACAATCATGGAAGGCGAAATATGGGTGCGCATGCGTAACACCTGAGAAGCTTCTATATAAGAGATCTCATTTTTCCGGCAATGAGAAGAACAAGCTCTAGCAGTGAAATACACAGCGATACCTACCAGCGGAAGAAAACCGTTATTTATTATTGAGTTTTTATGATACCTATATCTACCAATTATTATATATAAAATCTATTAGCTTTGTGCAGCGGCAGCCCGGCACCTTTAATAAGTATCTTCCTGACCGAATGACGATTACCTTCAAAAACAATAACAACGTAATCGTATACACATTAGTGACAATTATTGATTACGCCAGGAAGAGTCATTATATGATCGTGGCGCAAAGTGTATGGTGGATAGCATCCCTTATTGGTCTTAAGGAAGGACTGGGTACACATATCAATAATCCATGCATACGATCAGAAGTTTATCAAGCATCCAGTGTAGCTCATTCAGAACAGGTCACCATTCATCCTGAGCGGTTGATTCCAATTGGAAAAGCTTTATCCGATATAAAGGATCAACGTGATCTAAGTACTCCGAAACACAAGGAGTCCAAAAATTCTGAGGATACATTGCATGATCAAGTGTTGAAAGATTGTGAGAAGTTTCTGCAAGAATCAGCATTCGAAAGAAGGAAGATTCCCAAGAGGAATTTAAAAGCTAGTAAGAAGTTATCGAAAACTAAGCCTAACAAAAACCTTAAGACTCAGACGGAAGGAATTGAGCTTTCTGAGTTCTATCGAAGAAAGGCCGCAGGAGAGTGTCAGCACTGTGCCTGGCCACAAGATCGGAAAGGAGGTTATGAGACATCTGACTGTTTCCGGAGGAACAGACTGGAAAATCAAATAGCCCCTGTTCCAAAGAAACGATAACAGCATCTACAGACGTATAGTAAGTACATACTTAGAAGTACCCTTGGATATGACTACGTATAGTTATGTAGGTGGAAGCATCCCGAAATCGAGTTCGATCAATTAAAAATGGATTAGGGTCTAGGGCCATGCATAAGTACTTATACTTGTGGAAAATGCACCCCCCTAATACTGGGCAATCTCCCAGACGCGCTCCCTCACTTTATTATCTATCCGTTGTGTTTTTGAGCCACTCTTATCCTGCCAAATCCCCACGGTTTCTGCTGCCCATTGCCTGACTCCAACACCGGCGTTCTCGGCCCAGACGCGGACTTGCAGAGTCTGCATCTGGATTTTATTAGCATCTGCGACGACTGATTTCGGCAACCAGAAGGCATCACATTACATTATTGGTTCTCAACGGTGGTCAATCATTGAGTGGTGAATATCAAATGCTTGTTACTCTAAACAAGCGTCGGGAGTGTTGAATATATCGTGAAGGGTGATGCAATGCGGTAGCAGAGGTGAGGAGAGTGTGTCGAAGGTTCTGGAGGTTGTAAGTAAGCTGGGCAGGCAAGGAGAATATATATATGGGCTTGGAGGGTTTTCTTGATCCGGCGACATCATCTTGGCTGCAATTCAGCTAGGAGGCAATTTGCTTAGGATCAGCTGAGTGCCCTGATTCATCGACTGAACGCTTAAGTTCATCACAAAGACAACTAAAAGCATGCTCTGCAGTCATATCTCACTCATTTGTCCTTGCTCTAGTTCTTGCACCCCGTGATGACGTCGCTGGGTCGGTGTGTAAGGAGAACCCACGGTTCATGTAAGGTACGAACTTATGACAAAGTGACAACCATACATCAGGCAATGAGCGTAGGAGGGTCTTGTGAGGGTGCAAAACAATCGCCGTAACGAGCTCAATGCCGATGCTGTATGCTTTTCGAGATCCAAGTGATGTTGAAATTGAAAGAGTGATTAAACACTTTGCAAACGTGTGAAGGAGGATAAGAGAAATCCTACGAGAGTGGTATAAACCCTTTTTGGAAAAAGTAAATCTAGGTGTGGCTTGTTCCAACGACAGCCAGCTTGTAATGGTATGAGTACCGAAAAGACTGTCGAGACCCTTCCTAAAGTTGTTGTGACATTTTATTTTGCTAACGAAACAAGGATATTTGTCAACAGTGTCTTTGCTGCTCGAAAACGTACTCCTACATCGGCACTTACATCACACACCTCCGTCAGGACCACAAAGAAAGGATAGTATATGTATCAGCCAAACAACTGCAAGATGATAGTTTTGCGATCAAGTACGATAGCATTATACTTCCATTCGTCCAGGAACAGCATCACGACTCTTTTCTTCACCCTTCTGACGATGAGTCCAGCGATACAGAAGCCAACAGCGAGAATGTGTGTATCAATCCAGAGCAACCTCCAGTTCGAACACATATTCATCGTACTCCACACTTGGACAACCATCTGGCCTGCAAGCCAATTAGTAACAAGTATTTTGATATCTTCAACGATGAAATTGATCTATGGTCAATGTTTTCTTGCGAGGAGGAATATCGATTAGCGCACTGATGTGTCAAGCACAACTGGAGCGCAGCTGCTATCAATGAGCTTTTCAGGAACTCTACGATGGCAACCATCAGCAACTTCACTTGGTCCCACACTGTATTCAAAAGGTTGAATGAAATGTCCTACGCGATGGCCATCGACTCTTGGAAATCCGGCAAAGTGTGTTACAATCGTTTGGCCGATCCAAACAACCTTCGCGACGATGATTACACACATTTCTTCTACCGCAATCCTGTTGAATGCATTGAGTTCCTCATGCAGCAGCCTGTGTTCAGGGAACATATGTCATATGCTCCAGCAAAGGAATTCAATGATGCTGAGGAACGTATCTACTCAGAGATGAAATCATGCGACTTGTGGTGGAATGAACAGACATGTTAGTTGAATTTCATCATAGCCACAACTATTTTGACCGCTTCATTAACTACGGCGGCCGCATGGAGCTACGATTGTCCCTTCATTCCCAAGTTTAGACCAGACTCATCTTACAAACTATTCGGGCAACATGAAGGAATGGCCACTATATTTGAGTATCGGAAGCATCAACTTGACAATTAGATCAAAGCCTTGGAATCTTGGAAGCATCCTTGTTGCCCTTCTTCCTGTTCCTCCGAAATATCACTTTAAAGGGCATGGAAAAACACCTGCCGTGAAGGAACCACATATCCACAATCGTGAGGTTGCAAGGAAGGTCTTCGAGCTTATTTTTCGTCCTCTCGACGCGGTGTTCAACAGTGGACAGCTTGTGCTTTGTGCGGACGGTCGGAAGCGGCAATGTTATCCTGTCATCTGTGCATGGATGGCTGACTACTTCGAAAACATTCACTTGCATTCCTTCAACCAGCCCCATTGCCCTGTGTGCGAAGCACCAAAATTGTCGTTTGCAGAAGGGAATTCATCAGCGTGGCAATTGAGAGACTATCGGCTATACTTCCAAAAGATTATACTCATGACTCTGCAAGATGAGACGGAGAGGCAGGAAGCAAGTCAATATGTGGAAGATCGAGCGGTTGGAACCTCAGAAGGCGTCTCCTGGAATAGAAAATGCATCTCTCCGACAACTATTATCATACCCAATCTTCTTCATACCATCTATCTCTGTATGCTTAAGCATTCGATGGACTGGGTAATGTCCTTCCTTGAACAACATTCCAGGATCGACAAATTCAACCAGTTCTGGGTGATGAGGCCTCCATATCCTGGCTTCGCTCGATTCAACAAGCCATGTAGCCAGGTGACGCATTGGACTGGTAAGGAGTTGAAAGCTCTCGGGCGTGTGATCATTCCAGTTTTCGTGGCGACTCTCTCAAACCCTTTGGTGAGCCAAAGGATTCCCTCAACAGGAGCTCTGTTGCGCGTCAAGTACTTGGTGTATTTTCACTTTATGGCACAGTACCAGTATCATACTGAGGCCACGATTGAGTACATGGAGAATTATCTGGAGGAGATTCATCCTCACATGGTTGTTTTCAGTCGATTCGGCACCACTCGATCTACAAAGATGGTCTCGGAAGCCTTGAAAAGCCAGCTTACTTTGGACAAACAGGAGGAATGGGAGACTGACCCCGCTTGGAACAATCTTTCTGAGGCTGCAAAGCGTCGTCGTGTTGATGAAGATTAAACGCAGATCAAGTCAGAAATTGCAAAATATCTTGTCAACAAATTGGATTTCAACTTTGTGAAGATGAATCTCCTGAACAACTTCTCTGACCATATCCGCCAGATTGGCAACCTCTTAAATGTAAGCTCCGAACTCCAAGAAAAAGCAATAATGGATCTTAAACAAGCATACCGACTATCGAATCGTCATGAGGCTGCCTTCCAGATTTTGCGAACGACAGCCCGAGAGGAGGTGCTTCAGTATCGAGAGCTGAATGCAACTGCTGCAACACAACATCGCGATGATGATATGCCTCTATCCAAAGTTCCTATCAAGCGAATGATGAAAAACCCGCGACCAGAAATCAAAGACCCTTGATGACTTGGCCGAGTGGTGTGCAATGCCAGATGGGGAGCTACAGTATCACATTGCTTGGTGTTGCAAGAGATTTGCCGACTTCACAGACTATGTCGATCGCAATCAGTATTTCAGTCGTCTCAACAATGCAAAATACATTCGGTACAACACAGTAGCAATTCCAGTGACGTCTTTTCAATGCGACATGCAAGCAGTTCATATCGTTCTTAGCACTGGGTCCACATGGTGGAGAAAGCATAAGTCGCCAAAAAATGATACCGTGCTTCTCTGGTTGGGGACGAGTCCGGATAGCCACTTTAAGTCGACTGCGGGACGCATTCCCGCACTGTTGAAGTGTCTTTTGGTCGTCAAAGATGCTAAATCGAGCGTGAAAGGGCTTCTTGCATTGGTTCAGACATTTGCAACAGGGCTGATACATCAGACTGGTGGTATGGTGATTGTCGAGGAGAGGCATCAACCTCCCATGCAACCCTGGCACAATGGAAGCTATTGTCATAAGCCTGTGTCCGCCATCGGAACCACTTATATCGTCCTGATAAGCACAATCCAAGGAGCTGTACACCATCTTCCGCTGACGCTGCTGCCAGATAGCGTGTAGTAGTACTTCAGCAACACGATTGACTTGAATGCTTTCAATGTGTTTTACATGTAGATTATTCAACTCAATGCTTGAAGTAATCATTGCAGCGATATATAGAGATCTGATGAGTGTTTACTCGGAGTGTTTTAATTTTTGTAATTGGAGTTGTGCAAGATTGTGTATAATCGATGTCTCAAGGGATTAAATAGTTAAGAATATTCTTGATATAAATGGAACAGTTCAAAAAACCATCGAAATGATTAAAATCTAGAGGACCAACGTGAAAGAAACAAGTGCAATAAATTAGCTTCAATGACTAAGCACATTTCGAGATGTCACGACGACGCGATCACATCATTGAACGCTTCAAATCATGGTTGCAGATTGCAAATACGTTGCCCCAATTGTTTGTGGAGAATGTGGAGAAGGATCGGTCGGTGGGGTCCATTTTCTGAAACCAATTTCGGTTTTTGCTGATGTGATCTAATCCATCTTCCAGTCTATTGATGAAAGACATGTACATTTTGTGATACATAGTGAGATCAACTATAAGGTATGTTCCAATCTATGGAAGTTAGTGAGCTGCTGAAAATGCAAGATTGCCAGTATATATAAGCATATAATTTCAGTAGTGTCTCATATTCTATCTGGTGTAGCTATCGAAATGTCTGCCTCTACATGTTCAGCACTACACCCTAATTCCAAAGAGATATCGAATTCTCAGGATTAGCACAATGTATATGGTAAAAATTGAATAGAGTCATAAGGTGAGTGGATTTTATTTCTCACTGCATAGTAAATAAACCACTGGGAACAATAACCAAAGCTGACAAAGAGAATAAACAGAAGGTTTATTTGGGGTGACGATCGATTGTATACTTGATACATGGCATTATGAGATGACACAGACCTGCACATTGACTAGAATACTATTATACACAGCCAATTATATATACTTGATACTATGCATCATGCTGCATTTAACAAAACTGCCAAGTACAAGGAATTGTGTGCTCCCATGAATACTGTACAGTATACTTCTGATTGCATGCAATTGTACCATCTCAGCTTGCTTGACTTTTACTTCTTAGTAAGTGTTCAAGATACTTCCAGGTACACTGTGTGTATACCTCCTCCCACAACTCCTAATATCATCCTCCGCACTCTCTGTTACCTCTTTGGTGTTAAAGGTATATTTCTGGAATCATATTGGATCACTCAATAATCTTAATGTGGATACTCGATCTGGAATCACAACTTATCACTCGGATTTCCATCTGGGATCTACTCTCCAGATTAGTTCACGAAATAGTCATGTCTCCAATACCCAACTTTCGTATCAATAGATCAACGACAGCAATCAGGCCAAGAGCAAGTAAGTTGGGGATCATCTTTAGATTGGTATTTTTCGTAGGATCTCTATTGTCAAATGGTAACTCCTTATCTGCAAGAAAATCTTATTTCTACTCGCCGCACAAATGACTACTCACTTATACTCCAAAGGTTGGTTGCTGATAAGATGAAATGTCGTCAATATCAAACCACCATGCGTTTTCAAGATATACAGAGTCATATCGGAGATTGCTCAGTAACCAATAATCGCTATATTGGAACCCTGTCAACCGAATGGACTCATATGAATCAACCCTGTCTTCAACCACACCTTCTCGGTCTGGGCAAATAGGACTAGAGATTCATATATTCGAAGTAGCAAGGGATACTCTCCGTTCAATATATGGCAAAACAGTTCAGTTGCAGATTGCTGCATATGTGGCTCCAATAAAGCGTAGTCAAATTACAGGATCTGTCATTTGCTGCAATTGTTACACAATTACGTACCCGATAAGCTTGTATATATATGAGGTATCACCAATAGCAAATGTATCGCAATACAAGCTCATTACCTCGATGATGGAGTTGATACTTATGGGAGTCAGAACTTGACTATCAATGGTAGAAGGCAGGGATGATGAGACAGTTATGTATGTAAACTCCAAAACAGACTTTGGCAGCCTTAGGATTGTTAATGGTGTGGATAGTGGTAGCAACAGTTCGGGTTACCCGGCTGTGGTCCAGGTTGGAACCGACCTGGAGGCCTCGGTTCAGTTCAGGAATTGCCAAGCAACCGAAACCAGGTGACTAGCGCTGGGTTGTAACCCAGACCAGACATAAACCATCAGTATTTCGGCTGGGATGTGACCAGGCTGCGGTTCCAACCTTGCGGTTTCTACAACTTTGGCTGCAATTAAGCATTTGAGTTCTGTTCGCATCATGGCAAGATCAGTCCACAGATTGTGCAGTTCTCGCTGCACTTTCACCTCCTAAGTTCAGATTTGCGATCCGACTCATATTTATTGAGTGTTTGTGAAATGAGGGCAAATTGTGAGGGAAATTTGCGGGTTTTTGATTGCGACACAACAAATATTATTCAGATCACAAATCTGAAATCGGAAGGTGAATGAGCGGCTAGAAGTGGACAATCTACGTAATGATCATATCACGCTATGATCAGAACTTGAATACTTAATTCGAGCCAAAGTTGTGATTGTAAAATGCCGGGTTTTTGGTGGTAACACCGGCCCAATTGCCAAAGTCCAGATTTTGTGTGGTAAGGTCCGTTGCAACGGTTCGGCTCAGGTTCCAACCCTAACCCAGAGCTATTCTAGCGAGTTGGAACTGTTGCCAACACTAGGTGTGGATCGTCTGGTATATATCAGCCATACAGACATGGAGGAAGAACATCAATAACCTACTGTCGAACATAGAATCTACATTAGGATTTATCTATGGATATCTATCCACCTTCTCGACCTGGATGTTAGGTCTTTACTTCAATGCCATGTATTGTTGATTAGTTCTGGATCGAAGTCAATGAGGATACATCTTTCTTGAAGTCCACAGTTGTACGTTCATTCTTCAGTTCTATATCACAGATATATCAATCGCGCTTTATACTTGGTTATTCTTAGTACCTTCATCGAAGTAAGTTGTTGATTACGAAGAAAGCAAGACGATACTTCAGAGCAGTGTTGCCAGCGGTCCAGGTACGGACCAGTCCAGTCCAGCCCAGTCCACTCAAATTTTGCACTGGGATCGGACTGGTGCACAATATTTGCGCACTTGTCGGGAATGATCTGGACTGGTGCGGACTGTGATATCCAACAGCGTGATTTTTGAACCAAATCCAAGCCCATCTGGAAGTGTATGTAGACTGGTCTGTGCTGCTGCGAAATCCTTAATGCATCTCTCTCTCAATTGTCTAAGATAACACATAGTCATACCAAATCCACAAGCTAGAACGCAACATTGGACCCTGACCCAATGCCACATGATATCCGTACTCTACTGAAATTGTTTCAAAAGTGATGAACTGATGGGAATGATATCCGAAGAGAACGATTTCTATACAGAATACTATCTGAGATGACTCATTCCCAAGGAGAAGTCACTCTAATGCTGTGCGTCAGGTATCACATAAATTGTTAGCACCGGACAGGTGCAGTGCAACACCCTCAATTTCCAGTCCAGTGCAGTGCAACTATTTTGCGCACTGCACCGCACTGAGCCCTACCCCAGACTGGGACCGTTCAGACCACTGGCAACACTGCTTCAGAGTCCGAAGAAAGTCCAAGGCAAACCCGATAGCATGGTAGTCCAGAGGATACTTCTGATAGGAAATTTAGGAGTTCGCACTACTCCATCTGCTGAGGCGAAACTACGTTGCGGTTTCATACTGGAGAAGTCGATACACAGAGTCATTGCAACTGAGGACAGAGGGTCCTGGGGTAAACATGCTGGTTACTGGGACAATACTCTTGAGTCCGAAGGGAGTCTGAAGACTGACATGATCGTGTACTAGTTCAAACGATCTTTTGAGTAGGATACTCTTAAGTCTTGTACATCAGCATGCTGATATCATAAGATGATACTCTTGAGTCAGTACTCTCTATTGGGACCAGAGAATGGAACAGTTTCCTTGGTTTCTGTGGGTGGTAATCTTTATATGCATCCTGAGTGAAGTGGTATCATTCTACTCTTTATCAATCCAGAAGTCATTAGGGGCTTTTATTGATTAGGACTTTGGGTGGATCTCCCAGTATTACACTGTCATTGGGTTTCTCTTGAAGATGCTTTGAATGACACTGGACGATATACTCCCAGCCTACATGGCTGTTTGCTTTCAAGTATAGTCTCACCATGTAAGAATATTCTAGTCTGCCTGACTGTATATATCTGTTACAGGGATAGTTAATCCTAATAACTTAATACAATATTTATCAACTTTATGTACAGCCATCTATTCAAAACCTGTCATTTCTTATTTCCTTGTCTTGTCCATGGCTCAACTTCTTTTCAACCAAGGGAAGAATCAAGCAAGAATTTAAACTTTAATAAGAACAATTGCCCTCATCCACAATCTCATTGTATTATACCCAATGTATACAGAATGAATCAAAGTTTCGCATACCATTACAGTCGATACCAACAATTACTACAGGTGTTTGATTGTAGCCTGTTGCCAGCTAGGTTGTGTTCTTTGTAATGAAAGTATAGGTCTCCAAAAATCTAGACCATGTGACAATATGTCAGGTCTATTCTCAGAGTCTGGTACTTAGTATATGGTTTGTTCAAACATGATGTTTGTGGTATAGTTATGTTCAAATTAGTGGTAAAATCTCACACCAGTAACAGAGCAAGTAGAAGTAATTGTGACAAGATTTCTAAAGAATATTTTAAGGTATTCTCATCTACTAATGTCTGAGTATGGATCGCTGCTGGAATGTGGTTGTTATTATTGCCAGACCTGTGTAATCATTTCATAGTTCAACCATGAGGATAAGACTTCTTCAGATATTGCCACTAGAACTAGTGTTAGCAACATTTCTAATTCATGGTCTGGATTTGAATCTGATCCCAACCCAGAACCCAACTGCTGCAACTGATTGCATCACACCAAAACCCAAATCGTTGTGATTTAGCCAGTTATAAAAGCTAACATCAACCATTTCATTCATTTCACTTTCACCCTAAATAAGTATGTGAGTTCTGATCATCTTGTAACATGATCAATATATAGATTGTACAATGTTGCCCGCTCTGTCACCTACCCCTGTCAGATTTGCGAACCAACTAATATTCATTCGGTTACTATCAAAAACCTGCGAATTTCCCACAAATTGAAGATATATTTCACAGCGATTCAACCAGGATAGGTTGGATCGCAAACCTGAAAGAGGGAGGCGAATGAGCAGCTTAACCTGCACAATCTACACAGTGATCTTGTCATGAAACAATCAGAACTCAAACGCTTCATTACAGTGCAAGTTGTAGCATCTGTGAAATAGAACTGCGGTCGAGTTTCATCCTGGCCAAAATCAAATGGTTTTCTGTCCAGCACGGGTTACAATTCGGAACTAGATTTCTGGTTGGGTTCCTTTGGCAATTCTAACCCGGACTGGGGTCTCCAGTTCAGTTCCAACCTGGACTGCTGGCGGGTAACCTGTAACTGTTCCTCACACTAGCTACTGCATCATGTTTGTATTACCACTTGACTTCAAGAAAGATTCAATTTCTAATCATCCTGTATGGATGTAGGCATATATAACCGATTACTATTTGTGTTCTTGCATCAATTGAATTACAGTATTACCCTTCAAAACATAGGGCCATTCTTTGCAAGATTCCAACCCCACACATGTAGCAATGTGTATGTTGAACTTGGACATCATGTTATTCTTTGTTCAGTTGTAGGAACATCTACTGGTATATCGTAACGTTGTACTATATTTCAATTTTATTAATTTGATATCATTAATTTGATTCATCAGCAATTGCATGAGAGATTGAATCTGTGATCAATTCCTACTCTACCAACATTATTTACTTCTGGCATGTTGTTATGCCATGCATGCTAACTCAACAGAATGAATAGGTTCACCTGGGGCCTCTTATCATCAGTCTATAATATCGATCCCTGGAACACTAGATTGCATTGGTCTCAACTATTGGATGACCATGGAATGTTATGACATATTCTTATTTTGGAGAAGTTGTTCTCAAATATCCCCCTTACTTGTATTGAATCTCACTTGCTGTCCACGGAATTCTGCATAGACCTAACTTCACTGTAGGTTGTCCTGGTACTTACAATATAGTATGTGTAATTGATTACTATATGTACTGCTGACATGTTTTATATAACCATCTTGGCTATAGCAATATCATTGCAACATCATATGTGAATCCAACCACAGCCACATGGACTGATACTAGTTCATTGATATGTGGCTGATGTGTAATCTCACTGATGATTACTTGAGTCGCCAGGATAGTAATATCACAAATAGCTGTCATATATTGGTTTTCAAGTAACTTGCAAACATTCAGAAAATGTCCATCAGACCAGAAGCCACACGCAAAGCACTCAGATACTCCGGTAGTCTCCACCAGTTCATCCAAGTACTTCCAGATACTCCCAGCCCCCCCTAGAGTGTTGCAATGTACTCTCAGACTCTGCAAGAGTATTTTCAGGTGCTCCTGAAAGAATCTGCAGTTATGAAGGTGAATTCAGAATGCTCTATCTAGGATAGTCAGATTTTGAAGCTCCTGTGAGCTCTGCGCAGATCTGGTGGAGATTTCGAGAGCAGCTGAGACTGCAGCGCAGGACTGCCGAAGACTTTGAGAACAGCTGAAACCTCTGCGTAACCTCTGTGGGAGACTTGATGACATATTCTCACAGTAGTGGTTCTTAGGGTTCCACAATCACAAGGCATTTGGTTTATCATATTTATCATTGTTAGTGTTAGCAACGGGTCGGCTAACCCGCCAGCGGTCCGGGTTTGGACCGGAAAAACGATTCGGTTCAGTTCCAGACCCGTCCGAAAACCAACCTGGCTCTGTCTTGGTGGGGATGGGACGCGGACCGGACATAAACCAGCGGCTTTTGGCTGGGTTTGTCATACAACATAGCCTTATTTTCGCAAACTCACACGTTTGCCTCCAATTAAATATTTAAGTTGTGATCGTATCACAATATAATATATACGTAAATGATGCCGTTTGAGATGCTCTTTTATATCCAATGCTTCAATTTGCGATCCACTCACTGATCATTGCGTTGCTGTGAAATAACACTGACAATTAGGTATTGTTGGAAGCAACTCAACGAATAGTGATCAGATTGCAAATTCGAGAATGAGAGGTGAAAGAGCATCCAAAACGGCATCTTGTCCATATATATCACATTGTGATACGATCAGAACACAAATACTTCATTGCAGCCAAAGTTCTGAGTTACCAAAGATATGGAACCGGCCAAAAAACAGCTGGTTCAGCGTGGTTTGGTTTGTCGATGTGGTGAACATCATTGCAACGGTTCCAGTTCGGTTCCAACCCAGACTCAGAACCGAACCACCAATTTGAAACTGTTGCTAACACTAGTCTTTGTTACAGTTACAAGATTTGCGACATCATAATATTGCCTGTATTATCTAGGTCTCTCGATATATCAATTTACAGAGATACAGGGATAACAGAGATGGATTCAGCCACAGAGAACATATATTAGGGATACTCCGGGGTAGATAGACATCATCAAAATACACACTCTTTCTTTCCCAGCTCTTGGTCTCACCCACCATTGCCAAGCTTTCAAAGATCTACGCAATTGGGGTGGTTCCTTACGCAATCTTGCTAAGCGTTCATAGATCCAAGCAATTATTGTGGTTCATTATGGCAGGGTATTGCTTTCTATCCTCTCACCCTCTTTCTATGCTCCTCGAGCCAGATATACTCTTGATCAATAATGCTCTTTCAATGCTGTGCAAGGTGCAGCGGAGGGTTGATAATGCGCTGTCTGCATTTCAGGTCCACCATTTTGCCACGCTGTGATCGAGTGAACTTAGAGATGTACTCCAAAGCCGTGATTTTGCCAACTTCGAGGCCATAGTGGAGTGAGTTTGGAGATACACTTGGAGGCCGTATTGGAGTGAGTTTGAACATACGCTCTTGGAGGCCATGATCGTGCGAAGTTGGAGGCGGTAATCCAGTGACTCTGGAAATGCACTTGAACGCGGCTTTGGAGCAAGTTTGAAGATGTACTTGGAGACCTTGATCGAGCGAGATCAGAGGAGTACTTGGAGGCAGTCAATCTGGAGGCGGTACTTCGGGAGGGAGGCGAGACGGGTGCTGGGACTCTATTCTTGATTTGACTCGATATTGTGGGAATGTACAGAATCGAGCGCAACATGGTCTGCCAAGAGATGAGAAACTGAAAGACAGTTGATCATGGGATGATGCGGTATACAGTGAATGCAGTACTCAGTGTATGCGGTATTCACTGTAGCTGTACTTCGTATTTGCTGTACTCGGTGTTAACTTTTGATCTTAGCATGGAGTGATTGAGAGGGATGACTTAACTTCATGTTCTTCAGTGACGGTAGAGTTGAGGGCAAGATAGAGAGAGATGGGGGAAATCATCATGAGAAACCGGGACTTATCAGAATGTTGCATGTTAGTTAATTGACTATCCTTCATATGGCAGGTAGGAGTTCTGATCAGGCATGTAATAACACTGATACGAGATTTTCCCAACCCAATCAGGGAAGTTGTAACACCGGGAGATTTACCCTAAGTCCTAATCAATAAAATCCCCCAATGTGTTCTGGACTGATAAAGAAGATGATGAATAAGGTTTCACTCAGGATGTGTATAAGAATTAACACCCGAGGAACACAAGGTAACTGTTCGGTTCTCTGTTCCCAATAGATAGTATCAACTAAAGAGTATCGTCTTTAAGATATCACTATGCTGATGTACACGACTCGAGGAGAGCCTTAAAGAAGTATCCTCTGAACCACCACACTATCATGATGACTGTCGGACTTCTAACGGATGCAAGAGTATCGTCCCAACAACCGGCACTTATACTCGAGGACTGACTCTCCAAGAATGCGACGATTCCATGTATCGACTTGTCTAAAAGAAACAGCAAAGTAGTTTCACCTCAGCAGAAAGAGTAGTGCCGACTCAAAAGTGTCCTAGCAGAAGTATCCTCTGAATCACCATGCTATCGGGCTGATCCTTGGACATCCTCCAGACTTCAAAGTATCATCTTGCTCTCTTCCTAATCAATGACTTTCTTTCAGGGAAGGTACTAAGAATAACCAAGTATAAAGAGTGATAGGTTTATCCGTGATATAGAACTGACGATGAACTTACAACTCTGGACTTCAAAGGAGAAGTATCCTCATTGACTTCGATACAGAACTAATAGATAATACATGGGAATAAAGTTAAGGGTTAACCTCCAGGTCCAGAAGGTCAATAGGCATGCGTAGATAAATCTGGATGTAGATTATTTGACAGAATATTATCGACGTCCTTCCGCCATGTCGGTATCGCTGATATATATCAGAAGATCCACACCCTTAACAATCCTAAGACTGCCAAAGCCCGTTTTGGAGTTCACATACGTAACTGCCTCATCATCCTTGCCTTCTACCATTGATGGTCGAGTTCTGACTCCCATGAGTATTAATTACATCATCAAGGTAATGAGCTCATATTACGACATTATTGCTATTGGCAATACCTTGTATGTATACAAGCTAATTCGAAGCCAATTATCAACGAATAGATTCATGTCACCAACCGCCAGTGAGAGCGCCCCCTCATATACCCACCGGGTACGTAACGGTTCAATGATTACGGCAAACGACAGAACGCTTAATTTGACTACGCTTTACTGGAGCCAAATATACAGTATTCTGCAACTGAGTTGTTTTGCCATATATTGAACTGAGAGTATCCCACGCCACTCAGTATATATGAATCCAAGGTCTCACATGCCTAGACCAAGAAAGTGTGGTCAAACTAAGGGTTCATTGGTATAAGTCCATTCGGTCGACTGCGCTCCCATATATCGATTATTGGTTATCGACTTATCTCCTATATGACTCTGCATATCTTGAGATGTGATATTGTTCTGACATTGACAACATCTCATCTGATAAGGAATAAACCATTGGACATGAGAGAATAGTGGTTTGTTCAGTGACTAGGAATAAGGTTTCCTGCCGATAAGGAATGACCATGAACAATAGAGATCCTACGACCAATACCGAGTTGAAGATAATGCATATCTTATTTGCACTTGGCTTGATCGCTGTCGTTGATCATATTGATACCGAGGTAGGGGAATGGAGATAGTACCAATAGGTGAACAAATCCGGAAGGTTGATCCAATTGGGAAATCCGTGTGATAATTCATGATATCGGAATAAGCATCCACATTTGGATTATCAAGTGATCCTGAATGATCCCGGAAGTATACCTGTAACACCAAAGGCTTAACAGAAGTCATACCCCCGATTTCTCAATTCAGCTCATATCCTCCAGATCATTCTCATCGTAATCCCCCATCTCTCTCTTTCTCATTCACAACTCAACCATTATTGCTGAACAGAAAGTTCAGTCATCTCTCTCTATCTCTCCATGCCATAATTATCAGTTGACACCGAGAATAGCTCACACCGAGTATGGCATATACCGAGTATAGCCTACACCGAGTATAGCATACACCGAGTATAGCATACACCGAGTATAGCATACACCGAGTATAGCATACACCGAGTATAGCATACACCGAGTATAGCACACACTGAGTATAACATACACTGAGTACAGCATACACCGAGTACAGCATACACCGAGTACATCATACACTGAGTTCAGCATCCACCCAAGATTGTTTGTCTTCCCTATATTCTCATGATTATGAGTTGACCTCTGAATGTAGCTTCAGCTTCCAGCTTACTTCCCTATACAATCGACCGCCATCAGCCAGCTCCATGAGAGGTCAAATGTAAAGTCGGATTGTCACATTCCCACAGTTGCAAGTCCACTAACTGATGAATAGAGCTTCATTACCCAGTGGGCCGTCCATCGACTGTCTTCAAGTACTCATCCAATCTCACTTGATCATGGCCTTCAACCGCATCTCCAAACTCCCTCAATGAGGATCTCGGAATGCATCTTAAAGTTCACTTAATCACGGCCTCCAAGTGTATCTACAAATACGCTCGATTACTGCCTCCAAGTGAATCTCCAAGTTTGCTTGATCATGGCCTTGGAGCGTATCTCTGAAATCACTCAATCGTCATTTTGAGGCACACCTTGAATTACTCACAAGCACCGCCAGCAGTCAGTCCAGATATACGGTGTGTTAATGGGAAGCTATATCAGAAAAATGTATTTAGTCACTGGAAGCCTCAGGAGTGTCTGAGAGGATGTGGAGTGTAAACTTAGATTTGCCAATTTCAGGGGAGTATGAGACCCTAGGAGGGCATTCCGACCGGCCTTGGGATAACTGGGATCTCTGATGACTGGTGCAGGAGTACCATGGGAGAGATTGTAATAAGTTTCAGAACACGTTGGAGCGCTGGAGAGAAATTTGGGAGCGCCGGCGACAAGCCTCAGAGTGCCGACGACCAGCTTCAGTACGCCGGCGACTAGTCTGGGAGCACCTCCAATTACTGCAGAGCATTCTGGGAAAATCTTCTTCTTTCGGAACATTGCTGGTGCGCCTGGAAATCGTCGCTACTACTTATCGTTCAACGATTTTTAAAACTCATGTATTCAGTCTCTATTCTCATCTATATATTGATATCGCTACCCATCTACACACAGTATATCTCGACTGGCTGCAGGGCAGTGCTTGAGAGCAATTCTAGGTGTGCCTGAATATGACGATCGAGCGAACATTGAGATACACTTTGAGGCCGTGATCGAGCGAGATTGGGGATGCACTTGGAGGCGTTAATCGAGTGCAGTTGGAGATACACTTAGAGGCCATGATCGAGTGAACTCAGAGATGCACTCCGAGATCGTGATCGACCGAGTTTGGAGATGCACCTGCAGGCCATGATCAAGCTTGGAGGCCACAATCGAGCGACTTTGGAGATACACTTGGATGCCGTGATTGAGCGAGTTTGGAGATGCACTTGAAGGCCATGATCGTGCGAATTTGCAGGCTGTGACCGAGCGAGTTTAGAGATCCACTTGGAGGCCACGATTGGGCGTACTTGAAGGCCATAATCGAGCAAATCGGGAGATACACTTGGAGACCGTGATTGAGCAAGTTTGGAGATATGCACTTGGAGGTGGCGATCGAACGAGTTTGGAGATACACATCATCAGCAAAATGTATTTTAGTCACTGGAAGCCTCCAGGAGTGTTTGAGAGCATGTGGAGTGTAAACTTAGATGCGTCAATTTCAGGAGAGTATCAGACCCTAGGAGGGCATTCCGGCCGGCCTTCGGAGTAACTGAGATCTCTGATGTCTGGTACAGGAGTACCATGGGAGTGATTGTGATCAGTTTAGGAGCACCTGGGAGCGCCGGCAACAAGTCTGGGAGCGCCGGCAACAAGCCTCGGAGCGCTGGCACCAAGTCTGGGAGCACCTCGAATCACAGTAGAGCAGTCTGGGAAACACAACAACTTCTTTGGGAACACTGCTGGTGGGCCTGGAAATCATAGCTACTACTTATTGTTCAACGATTGTTAAAACTCCTGTATTCAGTTTGTATTCTCATCTATGTATCTATGTATCAATGAATCTATGTATCTATATTGCTACCCATCTACACACCGTATATCTCAACAGGCTGCAGGCGGTGCTTGAGCGCAATTCGAGGTGCGCCTGAAAATGACAATCCAGTGAACTCAGAGATACACTCCGAGGTCATGATCGAGCGAGTTTGGAAATGCACTTCGAGGTGGTAATCGAGCGGATTTGGAGATACACTTGGAGGCCCTGATCAAGTGAACTTAGAGATGCACCCCGAGATTGTGATCGAGTGAGTGTTGAGATGCACATGGTGGAGGCCATGCCCGTGCGAACTTGGAGGCCTTTATCATGCGGGTTTGGAGATACACTCAGAGGCCGTAATCGAGCGAGTTTGGAGATGCACTTGGAGGCGATGATCGAGTGGACTTAGAGATGCACTCCGAGGCTGTGATTGAGCGAGTTTGGACGTGCACTTGTAGGCTGTGATCAACCAAGATTGGAGGAGTACTTGGAGGTGGTCGATCTGGTGGCAGCCGATGGGAGGCCCTCCGGGTGCCGAGACTCTATCTGTCGGCTAGTTAACTCGAAACTGTGGGAATGTGACAATGTCATTTGACCTTTGAAGCTCTTCTGGAGAACTGGCCGGTGGCGGTCGATGCGAGGCGCGCCAGGTGCTGAGACTCTATTCATCGCCTAGTTAACTCAAATCCGTGGGAATGTGACGAGGTGACTTTACCTTTCATGCTCTTATGGAGAACTGGCCGGTGGCAGTTGATCTCGTGTAAGGAGGCACGCCGGAAGTTCAAGCAACATTCAAAGGTCAACTCGTAATCGTGAGAATGAAGGGACGACGGACAATCTTAGGTGTATACTGTACTAGGTGTATGCTGCACTCGGCGTATGCTGCACTCAGTGTATGCTACAACTCAGTGTTGACTAATGATCATAGCATGGAGAGATACGGAGGGATGACTTAACTTTCTGTTCTGCAATGATGGTAGAGTTGTGGATGAGAAAGAGGGAGATGGGGGAAGAAGATGGGAACAATATGGAGGATACGAGCGGATATGAGTAAACAGGGGTATGACTTGCCTGTTTGGGTTTCGAAGACCTCCTATCGGTGATATTACACGCCCGATTGGGACTCGTACCTGCCGTATCGCGGATGGTAAATTTACTCGCACCCGAAATTCTCTTAAGTCCCAGTTTCTCATGATGATTTCCCCCATCTCCACTCATTTCTCTCTTTCTTGTCCTGAACTGTACCATCACCTAAGAACACCAAGTTGAGTCATCGCTCTCTATCTCTCCATGCCATGATCATGAGTTAACACCGAGTACAGTGTACACCAAGTACTGCATCATTCCATGATGGACTGTCTCCCGCTCCCAGCCAGTTTCTCATCTCTCGGCGGATGTACTCAACTCTCTACATTCCCACAATTACAAATTAACCAATGCGTAGAGTCTCAGCTCCTGCTGCACCTCCCTCCCGATCTTGCCACCTCCAAGTACTTCTCCAAACTCGCTCAATCACCGCCTCCAAGTGCATCTCGGAGTTCACTCAATCTCGGTCTCCAGATGGATCTCCAAACTCGCTAGATCCCGGCCTCCAAGTGCATCTCTGAGTTCACACGATCTCGGTCTCCAAATGCATCTCCAAACTCGCTCGATGACGGCCTCCAAGTGCATCTCTGAGTTCACTCAATCTCAGTCTCCATGTGCACCTCTGAGTTCACTCAATCTCAGTCTCCAAATGCATCTCCAAACAAGCTCGATCATGGCCTCCAAGTACATCCTCAAGGAGCTAGCAACGGCAGGTGTACGGAGATAGACAGGTAACGGAGGTGGACAGAGTGATGGGGAGTATCTATTCGGCTGACCCCAGAGTAGATAGACATCATCTCATTTCCATCTCATCTTATCATACAACGAAAATGCACACTCTATCGTTCCCAACTTTTGGTCTCACTCGCTCTGTCCGTGGGTTTGCCGATCAACGCAATTGCGTGGATCCTCAATGCCGGGTAGTATAATATCATCTCACCCGATTCCTATACTGCTCAAGCCAGAAACACTTTTATGAATTGTGTTCGGATGTCGCCAGACGTGCGATGGAGTGTTGATGGTGGGCTATCTTCCTTCTAGCTCCATCGTTTCACCACAATGGCCTCCAGTGGTGTTTCTCTAAGTTCTCTCAATGGGTGTGTTGAGGTGCTCCTCCGATTATGCTCGACTACCATCTGCGGCCAGATTGACCGTATGTATATATATATAGAGAGACTTAGATAATACATGCCATATCATGATGTAGTGAATCTTGTGACTATAACAAAGATGAATATGATAAGACGAAATGCCTTGTGGTTATCTAAGAACCACTACTGTGAGAATACGGCACCAAGTCTGCCGCAGAGCTGCGCAGTGGTCTCGGCTGCTCTCAAAGTCTCCCGCAGATCTCTGCAGAGGTCTCAGGAGCTCCAAAATTTGACTATTCTATAATTCAAATCTCGTAGCATCCTGAATGCACCTCCATAACTGCAGGTGCTTTCAGGAGCACCTGAGACTGCTCTTGGACTGTCTGAGAGCACTTTGCTCAGCTCCAGGGAGGTCTGGGAGCATCTGGAAGTACTTTGACTCACTGGTGAGGTCACCCTGAGTGTCTGGGAGGATTTCGTGTGGCTTCCGGACCGATTCACATTTTGCTGATGATGGAGGCTATGATCGAGCGAGATTTGTCGAGTACTTGGAGGCGGTCGATGGATGGCGCGCCAGATGCTGAGTCTCTATTCATCAGTCAGTTCACTTGCAACGATGGGAATGTAACACGGTGACTTGACCTTGAAAGCACTCATGGAGAGCTGGCTGACAGCGGTCAATCGTATAGGGAGGCATGCCAGACGCTGAAGCTACATTCGGTGTTCAACTCGTAATCGCGAGAATGAAGGGAAGACAACCAATCTCAGGTGGATGCTGTACTTGGTGTCAACTCATGATCATGGCATGGAGAGATAGAGAGGGATGACTTAACTGTGTGTTCTGCAATGATGGTTGAGATGTGGACGAGAAAGAGAGAGATGGGGGATGAAGATGAGGATACGAGGGGATATGAGAAATCAGGGGTACGACTTGCCTGATTGCGTTGGGAAGACCTCAAAATGGTGTCATTGCACACCGGATCGGGACTCTTACCTGCCATATCTCGGAAGGTTAATTGACTTGCAGACGAAATTGTCTTAAGTCCCAATTTCTCATAATGATTTACCTCATCTCTCTCTTTCTCATCCTCAACTCTACCATCACCTAAGAACACCAAGTTAAGTCATACCTCTCTATCTTTCCATGTCATGATCAAGAGTTATCACCGAGTAGAGCATATACCGAGTACAGCATATACTGAGTACTGCATTCACTGCATACTTCATCCAGTGTTACCAATGTTTCCAAGGTAGGGGTTTGGTTCCGGGTCCGGGTTGGAACCGCACTTGAACCGTTGCAGGAGGTTTTACCCCATCAAAATACCAAACCCCACCGAACCCTCGGTTTTTTGGACTTTTTTATATTTTCGCCCACCCAGAACTTTGGCTTGAATTAAGTATTTGAGTTGTGATTGTATCACAGTATGATATATACGTAAAAGATGTATTTTTAGATGCTCTTCCCCTTCCCATTCTCCAATTTGCGATCCGATCACTATTTGTTGAGTCTCTTTGAAAAACACCTAAGTTTTGGCATTATATCACTGCAAATCAATGAATATTCGTTGCATCGCAAATTGGAGCATGGGAGGTATAAGAGCATCTAAAACTACTTCCTTTATGTATATATCATATTGTGATACGATCACAACTGAAATACTTATTTGGTGCCAAAGTTCTCAGTTTGCAAAAATGACACTCTGCTGTAGAATAAACCTGGCCAAAAAACTGGGGGTTTATATCCGGTTCGGGTAACTACCCCACCAAGTCAGAGCGGTTCGGTTTATTGGACGGGTTTGGAACCGAACCTAACTGTGTTTCTGGTTCACACCCAGACCGCTGGCAGGTTACCCGGACCTGTTGCTGACACCAACTGCATCATCCCAAGATGAACAGTCTCCCACTCCCAGCCAGTCTCTCATCTCTCGGCAGAGCACGTTGCACTCAATCCTCTCCATTTCAGCAATTATGAGTTAACCAATGAATACAGTCTCAGCTCACTTCGCGCTTCCCTCCCAAACTACCGCCTCCAGATTGACCTGGTCCAGATTGACCAACTCCAAGTACTCCTCTAATCTCGCTCAATCATGGCCTCTAACTGCATTTCCAAACTCGTTCGATTGTGGCCTCGAAGTGCGCACAATCATGGCCTCCAAGTGAATCTCCAAACTCGCTCAATTACAGCTTGCAAGTTTCCACCATCAGGGCCTCCAAACTCACTCGATCACGGCTTCGTAGTGCATCTCTAGGTTCACTCGATCATGGTATGGTGAACTGGTGGAGCTAGGTGGCAGACAGCCCATCATCAACATGCCACTGCACCTCGCATGGCATCTGAAGGGAGTTCTTGAGAAAGAGTGGTTCTGGCTCGAGGAGAGTAGGAAGAGGGTGAGAGGATGTGAAGGGATGCCCGGTCATGATGAACCACACATATTGCATGGATCCATGAATGCTTGGCAAGAGTGCGTGAGACCTAGAGCTGGGAAAGATAGAGTGTGCATTTCGTATAATGCAATGTCTATCTACCCCAGGGTCTCCCACATATATACTCCCTGTTGCTGAGTCGATCTCCATTATTCCTGTATCTCCGTATGTATATAATTGGACAGACTTAGATAATACATACCATATTATGACGTAGCAAAACTTATGACTGTAACAAATACAAATATGATAAACAAAATGCCGTGTGGTTGTGGAACCCTATTAACCACTACTTTGAGAATACCGCATCCAGTCTCCTGCTGAGTTGCACAACGGTCTCAGCTGATCTCGAAGTCTCCCGCAGAGCTGTGCAGTGGTCTCTGGTACTCTCGAAGTCTCCCGCAGATCTGCAGAGAGGTCTTAGAAGCTTCAAAATTTGACTATTCTCATAGTCAACTCTCGTAGCATACTGAATACATCTCCATAACTGCAGGTGTTTCCAGAAGCTCCTGAGAATGCTCTCGAAGAGTCTGAGCGCACTTTGCAACGCTACAGGGGAGCCTGGGAGCATCCGGAAGTACTTAGAAGCACTGGTGTAGGCTACCGGAGTGTCTGAAAGATTTGCGTACGGCTTCCGGACCAATTTAGATTGTGCTGATCTATATAGATACTTTGATGAGAATACACACTCAATACATGAGTTTTAATAATTGTTGAACGATATGTAGTGGCTATGATTTCCAGACGCACCAGCAGCGTTCCCAAAAAAGATGATGATTTTCCCAGACTGCTCTACAGTTATTCGAAGTACTCTCAGGCTTGTAATCAGCGGTGCCACTCCGCTCATCAGCACTCCCAGACTGGTCATCGTGGCTCCGAGACTTGTCGTCGCAGTTCCCAGACTTGTCGTCACCGCACCCAGACTTGTTGCCAGCAGTTTCAGGTGCTCCCAGACATGTCATCAGCGCTCCCATGTGCTCCCCACGTTGTCACCAGACCTTCAATGGCCACTTGGATTCGTCGCCGGTGCTCTCAGGTACGCCTACAGGCCACTGCATCAGACCAGTACACTCTGTACGTTGACCACCCTGGGATTCTGGTCTGACAACTCCCAGATACTCCCAGTGGCTCCCAGGGAGAAAAATACATTTTGCTGATGATCGAGTCTCCGCTCGTATTGTGCCTCCCTTGTGACATACCACCTCCAGATTTGCTAAGTCCGAATACTTCTTCAATCCTAATCGTTTATGGTCTCCCGGTGCATACCCATACTAACTCAATCGCTGTTCCTAGATACATCTCTACTTTCATCAGATCATGGCCTCCCAGTGCAACGTTAAGTTCTCCCGATTGGTATCTCCACGTGCATCTCCAAACACACTCAATTACCTTCTGCAGCCAGATTGACTATATGTCTATATATGGAATCACTCAGATAGATAATCCATTGCATATTACGATACAGTAAATCTTATAACTATAGCAAAGATGAAATTCCATGTGGTTGCATCACTCTAATAACCTTTACTGTGAATATGGCACCAAGTTTCCTGCAAAGCTGTGCATAGATCTCAGCTGCTCTTTAAGTCTTCTGTTGACTTGCACAGAGTTTTCAGTGGCACCAAAATTTGAGTATTCTATACATCAAATATAGTACCATCCTAAATGGACCTCCATAACTACAGGTGCTTTCAGGAGCATCTGGGTATGCTCTTGTGGGGTCTGAGAATACTTTCCTTAGCTCCAGGGGGGTCTGGAAGTATGTGGAAGTACAGGTGAGGTCAATCACAGTGTCTGGGTGGCTTCTCTATAGTGTCTGAACTGATTTACATTTTGCTAATAGCTTAATCAAATTAACCCACAGCAAAATTTACTATAACTGTCTTAAAGGTTTGATTGGATTACAGAACAGTATTTATATACTGCTCTGTAGTTGTCATAGATATCCATAATATAGTATTTATATCTTTATGTTCTTTCAACTAGATTTCAAATATTGCACTTCCTCAATAATAACATCTGCAACCAAGTACAATTTCTATTCATTTGATTTCTTTCTAAGCTATTGGAGAGAGTATGGAGTAGATAGCAGAGTAGACTCGTCTCTACTCAGTACTAACCCAAATTCCCTGGTAACAGAATATATTGAGGTGAAACTTAGTGCAATCTCACTCAAATGAGCTTTGGCACCTTCAAAATGCACTCTGGAAACTTTGTGGTAGGTTATTTAATTTCTCCAAGCCCTGTCCCCTTACATTGTTTTCCCTCTCAACTTGGAATAGATTGATTTAATCTAGCTTAGTCTGGCTTAGTCTGGCTCACTAGGTAATGTATGCCATACACGCATTGATTTTATACTACCACACACACTAGACAAGTGCCGGGGTACAAGGCCAGAGTTTATATCTAATTTCCTTCTTTTTCCCATCCTTGAACTAGCCCCCCGATCAGGGGTGTCAAATTGGGTTAGTACATCTACCGGTCGCGAATATCGATGATCTTACCGGTAATTGTCACCCCCCAATTTCTTCTTCTCAACCCGAATACCGCACATCTTAAGTTTGCGCATTAACTCGGAGTCTCATTGTGCTGCGTATCCACATTTTTACGCAGCAACCAATGACGTTTTTCCTAGAGTATAGTTGAATTCCAGCTCTGTAGAATGACCAAACATTCTCCAACCCACAGGCATCATCGACCCTCTCTACCTCACTGAGGGAAACGTCTCAAAATCCACGGGCTGCTCGTTAAATCATCAAAAACTATTTCTCCTTCCAAAACGGTATCCCCGTTCACAAATAGGGAGATATCAGACCACTTTTCTCTTCTCCTCTCCAGATCAATGCGGCCCGGTTTGGAATATCGCATGGCTGGATACTCGTACTCGGGTTTCCCCGAGGAACGTTGTTCGGCCAATTGGGTTCTGGTGGTTAACGTTGTCGGGTTGCTAGCCGTCGGGTTGGGTACTGGAACTTTAATAACGGGAGCCGCTGTTGCGACACATTGTTTGCCCAGTGTTGGAGTTTCAATTCACTACCCAAAGTACAATCCTTCACTTCTAAAGTGTAGAATCCGCCGCTGCCAGCACTCTGGTAGACTTACATAACACATACTGCAAATCCTAAAAACTATCCGGAAGTTCCCCACCCTGAGAGTGATGATACCATAACAATCCGGAGAAAGTGTACTCTATCGCTAGTGGTGGTGATAATGGAGGAATTTCAGGGGGCCAACAAATCTAGTGCAAAGGATTTAGTACAGCCGAAGCGGCGGCGAACATATAGGCACGTAGTCCGGACATCCTCCACTAAACAATAACCACAATCTTCATCTCAAACTAAGAGCGATACTTCTACTACAGCACCTTTTCACAGCACTATTCATATTTCTCATAACCACTCCATAATGGTAAGGATAAAAATACCTGCCCCCACTGTTACTTGGGTTTAGATTAACACTGCGAACGGAAGAGTCTCACCTTTAGCACGATTTCATTTCTGACCGCGTACAACTGGATCTATCTGCGCGGCACTTCCCGTAAAAATCAATCTTGATCCAAGTTACTGTCTTCGCCGTTGGGGCGCATACCTATTACCCCTGCGTAGGTACCCATAGAGAGCTATGGATCGTAAATCATGATTCAATAAAAGCAACTCTACCTTGAATATATAACAAAACATCTCCAAAATTCGCCAAACAAAGTAGTCCTAGCTCAGTATGCAAGTATACACAATATCATATTGTAATTTAATGGTAACTGTAACGTAAGAACATAGCAAAATCAGCGGTTCTAGTCTGGGCCCGACTGTTAGTCGATTACAACGGCCTCGTGCACGTGCACAGTTCACTGCAGGGCAGCAGATTTACTGTAATTTGATACCCGTAAGCGGGATCATTGGGGTAATACCGCTACCGTATCATTGTGACAAACCTGAGGCGTGTTATACGCATCATATCGGAGACATGAGAGTTTGATATATGCATTACCCGCTTATCCCCCCTTTAGCACGCCTTTAACCATGGTTTCTTCGCTTCGAGAACTAGTACCACCACTAAATCTGCAGCTCTTCATCACTGGGTTAGTGGGGAACACCCATCAATATTGATAGAAGATTTACCACTCAAATTAGATGTTTAGACGTGAACTTATAGATGATATCTAACCCGGGTCATCTAATTCCCAACGACGTGCTAACATGTCATGCTTCTCCACAGGGTTGCGCCTTTGCGGCTAGCCTATCATTCAGCGCTTTAACAATTCTTAAGTTCTAAGCTACCTTTTGCGTTAAGTTCTGTGTTTACGTAAATATTAATATTATCAACACCAAGCATCGCACGCTCTAACTTTCGGTAAATACGACAAGTATTGACTCATGAGGCCATGAACTCTACCCGCCCTCCCCCCACCTGTGCCCTTGCAAACCAAAACTCCGCACATCGCCATCGGTTCGGGTATCGGGTATATATTAATCACTTTCTCCTCTCGACAACGCCTTCCCCAACTCCGCCCACACACCTCCCCACCACATCAGCAACCTCTTCAAAAACCTTCTCCCTCGCATCTATAGCCCACACAACATCCAGGTGCTCATACTCCTCCACAACCTTCTTCCACACTACGGTAACCTCTGGCTCTTTCCCCTCCTCAAACCTCCTGATTAACTTCCTCCCATCTACCAAATCATCACTTCCCGCCACCCACATCGCCAGCGGCGGGAACCGATGGTCAAACCAACTCCCGCCCCCTCTTTCCGGCGAGGAATCATTCTCCTCGTCAGTCCTGCCTCTGTCATCGGGAGAACGTGTTGAAAGCACACACCGATGCCTCGCAAAACACTCTCTCCCCAGCCACCAGCGCATTGCCTCGGCGCTCACAAAGACCGGCGAGAACTGGAAGAAGCGGGTGCGCAGCCCGCAATCCCACCTCGTGTCCGTCCACCCAAACAAGAACCAAAACACGCGGTATCCCAACTCGCCGTACAACTTCCCGGGCACAATCCGATGCATCAGCATCATGAAAGGAATAAATGCGTGGATGCCGAACACGATCCGAAACGCGGACGGCGGTATGATCTTCATGAACTTCAAGTAGAACTTGTTGATGAGTGGGCCTGCGTACACTGCTGGTGCAAGGCTGCAAAAGATGCTGATTTTCTCGCCAAGGTCGGGGCGCTGCTGCTTCGCCAGTGCGACAAAGGTTTGCGTGGTGCCCTGGCTATGTGCGATGAGCGCCAGTTTGGAGAAGCCGCTTAATGAAAGAACCGGGTTGATGAAGGCGGGGAGATCGAGGATTCCCATTTGCCGGATATTCCAGGCCCACATTCGCGGATCGGAGTAACGGAGGACGGTGTGGCGGGGAGCAAACCCGCAGCGATTGTTACCCAGGAAAACATCATACCCGCTGTCTCTATTATCACTGTGACTCCAGAAAAGGTGGGGGGATAGGTACCTACCAGCGAACAAGATAGAAAGCGAGCGAGTCCGCATCGTTGACGCAGTAGGCACCAGCCGATTGTAATAGTCCATGAATCAACAACACTGGGTAGCGTCGTCGTCCGGGCTTCCCATTCTTTCTTCTCTCCGTCTCTCGGGGAATCGTAGTTACCCGACCATCGTCCTCTCGCTTTTCCGTCGATTCGGGATAGTACGGTGGATCGTGCGGATCAAAAACGTGATGCAACTCAAGCAAGAACCCGTCTTCTGTCTCGACCGTATACACCTCTGAATCCAGTCCTACTTTCCGCGCATAGTAATCAATATCGCATCTCAACTCATCCTTCTCCTTCGCGGCCTTGCGTGCCTTCTCGCGCTCCCTCTCAACTTCTATAAATGGCCTCCGCGAATCCGGATCCACTCCTCGAATCCGCTTGAGCCTCCTCCCTACCAGCTCTGGCACGCTCTCCACGACTGCACCCATGACCACAACCGCAAGGAAGCACAGACTTAGTATCCCGCTGACGGCCCTGAACACCAGGCACTGCAATCGCCGTAGCGGCGTGGCAGGTCCATATACAGGTAGCGGAGGAAACAAGGGGTCTGTAAATGCCGGGGCCATCTCAATGTTTGTTGATCCTGCATCTCGTTTGTACGAGATGGGGGAGGGTGACGGCGAGAGGCTACCTTCAGCTCCCTCCGCTACGCGCCTCAGGGCATTGAGTTTTTTCGCTTCCGACATAGGTACCCCCGGTAACCGGTATCCATTGGCAGTCTCGATCACGGTGTCCTGATGTGTGATTGAGAAAGCTCTATAGGCTGCACCACCGGGAGGTGGGATGTTTTTGGTTCCTAGGTCGGACTCAATCGCGAGGGTATTTGAGCCCGATTGTGCATGGCTGAAGCACGACATAGGGAGGATATAGAAGTGAGATCACGTTAGCATAAAGTTTACCTACAAGAACAAGTAGTTCTATATGAGGAATTGGGTTTTGAAGTGTTCCTGACGGTCTTCCGGAATACTGTTGTTGGATGACGTCATGGAAATGAGTGCCTTGGTTGCGGCTGATCAACCGTTTTCTTATCTACCTATCTCAGCCAGAAACACTACACCAAATTTCACAAGCAAATTCGCCAGAAACCGACAGCGAAATCACGATAAGTTTCGTTAGCCTGTATTTTGGCGGGCTGCTGTCAGTTACGATTGACTCGACCAAACCTGCTTCAAACATCATTACATAATATCCTAAGTACCATATCAAACCAATCCCTCAACTCACTATATAGGGCGAGTCCGTAAAGCAATAAACTACGAGAATGAGTAACAGACGAAGAGTAACCCTAACCCTCCTTCCCTAGGCTGACGTGATAGTCTATAACGCGATCTGTCCAACAAAACAAGTCCCCAGCTTCCTTATCCCTCCACTCAATTTGGCTTGTCGGATTCGGATGAGATTGACCTAGACTAGGGCGCCGTCCATTCCAGGCCGGGCCAGGGAATACTAGCGCTGTCGACATGTCTCGGCTGATGTGGTGTTGGAGTCCAGTGTCATCAAGGTAGATCAATACAGCAGTGAACCAGCCGTTGCGCAGGTCCTACATGAAATTATTTGCGAAGTAGCTTGCTCACTCCACCTGTCTTGCCAAGCAGCAGACCGTCTCCCCGGACTGAGTTGCGTTCGAAAACCAGCCGTCTAACAAACTTACGAGCGACGAGAACTCTAAGAACGAGAAGCAGCATGCGTGAAGTTTGATTTTATGTCTGAACCCCTTCACTCGCAATATTGTCCATTCCAGTAGGCCTCAATTCCGGCAAATGATATGCTGCTCTATACACCGAGCCCGTACCACCTTGAGACCCCGGGTCCATAGTTGGCCGCACGGAGCATCCCGACTGAATAGCCTTATAGCTCAAGCCTGGCATCGCACAGCGTTTTATGTATCCCAAAACCATTTCTAACGCATCCCAATATCACCGTTGGATGTCCATTGTAGAGCTTATCAGTATGTACTCCTTAGGGTCGACAGTCTTTGTAACCACGACGCGAAGGTGATCCATGTGCAGCGTTGTAGCATTCAACCCCTTGCGCCCTTCAATAGTCGCGGTCTTGTGGTCCTTCCCCCGTCCCCCCGCTACCTCCCATTTCTTCTTCCTCGCCTCCTTTCCCTTAAACCCTGCCAACGCTCTCCGCACCGTCCAATAAACTCTTTCATCCCTCCCTTCATCCACCACAAGAAATGCTATATCCTCCTCCTCCTCCTCCTCCTCCTTTGCCACAAACGCCGCATACGCCTGATCCCACGCCGCAAGTACCGATACGGCTAAGCTCTTTATCCGTTCCACCGCCGCTGCGTCATTAGCAAGGAGGAGGGGAGGGGGGGGGAGGGAGAAGAGTACCCGGGTGTGAACGCTCGCGCTCGATGAGGGAGCGGATGTGTTCGATGTCCGAGCGGAGCTTGACGCGTCGGGATGGGTGGAAGGTTGGGTGCAGGGTCTCCATGTGTAGGATGAAGCTTTCGACGCAGGTTGAGAGGGTGAGGCAGACGGGGCAGGTGTTGAGGCGTTGGAAGGAGGGTGGGAGGGACATGGTTGGAGGCACGCGTTGTGTGTTTGTGGTGGAATGGAGGTGGCGGTTGTCGCGCTTGGCATATGAAGAGGCAGAAATGCGCACAACCTCCGAATTAGGCAGAAATAGTGGATAAGCACAACGCACCCGCGTAAGTCAAAGGTCGACGAGGATAATTTGGGATGAGTTTTGTTCAATATGAGGACTTCTACTTTCTGAATTGAAATCTTGATGTTCATTATACAGACTATCATTAACTATACATGAGTTTGACATGACGACCCAACTATCCGCCAAAAAATCGGAAAGCTTTTAATGTTAATTCGTACAAATTTATTTGAGGCAATCCATTTTACACCCATACCGTGGTGATGCGATCTCCTATCCGCCAACTTCAGAAGCCCAAACAGCCGACCACCAACCATCACTACCGCTTCCACAGCGCTAGATGAGAAACTTTGTAATCCCCCTCCAACTCCTCCTCATCCACCCCCACCCTTTTCTTCCCATCACTTCCCACTATCCACCCAAACCCAAACTCCTTATCCCTCCCCACCTTCACAATCTCCTGATTCCTTGCCTTCGTCCCCAACGTCGACAACCCTGCCAACCCATCCACAAATTTGGCCGCATACAAATACGCCATCGTCGCGGCAAGCGTATACGGCGTGCGCGGCATTCTTCTTCCCATGCGTCGTCTCCGCAATAGAACCACCCCTACTGTGACAATCGTGATCACCAGGATCGATGTGGATAGGAACATGCAGATATTTGCGTCTTCCAAAGTTTGTGTCGAAGAAAAGGGGATGCCAGTGAGGAGAACGACAAGAGCCTCGATCAGGAGCCCCATGAAGCCGATTAGGGCGACGAAGAAGCACCCGTGGTAGAGGGAGGCGAGTTCGGTTGCTAGGGGGAAGGAGCGGGGGTGATCGCGGAGGAGGACGGAGACTGGTTGGTGGCGGTGGGAAAGAAGGTGGAAGACTTCGAGGTGACGGGCTTCTGTGTGGTGTTACTATCGGTGCAAGCGTGAGGGGGGGGAGACGTACCACGTTCTATCGGTTCCCACCCGAACCGGATTGTGATCCCTAATGATACGAATAGGAATTTCACCCAGATACTTTCCCCGCTCATGAACCGCTCCATTTTGCTGTTGTCGGCGTTGGTGAACCGGTACACTAGGATCAGGGTGAGAACGCCGACAAGGAAGAGTTCGAACACGATGAGCGTGTAGCTTCGGAGCATGAGAGGTCGTCGCGAGGTGTTCTCGGGGGAAAGGTACATCTCCGAAGTATTTGGGGCAGCTGTTGCATCTAAAGTATCCAGCGCGACCGTTTCAAACGGGTTTTTTACAACTTCAATTCCCAGGTGCGGTTTTCCACGATATTCCCCGTTCGCGAGTCGGTACTGGTGGTGTCGCCCCGATACTTTCCGCTTCAGATCTTCCTCGGAATCTCCGACATCGATACCGGAAAACCCATCACGGATTGCACCCCAGTCCGCGAGCAGTGCGGCTAAGCCGGCAAGACTCCACGGCTCGGAATGAAGTAGACTCTTTCTCCTTCTTTGCAGTACTATTATGGCGATGACAGCTACAATAACACACCCCAATACACCCTGCAGGAACCGCGCCGTTACTCGTCGCGCTGCAAGGTATGGATTATCGCAGGTCCTGGTCGTGGCGAAGATATCGCATTTTGTCGCTGTGTTTAGAAATACCGTTGCGGGCGCTAAAAACTGTACCCCGGCAAGAAGCGGGAAGTAGACAATAGCGCTTAAACAGACGACCCATTGACGTCTCCATGCGGCCTGCAAGGGGATGAAATAGGAGTTTGCGAAAAGAAGGTTCTCGGTAAGAGTCGAGGCCGGGGTACCGGAGGCGTGGGAGAGGAGATAGAAGGGCTCGATGCGTTTTATGTCCGTGTCAATGACTTTCCAGAGCATGGAGAGAAGAACGGCAATGACTGTGGAAAGGTATTGCCCGCTGAATACGTAAACGCGGTAGTCGATTTTGTTCTTGTCTAAGGCATTTTCGGTGGCGATGGCGGCGTTTGGAGTGGGTTGGGTGTTGGATGTGGCGGCGGGGGGTAGTATTAAGCTGCCGTCGATGTAGGTTGGGGACTCGATGAGGAGGGTCTGAGATGCTCCACTCTCGTCGGTAGCGAATACTGTCACCGGGTGTGAGTCAATGAGAAGGGTCTGAGTTGCACCGCGCTTGTCGGTAGTGTAAACCGTTACCGGATGTGATCCGACAGGGCCGGTATGGATAGGTATACGATCTCGGTTGTCGTCGTCCTGATCGTCGCTATTCTGATCGTTTCCGTTTTGCTCGTTGTCATCCTGGTCGTCGTCGTCTTGGTTATCGTCATCCTTCCAATGATCATCCTGACCATCATCATCTTGCCTGTCATCGCCCTCTCCAGTAGGCTGGGGACCATCGTGATGACGGGTTTTTGAATGTCCCGGTCTCTGTTTTACCCTAGTACCAGTCTGTATCGGTAGGTACTCGCCTCCGGTCGGCGTCGGATACGTTGTAGGCCGGTTCTGCGGCTTGACCTTGTGCTCCTTTGTATGGGGGGCGTCCTTCTGGGGGGGATTTTTTGTGTGTTTGGGCCGCGGGTCAACTCTAGTAGCGTAAACCCTAGTATTTACATAAGACTGTTTCCTGTAGGAAGGCTCGGGCTCTGCAGTGTTGGATGGCTCGGGCTGCGCGTCTACTTCGGTGGCGTAAATCCCGGGGTACACATAAGGCTGAGGAGGACGAGACTCATCGGGATTTTCCTCGTCGTCCGGAGGAAAGTAGGGGGTTTCGGACGGTTCGGACTGCGCGTCTACATCTGTGGCGTATATCCGAGTATTCACATAGGAAGTCCCGGGCTTTTTCTGGTTAGGAAGGTCCTTTTTAGGGGGAGTTTCGGACGACTCAGGCTGCGCGTCTACATCCGTGGCGTATATATTTTCATTCGGATAATAGTATACGTTAGTGGAAGGTTCGAGTTCTTCTTGGCTGTCCGGCGGGTCCTTCTTAGGTGGATCTTTCTTAGGAGGGACTTCAGACGGCTTAGGATGCGCGTCTACATTTGTGGCGTAAACTCCGTGGTGCACATAAAAGTAAGTGGAATGTTTCGGCTTTGTAGGAGGGTCCTTCTTGGGTGGATCCTTCTTAGGCGGGTCTTTCTTGGGAGTATTAACAGACGGCTCAGGCCTCGGGTCTACCTTCGTGGCGTAAATATTTTGGTTCGGGTAGGGGTATTTAGATCGCGTAGAACGTGGTGTCTCATCCACGTTGACTGGCATTATAGGAGTAGGATCCGTCTTGGAGGGGTCTTTTTTCGGAGGGTCCTTCTTGGGCGGGTCCTCCTTAGGTGGATCCTTCTTGGGAGGAGCTTGAGACGGCTCAGGGTGCGGATCCACATCCGTGGCGTAAACCCCTTGGTGTACATAAAACTGATAAGTAGTGGAAGGTTCGGGCTCGCTCGCGGTGTCTGCAGGGGCAGAAGGAGCGGCACTAGTTGTGACAGATGTCGCAATTGGTTGTGTGGACGGTGACAGCTCGCTCGTTGCAATGGTAGAAGGAACTAGCTCTAATTCCATGTCGTCCACGCTGGTGGATGACGCCAACGACTTCTCAGACCGCGGCCTCAGGGTTGACGAATATACTTCTAAATACGGCGTTGCATCCTGCTGCTCGGCGTCACGCTTGACTGCCAAATTTCCGTTGCCTCCGTTGCCTTCGACCAGCGTTTTCGAAGACATTCGTATCATGAACTCGAGTCCAACGATTAAACCCAGACATATTGTAACGAAGCCGAGAAGAGTGAGCGTATGGAGCGTAGCGGGGATATATTCTTTCCGCTTGACTTTGGTTGTAGTGCCTTGGCTGTTAGACTTGTTGCCCAAAATCTTGGAAGGGTAGTTGGTGTACCTGGTGTTACAGGCGCGTAGTAGCCTCTCCCTCTTCGTAGGTAGGCTGCTCAGTGCATGCCATGGTTAGTTCGCTGCAAAATCTAGAAATATGTTTCTTACCTGACATCGCGACTGTATTGGAGAGGACAGGCAGAGGCAGACTAGCGAGGGGATCTCCTATGTATGTATAGTGCCCACGATAGTGCATGTATGACAACAAAGTGAAACTCCATCTGAATGTATCAGTTCCTGTTGGCGAATAGGAAGCGATATTCAAAACCATGAAAATTTAGACTTGGATCTTGTGTTCTGGGCTTTTGCTTTTTTTCGCAGCGCCATCTGCAAATACGACTGGGCATTGTTCAGCCTCGACCAACTAAATTGTGTTTAACGTTCCACAGAACGGTTGATCAGGCCTCTGAATGACGATGCAGACGCCACCTGCAGCCGAATTTGGTACAGCGCGGTAGCGAGAGATAAGTATATCTACCTCATCTAAGCGTAGGTACTTCTTCGCTGGTACAAATCTAGAATTCTTGACTGCAGAACTAGCGTTATTAACAACCCCGAAGGCCAGTACCGAGTGTGTGAGTGTAGTGCACGGCTAGCAGGTGACGTCTCGGCAGAGGTCGCTATATATATCCGGCCCCACTTCCAGGAATCGGCTGCTTAATTGAATGGCCAGCGGGGGGAATAACTGCCCGCTATCTTGGCGGCTGCGAACGGGAAGGTGCCACATAGAACAGTCCGAGGGTAGAAGACGGCCGTCGGCATGAAGGGGGGAGTGGTTGAGGGATTCGCAGCGGACCCATGATGGAGAGCAAGCCTGTCGTAGGATAGGTAAACGGGACTCGTGAGCAAATCTGTTCCTGGCGGCTGCTTCCGATCCATGGCTTGGCTGCATACGAGTTGGATGATCCAAAATCCAAGGCAGCAAGATAGCATAAGCAAATTAAAGAGGATAGGGCTGATCCCGCACACCTGCTGCCCCTTGCAGGCATTATGTATATTATTTTCAGCTGTCATGATTTTCGGGGAACATCTTTGCGAACCTCCTGCCTTGGAGACATGACGGCGAAGATAACTAGACGAGAAACGAGTGACGTTATTCACTGCAGTCTTGTGCATGAGATAACGAGTCCTGTTGATTGTGCCAACCAACCTTTAGCTCTTACCTAGAGTTGGTATTTTAGCTTCTGTGTGCGTCGGAATTCATTCATGCAGGTGCTCGAAAGGTGTACTAGGAAGATACCAAAAGTCGGGCGTGCCCCATAAAGTGCGGAAATTCTACACCTCCACCATAACAATTGAGAGAGATTCCACCTGATGCATACAGCCCAGACGCCTTATTAGGGGCGTGGGTACGCCCAGCCCCACACCTAACAAGCTCCTAGCGGGGCACCTTGCAAATCCCGGATTTTTTTCAAATTTGCAAATTGCTCAACAACCACACAATGGAGAGAATATCAGAGACAGCAGTATAATAGACAACTCCAAGGCCTACATGTCAATCCAAAAATCAAGTCAAATGGTCCAATTTTGAGTGTTGCATATGGACCTGACCGAGCTGAGCTTCAGCTGAGCTGATGTCAAGGTATACAGCCGGTAGGGCATAAGGCACTCAACTACCTTGTACATATCTCGAGTCTTTCTCCTGCTCTCCAGTCTCTGTACCTAAGTCCATTCACACGGTTCTCCCCTTCCATATTTCAACATTGAGCAAGATGAAAATGTGAGTGAGAGTCCATGAAGGTGGCGGATTTTTGCCCACCTTCTAACCCCCCCTGTTTCATCACCAATTGTAAATGGAATTTACTGATAATACTATCAGAGCATATATGGTATGCTAGCTGTCAATCAATATTAGTCTTGGCAGATTTGGGCTGGTGGTTGTTGAGATAGGTACTATTTCTGAGTTGCTGAAGTGGGAAACCCTCTATAGCATCATAACTCAGGTAATTTTTGCCTAAGTGACATTTCATTGTCCTGAGAAACTGCCAAGTGGCACCCAAGTAGTCTTGTAGCATGCTAAAGAGACTCAGACAGCAAGGGCAATGAATTCCAACCACAAGTAGTGGAGAAATCATATGGGGTAGGTAGCTCTCCTTTTCCTTATCCTCTCTTAGCAGTCAACCCTTAAGTCCACCAATCCTTGTTCAAATTCGAAGCTCTTTGGCACAGCGTAGCTATACTATATACAGATGGTTTCTGCATTATCGTTGGTGTGGTACTGATACTGGTTGTAGACTGGTTGGTTTCTATATTTGAGTCATAAGCTGTCACTCATCACAGATGTACCTTAGTCAGGTAGAAAAGATTTAACTGATGGTATATGACATGTATCTAAGCATCAGGTAGAAAAGATTTACCTGATGGTATATGATATGTATCTAAGCATCAGGTAGAAATAATTTATCTGATGCAAAACACCAGCAGTGCTAAGTATAGTCTAAGCCACTGTACTTGATCATCAACCACTCCTTGAATATTTGAGGAAACTAAAAGAGACAAGCAAGTGAAAGAGCATCTTGTTAACTACATTTCATATATAAACAATATCCTGGTCAAAGTAAAGCTCATGGAGTTAATTGAGCTCAAAGTTAGATAAATATGGGAGCGGGGAGCAGAGGGTGGGAGTGTGGCTACGAGGTGCCCCGCTAGCGGCTTGTTAGGTGTGGGCCCACGCCCGTATGCATGGGGTGGTGTAGCAAATAATGAGGATCTTGGCATTTCTCGTTGTATGGGAGAAAAAAGTCGGGCGCTCTTTTGCCCTGTATCACTGCGCCCGACATACCCTTGAACCCAAGCACAGCACGTGGGAACGGCGTGGTTCTGTATCGGATCGAGGATCAGGCCCAAAGAAAGGTATACCACCATTTGACGACTCGAGCTTGAAGAGATTGAACCTGAAAGCCAGGTAGAGCCTTACGATGTTCGCCAGAGCCGCTACTAGATACCTGGAAACGATAGGAGGGGTGGGACACCGACGTAAGCATTGATACAGAGGTGCGGCTGCACGCCAAGCGAAGTTGCGACTTTCGGCTCGGATGTTCGTTGGATGCTGTCGAGGAAGGTGGACTTGATCCTAGCCGGTGAAGAGCGGAGGTCGTAGCCGATGTCGTAGTGGAAAGAAAAGAGAAAAGAAGAGAAGAGCGATAATACGAGTGCAATAACAACCCCACCACTTACTCGGCCCGACCGAACCCTAGCCCACCACCCTGGCTGGAAACGTGGGATGACCTGTCTCGGGCCGTCCGACCGGTGATCGCCGCAGTCCCGGAGTGAGCGTGTACAGGTCGCCAGCTGAGTCGGCCGTCTCAGCAGGCTATCGTGCGCTGATTGGCAAGAGAGCAGCGGTAGGTCCGGATAGCGACCCGTCAGGCTCTGGCAGTGGTGAAGCTCTCCACGTCGCTGCAATTAGAGACCTTTGTTTCGCAGATGTGGCCATCTGCGGCAGATCAGTCGTGTCTATGATGCTAACCTTGCCGGGCAACATCGAGGCCCACACCTCGAGAAACACTAGGTGATTTTCAAGTGAATGGGCAGGATTGCTCTCCGGGCGACTTGCAGCAGAAGCAGGTCCTATGCTGTGGGTATGCGCAGATGAACCGGTGTGAGGTCGATGACTCCCCGAGAGCGAACAGCGGGTAGTCCCGAGTCTGGCATCGAATGCCAGCGAACGACACTAAGCAATAGCCCCAGACCTGCCTTTCTGGTTTCGCTTCTAGCGCCGCCCGGTGAGAGCGAGAGCGAGGCGCAATAAGTTCTGGCCGTTCCCCTCTCGTCTGCAACTGTGCCTCTGCCCTCGCTGCCGCATCTTCCCCAGGTGAACAATGATCACCACCATCGTCTCAGCCCTTGCCGCGGCGGCAGCGTTTCTTCAAGCCCGATGGATGGCCCCAGACTCCGTTCGCTCCCTCGCCCTCCATCCCTATCGTTAATTAATGCCTCCAGTGTAAAACCCTCGCAAAGTCCTACCCAAACGACACCCTCTTCCCAGGCACCTCTGAATACAACGCCGTCAATGTCTACTGGGGTCCCCCCTCCCCCTCCCCCTCCCTGTAACTGAACTTTTCTAACCCTCACCAGCAAACAACACCTTCCACACGCCGCACTGCATCTTCACCCCGCACTCCTCCTCCGCCGCCGCCTCCGCCCTCCGCACCCTCAAAGCGCACAAGACACCCTTCGCAATCCGCTCGGGCGGTCACAGCATGAACCAGGGCTTCTCCTCGACATCCTCGGGCGTAGTCCTCAGCCTCGCGCAGTTAAACGAGATCACCCTCGACAAGCCGCGGGGGACGGTGACGCTGGGAACAGGAAATAGGTGGGGGGATGTGTACCGTGCGCTAGCACCGCACGGGTTCGCGGTGGCCGGGGGGAGGGGGAGTTCCGTGGGTGTTGGGGGGCTGAGTCTGGGGGGCGGATTCTCGTTTTTTCTCTACGAGCACGGGTTCAGCTGCGATAATATCGTGGAGTACACCGTCGCCACTGCAAAGGGGGAGGTGTTTTCTGTTACCGAGACGGCGCATCCAGAGTTGTTCCTCGCGCTGAAGGGGTCTGGAGCGCCGTTCGTGCTCGTGCTCAGCTTCACGTATAAACTTATCCTCCTCGAGGATCCAGCCGGGGTGGTTTACGGCGGTGCAATGATGTCGGGGCATAAAGCGCTTCCTGCAGTTCTAGACAGTGTAACAGCGATCGCATCAGGGAACGAGGATGTCAAGGCCCATGTGCTCACATTAGTTTTCTATACCTTTGGTAATGATGAGAAAACCGTCATATCCACTATCCCAACAAATTATGTGTTCTACCAGCGTCCATTGGCGGATACTCCTGCCGCACTACAGCCGCTAGTCGATGCACATAACTTCGACCTCCTACACAGCACTGTGGGCAACCGGAGTATTGCCAGTATTACTGATGAGATAGTGGCGCAAGGGGAGGGAATGCGGCAATTTATGCTGCAGTGGACGATTGTGGACCCTACGACGGAGGTGGTTGCGGAGATGGAGCGAATTACGAGGGAGGAGGTGGCGAAGACGATGTTGGTTGTACCTGAGTTTGTGGTTGTGTTGACGCTGGTACCGATTGGGGCGGAGGCGGTGAGGAAGGGGAGAAATGTCTTGGGGCTAGAGAAAGGGAGGAGGTATTTAAGTATGAGCTATAATGTCGTGACCGGAAAGGTGGAAGATGATGAGGTGATTTTGGAGGCGGTCAGGAGGGGTAAGAGGAAGTGTGCGGAGTATTTGAAGAAAACGGGGCACTGGAGCCCATGGACGTGAGTTGCACACGACTGTGAAGGCATTGGTACTAATGAGTACAGGTATTTGAATTACGCCTGGGCGGAACAGAATCCGATTGCGTCGTATGGGAAGGAGAATGTGGAGTTTCTGAGAAGAGTGCAAGAGAAATATGACCCTGACGGCGTGTGGGAGACGCTGGTCAAGGGTGGCTTTAAGATTCCAAAGGCATAGAGGTGGATTTTTGGATTTTTGGATTTTCGGTGTATTGTTGTGAATGAGTCTAGCACAGTACCATGGATGTGGCCTCGAATCAGGCTCTCAGTTGTGTACGTGTGCACTAAGATGAAAATGGAAGTGACAAAAAGGGAATAGTGTGGTGAGGGAATGAAGTTGTGAGAGAGCCTGGAGACCTTGCTCTACACAAAGTTCCCAGGTCAACCCAGTTAAAATTTCAACACCAAGGGTTTGTGCTGGGTTTGCATGGAAAGAAGAGTTTAAGGGAAAAGAAATCAACTTTATATGGGGCACTAAGCAAGGCAGGCAAAATTTGTGGTGTAAAGTGAGCAAGAATGACCAGGTCAAGCTGGCAATGATCTGGATCAGCTTCAGGTTAAGGCTGCAGTGAGTTTCCATGTGGTGGAATTCTTTAAAAAAAGCTCGACATTGACTCAGGTAGGTGTAAACTAATACCCCCCAAAAGCTCAGCTCTCTGGAGGTAATTTGAAATTTTGGTAGAGTGATGTCTCGAGGCCCTTTTACCTCACTTTTTTTCACGATCTCAATTTGGATCAGACTCACCATTTCGGTTAGTGTGAAATCACGTGAGATCAAGCGCCGGGGTACGAGGCCACCATGGATGTGAGGGCGCTATGTCACTCGTGAGCAGAGCTGTACAGATCGAGGCCGATTAGTAGGAGGAGGAATTGCGATAAAGATATAGCTAGTTCAAATTCGAATTGCGAATGTCTAGAGTACTTAATCTTTCAGAAATCTATGGCAAAGGAGCTTGCTCCAACTCATTCATCCTCTTTCTCGAAGTTGGGAGATGCCAGCCGCACTGAAGTCTCCTAGCTCTTGTGTAGACGTAGATTACTCCTACGGGGTACCCATCCACCCCAGTTTTCCGGGCGGCTGAGGCTTGGACTAATTACTGCGGCGTGGAGTACAGTGAGTGGCACGACAAAAGTGAGGAATGAACCATCTCGAAAAGCGCTGGCAACCAGCAACTACAACGAGTTCGGGTCCTCTAGAAAACTGAATACAGTTCTCTAGCGTCGGTTTCTACATTTGCTTTCTGACCTAAAGTTTATGGTTGTTAAAGTCGCACTTCTATCAAGTCTTTGACAAGCGCTTCCTCACTTTTGTCATGCAACTTTTGTCATGCAACTATACAAGTCGACCGTTTGCAATACCTACACACACAGACTCAAGCTTATGCATCGAGCGTGAGTACTCGAGTGACAGGGGAGGGGGATGTTGGAATAAGCAGCGGTTCCAAGTCCGTGCGCTATTTTTGAGATTGTTTTGCGAGTTGTCGTCTGGTTCCCCAAATCATCCTCGACCCCATGCTCTGTTGGGAGGAATTTAAATCCGATAGGATAGATCTCTCGCGTTCCACCACCCCACAACCCGTTAGCCGCGGCTCCGGGAGTGCTGCCGCAGGAGATAGTCGCTTTATATTTTTAGTCTTCTCCGGTGTAGGCACTTACCCACGACAAGCGAATGACCCAGTCAGACAATGTATACTCTACTAGTTCCTTGTCTATGCACAACGTTTGTGTCCCACCGTTCACACCTCGACCGGTCAGAAACCCAGGTGGTACAGAATGCCGTGTGACGTCTTAAATCTATATAAACTTGTGATATTACATGCGCCGACAATTGAGCTCTGCACGACTGTGCCTCAATTAAAACTCCATGTTGGGTTTCTTGTATGGATTGTAATGTTTCGGAAGGAAATCCCGTCTGTGGTTTGGTGGCATGGTGGCTTGGTAGCGGCGTCAAGTTATTGAGCAGTCGAGAGAGGGGAAACACCTGAACTAAGTGTTCCGAGAAGTTAATGTCGTTAATTGTAGTAAGGGCTAAAGACATTGAAGGGCATGTCAATCGAGCCTCAGAGAGTCACTCGGTGTCACTCGCGATCTTTCATTTGAGAGAACCTACTAATAGATGATCATTGATGTCAACCAAAGCCACTTCCAATATACAAAGCACCAGTTTAACCCTGGTCTGCACGTAGATCAAGTGATGAGATTGATCAAGGCTGAATCCTAGATCTTCGATAGCGCATCAATCACAATTACTGTAGCACCTCATATCATCTATTACTCTAAAATTCACACGGGCGTTGTATCTAAATCCTCATCTTGATCTGGCCCTACAGCGCATTTTATGTCCCACCTCTTCCATACCATACAGAACGCACCTATACACCCTCATACTGCAGCAAAACCTCCAAATTCCCGTCATCCGAGTATCCCACCCCTCCACGGGTCACCTCCTTCCCAGCCTCATCCACAAGCTGACACTTCTCAACAACCAACTTCAGTCCCTCGCGACACACAGAATTCGTCAAATAAAAACCCCCGGTTCTGGCTCGCAAGATGGCTTTTGCAAATGTTGCTGTGCTCCCTGGTGGTACGCCTAGAACTACAGTCCACGACTTGTCGTCCACCGACACCCACCGCCCGTTTCCGTCACCGCCAAGCGCGGAGGATACGAAGGAAGTGCATAGGTCGTCGATGGTGGCGGGGAGTGCGGTAGTATATCCCGACGCGCCGGTGGTTGTGCATGTTGCGGTCTGCCAGCGTTTGGAAATGTGCCTGCGGTGGGCGATGACGAGCCTTGAGGTGGTGGGGAGTGGAGACGCGGAAGCGCAGAGGGCGAGGAAGATGCTGAGGAGAGCTAGAATCTACATTATCATTAAACACTTCTAACTACAGCAAAGTGGTAAGGGATTTCGTACCGTTATGAAACGCATGGCTTGACGGTGTTGACTAAGTTAACAATGTACAATTGATGGCTCTCAGGCCCGAGAAGGGTCGTTTATATGTATCATGGTCCGGGGCTTTAGCGTCAGAGTAGTATGTGCCAAAGCTCGGCAACACAGGTGTGGCGGAGTTTCTGATATACGTACTGCTCACCGGCGGTAACACAAGTTATTATGCCTCCGATAATCGAACCCAACAGAAAAAGTCTAGGTGTAAGCATTGCCGAGTCATGCTGCAATATCTCCCGCCGGGGTAGCTTTCGCGCGATTGATGGTGTTTTTCCAGAGCCGGGCAGAGAATGAATTTTAAGATCATGCCTCTACACGCTAGACTGTATCAAGCCCAGCTTCTCTTTGAGTGCTTAGAGTAGAAAAGTAGTAATTATTCATTCATATCTCAATCTGTACCAGCTATTACCAAAAGCGGGGTAGTCTGCTAGACTAAAGTAGACTCATGCTACTCTTTTTCTATGCATTGCCTTTATCCTCAGCATTTCCAACATCTTCCATTATCTATTCCCTTCCCCTCCAGCTCCTTCTTATCTTTCTCCCCCTCCTGTATTTTGATCTCCCGCTTCCCGCTTGGTTCCTTTGCCTCGTCCCCCTCTTTCATCGCCGCCTGCTCACTCAACGCCCTTCCCGACTCCCACAAAACCCCCCACCCCCCGGAACTGTGTCTCTACAACCTATCCGCGACCTTCCCAAACGCTCTAGACTGGGTGAGCATTTCCTGCAGTTTGGCAAGATACAACGGATGCTGGTCTATAGTCATGTCCAACTTTCGGTGAATGGAGGCTCGGAGGGATTGGGGGACGAGTTTACTGGATTACCCCGCTGTGCATGTTGAGGCCAAACTGGCCAAGCAAGCTTCCAAAGTGGTCCCAAATTGTATTGAGTAATACACAACCGCGGCGAAGTAACTACCGCCACAAGACAAACGGGACTAGTAGTCACACCCCAAACCCGCCAAAACGCCGTGCCAACAACAGAAACACCCAAAGATCGAAAAACGCCTTCCTATGCAACTTCCGTCTCCACACCGGGTCTTCTCGGCTCCATCTTCAGCGCCCCCCTCATCTCCCTCCCCTTCTCCTTAATCCCCTCCCCCATCCATGCCAGCGTCCTCGCCCCCTTCCACTGCATCGCTCCCCGTTCCATTTTATGCAGCTCCTTTGTCTCCTCTCGTTTCCTACCCAACTTCCCCTTCAGCTCTCCAATAGTTCCGAACGATCCCCTCGAAGAAGGACGAGCAGATGCTTTTCCGTCGTCGTCATCGGATGCCGACGCCTCATTATCTGATGCCGGCAGAGCCCCCTCGCCACGGATATATTCCACGCAAGAAGTAGCCTCGATAACGTCTCTGAAATCCTTCTCCTGCACCGCAGCGCGGCGATGCGAATGTCCGAGCCCGCGATGGAAGCGGACCTCAATCTCCACAGATCCCACCCTTGCGCCATCCCCAACGCCACAGTTCTGTACAAACCGTTGGACGTTGTCGGGTCGAAACACGGGGAGGGTGAGATGCACGACTTCATCATCGGGTAGGTCTTTCAGCCAGAATACCGCCACGGCCAAGGTTTTGTCGCGACGGATCTTCGAGTCCCGGCGGAAATAGAGGATGCAGGGTGCGGAGTGTCTGTGTCGCACGCCGAGACGGAAGCCAGTGGAGCCTTTGGTGTTGTGTACTGGTGTCCAGCCCGTACCGTCGGGTGCCCGGATTGCGTCCTTCCGGATCAGTGGGGTGGCGAACTTAATGATGTCTGCCCGTTGCACCTCAGGATCTGTAATGGACGCCGACATGACGTTGCGGCTGACGATTTCAATGGAACCGATATCTGCGCCCTGAATAGCCTTGTGAAGTTTCGCATCGATACTGCGGAAGAGCAGCGAGATTCTGATCTTGCCGTATCCTACACCACCACGGATGGGGTAGAAATGGGAGACTTGTGAGCCTTCCGTCAGTACATCCTGCAGGGTTAGATCAACAACACCCAGAATTGGGTCTTCCTCGCGAAGCCGGGAGTCTCGGACGACGATGAAAAGTTTGGTCTTGGTCCAGTCGCGGACGAAGCGTTCAGTCCCGGCGTTGTAGAAGGGTTTGCTGGTCATGGGCTTGATTCGGGTGCGGTATATTGTCTGATAGTCGAGGATGATGGAGACGTATGCGGAGGGTAGGTTCTGGCCTTCCTCTTCCTCTTGCGTGGTCTGTGCTTCGCCGCGGCGGATCTCGGAAGACCCTTTGGAGCCGGTTACGATGTGGCGCTCAAGGCCGATAATGTTGTGGACCTGGATGGCTAGGATTCCGGATGGGTGAGTAGGGTCTGGGGGGATACATGCGGAGTCTGTTTCGGTCCCGCCGCGTTTCTTTTTGGGGAGTTCGTGCTGAGGGGGCTGTTTGCGGAACTCAGTTAGCATTAGTAACTACCGGAGAGATCGGAAACAAACCTCCAAGTCTTGTGGAAGCTTCTCTTCGACCACTTTAGTTTCCAGGCTCTTATCTAACCTCCGAATTCCATGATACACTACACTCCACTTAACAGTTCCCGGCATCGAACTTCCATCCTTTATTCCCATCAGATTGTCCTCCCGTTCCCAAACCTTCCCTGGGTTGCGAATGATCCGCGCAACATCAATTTCTGTTCTTCCCAACATATCATCAGCCGTGAAGCGGTCGCTATCATACAACTGGAGGCTAAGTCCCTCTGCCGCCTTTACTTCGCCCGAATCCAGAAGTAGAACAGCAGTTTCATCCCAGACAGGATTCAACTCATTAAATATGATCCTAGACGACCAAATGGGCTTCCGGCACTTAGAATATGCCAATGTGGCATAGCAGTCCGATTTCCCATTCACGTCTGCTGCCATCACTCCTGCAGCAGAGTGTATATGGACCACCAGAACTCCAATAGCCAATAATTCCTTCTTTGTGTCGTCTCCAATCAGTATCTTCGCAAGGTCCAAGGTGTAGTTGGATGGTGCCACGAAGCGTTTGGCAGCGGCGCGAATCGAGGAGTAGATAAAGTCGCTGACAATAGGTAGATTCATGACGTTGAAGAATCGTTGATTCATTGGTACTGCCGCAACTTCAATTTTCGGCATACCCAACAGGGTAAAAGTCCCTAGTTTGACGAAAGGAGGGTCGGGAATAAGCTGGATCTTCATTCGGCAGGTCCCCGTTGCCCCTCGTAGTTCCACCCAGACCGGCAGTGGAGTTCCAAAAAATCCATTCAGCCCCATATAAAAATGCACCAATAAGTTTGCATTTTTTGCTTTGCTTTGAGCACTTGAAGAACTCGGTTGAGCTCTGTATGCAAACGAAACTTCCAAACTCGCCCATTCCCCCATTTGCTCCTCCTCGTTCAAACGATCCGTTGCTCCGTGTTTTGTGTCTGCTGCTTTAGAGTCGTTTTGATTTTCTTCATCGAGCCACCGCATAGACAACACCCGGAGTGGAGTAACACCTTGTCCAACATTGACAATCTTGACCTGCGTAATAAAGCTCGGGATAGAAGCTTGCATTACATCCTCCAAAAGATCGACAATGGGGACGAAAATATCCGTATTGACCTGTGGCCAGAGCTTTGTCAAGACGCCATTTAACCACTCGACAGATTCGTTCCCACGTATACCGGGGGTGCGCATTCTCTGCTTCCCTTGATCGCTTTCCACAAAGTGGCAAAAGTTCTCCCAAGCGCTGTCGACGCTCCTCCACCACGTCACACCGCCAGCGATGGTGACCAGTATCGAGACAGAGAAGGGAAGTCCAAGACCGCCATTCAGCAAGACAAACGACGCAGCCACAAACGCCACATACTTCAGCGTCAAACCGCGGAGCTGACCAAGGAATAAGGACCACTGCGAGGGCGGATATACCGGCAGTGCCGTTAGGGGAGCCGGCTGCGGTGGTTTGTATTTCGCATCACATATTGTAATTCTGCAATCCAATTTAGCCTTTGTTAAGCGAGGGATGAGATTATGAGTGAGGACTTCTTTCCGGTAATAGGATCGACAACAGTTTCGCTGTGCTCCTTCACCTCTCTCTTTCGCTCTTTCCGTTGTGCATCTACGTCTTCAGGTTTTTGTGATGCTCTTGGCGAGGAACGATCAGGATAAAGTTCCCAAAACGACTCAATTCTGGGAACTGGATGTCGGCCTGAGTAGTGGCCACTGGATGGTATCTTTTTCGCTTCCGGTGGTTCGTTTGCACCCGTTGTTGTGAGGGAGGAGGACGAGGTTGTAGGTTCATCTTCCGAGCTTGATAATGTGGGAAATGATGCGGTGGAATTTGATACCGAAGACGTGATTGATTCGACGGTGGTAGGCAGTGATGAGACCGAGTTAAGAGCCAATGTACTGCTCGATTTAATTCCGTTCTGATCTGTCGCCATTCCCGGTAGACTTTGGTGCATCCCAGTCCATGGAGGCGAGGTAATTGCAGGTGTTAAAGTCGACAGCGATTATGGAAATCTAGATTAGAGTAGGTCAAGTTTCGCACGGGGGATGCGAGGCAGATAAACTTTGCCCCTTGCTGCGCCGCGACGTCATGGGTACTAGTAATTTCTGGGGTGGCGTTCAATTTCTGTCTGTGCATGGGAACCATCTACCGGGTATAGAATTAAGTGCCCACCCTTTCCTCATCCAGCATGCAAAATAGTGTCTGACGGCGGATGAATCGGCATCCAAAGGTTCGCCGCATATATCCTGGACGGAAGTCAAGCCAAAGTTCGTCGTTGTACCGAGATTTGTGATTACTTATCCGGGACTTGGAGACTGGGCTGAGCCCATGACGCGGCCTCGTAAGGTGTGGCGCACAACAAGACGTGAGAGTAATATTTCAGTGATATTTTCGCAATCTGTTGTGATTCGAGTTTGATGTTTGCGCGTATAGAAGGCGGCACGGGAAGGCCGAGTGTTCGGGTTACGTATACACAGTGATGTGGACAACTTCGAGGTTTTTCGGCCCGCCGTCGATCGTGGAGTGAAATAAAGTGGCCCAAATCTGAGCTGTCGTAATCCGTCGTCTCGTGTTGAAACGATGTCAGATTGCATTGGCTACTGCAGAGACCAGGATGATCCTGCTAAAGGGTCTCAAAACAGATTTTTCCCGCAGATAAACCAGACGCTTGGTAGTTTTGATTTGGTAGATATCGTGAACGGTATGACGTCGGTTTCCTCAAAAAAAATTTTTAGATAGGGAATCGATCGAGGAAATTCGACCATAAAAACTAGAATCAGTGAGTGTGGCAAACTGTAGATAGGTCGGAAGAACATACACTAAAAGTATAGTTCGCCATGAAATTAATTAGAGTATCTAGATGCCTACAAAAAGATACTTTTACCAAATAATCCAAGCCAAGTTAAGGGAAGCTTGCGAATTTACCCAGGGTGAAGCCCAAAGGCTTCACGTGCGCGTTAATTTATAGTTTGAACATTCCGGAATTTTTTGTGGCGTCTACCGTGCGCGCATGCATATTTACTCGTCGTTTCACCAAGTTATTGGACACGTACTAACCCTAACCCCACGCTGGTACTTGCACCTCTAAGCGCTCGGCGTGGGTTAGGGTTTGTCTCATGTCCAATAACTTGGTGAACCGACGAGT